>Ga0193717_1000265_pt1 | contig 39710 bp, 38 predicted proteins | sample U2c2metaG_FD_145900 | JGI IMG/M metagenome (GOLD analysis project Ga0193717, IMG submission 145900) | Soil microbial communities from a riparian zone of the East river system, Colorado, United States - U2c2 | ecosystem: Environmental > Terrestrial > Soil > Riparian zone | place: USA: East River... | reverse complement strand
GCTAGTCGACGTGGTGGGTGTCAAGGGCGCTTCGCGGCCCTTCGGGCTCGAACAAGTTCGACCCTTGACACCCACCACGTCGACCAGGGAAGGACGCAGCTACGCGGATCCGCGCTGACGTGTGAGCAGCATCAGGGGATTCCGTCGCCCGGGTGGTTTCGGTGGGTTCTGTGGGTCCGGGTGGTGGGCCGTGCTGCAGGTCGTGGCGTGGTCCCGCCGGCTGCCGGACTGTGGGACCGATACCGGTCTACTGGACGGCATCGGTCGAACAACCCGCTATCGGCGGTAGGCGGGTCCGGGTGGATGCCGGGTCGTTGGGCCGATGCCGGTCTGTAGGGCGGTATCGGTCGAGCAGGTGACTATCGGCCGGGTGGTTCACTGGCTGGTCCGCCTGGTGGTGTGTTCGTTCCGCTAGGTAGTTCGGCAGGGGGTGACCCGGACGTCCAGCACTCAGTAACCTCCCCGCCAGGCACCAGAACTTTTCCGCCAGGCGCCGGCGCAGGCGTGCGGCCGCTGCAATCGGGGCACAGGCGGGAGGTTGCTGAGTGGCGGCGGTCCGGGACCCGGTCCTGCCGACCGCACTGAACCCGGAGCCGCAGAGACGACTGGCCGCCGGTGTCGATCGCGCCGCTCCGGAAGGCCGTCTATCGGCTTCCCGGAATGACCGGCCGCCAACCTCCCTGATTCACCTGGTCGGCACCCCTCGGCGAAATTCCTGAATTTGTGGCCGTTCTTCTCAGCGGCTCCGGGCGTAGCTGCGTCCTTCCCTGGTCGTGGTGAGGTGTGTCAAGGGTCGAACTTGTTCGAGCCCGAAGGGCCGCGAAGCGCCCTTGACTCACCTCGCCGCGACTAGCAAACTCACGCAGCCCGGCGACGCGAACCACCCACACCTATGGCTGACCAACTACAGCACCGCCGCGTACCGGCGTACCGGGAAGCTCAGAGGTTGCGGTGTTGCTCCGCCAACTCTTTCAGGTAGAGGGCGCTTTGCTTCGGGGTGCGCGCCTGGCTTTCGTAGTCGACTCGGACGATGCCGAAGCGCTTGTCGTAGCCGTAGGCCCATTCGAAGTTGTCGAGGAGGGACCAGGCAAGGTAGCCGCGGATGTCGGCGCCTTCGTTGATCGCGCGCGCGACTGCCGCCAGGTGGGACGTGAAGTATGCCGTCCGATCGGCGTCGGCGACATAGTCGTTCTCGTCGGGGACGTCCTGGAAGGCGGAGCCGTTCTCGGTGACGACCATCGGCAGCCCCGGGTAGTCCTTGCTGATCCGAACGAGTAGATCGGTGAAGCCCTCCGGCACGATCTCCCAGTCCATCGCGGTGCGCGGCTTGTTCAGCGGCAGGGTTCGGCTGATCGGCAGGCCGTCGTCATCAGTGGTCCGGCCGTTCTCGTCGAAGCCGGTGAACTTCTGGCTGAAGTAGTAGTTGATGCCGAGCACATCGATCGGCGTAGAGATCGACGCCAGATCGCCTTCCTGTACAGGGATCTCGATCCCCTGCGCGGCAAGGTCATCGATCACGTCGGCCGGATAGCGCCCGTGCACCAGCGGATCCAGGTAGAGCCTTGCGCCCATCCCGTCAGCTCGTCGTGCCGCCTCGAGATCCGGTTCGGCATCGCTGGCCGGGTACGCCGTGGCCGCGTTCAAGGTGATCCCGATATCGAGCTTGCGTGGCGCCGCCTCACGCATGCGCTCGGTGGCCAGCCCGTGTCCGAGCAGCAAATGGTGCACCGCCGATACTGCCGCGGGGAATTCCTGACGCCCCGGGGCATGAGCGCCGTACGCGTAGCCGAGCATCGCCGAGCACCACGGTTCGTTCAGCGTGGTCCAGGTGTCGACCCGGTCGCTCAGCGCGTCGAACACCAGCATCGAGTAGTCGGCGAACCGGTACGCCGTGTCGCGGACCGGCCAGCCGCCGGCGTCCTCGAGTTCCTGCGGCAGGTCCCAGTGGTACAGCGTCACCCACGGGTCGATGCCCTGGGCAAGCAGTTCGTCGACCAGCCGGTCGTAGAAGGCGAGGCCGGCCGGGTTGACGGGACCGGTGCCGTGCGGCTGGATCCGCGTCCACGAGACGGAGAACCGGTAGGTGTCCAGTCCGAGGTCCTTGATCAGGGCAACGTCGGCCGGCATCCGGGTGTAGTGCTCGCAGGCGATGTCGCCGGTGTCGCCGTTGTCGATCGCGCCGGGGACGCGGCAGAAGGTGTCCCAGATGGACGGCGTCCGGCCGTCCACGTCGATCGCGCCCTCGATCTGGTACGCCGACGTGGCGACGCCCCAACGGAAGCCCGCCGGCAGACCGGCGATCAGCTGCTGCTCGGACAGGGTGGTGGGAACAGTGGTTGTGTTCATCGCAGACGTACGGCGCTCGCCGGTAGGCGGGCGCCGTACTGGCTCCCTTCGGAGAAAGAGTGGTTAGAGGTCAGGCGACCGGGACGCGGCCGGGCAGCCAGCAGGCCACCGATCGGCTCGGGTCGTTCCTGGCCTCGGGGACACCGAGGACCGGTATCTCCGACGAACAGCGGTCGAACGCGTGCGGGCAGCGCGGGTGGAAGGCGCAGCCGGACGGCATGCCGCGCAGGTCGGGCGGCGAGCCCGGGATCCCGGACAGCTCCCGGCGCGGGCCGCGCAGTGCCGGGAAGGATTTCAGCAGACCCTCGCTGTATGGATGCAGGGAGTCCTTGTAGAGATCGGCCGACCGCGCCTCCTCGACGATGCGACCGCCGTACATGATCGCGATCCGGTCAGAGAACTCGACCAGCAGGGACAGGTCGTGGGTGATGAAGAGCACCGAGAAGTCCAGCCGCTCGCGCAGTTCGACCAGCTGGGCCAGGATCTGCCGCTGCATCACCACGTCCAGCGCGGTGGTCGGCTCGTCCATGATCACGACCTGCGGCTCGAGCACGAGCGCCATCCCGATCATCACCCGCTGCCGCATCCCGCCGGACAACTGATGCGGGAACGCATCCATCCGGTCCGCCGAGATGCCCACCAGCTTGAGCATCTCCTGGGCCCGCGCGACCCGCGCCTGCTGGCTGAGTTGCGGCTCGTGCGCCCGGATCACGTCGAGCATCTGGGTGGAGACCTTGTGCACCGGGTTGAGCGAGTTCATCGCGCCCTGGAACACGATCGAGGTCTCGGCCCACCGGAACGCGCGCAGTTCGGCGTTGGTCAGTGCCATCACGTCGTACGGCTGGTCGCCCGGCGGGTGGTAGATCACCGATCCACCGCTGATGACGCCGGGTGGGGGCAGCAGGCGGGTGATGCCGTAGGCAAGCGTCGACTTGCCGCTGCCACTCTCACCCGCGAGCCCGAGTACCTCGCCGCGATGCAGCGTCAGGGTGACGTCGCGGACCGCCTGGACCGACTCCTCGCCGAGCCCGTAGTCGACGTTGAAGTTCTTGATCTCCAGCACGGGTGCCTTCAGATCACGCTGCATCAGATGCCCTTCGCTTCGTCGACGGTCTTCCGCACCACCGGCGTGACCAGTTCCTTGGTGCCGTTCTGCTGCAGGACCGGCGTGAATCCGACCCGCATCTTGACGGTGTGGCCGTCGTTGGTCTTCAGCCGGGTGTGCCCGCTGCTGCGCAGCCGCGGGCTGACGAACTCGTCGATGCCGAAGTTGATCAGCGACAGCGCGGTCCCGAGGATCGCGATCGCCAGACCGGCCGGCACGAACCACCACCAGGCGCCCTGGGCGAGGGCCTGCTGGCTCTGCGCCCAGAACAGGATGGTGCCCCAGTTCCACTCGGAGATGGTCGAGATCCCGATGAAGGCCAGGGTGATCTCGGACATCACCGCGAAGATCACCGTGCCGACGAACCCGGACGCGATGATGGCGGTCAGGTTCGGCAGGATCTCGACGGTGATGATCCGCCAGGTGCTCTCACCGGTGGCCCGGGCCGCCTCGACATAGTCCCGCCGTCGAAGCGACAGCGTCTGGGCGCGCAGTACTCGCGCACCCCACGCCCAGGAGGTCAGACCGATGACAAGGGCAACCATCAGGTCACCCGCGCTCGGGATCGTGGAGGCGACGATGATGATCAGCGGCAGCGCCGGGATGACCAGGAAGACGTTCGACAGTGCCGACAGACCCTCGTCCGCCGCGCCGCCGAGGAAGCCGGAGCTGACCCCGATCAGGACGGACAGCGCGGTGGCGATGATGCCGGCCAGCAGACCGACGAACATGACGCCCCGGGTGCCGACCAGGATCTGGCTGAAGATGTCCTGGCCGAGGTGGGTGGTGCCGAACCAGTGCTTGCCGGACGGTCCCTGCAGGATGTCGCTGCTGCGCGCGGACGGGTCGAACGGCGCGATCCACGAGCCGATGATCGCGATCAGGCAGAAGAACCCGAGCACGATCAGGCCGGTCGCGGCCTTCGGGTTCGCGACGAACCGGAGCCGGCGGCGCTTGGCCGCGCCTCCGGCCTCGACCGGTCCTTCGGGAGTGACCGCGGTGATGGTGCTGGTCGGTGCGGACATCGGTCAGCCCTCCTTGCGGGTACGGGGATCGAGCAGCAGGTACGCCACATCCGCGATCAGGTTGGCGACCAGAACGGAGATCGTGATCACCAGGAAGATGCCCTGCATCAGTGGATAGTCCTTGGAGCCGACCGCCTGGAAGAGGTTGTAGCCGATCCCCGGATAGGAGAAGACGATCTCGACCAGCAGGGTTCCGCCGACGATGAAGCCGAGCGACAGTGCGAAGCCGGACACGTTCGGCAACAGCGCGTTCCGGGCGGCGTAGCTGACCATCACCCGGCGCTCGCTGAGTCCCTTGGCGTGCGCGACGGTGATGTAGTCCTCGGAGGCGACCGTGACCATCATGTTCCGCATGCTGAGGATCCAGCCGCTGACCGAAGAGATCAGGATGGTGATGGCCGGCAACAGGCTGTGCTGGATCGCACTGCCGATGAACTCACCGTTCCAGGACGGCACCAGCCCCGGCTCGTAGCCACCCGAGGAGGGGAAGAAGCTGCCAGCTCCGGCGAACAGCGCGATCGCGATCAGTCCGAGCCAGAAGTACGGGATGGACGACAGGAACGTGGTCACCGGCAACAGTCCGTCGAGCCAGGAACCACGCCGCCAGCCGGCCAGCACGCCCAGCGCCGTACCGATCATGAAGCTGGCGAGAGTGGTGATGCCGACCAGGGCGACCGTCCACGGCAGGCTCTGGCCGAGGATGTCCGCGACCGGGGTCGGGAAGAAGGTGAACGACAGTCCGAGGTCGCCGCGGAAGACCTGACCCCAGTAGTCGACGTACTGGCTCCACAGGCTCGCGTTCTTGTCCAGGCCGAACAGCACGTACAGCGAGTGGATCGCCTCGGTGCTCATCTGGCCCTGGAACCGGTTCATCAGCGAGGTGACCGGGTCACCGGGGATCATCCGCGGGATGAAGAAGTTGATCGTGATCGCGGCCCACGCGGTGAACAGATAGAACGCGATCCGCTGCAGCAGGAACTTCACTTCGCCGCTCCTTCCTCGTAGAGCCAGCAGGCCGCCCAGTGCTCGCCCTCGCCGCTGACGACCGGAAGCTCGAAGCGGGGAGGCAGGTCGGTCGTGCACTTCGGCATCGCGTGGACGCAGCGCGGGTGGAACCGGCAACCGGTCGGCGGCGCGATCAGACTGGGCGGCTCACCACCGGCGCGGTCCTCGGGCACCTCCTTCGCGTCGCCGACCCGGTCCAGCCGGTCCGGATCTGGCGCGCTCTCGATCAGCAGCCGGGTGTACGGATGGGCCGGGTGCTGGGTGACAGTCTCGGAGTCGCCGCCCTCGACCATCCGGCCGGCGTACATCACCAGGGTCTCGTCGGCGAAGTAGCGCGCGGACGCGATGTCGTGGGTGATGTAGAGGATGGCCAGGTTGAGGCGTTCCTTCAGGTCCCGCAGCAGGTTCAGCACACCGAGCCGGATCGACACGTCCAGCATCGACACCGGCTCGTCGGCCAGCAGGGCCTGCGGATCCGCGCCGAGTGCGCGCGCGATCGACACCCGCTGACGCTGACCACCGGACAGCTCGTGCGGGAACTTGTCCAGGTAGCGCTCCGGCGGTACCAGTTGCACGCGGAGCAGCAGGTCGCGCAGGTTCTGCTCGAGCTCCTCGGAGTTCTTGCCGGCCCGGCCGTGGATCTTCAGCGCCCGGGTCAGGTGGTACCGGATCGTGTGCACCGGGTTCAGCGACGCGAACGGGTCCTGGAAGATCATCTGCACCTGACGGCAGTAGGCGCGGAACTTGCGGCCGCCGTGCACGGTGACCGACTTGCCGTGCAGCCTGATGTCGCCGTCGGTGCGGGTGTAGAGCTGCGCCATCAGGCGCGCGACCGTCGACTTGCCCGAGCCGGATTCGCCCACGAGCGCGGTGACCCGGCCCCGGCGAAGCGTCAGCTGGATGTCGTCCACCGCGTGCACCGCTTTGCGCTCCCGGGTGAACAGGTCGCGCAGACCCCGCCGTACGGGGAAGTGTTTGGTGAGGCCCTCGGCCTCGAGTACTACGTCGCCGGTGCTCACCGGTTCTGTCTCGGTCGCCGTCATGACGTTTCGAACTCCTAGCTAGATCGCGGCACCGCGGCCGGGACCCCCAGGTGGTGGGATCCCGGCCGCGGCGATTCCTTAGGCGCCCGCGGGCTTCAGGTTCAGGACGATCTGGAGTGCGTTCTGCTGCGTCGGCTGGGCCGGCGCGTACTGGTTCTGCTCGTCAGGCCAGCCTTCCCAGTTCTTGGTGCTGTACAGACCACCGACGTTGGACGCCGAGGTCGGGATCACGGGCATCTGGTCGACCATGATCTTCTGCAGCGTGTTCAGCGCCGTGGTGCGGGCGGCGTCGTCGGTGGCGTTGGCGTACTCGTCGATCGCCTTGGTCGCCTCGGCGTTGCTGAAGCGGCCGTAGTTGCCGCTGACCTTGCCGGTCCCGACGGGCTTCAGGATCTTGCCGTCCATGATGTTCTGGTAGATGTCGTACGGCGTCGAGCCGCCGTTGGTCCAGTGCATCGCGGCGTCGAAGTTGCCCTCGTCGATGTTCTTGAACCAGGCATCCTGGTTGGCCTTGTCGACGGTGGCCTTGATCCCGATCGTGGACAGGTTGTCCTTGATGATCTCGAGGTCGGTGATGTAGTCGGACCAGCCGGCCGGGTTGGTCAGCGTCAGCGTGACCGGCTTGCCGGTCGGGTCCTTCAGGGTGTCGCCCTCGAGCTTGAAGCCGGCGTCGGTGAGCTCCTTCTTGGCAGCGTCCACGTCGACCGCGTGCTTCTGGTCCTTGAACTCCGGAGCGATGAACGAGTCGCCGGCCGGGGTCGGGATGCCGGTGATGGATTCGACCTTCGGGTAGAAGTAGCCGGCCTCACCCTGCATGAAGATGTCGTCGCGGTTGATCACCTTGTCCATCGCGCGGCGCAGGGCGGGGTTGTCGAACGGCTTCTTGGTGGTGTTGATCCACAGACCGTGGATACCGAGGTTCGCCGGGAACCAGAGCTTGTGGTGCGCCGGGTCCTTGTCCTGGTAGACGGCCTTCACGTTCGGGACGAAGACGAAGCTCCACTCCGAGGCGCCGTTGGCCAGCGCGGTGGTCTGCGCGTTGTTGTCGTTGTACGACGTGTACCGCAGCTCCTTGACCTTCGGGAGGTCCTGCCAGTACGCGTCACGCACCTCGAGGGTGGTGGTCTGCGGGGTGAACGACTTCACCTTGTACGGGCCGGTGCCGATCGGGTTCTTCACGGTGTCCTGGGTCGGGTCCTTGAAGGTGGACCACTGGGCCTTCGGAACGACGAAGACGGTGAGGACCTTGTTCTGGTTCACGAACTGGGACCGGGTGAAGGTCAGGTCGACCTTGTTGCCGGAGGCCGTGATGGTCCCGTAGGGGATCGCGTCGGAGTTCAGGCCCTCGTTGTCCTTGCGCAGCTGGAACGAGTACGCGACGTCGTCGGCGGTCATCGGTGAGCCGTCGGAGAACTTGACCCCGTCACGGATGGTCAGCGACAACTTGGTGAAGTTGTCGGCCCACTTCCACTCGGTGGCCAGCCAGGGCTTGCCGGCCTCGGTCGGCTTGATCCCGTTGATCATCACCAGCGGCTCGTAGATCATCCACCGGTAGCCCAGCGAGGCACCCGAGGACGAGCCGAGGAACGGGTTGTGGTTCTCCGTCTGCGGCCCGTTCGGCATGCCGACGTTCAGCACCGTGGCGGTGCTGGCGGTGCCGGCGTTGGTGTTGTTCTCGTCCCCGCTGCTACAGGCAGCCAGTGTGACTGCCGCGAGCAGGCCCGTGAGGGCTAGCGCGACTGAGCGTCGAGCTCGCATCGTTCCTCCTGTGTTTCGACTGGCGGTTAATGGCTTCGCATCGTGCCGTGGAAGCGCTCTCATGGAAATAGGCAGCCCGTTAACGGATCGGTATCGGTGTCCGACCGGCGACGAGGCATGGGCAGATACCTCGCCGCCGGTAGTTCAGTGGTGACGGACGGTCGCGGGGGCGGTTGAACTGCGGACGATCAGCGTCGTCGGCAGCACTTTGGGCTCTTCCGGCAGTGGCTGCCCGGCGAAGTACCCCATCAGCATCCGGGCCGCCGCCTGGCCCATCTGGCGCATCGGCTGATGCACCGTGGTCAGCGGCGGTTCGGTGTGCTGGGCGTAGCGGATGTCGTCGAAACCGACCACCGACACGTCGTTCGGCACGTTCCGCCCGGTCTCCCGGACGGCCTGGATGGCACCGCCGGCGGACAGGTCGTTGTGCGCGAAGATCGAGTCGAACCGGACGCCGTCGTGCAGTGCCTGCTGGACGCCGCGGCGGCCGCTCTCGTGGGTGAAGTCGCCCTCGAAGATGAGCTGTGGGTCCAGCTCGATCCCGGCCGCCGCGTAGGTGTCGCGGAAACCGTCGAGGCGTTCCTGGGTACATCCGAACCATTCGACGCCGGTGATCACCAGCGGACGGTGCCGGCCGAGCTCGATCAGGTGCTGGGCAGCGGCCTCACCTCCGGCCCGGTTGGTGGTGGCGACGGACGGAAACATTGGTTGCTTGTCCCGGTCGTCGATCAGTACGACGGGCAAGCCGCGGGAGTGCAGTTGTTCGATGTAGGCGAGCGTGCCTTCCGGCTCGATCACCAGCAGGCCGTCGAAGGACTGCGCCGAGACCTGGGAGGCGAACTGCTGCATGGATTCCTCACCCCGGTTGCAGGTGAACAGCAGCAGGCCGTAGCCCTCGGACTCGACCACGTCCACGGCGCCCTGCAGCACCTCGCCCATCCAGGGCCAGGTGAGCGAGGGGACCAGCATTCCGACGATCCGGGTCCGGCCGCGGGCCAGGCCGACGGCCCGGGCGCTGGGCACGTACCCGAGTTCGGCGATCACCTGGCGGACCCGTTCGGCGGTCCGCAGGTCGAGCTCGCCCTTGCCGTTCAGGACGCGCGAGACGGTGGTCTTGCTGACCCCGGCGCGGGCGGCGACGTCGGCGATGGTGATCGACACTGTGTGACTCCCCTCGGGCGGTCGGGGTGTGGAAGTGCTGTGTTGCCGCTTCGTGAACGGAATGTTCGGAACCGGTTTCGGAAGCGGTTCCGTAGAGCTAAGCGGAGTGAGTCAGGTCACGTCAATCACGACGCGATAACGAATCACAGCTAAGTTCACGATTTGTACGAAGGGGGCTGGCAGGCGGCCGCCACGCGGGCCGCTCTCCGCCCGGGCGAGCGTTCCCTGGTGCATGATGGAGGGGCATAGGCAGGGGCGCTGACAGCGGGATTCTCGAGGGCGGGTCGAAATACCATGGATGGACGCAGGACCACTGTGCGTGACATGCGGCGGTCCAACCGCTCGGTGATCCTGACCAGCATCTACCGCGACGGTCCGCTGAGTCGTTACGAGCTGGGCCACCAGACCTCACTCAGCGCTGCCAGCGTCAGTAACCTGGTCGGCGAACTGCTCGAGGAAGGCATCGTCGAGGAGGCCGGTTCGGTCGAGTCCGATGGTGGCCGGCCGCGCGTCCTGCTGCGGGTCGCGCCGACGTTCGGGTACGTCGTCGGTGCCGAGGTCGGTGAGACCCGGGTGCGCGTCGAGCTGTTCGACCTGGCGATGAACGTCCTCGCCACGGTGGTCTACCCGATCGACACCCCGAAGCCGGCCCCCGAACTCGCGGTCAAGTACGTGATGCAGGGTCTCGAAGCCGTGCTCACCCAGGCCGAGGTCTCCTCCGCGCAGATCCTCGGCATCGGTGTCGCCGTGGCCGGCGTGGTCGAAGGCCCCGCGGATGCGGTGGTTCACGCCCAGACGCTGGGCTGGGACGCCGTACCGCTTGGCGCGATGCTCCGCGCCGGGACCGACATCCCGATCCAGGTCGACAACGGCGCGAACACCCTGGGTCAGGCGGAGATGTGGTTCGGCGCAGGCCGCGGCGCGACCGATGCGGTGGTCGCGCTGGTCGGCTCAGGCGTCGGCGCCGCCCTCGTCACCGGCGGCTCGAGCTACCGCGGCACCCGCAGCAGCGCCGGCGAGTGGGGCCACACGACGATCATGTACGGCGGCCGCCAGTGCCGGTGTGGTGCCGTTGGGTGCCTGGAGGCCTACGTCGGCGCCGAAGGCGTCCTCGAACGGTTCCAGCTCGCCAACGGCGGAGAGCCCGCGCCCGGTGGCGACGAGGAGGCGGCGTTCATCGGCCTGCTCGACTCGGTCGGTACTTCGGAGGTCGCGGCCAAGGTGGTCGAGGACACCATCGGGTATCTCGGCGCCGGATTCGCCAACCTGGTCAACCTGGTCAACCCCGAGCGGATCGTGCTCGGCGGCTGGTCCGGCCTGCTGCTGGGGGAGCGCTACCTCCCCGAACTTCGTCAGGCCGTCAGCCGGCACGCCCTCCGCCAGCCGTACTCCCAGGTCTCCATCGAGCTGTGCGAGCTCGGCCGGGACGCCGTCGCGATGGGCGCCGCCACCCTCCCGGTCCTCCGCCTCCTCCGCGAAGGCGGCGCCACCACCACCCGCCGCCCGCACGGCCTGGCCGCCCGCATCCGCTGACTCGCTGACGTGAGAGCGCGGTTCCGGAACCAGCCGTCCTATTCCAGCTTCAGTACTTCAACTATCCTGTGAAAAAACCACCCTTCTAGCCCCCTGGGGGTCACCGATGGTCGAGCTGTCCAAGCTCCGGCAGGACTTCGTCTGGGGCACCGCCACCTCGGCGTACCAGATCGAAGGCGCGATCGACGCCGACGGCCGGCTGCCGTCGATCTGGGACACCTTCTGCCGCGTGCCCGGCGCGATCGACAATGGTGACACCGGTGACGTCGCCTGCGACTCGTACCGCCGCTGGCCCGAGGATCTCGACCTGCTGAAACAGCTCGGCGTGGACGCGTACCGCTTCTCGATCGCCTGGCCGCGAGTGCTCCCGACCGGTTCCGGTCAGGTGAACACGGCCGGCCTGGCGTACTACGACCGCCTGGTCGACGATTTGGTTGCCGAGGGCATCAAGCCCTTCGTCACCTTGTACCACTGGGATCTGCCGCAGACGCTGCAGGATCTCGGCGGCTGGGAGAACCGCGACACGGCGTACCGGTTCGCGGAGTACGCGGCGGTGGTCGGGGCGAAGCTCGGCGACCGGGTCCGTGACTGGGTGACCCTGAACGAGCCGCTGTGCTCCGCGTGGATCGGCCACTGGGAAGGCCGGATGGCGCCTGGTATCAAGGATCCGGCGATCGCCGTGCGAGCGTCGTACAACCTGTTGCTGGCGCACGGACTCGGGGTCGCGGCCTTGCGCGAGTCGGCGCCGGAGCCGGTGGAGGTCGGCATCGTGGTCAACCTCAGCCCGACCGAACCGGCCACGGACAGCGCCGCCGACATCCGCGCCGCGCAGATCGCCGACGGTCACATCAACCGCTGGTGGCTCGATCCGGTCGGCGGCCGCGGCTTCCCGGCCGACATGGTCGAGATGTACGGCGTCGAGCTCCCCGAGCAGCCGGGGGATGCCGAGATCATCGCCGCACCGACGGACTTCATCGGGCTGAACTACTACTTCCGGCAGATCATCAAGGCCGACGAATCCGTTCCCCTGCTGGGATTCAGCCAGGTCGAGGGTCCGAACGCGGAGCGGACGATGCTCGACTGGGAGGTCCATCCGGCCGGACTGGAGGAGCTGATCCTGCGGCTGGCCAAGGAGTACGGCGCCGAGAAGATCTACATCACCGAGAACGGCTCGGCCTGGATCGACCAGCCGGACGCCGGCTTCCACGTGGACGACCCCGAGCGAACCGCTTACCTGGAAGGGCATCTGGCCGCCTGCGTCCGCGCAGTCGAACAGGGCGCTCCACTGGCCGGCTACTTCGCTTGGTCCCTGCTCGACAACTTCGAATGGGCCTACGGCTACGCGCCCCGCTTCGGCCTCGCGTACGTCGACTACCCGACCGGCACCCGGGTGATGAAGACCTCCGGCCAGTACTACGCGTCGCTGGTCGCCGGCCACCGCAATCCGTAAACGCAGCAAGGCCGGGCGCCTAGGGTGCCCGGCCTCGCTGGTTCAGACTGCTAGGCGGTCCACTTCTGGTTGGCGCCACCCGAGCAGGTCCAGATCTGCGTCGGGGTCGCGTTGGCGGAATTGTTGCCGGTGACATCGAGGCACTTGTTGGCCTGTGGATTCACCAGGTCTCTGGCCGCTGAGTAGTTCCATTGCTGAGCGGCGTTTCCGTTGCAGGTGGCGATTTGTACGCGGCTGCCGTCGGCGGTTGCGGCGTTGGCCACGTCCAGGCACTTGCCGAGGGCGCGGATCGTGCCATCACCCGGACGGGTCCACTGCTGGGCGGCAGAGCCGTTGCAGTCGTACAGCTGGACGGTTGTGCCGTCGGCGGGGTTCGCGCCGGCGACATCCAGGCACTTGCCGGCCAGGCCGGTGATCTGGCCGCCGGTGCCGCCGCCGCTGCCGACGGTGGACACGCGCACGTAGTCGATCGTCATGGTCTGCGGCATCACCGTGCTGCCGTCGGGATAGCCCGGCCAGTAGCCGCCGACGGCCACGTTCATGATCATGAAGAAGTTGTGGTTGAAGACCCAGGCGTCCCCGCCGAGGTCGGCCGGGGTGCGCTGCTGGTACTGGATGCCGTCCACGAACCACTTGATCAGGTTCGGCGACCAGTCGACCCGGAAGGTGTGGAAGGCGTCCGCGAACTGCTGGCCACCGGGCAGGGTGTAGCCCGCTCCGATGCCTTCGGCGCCGGAGTACCCGGGCCCGTGGAGTGTGCCGTGCACCGTGCTGGGCTCACGGCCGATGTTCTCCATGATGTCGATCTCGCCGTCGGTCGGCCAGTTGCCGCCGCCGAGCATCCAGAAGGCGGGCCAGATCCCTTGGGTCCTGGGGATCTTGATCCGGGCCTCGAAACTGCCGTAGGTCTGGGTGAAGGTCTGCGCGGTGAGCAACCGGGCCGACGTGTACTCGCAGGTGCCGTAGTGACACTGGAAGCCGCCGCTCTCGCGGCGGGCGGTGATCACCAGGTTGCCGGCGCCGTCGAGAGCGGAGTTGCGGGTGCTGTTGGTGTAGTACTGCCGCTCGTTGTTCCCCCAGCCGCCGCCGCCGATGTCGTAGCGCCACTTGCTGGAGTTCGGTGCCTGACCGGCGGGGCCGTCGAAGGTGTCTTCCCAGATCGTGGCCGCCGGAGCCATGGCGGCAGCAGCGGCGGCGGGGGAGTCGGCCGCCGGAGTACCGGCGGTGGCGGGGGATTGGAGGAGGGATGTTCCGGCCAGCGCGAGACCTGCTGCAAGCAGGGCCGCGGTGCGGAACCGGGAACGCTGGAACCTCATGGCGTTGCCTCATTTCTCGCTCGGCCGGGATGACGCTGTCCGGCCGGTGGGGGGCGGGGGCGGACGTGAACGAGACAGGGGAATCGCAGTGGGCAGCTTGCTGTGAGAACGCTTTCACGTCAAGACCAGGCATAAATATAAGTCGTGAAAAAAGTCGATCCCTGACGTTGACAGGGTGATTCACCGATGGTTACCTCGTGATGACCACCTGTTGCGGCGCGGGCAGACGCCGACACCCGGGGGGACCATCCACCTGTGAAAGCCCTTGAGCAAGAGGGAGATCCCGCCATGCCCCGGACCCATCGTCGTGGCCGCCCCGTACGACGACGCCTCCTGCCCGCCCTGGTCGGGCTCGCCGCCCTGGCCGTGATCGCCACCGGCCTCAGCATCGGCAATCCGGCGCCCGCGCACGCCGCTGGGGAGCAGGTGAACGTCTGGCTGACCACCACCAGCGACTCCGGTGGCCGGGTCGTCACCCGTGGCCTGCAGCCGCAGACACCGGTCAACTTCGGCCCCGCCGGCGGTACTGCCAACCAGACCATCACGGTCAACGAGAACACCACCTACCAGACCTTCGAGGGTGGTGGCGCGTCCTTCACCGACAGCGCCGCCTGGCTGCTGAACAGCAGCAACACGATCACCGCGGCCACCCGCAACCAGGTGATGAAGGACCTCTTCGACCCGGTGAACGGGATCGGCCTGGCCTTCACCCGCAACCCGATGGGCGCCTCCGACCTGGCCCGCTTCAACTACTCCTACGACGACACCTGCTGCGACCTGAACAACTTCAGCATCAGCCACGACCTGGCGGACGTGGTGCCGCTGACCAAGCAGGCCAAGGCGCTGAACCCGGCGCTCAAGGTGAAGGGTGCGCCGTGGAGCGCGCCGGCCTGGATGAAGGACAACAACAAGTTCACCAACCGCGGCTGGCTGAAGGCCGAGTACTACCCGATGTACGCCCAGTACTTCGTCAAGTACGTCCAGCAGAACGAGGCCCAGGGCAACCACATCGACTACGTCTCGGTGCAGAACGAGCCGACCTGCTGCGGCACCGACGACACCGGCTACGCGTCGATGAACTGGAACGGCGCCGGGCTGCTGAACTTCACCAAGAACCACCTGCTGCCGGCCTTCCGGGCGGCCGGGATCACCAACACCAAGGTGATGATCCTGGACTACAACTGGGGCAACTACAACGACCTCGGTTCGGTCCCGCTGAACGACGCCGGACTGCGCGCCGACCCGCTGTTCGGCGGGATCGCCTGGCACGGGTACGGCGGTGACGTGAACCTGCAGAACACGATCCACAACCAGTTCCCGGCCGTGAACCAGTACATGACCGAGCACTCGGGCGGTACCTGGATCGCGAACCAGCAGGTCGAGGACATGAACAACCTGATCGACTACACCCGGAACTGGAGCAAGTCCTGGGTCAAGTGGAGCCTCGGCCAGGACCAGAACATGCTTCCGTACGTCGGGGCCGGCTGCAACGTGTGCACCGGGCTGGTCACCATCCAGCGCGGCGGCTCCCGGGCCGGCCAGGTCGACAAGACGGTCGAGTACTACACGATGGGTCACCTGACCAGGTTCGTGAAGCCGGGCGCGGCCCGGATCGAGTCGAACGCCAACGCCTCGGTCAAGAACGTGGCCTGGAAGAACCCGGACGGTTCGAAGGCGCTGATCGCGTTCAACACCACCGGCAGTTCGCAGTCGGTGCGGGTGAACTGGGGTAGCCAGTCCTTCGTCTACACGCTGCCCACCAAGACCTCCGCGACCTTCACCTGGTCCGGCACCCAGGGTGGCGGCGGCGGAGGAACCGGTACTGCGATCACCGGGCTCGGCGGCAAGTGCATCGACGTGGCAGGCGCCGGCACCGCTGACGGCACCGCGATCAACCTCTACGACTGCAACGGCAGCGCCGCGCAGCAGTGGACCCGTCCAGGCGATGGCACGGTCCGTGCCCTCGGCAAGTGCCTCGACGTGACCAGTGGCTCCATTGCCGACGGCGCCAAGACCCAGCTCTGGACCTGCAACGGCAGTGCCGCCCAGCAATGGAACTACACGGGCGGCAAGGACCTGGTGAATCCACAGGCGAACAAGTGTCTCGATGCCACCGGGAACAGCTCCGCGAACGGCACAGCCCTACAGATCTGGAGCTGCACGGGCGCCGCCAATCAGAAGTGGAACGCGTGACCGACAGCTAGACCCAAGCTGACAGAGCGCCCGCGCCCGCGCCCCCGGGACGCGGTCGCTCTGTCATTCGACGTCCGGCCTTTGACCCTCCGGCCACCGGAGGGTGCAGGCTGTCTCCATGACCCCGTCGGTGACCATCGGTGAGTTCTCGCGTCTCACCTATCTGAGCGTGAAGACGCTGCACCACTACCACGAGATCGGCCTGCTCGCCCCGGCCCGGATCGACTCGTCGTCGGGGTACCGGCGCTACGAGACGACCCAGGTCCCGGTCGCGCAACTGATCCGCCGGCTCCGCGACCTGCAGATGCCACTCGCCCAGGTGCGCTCGGTCGTCGAGGCGCCCGATGTGGTCACCAGGGACGAGACCATCCGCCTCCACCTGGACCAGATGGAGGCCGAGCTGGTCCGCACCCAGGAGGTGGTGGCCTCCCTCCGCTCGATGCTGACGCTCGCTCCGCCGCCGTTGCCCGTCGAGTACCGCTTCATCCCCGCCTTTCGCGCGTACGGCGTCTCCGATCACGTCGACAGAACCGACATCGACCCCTGGTGCGAGTCTTCCTTCGGCTTGCTGGGCGGGATCGCCGGTCAGCAAGGGATCACGGCCACCAGCGGAGCGACGTACAGCGATGAGTTCTTCACCGAGGATGCCGGTCAGGTGGTCGCCTTCCTGCCGGTCGCGCCGGCCCAACCGCCGGCCCCCGGCGTCGAGCTGATCGATCTGCCGGCCGGGTTCTTCGCCGTGGCCGTGCACACCGGGCCGTTCGAGGACTTCGACCGCACCTATGGCGCGCTCGGAAGCCACGTCGCCGAGTACTGCGAGGTCGCGCCCGGCGCGATCCGCGAGCTCTACGTGGTGGGGCCGGGCGATGTGCCCGATCCCGCCGACTTCCGTACCGAGGTCTGCTGGCCGATCCAGCGGATCCCCACTCCGAAAGGTTGATCCACCATGTCCATCGCGCTCGAGCACGTCACCTTCGACAGCGCCGACGCCGCCACCCTGGCCGCCTTCTGGGCGCAGGTTCTCGATTCCCAGGTCGATGCCGGCGGCAATGAGTTCTTCGCCACCGTGAACAAGGAGGGCGACGGTCCGGCCCTGATGTTCATCCAGGTCCCCGAGGAGCGGGTCGGCAAGAACCGGCTGCACCTCGACCTGGCCACCGCCGACTGGGCCACCGAGGTGGACCGGCTTGTCGGCCTGGGCGCCAAGCGCCTCAGCGAGTACGACGAGTACGGCACCCACTGGATCACCCTCGCCGACCCCGAAGGCAACGTCTTCGACCTGGCCGAACTGCGCTGACAGTTGGGCTGAACCACTTGGTGGTGGTTGCCTCTGCCGCCCGGGACGCCGGGACGGGGACCTTGGGAGCATGACTTCTCAGAAGGCAACTATGGCAACCACCACCGCCGAACCAACCGTCGGCCGGTCCCGAACCGGTCTGATTCTGGCTCTCTCACCCCTCCCGTTCGCCGTCCTCGTGATCACCCTGCTGACCGCGGTCGCGGCCTCGGGGGTCGAGGACTCCGGCGACATCACGCCGGCGATCATGACGGACATCCGCCTGCAGTGGATCGGGGTCTGGATCGTCTATCCGCTCGCCCTGATCTTCGGCTCGGTCGGGATGTTCCGGCTGTTCCGTTCACGGCGAGGTGCGCTCGCCCGCGGCGCACTGGTGGCGACCTGCCTGTCCGTAGGGTGCATGCTCGTCAGCACGGCGCTCAACCTCAGTCTCACCGGCTTCAGCGCCGAACGCCTGGGCGCGGTGACCCGGTACGACGTTGCGCTCGAGGTGAGCCTGGTGTCGTTCTGGTTGGCCTGGGTGGCGCTGATCTGCGGCGGTCTCGCCTTGCGCCTGAGCGGGGTGCTCCGGCGTACTGGGTTGGTGGTCGCCATCCTGGCGGCACTGCTCGGGATCGTGGACGTGGCCGGGCATGGGGCGGTCCCGCCGTTCGTGGTGTCGTTCTTGTGGCTCACGTTGGGGATCGGCCTGATCAAGGCCCGCGGCGTACCGTCTTGAGCGTGAGCAGGTCGTCTTGACCGCCGACGTGCGGCAGATCGCGTCCGAGCCGCGGGAGTTGCGGCCCGGACGCACTGCTGTGCTCGCTGTCGATTTCCTCCTGGTCGCCCTGTTCCTGGCCGGCTTGGTGATCTACGTCGTGCGCGGCGTTGAGCGGCCCGAGGCTGTTGTCGGCGAATGGTCGGCAGAGGGCTTACGAGCGGCTCTGGACGGTTTGGGCCTGCCGGCGGGCGGCTTGGTCGCGTACATGGTGGGCCTGCAGGTCATGGTGGTCGTCACGAGCGTCGTAGCTGCTCTCTATCTGCTCCGCGGGCCGGTAGTGTCCCGCTTTCGGCTGTACCTGGGATTCGTCCTCGTGTTCAACGCGACTGCGGGCAGCGGACTGCTGTCGTCGCTAGCACAGCTGTATCCGGCCCATAGCTGGTTGCAGGGCCTGGAGGGCTTGGGCTGGTTTGCGTTCTTCCCGTTGGCTTATCTGTTCCCGGACGGGCGGTTCGTCCCTCGCTGGAGCCGCTGGTTACTGGTGGTCTGGGCGGCGCTCTTCGTGGTCGCGATAGCCGCACCGCAGGATGTTGGCGAGGGGCCGGTGGTGACCGTTCCGTTGGCCTTGCTGCTGGTCAGCTGTGTTGCCGCTCAGGTGTACCGCTTCCGCAAGGTGTCCGGTGCGGTAGAGCGGCAGCAGACCAAGTGGGTGATGGTCGCTGTGCTCCTGCAGCTCGGATACATCGCCACTGGTCCTCCTCCAGTGGAGAGCCCGCGCGGTCTGGTGCTGGACATGCTGCTCGCGCTGTTCAGCTACACGATTGCCGCAGCCCTACCGGCGGCTATCGCGGTCGCGATAGTGCGACACCGGCTCTATGACGTGGACCTGCTGATCAGCCGGACGCTTGTCTACGGCACTCTCACGCTGCTTGTCATCGGCATCTACATAGCGGTCGTGGGCGGCTTCGGTGTCCTTTGGCGTATCGATGGCAACCCGCTGCTGCCGTTGGTGGCTACCGGCCTGGTTGCTGTGGCGTTCAACCCGCTCCGGCAGCGGGTGCAGCGAGCGGTGAACCGGCTGGTGTGGGGAGACCGGGACGATCCGCACGCGGTGATGGCCCGGCTCGCTCGGCGGCTTGGTTCGGCGATGCCGCCCGAGGGTGCCCTGCAGACGATCGTCGACACCATCGGCGTCGCGATGAAGCTGCCGTATGTCGTCATCACCCTTGCTGGCAACGGAGTTCGCGCTGCCTATCAAGCTGCCGGGGGACCAGCACCGGAGCAATTGGAGGACTACTCGTTGCGCTACCGCGACGACGAGGTCGGCGTACTGTCCGTGGCACCGCGCCCAGGCGAGTCCTTCGGTACTGCGGATCGGCGGGCGCTCGCGGAGATCGCCGGGCACGCGGGGGTCGCCGTACAGGCTCTGCGGTCGACGGTGGACTTGCAGCGCTCGCGTGAGCGCATCGTGGCTGCGCGGGAGGAAGAGCGAGCGCGGTTGCATCGGGACCTGCATGACGGGCTCGGGCCTACGCTGGCGAGTCTGTATCAACGCATCGATGCTGCTCGGATCTTGCTGGCCAAGGACCCGGCCGCGGCGCACGGAGTACTGGATCAGGCTGGGCAGCAGGTGAAGTCGACGGTGGAGGATGTGCGGCGGCTTGTTTATGCGCTGCGGCCGCCGGTGCTGGCAGAACTTGGCTTGGCAGCGGCGATTGAGGAAGCGTGCCAGGGGTTGGCTCCGTGGGCGTTGATCGAGGTTGCCGACGAGTTGCCGGTCCTGCCTGCCGGGGTCGAGGTCGCGGCGTACCGGATTGCCGTCGAGGCTGTGACGAACGTGGTCAGGCATGCTGACGCGAGCAGGTGTGTGGTCCGGATCCTCGAGGAGGGGCGCGTGCTCGTGGTGTCGGTACTGGATGACGGGGTCGGGTTCGCGGCCGGTGCACGGCCCGGTGCCGGGCTTCGGTCGATGCGGGAGCGGGCCGAGGAACTGGTCGGGACCTTCAGCGTGGAACCGGCCGAACCTGCCGGGACGATCGTGACGGCCCGGCTGCCGCTGGGACCGCTGCCGCTGGGTCCAACGCCCCTGAGCCCAACGCCCCTTAGTCCACTGCCGCTGGGTCAGTTGCCGGCGGTGCCGGGGTCGGGGGATGCGGGGTGACGATTCGTCTGTTGGTCGCCGATGATCACGTCTTCTACCGCGAGGGGGTGAAGACGATGCTCGGCGCGCTCAGCGACGTCGTCGTGGTGGTCGGTGAGTCCGCGTCCGGGGAGGACGCCGTTCAGGCGGCCGCCGAGGTGACGCCGGACGTCGTGCTAATGGATCTGCGGATGCCCGGGATGAACGGCATCGACGCGACCCGGCAGATCGTGGCCGCCGACCCGCGGATCGCCGTCCTGGTGCTGACGATGTTCGACGACGACTCGGTGTTCGCGGCGATCCGGGCCGGGGCTCGTGGCTACCTGTTGAAGGACGCGTCGGTGGACGACCTGATTCGGGCCGTCACGGCGGTCCATCATGGCGAGGCGATCTTTAGCCCGGCGATCGCGGAGCGGCTGGTCCGGTACTTCAACCGGCCGCAAGCCTCTCGCGCGCCCGGTGTACTCCCGGAGCTGACCGATCGCGAGCGGGAGATCCTCGGGCTGATCGTGCAGGGCCGGACCAACTCGCAGATCGCGCAAGCGTTGGCACTGACGCCGAAAACGGTGCGCAACTATGTCTCGAACGTGCTCGCCAAGCTCCAGGTTCACGACCGCGCCCAGGCCGTGGTCCGTGCCCGTGAGGCGGGCTTCACGGCGGACTGAGCGGTCGGTACCGGCTTCCGTCAGAGGTTGCGCGGTCGGTGTCGACGAGTTGGTCCAGGAGCTCCCGAGCTCGAGCAGGAGACCACCGGAAAGCTCGGGCCAGCTCGGCGGCGGAGGCGTCGAGCATCGTGTCCAGGTATTGCAGTGTCGCTCGGCTGTGGTCCCGGCGGCCGCCGACGTCGAACTGCTCGCAGGTGAGCGTGAGCAGCGCGGCAGGCCAGCCGTTACTGGATTCCTGCACGCCGGCCGTCGTGACGAGCAGGTTGCGTTGCAGTTCACCGATCGCGCGTTGGTACTTGTTCTTGTCGCCCAGGATCAGGCGGAGTGCCGCGCTGGAGAGGGGCTCGGTCGCGAGGGCGCCGGCGATCTCGTGTGCCCCTGGTGAGAGGTCCAGGTGCTCGTGGTCGTCGAGCTCACCGGCGCCTGGGTAGATGGCGGCGAGCAGAGCGGGGGAGAGGAAGGAACCACGCCCGCCGAGGTAGGCGCCGTACCAGGCGAGGCCGCGGCGGGGAAGCTCGTCCTTCCAGCCCCAGACCTTCTGCTCGTCCTCGCCCATGCCGCCGCCGAACGGCTCGGCGTCCTCGCCGGCCACGGCCTCCCAGAGCGAGGGGCCGATCGGCCGCGGTGCGGGGAAGAGCAGCGCGAAGCCGACGTCGTCGACGAACTTCCCGGCCCGCTGAACCGAGCCGACCCTGTTCCCGCGCACCCACCATCGGGTCGCGCGGTCACTTGCCAGCTCGTCGTACGGCGCTCTGTCGGCGTTGGCCTTCATCCCGACAGTCAAGCACCGACCGCCGACAGTCGGCCGAGGCGACAGGCATTGCCAGGTAGGGGCCTTGGGAGGAGTGTGGAAGGCGTCCGGTGGCGCCGCCGGGGTGCTGCCCTGATGCGAAGGGGGTGGACCGTGTACGCGCGTTCCACCACGTTCATGGCCAGGCCGGAGTCGATCGACGCCGGCGTCGCCGAAGTACGCGACCAGGTGATGCCCAGGATCCAGCGGATGGAAGGGTGTGTCGGCCTGTCCATGCTGGCCGACCGTGAGTCCGGCCGCTGTATCGCCACCAGCGCCTGGCGGTCGGAGGAGGCGATGCGGGCCTCCGACGAAGAACTGCGGCCGGTCCGGGATCGCGTCGGGGAGATGCTCGGCGCGAGCCCGCAGGTCGACGAATGGGAGATCGCCGTGCTGCACCGCGATCACCGGTCGGCGGAAGGGGCCTGTGTCCGCGTCACCTGGGTCAGGGTCGACCCCGCGGACATGGATCGCGCGATCGACGTCTACAAGCTGGCGTCCCTGCCACGCGCCGAGGAACTGGCCGGCTTCTGCAGCGCCAGCTTGCTGGTCGATCGCAGTTCAGGCCGCGCGGTCTCGTCGGTGACCTACGACAGCATCGCAGCGATGGAGAACAACAGGGAGGCCGCTGCGTCGATGCGTTCGGCTGCGTCGAAGGATGCCGGAGCTGAGGTGCTCGACACCGGCGAGTTCGAGCTTGCCGTGGCGCACCTACGCGTTCCCGAGATGACCTGACACGCCCTAGTCCATCTGGTCGAGGTGGGCCTCGAGGGCGTCGAGGCGGTTGCGCCAGAGGTCGCGGTAGGGCTCGAGCCAGCTGTCGATCTCGGCGAGGGGCGCCGGGCGGAGGCGGTACCAGCGGCGCTGGGCGTCCTGGCGGACCTCCACCAGCCCGGCGTCGCGCAGGACCTTCAGGTGTTTGGAGACGGCGGGCTGGCTCAACGCGAGGTGCTCGACCAGCTCGCCGACCGGGCGTTCGCCGTCGCGGAGCAGGTCGAGGATCTCCCGCCGGCGTGGTTCCGCCAGCACCTCGAACGTAGTTGCCATATGAGGAATATAACCGCTCAGGCGTAGGGGTCGGTGATCTCTCGGAGAGTGATCAGTGCCGCCCGGAGTTGACCGACCTTGGTGGCGCCCAGGTGCGCGGTCCACTCGGCCTCGATCTCGGCGATCGCCGCGCTCGCGATCGGGATCGTCCTCAGGCCGCGCTCGGAGATCCGGACCAGCCTGGCCCGGGCGTCCGACGGGTCGGGGGTGCGCTGCACGTACCCGGCCCGCTCGAGTTGGTCGACCAGGAACCCCGCCGTCTGCTTGGTCACCTGCGCCTGCTCGGCGAGTTCGGTCAGCCGGGTGCCGTCGGGGCCGATCCGCTGGAAGACGCGAGCCTGAGCCGGCGTGATGTCGTACCCGGCCTCGGCCAGCGCTGCGAAGACCCTGTTCTCCAGTGCACGATAGGGGATGAAGAGCAGCAGTCCGAGGTTCAGTTCGTCGTCCGGCACCCTGTCATCTTGACGGGTAGTCAGAGAGACTGTCTAATTTGGTCAGAGAGGCTTACTAGTTCGGAGTGGGGTAGCCGCGATGCGGACGGATGAGATCTGGCGATACGTCGACTCGGAGCGGGCGAGTCTCGCCGACCTCCTGAGCGGGTTGACCGCCGAACAGTGGCAGATGCGATCGGTGTGCCCCGGGTGGACTGTGCAGGACGTCGCCGCCCATGTGATCTCGTCACCGCAGGCGCGAGTGCTGCCCGTGGTGAGCGGGATGGTGCGTTGCCGGGGCGATTTCAACCGGTTCGTCTTCGAGGAAGCCCGGCGCGCGGGCTCGCAGTACTCGCCTGACGAGATCGTGGCGCAGTACGGGGAGTTCGCCGGGTCGCGGCAGCACCCGCTCGGTACTACGGCGGTGGATCCGCTGCTGGACGTGTTGATCCACGGCCAGGACATCGCCATACCGCTGGGAATTCGTCGGGAGATGCCGGTTGATGCGGCCCGGTGTGCGGCCGATCGGATCTGGGCGAAGAGCTTCCCGTTCAAGGCCCGCAAGCGCCTCGAGGGTGTTCACCTGGTCGCCACGGACGTCGACTGGTCTGCCGGTGAGGGGGCCGAGATCCGTGGCCCGATGTCGGCCCTCCTTCTGCTGCTCAGTGGCCGGACCGTCAGCACTCCGCAGCTCACCGGCCAGGGAGTGCCGCGGCTCTAAGGGCCCCCCAGCTTTGAGGTCAGTTGGTGAGGTAGTGGACGACGGCGAGGATGCGGCGGCTGTAGCCGGTCTCCTGGAACAGGCTGAACTTGTCGAAGATCGAGTTGATGTGTTTCTCGACCGCGCTCTGCGAGATGAACAGCCGGCTCGCGATGCCGAGGTTGTTGTGGCCCTCGGCCATCATGGCGAGGACTTCACGTTCGCGGTTGGTGAGTTTGCTCAGGGGATCGGTGTGCGTGGTGCGGGCCAGCAACTGGCGGATCATGTCCGGGTCGAACGCGACCCCACCGGTGCCGACGCGGTTCAGTGCGTCGAGGAACTCCTCCACCCGCATCACCCGATCCTTAAGCAGATAGCCGACTCCGTCCTGGCCTGAGGTGATCAGCTCGGTGGCGTAGGACTTCTCGACGTACTGCGACAGCACCAGGACACCGACGGACGGCCAGCGTTCGCGGATCGTCAGGGCGGCGCGAAGGCCTTCGTCGGTGTGCGTCGGGGGCATCCGCACGTCAACCACGACGACATCCGGGAGAGCGTCGGCCAGTGCCTCGACGGCAGCTACCAGCGCGTCGCCGTCGCCGACTGCTGCTGGCACTTGGTGGCCCTCTTCGACGAGAAGACGGGCCAGACCTTCCCGGAGCAGGGTGGAGTCTTCGGCCAGGATCACGCGCACGGTAGCTCCGCCTTCACGATGGTGGGCCCGCCTGGCGGGCTGTGGACACTGAAGGTGCCGTCGTTGGCGGCGACCCGCCCGGCCAGTCCGGTCAATCCGCGGCCGCCCGGATCAGCGCCGCCCTCCCCGTCGTCGGTCACTGTCACTAGAAAGCCGGCAGTCTGACGGCGGAGGACGATCTCGATTCGCTCGGCGCCGGAGTGTTTGGCCGCGTTGGTGATGGCCTCCGAGATCACGAAGTACGCGACTGTCTCCACCGTTGCCGGCGGTCGCTCTGGTAGTTCGTAGTGCAAGGTCACGGGGATGCTCGACCGCTCGGCGAGGACTGCGATGACGTCGCGCAGGCCGAGCTCGTCGAGCACTGTCGGGTAGACCCGCCAGGCGACCTCGCGCAGGTCGCCGAGCGCCTGCTCGGATTCCTCGTGGGCCTGCTTGATCAGAGCGGCGGCGTGGTCGGGGTCGTCGGTCCGACGGGCGCGACTGAGCAGCAGCCCCAACGCGACCAGGCGTTGCTGGACGCCGTCGTGCAGGTCGCGCTCGATCCGGCGGCGCTCGTCGTTCACCACCTGGACCACCTCGGCGCGGCTCAGCGTCAGCTCGGACACCCTGCGGGTCAGCACCTCCTCGGCCGAGGGGACTAGAGAGCGCCGGGCGATCCGGGCATCCAGTACCGGGACGCCGATGATGCCCATCACGTTCAGGTAGAGCAGCAGCGTGCCGGGAATCAGGGCCACCGCGAGCGTCTCCACGCTGATCCTGTCGCTCCCGTTCTCGATCAACGCCCAGGGGCCGCCGAAGATCCAGGCTGTCAGCATGGATCCGGCCACCACCAGGCCGAACAGGAGCAGCAGGAGGACGAGGCCGCCGAGGGCGCCGATCGGCCAGCGCCTGACGATGTACCGGAACGCGTTGCGGTCGGAGTACGGGCCGAGATCGTGGACCTGGTGCCAGCGCGCGAGCCGTCGCTGCTCCACGACGGCGAGTTGCCGGGCGCAACGATGCACGAAGCCGACCACCCGGTCCCGCGAGCGGGGGACGGCGACGATCGGGACCAGTCCGACGCTCGCCACGATCAGGAAGCCGAGCTCGGCCAGGGCCAGCAGCGAGCCGAGCGTGACACCCACCAGGGTCCTCACGCTCCGCCGTAGCAACCCGTCCCGCCTTCGCATGTCCGCAAGGTTAGTGGGCACAGGAGTGATGCGGACTGTGGTTTTCCGCAGTTCTGTACTGTGGAAATGCCGAGCAACTACGACGGTCGACCACAGGGCGCGAGCACGGTTCGCGCACCTAGCGTCGACGCCATGAACTCGACGAACCAGGTGATGATGACTGCGCTGGCGCAAGCGACCGAGCAGCCGACAACAGGGGTGGCCGGGTGGGCCATCGACATGATGGAGAAGCTCGGGGCGCCTGGCGCGGGGCTCGCGGTGGCGCTGGAGAATCTCTTCCCGCCGCTGCCCAGCGAGGTGATCCTGCCGCTGGCGGGATTCGCGGCGAACCGCGGCGACCTGGGGCTGCTCAGTGCGATCCTCTTCACCACGCTGGGGTCGGTGGTCGGTGCGCTGGCGCTGTACGGCGTGGGTGCGGCGCTGGGGCGGGACCGGACCAGGGCACTGGCCGCGCGACTGCCGCTGGTGAAGGTGGCCGACGTCGACAAGGCGGAGGACTGGTTCGCCCGGCACGGTCCCAAGGCGGTGCTGATCGGCCGGCTGGTGCCGGTGGTGCGCAGCCTGATCTCCGTTCCGGCCGGGGTCGAGCGGATGTCCATCGGGCTCTTCCTCGCGCTCACCGCCCTGGGGAGCGCGGTGTGGAACTCCGCGCTGGTCATCGCCGGCTACCTGCTGGGGGAGCAGTGGCATGTGGTGGAGTCGTCCATCGGGGTGTTCCAGTACGTCGTGGTGGCGGCCGCGGTCGCCGCGGTGGGGTGGTTCGTGGTAGTCAAAGTGCGGGCCAGGCGTTCAGCATCTGAGAAAGTCAAGTAGAGCGCTCGACTTTGGTTACGCTCGGGATCTCAACTGTCCAACCCTGCTGGGAGATGGATCCCGATGCCAACAGTCGCCTTCGAGCCGCGGATCGTGCCGGACCCGCCGGTCTGGCCGCAATCAGTCGTCACCGTGGTGGGCAATCCCCGCGCGGGTTCGCGGACCGCGGCGGCGGCCGCCTCCGTGGCGGAACTGCTCGCCTCCGAGTTGGGTACGCCGTACCGGATGGACGAACTGGTGGACCTCGTCACCTTCGCGCCGGCGATCTTCCAAGGAGAGTCGGCCTCCGAGGAGGATCGGGCGGCGCTGGACAATGCGATCGATCTGGCGTCGTCGGCTTCCGTGCTGGTGCTGGCGACTCCGGTCTACAGGGGGAGCTACACCGGGTTGCTGAAGAGCTTCCTGGATGTGCTGCCACCGCAGGCGCTCGCGGGGTCTGTCGTCGTTCCGGTGACGGTGTCCGCGGCGCCTTCGCACAAACTGCTGGCGGATCTGCATATCCGGCCCGTTCTGGCAGAGCTCGGGGCGAGTGTGCCGACGCCTGGCGTGGTGCTGGAAGAGCGCGATCTGGAGGACCTGCAGATCGTCCTGTCCGGCTGGATCCGGCACAACGCCGGCCTCGTGCAGGCGACGACCATCGCCCTCCAGCCGGTAGCGGAACCGACACCTGCGCAGTGATCACCTGCTCCGTTCATTCGCCCCCTTTTCACCCTCCAGCTCGGATACCGCTCTGACTGTTGGCGGTCCCTGAAGGTGAAAAGGGGCGAATGAACGGAGTGTCGGGGCTCCAATGAGCTGAGGACTGCTCGTGGTGGTCAGTCTGCTCGGGCGACGGCTTCCGCGGGGCGGGCGCGGAGGGTGGAGGCTGCCGGGACGAGGATCGACGTGAAGGTGAGCAGCGCGGCGGCTCCGATGATGATGAAGTAGATCCAGATCGGCCCGGTCGGAAGGGCCGAGGTGGAGACGGCGTTGCTGAAGGGGATCAGCGTCGCCAGCGCCACCAGCGTGCCGAGGATGATGCCCGCCAGGGCGACCAGGGCGCCTTCGGTGGTCAGCATCCGGAGTACCTGGGCGCGGGTCGAGCCGGTCAGCCGTTGCAGCCCGAACTCGCGGCGCCGGCGGATCGTTGCCGAGGCCAACGTGTTCACCACGGATACCGCGGTGTAGGCGATCAGCATTCCGACCAGCAGATAGTTCACCCAGGCCTGGGTCTTCAGATCCTCGCTGTTGGTGGCGATCAGCGCATCCCGATCCGCCACCTGCACACCGGGATGAGCAGTCGTCAACGCAGCCAGTCCGTCCCGAGCCCTCGTCTCGGCTCCGGGGGAGAACCGGACCAGGATCTGCTGGGTCAGACGATCTGTGGTGTGGGCAGCGACCAGATCAGCCGGCAGGACGAGGCTTTCGTACCCACGTTCGGGCGCGAAGGTCGCCACCACCCGCAGTTCCACCGAGGCCCCGTCGCCCATCGTCATCTTGATGGACGACCCGACCGGCCGCTTGATCTTCTCGGCGACCCGGTCCGGCAGCGCGACAGTCGAACCAGTCAGCTGAGTCAGCGAGCCCGACGTCAACCGAATCGGCGCCGCTCCGTCAGGACCCTGAGCACTCACGCCCTGCAGCGGGGCGCCCTCCTCGTCGAACGGCGCGTTCCGCGGCTCGTCGATCACGCCGTTGCTCGTCACGTAGGCGGAAGCACTCGCGACCCCCGGCACCTCCTGCACCGCGGGCAGCAGCGAAGGCGCGAGCCCACCGGCGCTCGACACCAGGACGGCATCCGCTCGGAGGTCCTTCGTAAAGGCCTTCTCCGCCGCGTTGACCTGGGTGGTCTGCATGTAGAGGTTCGCCGTCGAGATCCCGACGGCCAGCATCACCGGCATCACCGCGGCCGACATCGCCACCGAGCGTGCCGTGACGTTGAGGATCGCGAGTCGGCCGTTGACCCGGCTCACGGCGTACAGGGGCCAGCGGATCAGGGCGAGCACCAGTTTGGTCCAGAAGGGGCCGAGCAGTGCGATGCCGATGGCCCAGCAGAGGATCGCGGGTCCGGCGGTGGCACCCGCGAGCGGGCCGGTCATCACGGTGGCGGTCACGATCACCAGCGCCAGTCCGCCGCCCAGGAACAGCATCCCGAAGATCAGCCGCACCCAGCCGAACCACTTCCGCTGCAGTCCGGCCTCGAGCAACGCCTGCACCGGCCGGATCTTGGCGGACTTCCGTGCGGCGATCAACGCCGCCCCGACGGTAGCCAGTACTGCGGCCCCAGCACCGGCCGCGAACGGAATCAGTCCCTGCGAGTACTCGACCAGGCCCGACACCACACCGTGCGAGGAGAGTTGGTCGAAGAGGAACCGCCCGAGCCACATCCCCGGCAGGAACCCCACCGCGACAGCGGGCAGCGACACGAGCAATGCCTCGCCCAGGATCATCCGGCGCACCTGGCCGGGCGTGGTCCCGATACTGCGCAGCAACGCGAACTCGCGCTCCCGGTGCTGCGCGGACAACGCCAGCGTCGAGGCGACCACGAACATCATCGTCATGGTCGCGATCCCGCCGAACGAACCGGCGATCGCGATCATCGCCTCCCGGAACGACCCGACGTCCGAGTGCTCCGCCTCACCGCGGTCCACTCCGCTGTGCACGGACAGAGTGGAACCAGTCGCCGCCTTGATGCCGTCTTTGACGGCCTCCAGGTCGGTGCCAGGAGCAACCAGTACGCCGAGCGCGGCGTACTGGTCTGGCTTCGACAGGCTAGCTGCCTGCTCCGAGGAGAAGAAGGTGTGACCGGCAGGTCCCGCCGCGATCCCGCTCACGACGAACGATGTCGGCTCGCCTCCCACGACCAGACTGACTCGGCTGCCGACCTTGGCTCCGAGGCCGCTCGCGGTCGTCTGGTCGAGAACCACCTCGTCCCGGGAGCGTGGCGGAGTACCGGAGCGCAGCTGGTACGGCGCGAGCCGGGCGGACGCCCACGCATGGCCCTGGCCATCAGGTGATCCCTTCAGCACGGGAGCCGGGAAGTCGAGATTGCCGACCACCTCCGACACGCCTTCCACCGAACGGATCTTGGCGACCATCGAGGACGGGACGCCGACCTGCTCGGGCAGGGGCGTCGCATCTTCCGCGCCGGGGCGGAGGTGACTTTGTTTGCCAGTGACAACGAGAGGGGCGGCGGCGAGTCGCTCGGGGTTGACGTTGGACCGGATCCCGGTCTCCATCAGGCCGCCGCAGGCGAGCACGATCGCGGTACCGAACACCACGGCGACGAAGGTCGCGATGAACCCGCCCTTGCGGAAGCGCAGGGTGCGGACGGCGAGGCGCATCATCGGACGGCCGCCAGCCGGGCCGCGCGAGCACCGAGGTGGGTCAGCCGGTCCGCGACCTGCTCCGCGGTCGGGGCGAGCATGCTGCCGGCCAGGGCGCCGTCGGCGAGGAAGACCACCTGGTCGGCGTACGAGGCGGCGACCGGGTCGTGCGTGACCATCACGACGGTCTGACCTTGGGTGTGGACCGGTTCGCGGAGCAGTTCGAGGACGTCGGCGGCGGTCTGGGTGTCCAGGGCGCCGGTCGGCTCGTCCGCGAAGATCACCGCGGGGCGGGCGACTAGGGCTCGGGCGATCGCGACTCGCTGCTGCTGACCGCCGGACAGTTCGCCCGGACGGCTCTTGTACTTGTCACCGAGGCCGACGCGCTCCAGTACCTCGCGGACGGCGGCGCGGTTGGTGCGGCGGCCGTCGAGTTCCTGCGGCAGGGTGACGTTCTGCCAGACCGTCAGCGCGGGGAGCAGGTTGAAGGACTGGAAGACGAAGCCGATCCGCTCGCGCCGGAGTTCGGTCAGCCGCCGCTCGCTCAGGCCGGCGAGCGGCTGGTCGTCGATGGAGACGGTGCCCGAGGTGGGTTGGTCGAGCCCCGCCGCACAGTGCAGGAAGGTGCTCTTGCCGGACCCGGACGGCCCCATCACCGCGGTGAACGAACCGCGGGCGAAGCCGATGCTGACGCCGTCGAGCGCGACCACGGAACTGTTACCGCGGCCGTAGACCCGGCGGACGTCGTTCAGGACCACGGAGTGGGCTGACCTTTGGATGACTTCCTGCTTACGCCTCATGACTGCGACGCTACGGAGAAGTGGGCGGGTCACCCAGGGGGCTGGGCAGCCGATGCAGGTGGTGCTAGGCCTACCGTTCCGCGAGCAGGTAGGTGCGGAATCCTTCACGGACGTTCTGCACGAGGGGCTCGGTCCAGTCGGTGCCGTCCGCGCTGAAGTGCCCGGTCAGTACGCCGTCCGGCGTCGGCCGAGCGCGGCGGCGAGGCCGGTGTCTTTTGGTCCGGCCGCGGCGATTACCGTCCCTGTGAGAGGGCCGAAGGTGAATCCGGAAGGCCACTGCTGTGGCACGTACTCGAAGAACGGCGCTCTGGGTGGTTCCTCGAGCTGCAGCACGGGGAAGCGGGCGTAGCGACTACAACCGACCACAGCATCCCGTACTGCGGGGACGTCGGCCGCGGGTGATCCCGTTGAGCGGGGGACGGCTAGCAGGGAAGGCACAATGCACGGGCCAAGCACCCGCTGCCAAGTCGCTCCCGCGAGACCGGGATGCTGCAGGGGAGCCGTCCCGCCTCCGCATCAGCCAACCAGACCTGCCGAACATCTAATGAGGTCGGCCCGGCCTTGTCGAAGGACGGCGACTGCACTGAGTCCACAAGACAAGCGTCCACCGGCACCGGCCCGAACCGTTCGACGTACTGCTCGACCAGCGTGAGCCAGAACCCCGAGAAGACCACGAACCGGCTGACGCCCCGGTCCTGCCACCTTTGGAAAAGCTCTGAGACCGCAGTCGCCTCGGTCGGCGAGGAGGAGGCTGGGGACGTGGACGCCTAGGGCGACTCCAGAGGTGAGGATCTCGATCACAGCGCATCCAGGTCCTTGCGCAAGTGCTTCTGGATCAGTCGGACCAGTTGCTCGCGGTCCGGACCGCTGTAGCCGCGCGGCGTCCCCTCGACGAGCATGATCAGGTAGAGATACACGCGGTACAGCGACAGCCTCTCGCTGTCGACACCACTGCCGTATCCGGCGAGCAGTTCGCCGTCCAGCGTGGTGAAGAGAGTCAGCGACGCGAACTCCGCCACAGGATCACCCCAGAACGCCCGCTCCCCATCGATCAGCCCAGTGATCCGCCCTGCCTCGACCAGGATGTTCCCGTCCCACAGATCGAAGTGGATCAGCCGGGGAGTCCGTACTCCGTCCAGCAGGTCCAGCCGGTCGAGCACCAACTGCCGCAGAGCCGCAGCCGGCCGAGGGAGCTCCACCTCGAAGCGAGCCGCATCCGCGAGCACGTCATCCATCATCCCGAGGAAGGCGGTGCTCCACGACGCAACAAGTCCGCGCTGGGGATAGCCGAAGCCGGAGCCAGTCACCTCGTGGAAAGCAGCAACCATCCCGCCGAGCTCACGCCATAGCAGCGCCCGCTCGTCTCCGGTGACTCCGGCGTTCTGCAGCGTGGTGCCGGGAAGGGCAGTCATCAACAGGAAGTCCTCGCCCGCATGCACAACCTCAGGCACGGGCGCCTTGCCGAGCGCGGACCGGTAGAACTCGGTCTCGGTCTGGATCAGCCCGTGCTCGTGGGTCAGCACCGGCGCCGCTGGATCGGGCGCGACCTTCAGCATCAGATCGCCGGTCGGAAGGCCGATCCGATAGACCGTGTTGAAGGTGCCCTCAGTGAGTTCGTCGTACGCCGTGACCTGACTCGGGTCGACGCCGGACTCGACCAGCAACTTGTCCACGCCCGCCCGGTCCAGGTACCGCTTGTTGCTCATCAGTTGCCTCTCGCGTCTTGGTAGATCTCCGCCATCAACCTGATCCTCGGTGCTGCCACGGTAAGTCCATCGGCCGTGCCATCGGCGATCGCGGCCAGCTGGCGGTCGTAGTACGAGCTGGCAGGGAAGCTGAGGACTTGGCGGTCCTCGGCGGTGATGACGAGGTTCAGCGGTACTGCGCCGACGACCGGGCGGAGGAAGTTCCGCAGTTTGACCGTCGCGCGCTCGAAGGTGAAGAGGTGCTCCGAGCGGTGGTCGGGACCGACATCGCAAACGAGGGTCGCCTGGACTCCTGTTGCCCAGCGCAACGATGCTGAGAACGAGCGGTCGACGCCGTCCGGTCCGTCGAAGTCCGATGAGCCCGAGGACGCGACCACGTCGAGCCCCACCGTCGACTGCAGCGCCTGCAACCAGTAGCTGGCGTTGTCGAAGAAGACGCCGCCTCCGAGCTCCCGCCGATCCCGATACCCACCAGCAGCCGGTACTGCGAACGTCGTCCTGGTGGCGACTGATTCGAGGGCTCCGTACCGCTCGTCCGCGATGAACTCGCGGACCGTCCGCTGCCACTCATGGCCGGCTGTCGCAACCGCCTCGAAGACCTCGACATCCTCGGCGGCGAAGGTGATCTCGGCGAGTTCTTCGGCCGTCAGGCAGAGCGGCTTCTCGACGATCACGGTCTTGCCTGCGACGGCGGCTCGGACCACCCAGCGGTGGTGTGCCGAGTTGTGCAGGGAGATGTGGACGGTGTCGATCGACGGATCGGCAAGGAGTGAGGAGTAGTCCTGGTGCACGACCGGGATGGCGTGCTTGGTGGCGTACTCCTTGGCCCGGACGGGATCGCTCGCGGCCACCGCGCGGACGGTCACATCCAGCCGCTGCAGGCTCGGCGCGAGCATTGTGCGTTCGGCGATCCCGGTGGCTCCGATCAGCCCGATCTCAAGCGGCATCGGTCATCCCTCGTGGTGTCAGGCCGACCTCGGCGCTGCTCGCGTCCAGGGTCAGGATCGCGATGCTCGGGACGGCGAACCCGGTCAGCCGGTCCCCGACGAAGCTCGCCGTCTGACTGCCCCAGTACCAGCCGAGATCGGTCGCCTGCGGGATCGACTCCACCCTGGTACGCACTCGCACTGTCGACCCCCAGCGTCGTCGTGTGGTGCTGCGGCTGTCTTCCGGCGTCTTAGTTCAAGCTCTGAAATAAGACTCCGGGACAACCTAACCGGGTAAGTCCCGCGACTCAACCCCCTGCGTCACCCTGTGATCGCGGACAGTCAGAGGTCGTCGTGGTCAGAGGTCATCGGGAGAGGGGATCGGCTTCTTCCGCTCGTTCTGTTCCTGGATCTCGAGGTGGGTCGCGTACGCGGTCGGCCGGTACATCTCGTCGAACGGCCCGAGCATCGAGCCGCTGATCCCGCGGCGTCGCGCCCGCGCGGCAGCCCGGTGGAGCAGCACGAGCAGCGCGGCGACCAGGCCGAGGCTCACCGCCAAGATCCAGAATCCGTCCATCGGCCCCACCTCCTCCCGAAGGACGAGTGTCAGGGCTTGGGTGTTCCCAGCAGGGCTTTGAGGCCGGCGATGTAGGTCTCGGGGGTCACGTCGCCGAGGATCAGGCGCTGGAGGATGAAGCCGGGGATCAGGCCGAAGAGGACCTGTCCGATGTGCTCCGGATCGGCGTCCGGGTCGAGGGTGCCGTCGGCCTGGGCCCGGCGCGCGACGGCGACGAAGTGGTTCCGCAGCAGGCTGTACTTCTGGTGCGCGACCGCCATGATCCCCTCGTTGTGCATGGCTTCGGCCCAGGCCTGCAGTCCGACCCGGGTGATGTCGCCGTCGGGATGGCAGGCGAGCCCGGTCAAGTGGTTCAGGACGGCATCGAGGGCGGCCGCCGGGGTCAGCGGCGCCTCCTGCGCGAGGATGCCCTCGAAGAGTTGGTCGACCGAACTCAGCGCGCTGTCCGCGATCGCCGCGACGATCTCTTCCTTGCTCTTGAAGTACCCGTAGACCGCGCCCGCGGACAGGCCGGACTCGCGGATCACGTCGGCCATCGTCGTCTTGTGGAAACCCTGCTGGATCACGCAGGACCGGGCGGCGTTGATGATCTGCTCCCGGCGGGCGACGCGGTGCTCCTCAGTGACTTTCGGCATGGTGTGAACATAAAACGAATGTCCGTTCTTGACAAGGTGGGCGATCCCCGCCAGGCTCGAAGCGATAACGAACGCTGGTTCTGTTTTATCAAAGGAGCTGACCCATGTCCGCGGACGAAGCCGTCACCGAGCAGCGCAAAGGCCCACCGCTGGTGGTCGTTGTCACCCTGCTCACGGCGATCCTCACCGTGCTGCTGATCGCGTTCGCGTGGCCGGCCTCCCGCTCGGAACCCCGCGACCTTCCGTTGGCTGTGGCCGGCCCGCCGGCAGCCGTCAGCCAGGTGAGCGGCTTGCTCGAACAGAGAAGCCCAGGAGCGTTCGAAGTCGAAGCTCTCGCGGACCGGGCGGCCGCGGTACAGGCGATCGAGGACCGGGACGTGTACGGCGCGATCGTGCTTGACCAGCCGCAGAGCATCGAAGTACTGACTGCCTCGGCCGGTGGGCCGGCGGTCGCGCAGATCCTGGCGCAGATGCCGGCACAACTGGCCGCTGCGCAGCCCGGTCTGACCGCGAAGGTTACCGACGTCGTACCGCTGCCCGCCGACGATCCGCGCGGTGCGGGTCTGGCCGCGGGAGCCCTGCCCCTGGTCCTCGGCGGGATCCTGGCCGCTGTCCTCCTCACGCAGTTGGTCCAGGCCGGGATCCGCCGGGTCATTGGTGCGATCGGTTTCTCCATCACCGGCGCGCTGGCGCTGGCCGCCATCCTGCAGTACTGGCTCGGTTCGCTGGAAGGCAACTACTTCGCCAACGCAGGGGTGATCGCACTGTCGGTAGCCGCGACCTCGCTGACGTTGCTCGGTCTGGAATGGTTGATCGGGACACCGGGGATCGGCCTCGGGTCCGCGATCATGATGCTGCTGGGCAACCCGCTCTCCGGCCTCACCAGCGCGCCCGAGATGTTGCCCTCCGGCTGGGGAGCGCTCGGCCAGCTGCTGCCACCAGGAGCAGCCGGTACTGCGCTCCGCTCGGTGAGCTTCTTCGACGGGGCAGGTGCCGGGCGGCCCTTCCTGGTGCTGAGTTGCTGGTTGGTCCTCGGACTCGCGCTCTGCACCCTGGGCGCCCTCCGCAGCCGCAGCCGCAGCGTCGTACATGGTCGTCATGAGGCGTCGCCCGTTACTGTCTGAACGATGACGGCGCGGTGACCGGATCGTTACGAGCCGGTCACCGCGCCGAGGCGTTCCTGCGGGGACAACGTTGTCTGTCAACCATTGACTTCACTGGTCTGGGCCTCCTACGGTCACGGGAAAGCCCGCTGGGTTTGAGCGGTGGTACCGGGATGACAACGATTGCCCGAAGGTAGGACGTGATGGTCACAAGGAAACGTTTCAAAGCGGCCGGCGCACTCGCCCTGGGTGCACTCCTGCTGGGGGTCTCGGCCTGCAGTCAGGGATCGACCACCCAAGAGCCGGAGGCGGGCGGCTCGCAGAGCGCCGGACCGGCGAACATCAAGATCGCCTACCAGCAGTGGGGTCCCGGCACGGTGATGAAGAACTTCCTCACCGGGGCCAAGACCGAGTACGAGGCGGCCAATCCGGGATCGAAGGTCGAGATCGTCCCGATCGTGGCCAGCGAGAACGACTACTACACCAAGCTGCAGTTGATGATGCGCTCGCCGAACACGGCGCCGGACATCGTCTACGAGGACACCTTCCTGATCAACTCCGACATCACCGCGGGGTACCTGAAGCCGCTGGACGACTACATCGCGAACTGGGCCGACTGGAACCAGTTCGAGGAGACCGCCAAGGGCGCCGCGAAGGGCCAGGACGGCAAGATCTACGGCGTTCCGGACGGCACTGACACGAGGGCGCTCTGGTACAACAAGGAGATCTTCGCCAAGGCCGGACTGCCGGCCGACTGGCAGCCGAAGACCTGGGACGACGTGCTGAACACCGCGCGCACCATCAAGCAGAAGGTGCCCGGTGTCACCCCGCTGAACGTGTACTCCGGCAAGCCGATGGGTGAGGCGTCCGCCATGCAGGGCTTCGAGATGCTGCTCTACGGGACCAAGGACACCCTCTACAACTTCGACCAGAAGAAGTGGGTCGTCGGCAGCCAGGGCTTCAAGGACTCGCTGAACTTCATCAAGACGGTTTACACCGAGGGCATCGCCCCGCAGCCGAAGCAGGCGCTCGACCCGAACATGGGCAACAAGGTCGGCAGCGACCTGCTGCCGAACGGCAAGCTGGCGATCGCGCTGGACGGCTCCTGGCTCTACAACAACTGGCAGAAGACCGGCGCGAAGCCGTGGCCGCAGTGGACCGAGGTGCTCGGCCAGACCGCGATGCCGACCCAGACCGGCGAGGGCAAGGGCAAGGTCAGCCTGTCCGGCGGCTGGACCTGGGCGATCCCGGCCAAGTCGAAGTCTCCGGACGCGGCCTGGAACTTCATCAAGACCCTGCAGACACAGAAGAACGCGACCAAGTACGCCACCGACGGCGCGCAGATCGCGGTCCGCAAGGACGTCGCCTCGGACGCCGGCTACAAGAACTCGGCGAAGAGCACGCAGTTCTTCACCGACCTGGTGGCGGTGACCGTGTACCGGCCCGCGCTGCCGGAGTACCCGAAGGTCTCCAACGAGATCATCACGGCGATGGAAGCGGTGATGACGGGACAGTCGTCGCCGGAGGAAGCCGCGAAGAACTACGACGAGGCGGTCGAGGGCATCGTCGGCGGCAAGGACAAAGTCACCACCGAGAGCCAGTAAGGGTCGACGCAGCAGCCTCGAAGGGATTTCTCTGTGACGACATCTGCTTCCGCTGTGTCCGTTTCGTCCGGCCGTAAGGCCGGGCGGAGCGGGCCGCCGCGTGGCGCCAAGGCCGTGAAGATGTTGCCGTTGGCACCGGCCATCGTGCTGATGCTGATCTTCCTGGCCGGCCCGATCCTGTACTGCGTGTACGCCGCGTTCACCAACATGGCGCTGACCGGAACGGGCGCCGCGAACGTGCAGTTCGTCGGCCTGGACAACTTCCGGAAGGCCTTCGGCAGCAGCGCGTTCGTCAACTCGATCTGGCTGACCCTGGTCTTCACGCTGATCTCGGCGATCATCGGCCAGAACACCCTCGGCCTCGGACTGGCGTTGCTGATGCGCCGCTCGACGAAGCTGGTGCGCAACTTCGTCGGTACCGCGGTGATCGGTGCGTGGGTGCTGCCGGAAGTGGTCGCGGCGTACCTGCTGAGCGCCTTCCTGAACGACGACGGCACCCTGAACGTGATCCTGAACAAGATCGGCCTGCCCGGTCAGGACTGGTTGTACGCGGCACCGATCATCGCGGTCTCGATCGCCAACATCTGGCGCGGTACGGCGTTCTCGATGCTGGTGTACTCCGCGGCGCTGAGCGAGGTACCGAAGGAGATCGAGGAGTCGGCCGAGATGGACGGTGCGGCCGGGGTCCGACGGCTGTGGTGGGTCACCCTGCCGATGATCAGCCGGGCGATGCTGACCAACCTGATGCTGATCACCCTGCAGACGTTGAGCGTCTTCGGTCTGATCTACGCGATGACGCGCGGCGGCCCCGGGACGAAGAGTCAAACCTTACCGCTGTACATGTACGAGCAGGCCTTCAGCTTCTCGCAGATCGGCTACGGCACCGCGATCGCGCTGGTGATGCTGGCGATCGGTGCGGTGTTCTCGCTGATCTACCTGCGTGGACTGAACTCGGAGGCCGCATGATCGCCCGTGACCGGATCAGCAAGCTGTCCGCGAACCTGGTACTGCTCGGGATCGGCGTGCTGTTCGTGCTGCCGTTGCTCTGGGTGCTGTTCGCCTCGATCAATCGGACGGCGGGACTGCGCGTCGAGCTCCCGAGCAACCCGACGCTGGAGAATTTCCGGGCGGTGCTGAACACCGATACGACGTACCGGCCGGTGCTGAACGGTCTGGTGCTGTGTGGCGGCGCGGCCCTGTTGACGATGGTCTGCGCCGTGCTGGCGGCCTATCCGCTGTCGCGGTTCAAGTCGAAGTTCAACCGGCCGTTCCTGCTGACCGTGTTGTTCTGCACGGGTCTGCCGATCACGGCGGTGATGGTGCCGGTGTACGGCTTGTTCGTGCAGCTGAACCTGGTGGACACGCTCGGCGGCACGATCATGTTCATGGCGACCGCCTCGCTGCCGTTCGCGATCTGGCTGTGCAAGACGTTCATGGACGGCGTACCGATCTCGCTGGAGGAAGCAGCGTGGGTCGACGGCGCCGGCAATATGCAGGCACTCCGCCGGATCGTGCTCCCGCTGATGTGGCCCGGGATCGCGGTGGTGCTGATCTTCACCTTCATCGGAATGTGGGGCAACTTCTTCGTCCCCTTCATGCTGCTGCTCTCACCCGAGCGACTGCCGGCCTCGGTCAGCATCTTCACCTTCTTCGGCCAGTACGGCGAACCCAACTACGGCCAGCTCGCGGCGTACTCCCTGATCTACACCACCCCGGTCCTGGTCCTCTATCTCCTCCTGAGCCGCAAGCTAGGCGGAGCCTTCGCCCTCGGCGGCGCCATCAAGGGCTAGTAGGAGGATCTAGTCCTTGCGGACCTTCTTGGCATAAGGGCGGAAGCCGCGCTTCTGGTAGTTGGGGAGGGCGTTCGGGTGGTCGAGCGTCGAGGTGTGCAGCCAGACTCGGTTCGTGCTGGGGTTCAGAGTCCACGCGGTCTGGATGGTGAGCGTCAGGGCATGTCCGCCGAGCCCCCGGCCGACGTACTCCGGGACGAGGCCGAAATGGGAGATCTGAACCTCCTCCCCGCCGTCCGCGGTCTCGTTCGGCAGGTACGAGGTGATGCCGGCGTACTGCGGGCCGGCCTCGTCGTCGTGGGTGACGAACCACACCTGCCTGAGTGGGTCGTTCAGGTACTCCGCCCACCGCTCCTCCGACCAAGACAAGGTCCGCCACTGGTGCGGACGCCCTACCCGCACGAGCAGCTCGCGGATCAACGGTGACCCGGCCTCCGCCCTCTCGAGCCGCACACCCGGGACCGCGGTCGCCTCGACCAACTCGTCGGGGCTCGTCATCTCCAGATAGGTGACGATCTCTGTCATTCCCTCACTCCTCCAGTCATCCGCCGAACACCAGCCCCCATCGTGCCAACCTCCACCGACATTCCTGGTTGGACATTGTGTCTCGCGGGTGGTCTTGTCCTGACCGCGGAGCCTCTAGTTCGGTGTACGTCGGACCGACGTGGGAATGTGGTTGCCTATAGCAATTGCACGAGGAAGGCGTGGAGGCGGCTGGTGCTTCGGGGTGCATTGGTGATGTGGTTGCGTCGGTGCATTGGCAGTGTGGTTGCGCCCGGTGCATTGGCAGTGTGGTTGCGCGGTCTCCGCTGCGGGAGTGTGCTAGTCGACGTGGTGGGTGTCAAGGGCGCTTCGCGGCCCTTCGGGCTCGAACAAGTTCGAC
>Ga0193717_1000264_pt1 | contig 39770 bp, 42 predicted proteins | sample U2c2metaG_FD_145900 | JGI IMG/M metagenome (GOLD analysis project Ga0193717, IMG submission 145900) | Soil microbial communities from a riparian zone of the East river system, Colorado, United States - U2c2 | ecosystem: Environmental > Terrestrial > Soil > Riparian zone | place: USA: East River... | reverse complement strand
CCACCAAACGTTAGCCTGGCTGGCTGGGCGCTGTTTTGAAGTTATTTGTTGGGCTGTCATGGTTACACCTCCCAATGCTATAAAACCACCACTTTCATAATAGAAAAAACAGCCCCTATGAGCTGTCAATTTTCTTACAACGTTTTACCAATCAACTAGCGGATGGTAGCTCTGGCTCAGAACTGGGCTCAATAGCTTCCCTTTGGGCCGAATCATAGCCAGGCATGCCTACTCTGTCATCAGGAGTTGGTAGCTTATCTTTTGCTTCCCTGATACCACGAATATTAGCAGGCGCGCCGGCGATTACAAGCCGGCCAGCCCCATTAACTAAACGGGCATGGTTTTTTATGTCTTCCTCACTCTTAGAGGATATTCGTTCATCTATCATCACACTCTCAATCTACGTTAATAAGGATTTAAAATCAGTAAAAAATGGTACACCCGACAGGATTCGAACCTACGACCTTTGGCTCCGCAAGCCAACGCTCTATCCAGCTGAGCTACGGGTGCTCGTTCTTAAGAACAGGGGTCATTGTAGCATGTTTAAAGTGTAATTACCAATGTCCCGATCTGTTAAAATAAACAGTCACGGAGAGGTGCAGGAGTGGTTTAACTGGCTTGTCTCGAAAACAAGTGTGCGGGCAACCGTACCGAGGGTTCGAATCCCTCCCTCTCCGCCAAATTATTACTTATTGGATCAGACGGGGTGGACGAGGTGGCTTCTTAAGCTTTGGAGGGCCTGAAGCAGGCGTTATAGGTGGCTTTGGCTGGCCTGTTGTAGTTGGTTGCGGCCGGGGCTGCTGTACGGACTCTGGGCTTGAAGGAGCTTTAGGCTGCCTATTACGCGTTACCAATAGAGTGATAAAGATAGTGATTGCTAGCACTAAGAAAGCCGCGCCAAACCAAAGGTTAATCTTTGTTAACTCGGTAGCTAAGTGATGAACAAAATCATCACGGGGCTGCTTAAGCTGGCTAGAGACAGTATCATGTATATGCTTTGTAATTTGATCGGCCGTAGCATTAGCCGAAAGCCTAGTTCCGGCCAGCAGGCCTCCAGAAACCAACAGCACCAAGCCTACGTATAGCCAGCCTTTCCGGCGCTTTGGCGCTATAAAAATGATGCCAATAGTAGCCAACAGAGCTATAACACCAGAGATAATTGGCAACTTTTGGCTTAGCTGGAATAGCTTAGGTGCTTGCGACAACTTTTCATAATAAGCCTTACCTTGGCTAGGGTCATCACGGCCAAGCGTGCTGGCGGTAATAACTGGCTTAGTCAGGAAATCGCTAGACCTAATCTCTTGGGCAACACGAGCTCCTTCAGTTGCCGGATCCAGGCCAGGCGGCCGGCAGGTAACTGTCAAAGAACTTACTGGTATCTGTAACTGGGTAATTTGCGCGGCGGTACAAACTGGCAAGCCAGCTAAACGGGTCTGGACTAATTTGCCTACCCTAGTGGCAAAATCTTCTTTGGAGGAGCTAAGATTAATCGTAAACATTGGCGTTTTGGTTTTCCCATTCAACCAGGCGTAGTTAGCGTCAATTAAAGTGTTCACGTTTTGCTCGATTAACTGGGGCGTGAACACCTGTTGGGCGGCTTGCTGGACAATTGGATCATCAAGTGAAATAGTGACGTCACTGCTACCATTTTGATCAGATTCTTTTTGCGAGTTCTGTAATGCGGACGCCAGAGCCTTGTCATAAACGCCGCTCTGTTTAAGCAATACCTCAATCTTAGTCGCCTGCCCCAAATTACGATTAAAAGTAAGCGCCGAAACGCCCTCAACCAAGGATGCGAACAGCACCAAGACTAATAGAAAAACAACACCCCTACGAAGCCAAATCATTAGCCTATTGTAATCGAAAACTTCCCTTTTGAATACACGACTTTTACGCGTAAGCTGGCTGCTCATTACTATCACGTAGCCGTCCCAGGCAAAATCCCAGAATGAGCAGGCAAATGCCCACAAAGACCAAAATTAGCCAGAAAAAACGGCGCTCACTCCTATAATTATTTTGTAAAGTTGTCTTAGCTAACCTTGGGGTTAAGTTAGGTGACTTTGCTAATTTAGATGATGACGACTTAGCCGGGCCAGGGCTGTTTTTAAAAGATGATGATGGTGTTTGCTTGGTAGCAGAACTGCCAGAAATACTGCCCGAGGACCCGCTGGTGGGATTAGCAGGCGGCAAACCAATCAAACCATCGCAAACATCATCTACTCCATCCTTATCAGTATCTTGCCCGGAGTTACGGATTATTGGGCAGGAATCGTTGCCGTTAAAAGCGCCATCACCATCAGCGTCATCCTGGTTTTGGGGGACATAGACCGGCTGGGTTACATCAAGAGTCCCGCCAGTTTGACCCGGGCCAATAATATCTATAGTGTGTCCTCCTGGCGGCGTAATTGCCGGAATTATCACAGAAGTCTCAATGTTGCCGCTCGCATCGCTTTGAAGCGCTCCAATAACCGTACCACCCGGGCCATCGAGCTTGATGTTATAAAGTGTATTGGCTTTTAAGCCAGCCTCAGGACCATTAGCTTTTACTGGCATAGTCTTGCCGGCCAGAATAACCCCAGAGGTAAGATCTGGCACCGGCACGCGCGCAGCTATTGCCCGGCCGGTTTTTGAGGCTTGTAGCAGCGCCTGGCTGGCTGGTGGATTCCCAGCAACAGGCACGAACTTAGTAAGATTGGCTGTTTGCCGCAAGATAGACTGCTCGATTAGCTCGTGACCAAGCGCGTTTGGATGGTAGCTCTCCCGCCCAATCACCCCAAAACCGAAGGGGCCGGAATCCTTGCCAGCGGTCAATCCATTAATAGCAACGTTGTGGCTGGCTGTTTCGCAGAGTTTATGGCCAGCCAGTGCCTGGCTAATGTCCACGTAGACTACGCCAGCTTCGTTAGCCGCTTTGTTTATCGTGCCATTTAGGTAATCAATCAGGCCTTCGGCAAATACCATTTCGTTCTTACTTAATTGGACATTTAGAGCGCAATTACCACTGTTATCCGTAACTTGGGGGTAGCCAATAACGTATAAGCGTCCACCTGGCGCTTTGGACTCGAGCTGCCTGTAAAGACTTACCAAACGCGGTTTAGTCCTATCAATCAGCGATAGTAGTTCCTGACGGTCTTCATAGCTGTTAAAGCAGTCATTATTGCTAAGGCTTGGCGTAACGCATTGTTGCAAGATATCACCAAAGCCAATGTCATTACCGCCAGCCATAACAGTAATAGCGGCTGGCTGGTACTGGCCAACGAACCGCTGCTGCGCCACGTAACCGGGCAAAAAGTTTGTCATGACCGAATTTAGCAGCGCTGGCTGGTTTTGCTGCAGATCCTGGAAGCTAAGGCTATTTTTTACCTGGCCCTTGTAATCGCTACGATTATTAACCAGGTCGTTAACTTTAGCGCCTGAACATGCCGCTGAATGCCCGCCCCGCGAGCTAAATAAATCACGCGCCAGCAGCAAGGGGTAAGAATTAACGGATAGATGGCAATTACTCACCTCGTCATCCGTACCAGCCAGGTAGTCAAAAGCACCCTCGCCTGAAGCGTACGAATCGCCCAAACCAAGGTAATCAATTAGGGAGGTTATGCTGGCCGTGGGCGCTAGTTCATAAATACCTCCAACCGCGGGATTATCGGCTGTAGCCTCAAAACTAAGCAGGCCACTATTAATAAACCGGAGATGACGGATTGACTGCAAGCCATTAATCTGGCTAGCCGCGAAAGACCGGTAGTCGTAAGATGGACAAACATCGGAGGCACAAGACATTAAATCATAGACCTTGAAAGTGCCCGCCGCCTGGTTAGCGATTGCCGCGAAGCGCCCATCATCGCTAATAGCCACACGCGATTTTAGTAACGCCCCCGGACTGCCCTGGCTGCCAAACGATGGCGCGAAAGCCTTAACGTCTAAGGTAGCTAGGTTGATCCGGACAAACGAACCGCCCAAAGTCTCGGCTACCAGCCAGCTGCCACTGTCTGAAAACGCCAAAGTCTGGGAGTTAATAACCAAGGGTTGCCCCGCCGCGTTTTTAAGAAGTAAATCAGCCGGCACGGCCAATTGCTTAGCTGTCAGCTGGAGTAATCCATTGCGTTGGTCCTGAAGCGTTGCCGAGGGATTTTTATACAAGTTAATGCGTGACCCGCCGGTTGGAACTGCCTCTAATTGTAATAAGCCGCCAGCGTGCGGCCAAGGAGCCAGCACTTGCCCTGGCGAATAAGCTAGTAAAGGCACGCCCTCGTCAGTGCCATTAAAGATAACTATGCCACTATCACTATCCATCATCCCAAAAGCCGTCTCCGTGAAGCAGCCAGTCCGCATCTCGCTGCTAGCTGGAGTCCGGTACGTCACTAAGCTGCAATCTAAGTTGTTAAAGAAGTTAGGCTCGCTTTGGGAGCTTGAAACTGGGCTCACGCGGCGGATAGTCATCGCGGCCGGACTACTCCAGTTGCCAATGTCTTGATTGTTAACCTGGGCGTTAACCATCACTACCCCAACAAAACATATGGCCAGCAGTGCCCCAGCCACTAAATACGAAAAGCACCGTAACCACCAACCCCAAACCGCCATAAAATGTTGCATAAGGACGACTATTATCGCGGCCATGGATAACGGCAAGCATAAGCAGCCATCTTTTCGGGGAAGTTAATAATAATTTAATGAGCGGAGTTATAATCAAAGCATGGAAGATAGTATTTTCACCAAGATTATTAAGGGCGAAATCCCCTGCCACAAGGTTTACGAAGACGATTTAACCTTCGCCTTCTTGGATATTCACCCTAAGACCCCTGGCCACACGCTTATCATTCCCAAAAAACAGGTCGAATTCGTCTGGGATTTGGAAGATGAAGATTACCAGGCCTTAATGGCTACCACTAAGAAATTAGCCTTGCGGATTAGAGAAGTATTAGGAGCGCCATACGTTGGCGAACTGGTGGTTGGCGTGGATGTTCCGCATGCTCACATACACCTTTATCCGTTTTCTAACCTTGAAGAGTCACGCAACATACCAGACCAAACGGCTGAGCCAGACCACGACGCCTTGGCGGCTATGGCTAAAAGGCTGGCTTTCTAGGGTACAATTAGCTCATGGCGTTTCTATATTCGGTCTTTATTGGAGCAGGGGTCGCGGCCTTTGTCTACAGCAGATTTGGCCGCCGGGTCGGCTATGGCAATACCCAGAACGTAGCCGTTACGGTTGGCGTTGTATTCGTAATTGCTACCCTGGTAGCCCTGACTATTCTGAAATTTACTCTGAACATTTAATAGCCGTTTAATACTAGTCTTTAGAGGAGTTTATTGGTATCATACGGCCATGGATGAGAGGGGGTTGGGCAAACAATTACAGATGGCGCGCCAAGCGGCCGGTTTAACGCAGCAGCAACTTTGCCACCAAGCTAACCTCAGTTTCTCCACCTTAACTAAAATTGAACGTGGCGCCATTAAATCGCCTTCAATCTTCACGATCCAATCTATAGCCGGCGCCTTAGGCGTAGGTCTGGACGAGCTGGTTGGCCAAGCGCCCTCCAAAGCCCGTAAATTATTAAAAACCAAGAGTGGCGTCAGCTTTGTCTACTTCGATGTTAATGGCTGTCTGGTCTATTTCTACCAGCAGGCTTTTTCCAAATTGGCGGCCGACACTGGCGTCAGGCCAGACGTGGTCGAATCAGCCTTCTGGCACTTTAACGACGAAGTTTGCCGCGGCACCATGAGCGTCAGCGATTTTAATGCCAAATTTGCCGAACGCATAGGTGTTAAATCTGTAAATTGGCAGAATTACTACATTGATACTATCGAGCCAGTCCGCGAGATGCAGGAAACGCTCATATGGGCAGCCGAACGCTACAAAGTTGGCCTGATGACCAATATAATGCCCGGGCTCCTAGGTGCTCTTAAGCGCGGCCAAAAACTACCTAATCTTACCTATGACGCCGTCATAGACTCCTCGGAAATCGGCGCTATCAAGCCGGAGGAAAAGATCTACCAGACCGCCCAGGAACGGGCTGGCGTACCCCCTGAAGAAATTTTGTTTATAGACGATTCGCGCGCTAATCTGATGGCCGCTGAAAAACTAGGCTGGAAGGTCTTGTGGTTCGATGACTCTCGCCCAGAAGAAGCCACTGCCCGCGTCCGCCAAGCCCTAGAGCCAGCCGAAGATTAGGAGCTAAAGCGTTTTTGCTCGGCCTTAAGAGTCTCTAACAACTCTACAGTGGCCTTGAGCTGGTCACGGGTTTGCTCCACCACGGCCTTAGGAGCCGCTTCTACGTAGTTTTTGTTGTTGAGGCGTCCTTCTAACTGTTTGATGTCTGACTCGGCTCCTGCGGCCTTGTCGTTAAGCTCAGCCACATAGGCTTGGGCAGTGCCAGGCTCAACGTCTAGCCAACAGCGGTGCTTAGTACTGGTCAGAAATAGGCCAGAACCGTCTTTTACCTCTGTTACAGCGGCTAACCGGGCCAAGCGTTTTATAATCGCGGCATTCTCAGATAAGAACGGCACATCTGTGAAATAAAGCGTGGAACCAGAGATTTTAAGGGCCTGGGTAATGAATCTTACCTCTGTTACTATGGCTTGGATTTCGTCGAACTCCCCTGCCCGCTTCTTATCGCTATCAATGATCTTATCGAGCGTACGGCTGGCCAGGATAGAATCATTCTCCCAGGCCAGAGTTTGCCAAATCGTCTCCGTTAAGAACGGCGCGAACGGATGCGCTACTAGCAATACCTGCTCTAGCAAATAAGCTAACAAGGCCTTATTTGGCTCAGCTTTACTGGTCTCAATGTACCAGTCGGCCAGATCGTCCCAGATGAAGTGATACAAGATGTCATAGGCCTCGCTAAAGCGGAAGTTATCCAGGTCTGATTCAATTTTCTCTTGCGATGTTCGCAATTTGTCCACTATCCAGTGATCAGCCGCCGATTCCGGTTTGGCGCCTGCCCTGCCGGTTTCATCGCCCACCAGATCCTCAATGTACCGGGCAATGTTCCAGATCTTATTACAGAAGTTCCGGTTGGTAATAATCTTGGTTAATCCCAGGCGTTGGTCATTCCCTGCTGACATGTTTTGGATGACGGCGAACCGCAGCGCGTCTGTGCCATATTCAGGAATAACTTCCAGCGGGTCAATGATAGTTTCCGGATTACTCTTGCTCATTTTCTTGCCGTTTTCAGTCCGCACCAAACCATGTAAATAGACTTTCTCAAACGGGATCTGGCCAGTCGTATATGTGGTAGCCAGAATCATGCGGGCTACCCAGAAAAACAGGATGTCCCAGCCGGTTTCCATGACGGTTGTAGGATGGTAAGCCTGGTAGTCCGGACTCAGTTTTAGCAAGTCTTCCAGCGATAGAGAATAGTCCTCTGCCAACTTAGGATCAATCAAAGTACTCCAGGTCCAAAGTGCCGAGCTGAACCAGGTATCCAAGGTGTCCGGGTCCTGCTCCCATTCGTTCCAACCCTCGCTTTGATCAGTAGGCGGCAGTACTCCCACAAAGGTTTCTTTTTGCCCATCCGTATGCGTGCGGTACCAAACTGGGATACGATGTCCCCACCAGATTTGACGTGAAATACACCAGTCCCGCAGGTTATCAATCCAGTGGAAATATATCTTCTCGAACCGCTTAGGGATAATTTCAATATCGTTATCCCGAACCACGCTCTGCATGGTCTGTTTCAAGCTAAGCTTCTTGCCTTTCCAATCCACGACTGGCTTGTTGACATCAATAAACCATTGCAGGCGAATTTGAGGCTCAATAACACCTTTGCCACGCTCGTTCAGAGCTACATTGTGCAGGTAGTTTTCGTCGATGTTAACAAGTAGGCCCTTGTCTTTGAGCTTGTCTACTATCTTGGGTCTAGCCTCTTCAATAGTCAGGCCCTCGAACTCCTCTGCGACAGGTAGCAGTTTCCCGTGAAAGTCGATTATCTGGTCTTTGTCCAAGTCGTGCTTCTCTGCCAGGTCAAAGTCGGCCTGGCTGTGCCACGGCGTGATGGTCATAACACCGGTGCCGAACTCCGGATCAGCTATCTCATCCTTGATAATCGTGGCGGTGATTGGACCGTTGATCCACTCGGTCTCAAAGGTGTCACCATGCTTGTATTTGGCGTAGCGTTTATCATCTGGGTGCATAACTACGTATTTATCTAGAAACTTAGTCTCGGGACGAGCCGTGCCAATCTCAAACGGGCCGTATTTAAAAGTGTAAAACTTGCCCTGTTCTTCTTTGTAAGTAACCTCGTCATCAGATACGTTAGTCTCCAAGTTAGGATCCCAGTTTACAATTCTGTGACCCCTGTAAATCAGGCCATCGCCATACATTTTCACAAAGACTTCGTTAACCGAACGGTTTAAGGCGTCGTCTAAGGTATATCGTGCCCGGGTCCAATCAACGCTGGCACCCATGGCTTTAATCTGTTGGTTGATAGTCTCCCGGCTATTACCAACAAACTCACGAGTTCGACGCAGGAACTCTTCCCTGCCGACTTCATGTTTATCAGTTCCCTCATCTGTTAACTGTTTCTCCATGAGGGCGTTAACGGGTAGCGCGGCGTGGTCAGTTCCAGGCAGCCAAAGCACGTCTTTCCCCTGTTGGCGGGCGTGCCGGGCCAAGATATCTTGCAAAGTGATAAATAAGGCGTGGCCAATATGGAGCGTGCCGGTCTCGTTGGGCGGCGGCATACTGATAGAATAGTGCTCTTTACCACTGTTAGGGTCAGCCGTGAATACCCCGCTCTTCTCCCACAGCGAATAAATATCATCTTCATACTGTCCGGCCTCATACACCTTAGGTAGTTTCATATGTTTCTCATCATACCACCTCTGTAAATATTAAGGAAATTCCGTAACTTACATCATGCGCCCTGTTATCTCAAATTGACAATCCAACACAGACATGGTATATTAGTAATAATTATGCCTGAACGTCAAGAACCTATAGCTAGCAGTTGGGCCGAGCAAACAGAACAGTTAAACTCGGCTAATCTGGAATTCGTGGAAAATCTCGCAAACAATCCCAATGGTACCTTTGAAAAGATACAGACTGTAATCGCCCAGCGCGTTTTTGACATTAACTACATGGTCTTAAACGGGAGTGATGTTGATCTACCTACATTCACGCGCAATCTTCAAGATAGGCAACTCTATTTTCTGCGCCGCATTAGAGAGCCCGGCAGCTATAAAAAAATCACCATGACAACCACGGAATTCCAAGTAGTCTATGACGATGGTATTGTTGAGGAAGAAGTTAATGTGGGCCATGTAATTGATCCGCCAAGTGGCCCAGAGGGCAGGGCAATTGTAGCCGCACACGAAAATGGCTTTGATAAAGATGAACTAGTTACCTTTATACATGAAGCATATAAGCGCGGCAAAATGAGGGATTCTGGCATATTACCGGATCTTAGCTACGATCTATCTGAAATAGAAGCTTAGTTACATACTGAGATTGGGAGCGATGTCTAGGGTATAGGGGTCGGCGGTGGGCTGATCTAGTTTGGTTTTGAAGCAGCCCAAGGTGGCGACCATGGCGCCGTTGTCTGTGCAGAGTTCCGGGGGTGGATATTCGATGGGCAAGGGCAGGGCGGCTGTTAGCTGTTCGCGAAGTTCTGTATTCGCGGCCACGCCACCGGCGATGACTACGCTCTTGGGCGAAAACTTGTTATAAGCGAGCTTTGCCTTATCCACGATGGTCTCGATGGCCACGCGCGGTGAACTGGCCGGGATATCGTGCTTCTGGGCTTCTGAGAGGCGCTCAGCTAGCTTATAGGAGGGGAAGCCGTAATCTTCACCTATCTGGACCTGTGCCAGCCGCAACACGGCTGTTTTGAGCCCAGAGAAGCTAAAATCGTACTTATTCATCTTGGCTTTGGGTAATTGGAAGGCTTTGGGATCGCCTTTCAGGGCAGCTTTGGCGATTGACGGGCCGCCGGGGTAGGGCAGGCCAAGAATCTTGGCAACCTTATCAAAAGCCTCGCCAATGGCGTCATCTTGGGTCTGTCCCAACAACTCGTATTTAAAGTGATCCTCAAACAGTACTAACTGGCTATGTCCGCCAGACACGATTACGGCCAGCATTGGGAATTCCGGCTGATCGTCTCTTAAGAAGTTGGCGTAAACGTGGGCTTCAACGTGATTGATGGCGTAAAGCGGCTTATCGTGCGCAATCGCCAAAGTCCGGGCCGTTAAAACACCTACCAGCAGGCTGCCACCAAGACCAGCACCGTAAGTCACGGCAATACCGTCAATGTCATCCCAGCCGCACTTGGCCTCTGTTAGAGCTTGATCGATTACCGGCATAATTACTTCAATATGGCTGCGGGCGGCAATTTCCGGCACCACGCCGCCGTACTGGACGTGCAAATCCATGCTGGACGCCACCACATTACTCAAAAGCTGCTGCCCATCCTCTACAACAGAGGCTGCCGTCTCGTCACAACTGGTCTCAATTCCCAAAATTTTCATCAGTTACAGTATACTGGAGCTGACATGAATATGCGCAAAGTCGTTAAAAAGGTGATTCCGGCCGGACTATTTGCGGCAATTGAGCCGTACGGACATTTAACCGAAGCGGTCTTTTTTAACGTTATTAACGGTTTTCCGGCTCGCGGGCTGAAAGTCATCGGTGTTACCGGTACGAATGGCAAAACTACCACAGCCTTTTTGATTCACCGTATGCTGCACGAATCTGGCTATAAAGTTGGCCTAATGAGTACCGTGGGCTGGGGTGTGGGCAGCGAAATCGAACCGCAATTACATCATATGACCAATGTTAGCTCGTCTGAATTGATGGGGCGGCTGAAGTACATGCGCCGCCAAAAAGTGGAGTGGTTGGTGTTAGAAACTACATCGCACGCTTTGGCTCAGCACCGGGTGTGGGGCGTACCTTACAGCGTGGCAGTTTTGACCAATTTGACGCACGAGCACCTGGCTTACCACCGGACATTTGAGCGTTATCGTGACGCTAAGCGGCGCATGTTCAAGCTAGCTAATCGTAATAAAAAGGGTTTGCGCACAGGTGTTATAAACGCCGATGACCCTAATGCTGGGTTGTTCGCCAGTGATATTGCCAACACTGTGACGTACGGTGTTAAATCGGGTGATATAAGGGCCGTAAACGTTAAATTATCTCCGTCTGGAGTTGAGTATGACGCTAAGGTAGGCAGCGATGATTACCACATTAAAACCCAGCTGCCAGGCAGCTTTAACGTTGAAAATTCATTGGCGGCGCTATCAGTTGGCCGGGTGATAGGTCTGACCTCTCAACAGATAGAGCAGGGGATTGCAGCCTTACCAAGCGTGGAGGGTCGCATGACGCGGATTGATGAGGGCCAGGACTTTGATGTGATTGTGGATTATGCCCATTCACCGGATAGTTACGAGAAGTTATTCAAGGATATTAAACCAGTCGTGAAGGGCAAGCTGATTGTGCTATTTGGCTCATTGGGCGGTGGCGACAAGGGCAAACGGCCGCTGCAAGGCGAATTAGCCGGCAAATACGCTGATGAAGTAATACTCTGCGAAGAAGATGACCGCCAAGAGGACCCAGATCAGATCGTAAACGATATTGCCGTTGGCGTTACCAAGGCAGGCAAGCAGCGCGATAAAGATCTGTTCTTTGTGCACGACCGGACCGAAGCTATTAATTTTGCAGTCAAGCGTGCTAACAAGGGTGACACGGTGTTATTACTCGGCAAAGGCCACGAAAAAACCATTGAAGATGCTGATGGCGAACACCCTTGGGACGAAATCGCCACAGCCCACGCTGCCCTCAAAAATCGCTCCTAAATAGTTATTTATCGTGCTCGGCTAGCCACAGATCAGCCGCGTCAGGTTTAGCTGGCAGAGCTTCTTCTTTTGCCAGAGTCTCAAGATCAATAATTTGGCCAATACTATCATCATAGCCAGCCAAGAGTGGGCTCTCATGCGTTTCGGTTGAATTGTCATATTGCTCACCTGTCCACTCGTTTATAGAGGTACCGTCCGTGCGTTCGTCCAGGTCAAACAGGTTTTCTATATGCAAGCCATCAACGCCTGAATCGCGGGTCCGCAAGTAGCGGTTACCTACGTATGAGTCTCCAGAAGGGTAATGTTCGTGAGGCATAGAAGTGAGTATATTAACATATAAAGCTAATAAACACAAGAGTTTTAATGAATTTTATAGCAGGCTTGACCTGGTTTTGGCACTCGAGTATAGTGAGTGCTAGAAACAGGTGTGGAGTTGCGAGACTACATCTGTCTTGGGAAGTAATTGGAGGTTATAAATGAGCGCACCATTGCAGCCATTGGGTGACTACGTAGTTGCTGTTGGAGAAGAAGCTAAGACTAAGACGTCTAGCGGACTTTACTTGCCGGACCAGGCCCAGGAAAAGCCTAAGACAGCTAAGATCGTGGCGGTTGGACCTAACGCCAAGCAGGTCAAAGTTGGCGACCGGATCGTTTATAAAGGTTATAGCATCACCGATGTTAAAGTCGAAAATTCTGATTATATTTTAGTTAAAGAAGAAGACATTTTAGCGACCGTGAAATAGGAGGATTTGGATTCATGGCAAAGAAAGTTTTTTATGACGCGGACGCCCGGCAGCGCGTACTGGCCGGAGCCGAGATCTTATACAACGCCGTTAAAACTACCATGGGACCAAAGGGACGCAACGTGGTCATTAGCAAAGCTTTTGGCGCTCCAACTGTCACCCATGACGGCGTCACCGTAGCTAAGGGCGTAGACCTGGCCGATGTTGATGATGAAACCTTAGGCCAGAAAGTTGGCGCTGAACTTATCAAACAAGCCGCTTCCAAAATGAACGACGTAGCCGGTGACGGTACTACTACCGTGACAGTTTTGACCTACCACATCTTGAATGAAGCTAACAAGCTGATCGCGGCTGGCCACAGCCCAATGTTGCTGCGCAAAGGCTTGGAGGCTGCCGCCCAGAACGTAATCACTAAACTTGGCGCTATGTCCGAAGATATTGCTGGCAAGAAGAGCCGGGTGGCCGAAGTTGCCACTATTTCGGCTGGCGACGCCGAGATTGGCAAGTTAATCGCCGATGTCATCGACAAAGTTGGTAAAGACGGCGTTGTGACCGTGGAAGAAGGCCAGGGGCTTTTGCTCGAGTCTGAAGTCGTGGAAGGTTTCACTTTTGACCGCGGTTTTGTTAGCCCGTACATGGTGACTGACACAGCCCGGATGGAGGCTGTTTCTAACCGGCCAGTAGTTATTGTTACCGATAAAAAGATTTCCAATATCCAAGAGATTGCGCCGTTACTAGATAAACTAAACCAGGCCGGCAAGCGCGAAGTAGTCCTGATTGCCGAGGAAGTAGAGGGTGAGGCCTTGGCGCTACTGATTATTAACAAGCTAAAAGGCGCTTTGAATACTGTTGCCGTCAAAGCGCCAGCCTTTGGCGACCGCCGCCAAGACGCCTTGCAAGACATTGCCATTTTGACCGGCGCCCAAGTGATTACCGAAGACCGTAACATGACATTTGAAAATGTTGATTTGGATGTGATTGGCAGTGCCCGCCGGGTTATTACCAACAAAGACGAGACCACGATAATTGAAGGTGGTGGTTCACCGGCTGAAGTCACGGCCCGCATCAAGCAGATCAACGCTCAAATTGAAGCCGCTACCAGTGAGTACGACAAAGAAAATCTTGAGAAGCGCCGGGCTGCCCTGGGTGGTAAGGTTGCTGTCATTAAAGTTGGCGGTGCTACCGAAACCGAGATAGAAGAGAAGAAATTCCGCGTTGACGATGCCGTTCACGCCGTTAAAGCCGCCCTGGACGAAGGCATTGTCCCTGGCGGTGGCGTAACTTTGGTCAACCTTAGTACTGAATTAGCTAAGAAACACGCCGAGAAGAGCAAGTCGCCTGACAGTAAGCCTTCAGTTGGCGCTGGAGTTGGCATTCTAATTGATGCCCTGGAGCAACCATTCCGCATATTGCTCACTAATTCGGGCTTAAACGCTGACGAGTGGCTGCCGCAAGTTAAAAAAGCCAAGCCTGGCCAAGGCGTTGACGTTAATAATCCAGAGAAATTAGTCGACCTTAAGGCCGACTAATTAAGGCCGCTGGTATCATCGACCCGGCCCGCGTAACTAAAGAAGCGATTCAAAACGCCGTTTCTATAGCTGGAACAGCTATGACCATGGGCGCGCTTGTAGTAGACGTGCCTCAGCCAGAATCAGCTGATCCTGGTGCTGCCATGGGCGGCGGCATGCCCGGAATGATGTAAGCCGAAGCTGTTTAGGCTTCGTGCTGGCTGGTGAAGAAGTTGATTTCGTTGACTATGTCTAAGAGGGCTTGGGCGCGGGTCTTCTCGTCTTCAATGGCTTTGGCGGCTTCGTAAGCTTTTTTAATCAGATCCTGTTTGTCGCTGGCTTGGATTATCATCATGACGGTGCGGAATTTCTCTTCCGGGGCCAGATCAAGATTATCAACTAGTGGCTCGAGTTCTTCTAGGCTGTGCTGTTTAATTTCAATTAGTTCGTGGTTGCTGGTGTCAGTGATTATAGTGTCGTCTGATGATGGATCGCTTGGCCCGTGATTGGAAGCTTGGGTATCTGACGAGCGAGGAAAGCCGCCGGCAGGGGAGAGGATATCAGAGATGGGTCCGTTCTTGTCTTCTTTGTCTTCGTCTTTGATTGGATCACCAGGGTGCTGCCAGTCGTCCTGGCCTTCGGCTGGTTCTGTAGCTTCAGGCGTGGATCCAGTGTCAGCGGTTGGCGTGATAACCTCGGTTTCAGACGGGCTTTCGCCGCTATGTGCCGGTTCTTCGTGTGCCTGATTATGTTCATCATTATTAGATGAATCGTCGTCTTGGTGCCCAAACATTATTCCCCCTAAAACTGATTTGCTTAAGCTATACTATATACAACGTGGGACTAATAACACAAGTAGTTTGGAGGTTGCATGCTCGATGATTTAAAAATGATCCATGAACGGGACGCTGATGATGCTTTGGGCGTAGTAGAAAAGCAATGGCAGCAATTAGGCTATGACTTCGGTGTGGATAAACCAGACTTTGCTGGTATAGATAATATAGTTCTGGCAGGTATGGGCGGATCGGCTTGGCCGGCTGTTTATTTACAGACATGGGGAGCCCCAACTGTACCGTTCGAGATCGTCCGGGATTATGAACTACCGGCTTACGTTAATGAAAAGACTCTGTTTATCTCATCTAGCTATTCGGGTAATACGGAAGAAACTCTTGCAGGCCTGAAAGAAGCTGAAGCACGTGGAGCTAACATAGTTGTAATTGCTGCTGGCGGCAAACTCGCCGAGCTGGCCAAGGCCGCGTCTCACACTTTTTATGAAATTCCTGGCGGCATACAGCCACGAATGTCATCTTTTTACTTTTTGGCAGCTATGACGCAATTGCTTGAACCTTTGGGGCTGATACCAAAGGGCAAACTGGCTGAATTAAAGTCGACTGGAGACTGGCTTAAAGATCAAACCGCTTCTTGGAAGCCAGAAATACCAACCAAAGATAATCCAGCCAAGCAGCTTGCTCTGGAGCTTATTGGCAAGTCAATCGTAGTCTATAGTGGACCTAAACTATTTCCAGCTGCCAACAAGTTCAAGATCTGCCTAAATGAAAACTCCAAGAACGTCGCCTGGGTTAATCAGTACCCAGAGTTTAACCACAACGAGTTCATAGGTTGGTCTAGTCATCCGGTTGATAAGCCCTACGCCGTGGTAGAGATTCGCTCTAATTTGGAACATGAACGGGTTCAAAAGCGGTTTGTAGTGTCTGAGCGCCTACTTTCTGGCAAACGGCCAGCTCCGGAAATAGTTACTCCTAAGGGCGAATCTCATCTTGAGCAGCTACTTTGGGCGTCCAACTTCTGTGATTTTGTCAGCTTATACGTAGCGCTTTTGAATGGCCTTAATCCTACGCCAGTAGACCTGGTTGAAAAGCTCAAAGCCGAACTGAACAAGTAACAAGCCAACTACTTAACTGCCAATCTTGCTATAATCAAGGGGTTATGGAGAAGTGGCGGTCACCCCGCAGGCAATTTATCCTGGCCTTGATGGCCTCCAGCTTAGTGAGCCTAGGCCTATTCGTTTATGGAGCTTTGCGTAACCAGAGCCTTAATTACGAATATTTAGTTTGGAATCTATTTCTGGCCTGGCTACCACTATTGTTTGCTCTACGTTTGACCATATTGCTCACATATAAGCGGTGGTCGAGCTGGGAAGGCCTGGCTACCAGTTTTCTATGGTTAGTTTTCCTGCCAAATAGCTTCTACATGATCAGCGATTTTATTCACCTGCAAGACGTCAAGCGCGTAGACATTTTATATGACACGATTATGTTCACGTCTTTTATATACACCGGCGTGGTACTTGGCTTCAGCAGCCTTTACCTTATTCATTTGCAATTACAGAGGCGGTTATCGCGCCGGGCGACCGCCATATGCATAGCCGGCACGCTTTTAATCTGTAGTATGGCTATCTATATTGGCCGTGATTTAAGATGGAATAGCTGGGATATTCTGACCAATCCTGGCGGCTTGCTATTTGACGTGTCTGACCGCTTGCAGCACGCTTCGTCTTACCCAAAAATGCTAATAACGATTATAGCTTTCTTCATATTGCTCTTGAGTATGTACGGCATGGTTTGGCGCGCCACCAAACTGTTAAAGCACAGTCCACAACTTAGCTAATCTGTTACACTAGGGTCATGAAAACCGAGTTGGAGCAACAGATCGCGGCGGCATGCAATGAGCTGTTTGGTGCTAAGGCTAAAATCGAATTGACCCGGCCGGAAGAGCAGTTTGGCGACTATGCTACTAACGTCGCACTTCAGCTATCCAAGGAAGTTGGCAAAAACCCCCGGGAAATCGGCGAAGCTCTAGCCGTGAAACTTCGTGAAACTTTGGCCGGTACAGTTGACAATGTATCTGTTGCCGGCCCAGGCTTCATCAATCTCAAATTGAATGACGAGTCACTCCTCAAAGCCCTAGATACCAAGTCTGGCCGGGCTTTAGAGGGCCAGAAAGTCGTGGCTGAGTATTCTGACCCTAATCCATTCAAAGTCCTGCACGCCGGCCACCTTTATACCAGTATTGTTGGTGACGCCATTGCCAACTTATTAGAGCAAGCCGGCGCGACCGTTCACCGGGTTAACTTTGGCGGCGATGTTGGCCTGCATGTTGGCAAGACCATGTGGGCTGTCCTGGAAGAACTGGGCGGGGAAGACCCGCAAAAGTTGCAAGCTATTACCGATCCTACCGAATGGTTAACTGAACGATACATCCAAGGCACCAAAGCCTATGACAAGGACGAACAGACTAAAGCCAAAATCGTAGAACTTAATAAACGTGTTTACGCGCTTCACGCTGAAGATGACCATGACTCGGCCTTCGCGCAAATATATTGGACATGCCGCCAGTGGAGTTATGAATATTTTGACGAATTTTACGCGCGCATAGGTAGTCATTTTGATAAGTATTACCCCGAGAGCCAGACCGCTCCAATCGGATTAGAGACGGTTCGCCAACACGTAGGTGAGGTTTACCAAGAAAGCCAAGGCGCGATTGTGTTCAATGGCGAGAAATACGGCTTGCACACCCGCGTATTTATCAATTCGGAAGGCTTGCCCACGTACGAAGCTAAAGACGTTGGCCTAATTATTCTGAAAAAGAAGGATTACGACTTTGATAAGTCAGTAGTTATCACCGGCAACGAGCAGGCCCAATATATGTCGGTTGTGTTGAAAAGTATTGAGCAATTCGCGCCGGAACTGGCCAAATCTACCACTCATTTGACGCACGGGATGGTCAAACTAGAGGGTGGCGCTAAGATGAGCAGCCGTGAGGGTAACATCTTGCGTGCCGTGGATGTGCTCGATGTTGCGGCTGAAGCCAACAAGACCTTGAACGGCCAAGATAATAACGATACAGTGTTGGGCGCCGTGAAATACGCTTTCCTCAAGAACCGGACCGGCGGTGATATTATTTATGATCCAAAAGAGTCAGTTAGTTTGACGGGGAATAGCGGGCCGTATTTGCAGTATGCCCATGCCCGGGCCAAGTCTATTTTGGGCAAAGCCGGCGTCCAGGGCGAATTGTCTGATAATCCTGAATTCGAAGCTGGCGAACGCTCGTTAGTTCGTAAGCTTGGCGAATATCCAGAGGTCATAGACGCAGCGGTGGCCGAACTGATGCCGCACCACATCTGCACCTACTTATATGAGTTGGCACAGGCGTTTAACAGGTTTTATGAAAATAATAGGGTGATTGGTGATGAGCGGCAGGCGCTTCGTTTAGAGTTGGTTGGGCGTTACGCCCAGACTTTGGCGGACGGCCTAAAACTGCTTGGTATTGCCGCACCTGATAAAATGTAAAAGAATAGGGAGATATATATGACAGCAGCCCGAAAACGTAAGTCCAGTAGCACCCAATCCGTAACACCTGGTTCAAATATTCGGTTCGAATCAGCAAAAAGTGATCGTAAGCCGCGTCCTAATCCAGCCGTGGTAGTTGTCCAAGAAGTTAATCCCGTAACTGGTTTTGTAAGTTTCCTAAAAGAATACGCGGTTGTAGGCTTGGCAATTGGTTTTATCATTGGTCTTCAAGCCCAAGTTGTTATGAGGCAATTAGTCACGTCTTTTCTTGATCCTGCCTTTCATCTCATGTTTGGACAAGCTCTCAGCCAACGAACTTTCACGCTGGAATGGCACGGCCGGTCGTCTAATTTTGGCTGGGGTCTGTTTATTTATGGACTACTGAACTTCATATTTATACTGGCGGCTATTTACATAATTGTTAAGTTTTTCAAGCTAGATAAACTTGCTAAGCCTAAAGAAGACGCAAAAAAATGACCCAGCAGGCATCTAATGACGAGTGGAAAGATAAGTTAACCGCCAAACAATACGCGGTATTGCGCGAAAAGGGGACTGAAGCCCCATTTAGCGGCAAACTACTACATGAAAAGGCTAGTGGTGACTTTGTCTGCGGCGCCTGCGGCGCGGTGGTTTTTAAAAGTGACACCAAGTTCGATAGTGGCAGTGGTTGGCCTAGTTTCTACGATCCAGCCAACACCAAGGCCGTTAAATTAGTCGAAGATAATAGCCAGGGTATGAGCCGCGTGGAAGTTACTTGCGCTAACTGCGGCAGTCATCTTGGCCATGTCTTTAACGATGCGCCCGAGCAGCCCACTGGCATGCGTTTTTGTATAAATTCAGCCGCTCTAGACTTTAAGCCTAAAGACTAAAGCCAGGACTACAGTACTTGGTGCCCCAGGCAGCCATCTGCTTTAGCACGGGTCTAAGATCCTGGCCTTTTTGGGTCAGGGTATATTCGGTTCTGGGTGGAACTTCCGCAAAACTCTCTTTGGTAATAATGCCGTAAGCTTCAAGGTCATCCAGGCGTTGGCTCAATGTGCGTGGATTGATGTTACCAACCGATTTCTCTAGTTCGCAGAAGCGCTTGGGCCCGCTAAAAAGATCGCGCAAAATTAGCGCGGTCCACTTATTTCCAACAATTTGCATGGCTGAGGCTATGCAGCCAACTCGTGGTTCTAATGATTGCGTAACAGATGTAGTTTTCATAGCTTTACAAAGTATAGTAATGGCCCTATACTTAGGATCACTACTAACTATATAAAGTATAGCATATAAGGAGAAAAATTATGAAACTAGCAGTTATTGTAGGAAGCACTCGCGAGGGCCGTAAAACGCCGCAACAGGCCAAATGGGCAGCCAATACGGCAAAGCAGATCGAAGGTATAGACGCCGAGTTAGTTGACCTTAAAGACTATCCAATAGCATTTTTTAACGAGCCGGTATCACCGCGCTACAATCCAAACCGTGAAATCCCAGCAGACGCCAAGCCTTGGCTGAGCAAGCTTGAAGAGTTTGATGCTTACTTATTCGTGACAGCAGAGTATAACCACTCTATTCCTGGCGTGCTAAAAAATGCCTTGGACTATGTCACCTGGGAATTCGTTCACAAGCCAGCCGCTGTAATTTCACATGGTTCAGCTGGTGGCGCCCGGGCCATGACCGATCTCAAAGAAATCCTATCAGAGAGTAAAGCCATACTTGTTCCTACCGGCCCATCATTAGCGGTGGTCCACATGAGCGAGATCATCGACGAAGACGGCAATATGTCTGAAGCGGCCAAAGCCAACCCCTACGGCCCACAGGCTGACGTTGAGGCCTTGCTAGCTGATCTCAAGTGGTACAGCGACGCACTCAGCGAGGCACGTGCAAAAAACTAGCAAAAGTTTGAGAGACCTATGCGTGTAAAAGAGGCCAGATTAGGCCTCTTTTGCTATGATGGGGTCAATGATTGATAAAAAAGCTATACCAACCAAGCTGTTGTGGGTTGATTTGGAGATGACCGGACTGGATCCAGTTAATGACGTTATTCTTGAGGTAGCGGCTGAGATTACGGACTTTGATTTCAAGACTTTAGCTAGTTATGAGGCGATTGTTCAGCAGCCAAAAGACCTAGTTATAGATCGTATGCAGAAAAACATTTGGTGGAAGGATTACCCAGCGAATCGAGACGAATTCGTAACTAAAATGGACACTGGCAAGCCAAGCCAGCAGGTCGAACAAGAATTAATCGCTCTGGTTCAAGAACAGTTCGGCGACGAGCCAGCCGTTTTGGCGGGGAACAGCATTCATAATGACCGTAACTTTATTAAAGAGGCTTGGCCTCAGCTGGATCTAAAGCTGCATTACCGGATGTTGGACGTTAGCTCGTGGAAAGTTTTTATGCAAGCTAAATACGGCATTCAATTTGAAAAAAAGGAAGTGCACCGGGCTTTTGATGATATCCAGGCCTCGATTGCCGAACTCCAACACTACCTAGAATGGTTCAAGGATGGATCATAAAACTGTAGAAGAGTATATTTTAGGCATGCCAAATGCCAGGTTAGATTATCCGTTTGGCGAGGGTGTGGCAGTCTACAAGGTTGGCGGTAAAATGTTCGCGCTTATCCGCGAAGGTAAGACCCCCGTACAGCTTAGCCTGAAATGCGATCCTGAATTATCTAAAGTACTGCGCGAGAAATATGATGAAGTCCAGCCAGGCTACCATCTAAATAAGAAACACTGGAACACATTGGTGTTAACTGGGCAGATGGAATGGGAAGATGTCCAAGGACTGGTTACCCACAGCTACAACTTGGTCGCCGAGGTTTGATCCAACTGTTCAATTAAAAGCTGGGCTTGTTTGTAGCTATCTGATAGTAAAGCCCGGCCTTTAGGCCCCTTGGTTTGGTTATACGTCTGCTTCAAACTGCCTTGATAGCTAGTTAACTTTGTTTTCATGATGTCTTGATAAGTCAGGTCAAAGGTTGTGGCCGCGGTAGCCGCCTCTAGCTGAGTATCCGTAGCGGGGCTTACTTTTAGGTTGAGGGCTTTAGGGCTAACCTTTTGCTTATTATTCTTCATGTACGTGATTGCGGCGGTTTGCGAACTGGTTAAGCTGAGCTGGGCCGTCGCGGTAAAGTTCTGGGTCCCAACTGAAGTGTTTGGTTGCTTACCGGCGTTCTCAGTTAGATGAATCATGGCTTGTTGTTCTTGGGCTATACTTACGAACTGTGTCATATTCGAACCGCCAGCAAATAGCCCTCTTAGGAAAACAAACCCAAACAACAACACAAGGGCTAGCCCACTAAAGATCAGAACCCGTTTTAATAGAGAATCAGTACTAGGCAAGAATGATTTCTTAGGCGGAGGCGCCGGATTCATTATGAAGTCAAAGGGCTCAGGAGCTTGGCCTGGTACTTGGGCTTGCTGGGGCTGCTGCGGTTGTGGTTGCGGTGCCGAGGGCGTTACTACCTGGCCAGGCTGGCTACTAGTTGCTTGGCCAAGACTTGCCGTAAACTGTTCGCCCGTAGAAATAGAATGACTGAGTCTTGTTAAATCTGGAGTTGGTGGCCGTGACGGCAGGCCGGCCGGTCCTTGGTTTACAGGACTTGGCCCAACCTGGTTTGGCTGGATTACTTTTTGCTGCATATAAGCGCCCGAGTATTGCTTAAGGTGGTTAGGCATAGTTTTTTCCATATGCTGTGCCATCTGTTTTTCAATGTGCCGGGGAACATAGGCGGGCTTGTTAGCACCGGAATATTTCTTAAGATTTGCTGGCATGCTCCGCTGCATATGTTGCGCTATAGCCTGCTCAATGTGAGGTGGCATATAGGCATGCTTGTCTATAGATGCTTGGTTACGTCCGGGAGGCATGACCTAATTAAACCATAAGCGTCTCCTACAAGTGAAGTTAGCTAGTCGAGTCTGCTATCCTGAAACCATGACTAAACAGCAGCGATTGGTGTTGATCGTTAGTGTTCTGGCTTCGTTCGTGGCCTTTTTAGATGGCGCAATCGTAAATGTGGCGCTACCAGCCATTCAAAACGATCTTGGGGGCGGTTTATCTGTCCAGCAATGGATTGTTGATGCTTATCTGCTAACTTTGGGTTCTTTGATCTTAATAGCTGGCTCATTGTCTGATCTTCTAGGTCGCCGGAAGATCTTAAAGATTGGCTTATGGGGTTTTGCTAGTGCTTCATTACTTTGCGCCTTAGCTCCTAGTAGCGAGTTTTTGATTGCTGCCCGAGCCTTGCAGGGCGCGGCTGGAGCTCTGTTGGTGCCAAGTTCGTTAGCGTTAATAATAGCTACTTTTTCAGGGACGGCCCAAGCTAAAGCAATTGGTACTTGGACAGCTTGGACTGGTATTGCGTTTGTCCTGGGCCCATTAGTCGGCGGCATATTAGTCGATTCGGCCTCTTGGCGCTGGATATTCGCTATAAATATTTTGCCGATTGCCGTAACCCTGTACTTATTAAGAGGAATCGAGGTAGCTAAACATAAGCCAACTGGCGCCAAAGTGGATTTTATTGGCGCAATTGCCTGTGCCTTGGGTTTGGGTGGCGTAGTTTACGCCCTAATTGAGCAGCCACATTACGGCTGGCTTAACCCTCATATACTACCGCCGCTAATAATTGGCACCATTTTGTTAATAGGTTTTTTAATTTATGAAAAACGAGCCAAGTATCCAATGTTGCCGCTAGGCCTCTTCAAAAATCGTAATTTTAGTGTTGGTAACTTGGCCACAGTGTCAGTTTACGCCGGGCTAACCGCTTCACTTTTCTTATTAGTACTGTTCTTGCAGCAGGTGGCAGGCTACTCGGCCTTGGCGGCCGGTATGGCCAGCGTTCCCATCACAATTATTATGTTTATCATGTCACCAAGATTCGGCGCTTTATCTGGTAAATACGGCCCAAGGCTATTCATGGGCATAGGTCCGATTATTTCCGGTCTAGGCTTTCTATTACTAGTAAATCTAGGCCCCCATGTTAATTATTGGACGCAGCTACTGCCAACAATATTAATTTTTGGCTTGGGACTATCTATCACGGTCGCGCCGCTGACTGCGGCTATACTCGGCGATGTTCCTTCTAAGCAGGCTGGCATTGCTTCAGCTGTTAATAACGCCGTGTCTAGAATCGCTGGCTTGGTAGCAGTGGCCGCCGTTGGCGCGATAGTCGCGTCTCAGTATGGTTCGGTATTAGAAAAGCAGCTAGTGGCCTGCATGCGATCAGACGCAGTTGCTGACTTAAGACAGAGCACACTGCAAGTTAAGCCTCCGGCAGGCAAGTCGTACAGCCATGACCCAATTATCTTAAATGCCATGTCCAACGCCTCAATTTCGGCTTTCCACTCAGGCGTCTTCGCTGTTTCAGCTCTTTTAATCTCTGGCGGCTTCATATCGCTAATTGGCATCAAAAACCCAGTTCGTAAGAAGTAGATTATTTGCTTATGCTAGTCATTAGGGATTATTCGCTATAAGCTACTTGTATGGACGCTGTTGAAGAGGTTAAAACACGACTAAGCATTGAGGATGTAATTTCCGAATATGTGCCACTAAAGCGGGCTGGACGGAACTGGAAAGGTTTAAGCCCGTTTAGTAATGAAAAGACGGCTAGCTTTGTGGTTAGTCCGGAAAAACAGATTTGGAAAGACTTTTCATCTGGTAAAGGCGGCAATATGTTCAGCTTTGTCATGGAAGTCGAAGGATTGGATTTTAAGGGCTCTTTGGAGTTACTTGCCCGTAAGGCTGGGATCGATATTGAGCAGTACCGTTCATCACCTCGCACAAATGGCCCGAACAAAGAACGCCTTTATGAATTACTCGAACTGGCCAGCAAATTTTACCAAGTTCAGTTCTCTAAGAATAAATTCGCCTTGGATTACGTGCTTAAAACAAGAGCTTATAGCAAAGAGACAGCTCTGGAATGGCGGCTCGGCTACTCTCCAAATAATGGTTCCGCATTAATAGACTTTGCTAAAGGCAAAGGCTTTACAGAGAATGAAATCCAGCAGGCTGGGCTGAATGCTAAAAGTTATAAAGGCGGTACACAGGATATGTTCAGGGGGCGATTAATGATTCCGCTGCAAGATCCGCAAGGGCGAGTGATTGGCTTTACGGCCCGCCAGTTGGATGATGACCCGAACGCGCCCAAGTATATCAATACGCCGCAGACTGTTTTATATGACAAAAGCCGTCACGTTTACGGGCTGCACCTGGCTAAAGAGTCGGTTCGTAAGAGTAAGTCCGTAGTTTTGGTGGAAGGTAACCTGGACGTGATCGCTAGCCATCAAGCTGGTGTCCGCCAGGTCGTGGCTACGGCTGGAACTGCCCTAACCGAGCCAAATCTAAAGGCTTTAAGTCGCTTCACGGGTGATATTCGTCTAAGTTTTGACGCTGATAACGCTGGTGTAGCCGCCACCGAACGGGCAATTCCAATCGCCTCAAAAGTTAAGGTTTCCTTGAGCATAATCGATATTCCCAGCGGCAAAGATCCGGACGAGCTTATCAAGCAAGACCCGGAATTATGGAAGGAAGCCATCCAGAAGAACGAGTACGCCTTGGACTGGTTAATGAAGCGTTACCAAAAAGTGCTCAACATAGATTCGGCCCAAGGCAAACGTGAATTCAGTGATATTTTATTGCCGGTGGTACGAGGCCTGACCGACGCCGTAGAAAAAGATCATTACATGAACGCCATTGCCAAGACAATAGGCGTAAGCCAAGAGGCCTTGGACCAAAAATTCCAGAAAACAGGTGGTCCGGATAATAACACTAGGCGCAGACGGGTGAAAGTCGAGCCAGAGAAACTTAATAAAATTGCCGTTGAGAACCAAAAAACCCAGGATAATTTTCTGGCACTTATGCTGGCCCGCCAAACTTTGCGCGAATTCTTAGATCTTATCACTCCAGAAATGCTATATACCGATGATGGACGGGCATTGCTCGAATTCCTAAAAGCCCATCCAGATTTTGACGGAAAGAGCTCCAAAGGCGTGCAAAACTTGGCGGATTATGTTAAAATACAAGCATTACTCTATGAGGAACTCTACCAGGGCCTCGAGCTTAACGAGCTTCATAACGAAGCCGCTCGATTGCAGGCACAACTGATAGAAAAATTTGTAAAAACGCAAAAAGCAAAGCTAGCTGAAACCATGGAAACCGCTGATGACCCAACAACTCGTAAACTCCTGCAACAAGCTAAGCAATATGATGAACTACTAAACCAAGTGAAAGGAGCCGCTCGTGGCCAAAGCCAAAGCTAAGACTACTAAGCCCGCTGACGAACAGCCTAGTGCTGAGCAGCAGAAACAAACACAACAACTGCTTGAAAAAGCTAAAAAAGCCGGACATATTGGACAGAAAGAGATCTTTGCCGTTATTCCGGAAACTCCAGCAAACGCCGAAACCCTTGATGCCCTATATACGGAATTAGCCGATCTTAATATCGACATCACGGCACCTGACATTGATCCCGCCAAAATTGGCGATACATGGGAAGCTGAAGAAGAAGAGGTCGAAGAAAAGCCAGTTGCCACTAACACGGCAGTTTATCTTGATGATGACGTGTCTGATGATTCGGTCCGTCTTTACCTGCGTGAAATCGGTAAAATCCCGCTACTAAATGCAGAAGAAGAGCTAGCCCTAGCCCAGCGCGTGGTTGCTGGTGATAAGAAAGCCAAAGACGAAATGGCTGAAGCTAACATGCGCCTGGTTGTATCAATCGCTAAGCGTTACGTGGGTCGCGGCTTGGATCTCTTGGATCTTATCCAAGAAGGCAACACCGGACTACTCCGTGCCGTTGAAAAATTCGACCCAGACAAAGGTTTCAAATTCTCGACTTACGCCACCTGGTGGATCCGCCAAGCTATTACCCGCGCCATTGCTGATCAAGCCCGCACAATTCGTATTCCTGTGCACATGGTGGAAACCATTAACAAGCTGCTCAGAACCCAACGCCGTTTAACCCAGGAGCTAAACCGCGAGCCTACTAATGACGAAATCGCCAAAGAAATGGAAATCGACGTCGATAAAGTCGAGCACATCATGAAGATTAAGCAGGACATTAGTTCGCTAGACGCTTCAATCCGTGATGACGAAGAAGACTCTGTCCTAGCCGATTTCATCGAAGACGAAGACACCGTCAGTCCGGAAGAATCCGCCACCGGCCAGCTACTAAAAGAACAAGTTAAAGACATGTTAAGCGCGCTAACTGAACGTGAACAGAAAATACTGAAACTACGCTTTGGCCTGGAAGACGGCAAGAGCCATACCCTAGAAGAAGTTGGCCAGGAATTTAGCGTGACCCGCGAACGCATCCGTCAAATTGAAGCCAAGGCCTTAGCCAAACTCCGCAAACACCGCGACGCCAAAAAACTCCACGACTATATCAAGTAAATATGAACAATAGACTCCAAATCATTGGCTTATCAGGCACTAATGGATCCGGCAAAGATACGTTGGGCCAACTGTTAGCTAAAGACTATGGATTTATGTTCGTATCTGTTACCGAGCTCTTAAGGGCTGAATTGCACCGCCGCAAACTGCCAATTACACGCAAAAACTTGAGAATGATTAGCGCCGAATGGCGACGCGAACTTGGATTGGGTGTCCTAATTGATAAAGCCGTGGCTGACTACAAAGCCTCAAAGGAGAATTATGCTGGCGTTGTGATTTCTAGCTTGCGCAATCCTGGCGAAGCCGACCGCGTCCACGATTTAGGCGGCAGCGTAGTCTGGATCGACGCCGATCCAAAGATCCGCTACGCCCGGATCCAAGCTAACATGGATGGCCGTGGCCGGGCTGAAGAAGACAATAAGACTTTTGAACAATTCCAAGCCGAAGAAGCTGACGAAATGACCAAGCCTGAGGGCGGTGACACGGCAACCCTAAGCATGGGCGCGGTTAAGGCCCTAGCTGACATCACAATAGATAATGGTGACCAGGACATCCCAACCTTCAAAGCAGAAGTGGAACGCGCCCTAGGACTTTAAGAAGAACCTAAGATACTGACAGAACGGGCAATTACTAAAGCGAGCGTGAACACGGAAACAAGCGATTGGGCGGCCATCAGCATTTTGGCCTGCAGGGTCAGCGGCTTAGTATCGGCCGGGGCAAAGTTCACGGCATTAGTAATTGACAGGAATAAATAATCACCGAATTGGGGCTGCCAGGCTGGGAACTCTTTAGCCAGGTCTTGCTGGGTAAACTGGAAATCCTTATCAAATTTTGACCAGTGGGTCCGTGTCAGGCCAGGACTATCAATTTCCCAATACCAAAGAGCAAACACAATTATATTAGTCATAAAAATCGCTACGGCTGAGGCCAGTAAATCAACCCCGTTAAGCGCGCCATGACTAACAATCAGCGAATGCAGCACAAATCCCAGGCCACTAATGTTGGCGGCAGAAATCAGGGCCAGCAAGCCAATCGCTATAACGTGATGCAGGTTTTTTGTATGTTGGCGGCGGGTATTGGCTGTAAAGCCAATTAGAACGGCTAATGACAGCTCGGTCAAAATAATGAAGTATTGGGAGCCAGGCAAGAGATCATTGCCAACTTGGCGTGTAAATATTTGCAAGACTACGGCCACGAATAATGCTAACTGAACTTGCGCGAGCTCTTTCCTAGTAATCCTGTAGTGAACCATAAGCATTAGTTTAGAATGAAACCATGAGTTTAACCAAACAAGAGCTGCGCGAATCACTCAAGACCGCACGACTTGCTCTGAGCGAGAAAGACCGCCAGAGAAAAAGCACAGCTATCCTAGCCCGACTCAAAACCGTAATCGATTGGTCACAAGTTAGGTCCATCCACTGTTTTGAGCCTATATCCGAGCTAGGTGAAGTCGATGTAAAAATATCAGAGCTTAATAAATCTTCTATAAATCTTAATAATATTTATTATACCTCGAGGAAGATATATAAAAACTGGTAGGTTGTACCGCTGAAAAGCAAAATCCCCATACCTGACGGTTTTGATGTAATCATTGTGCCAATGCTCGGTTTTGATAAAACCCTAAATCGGATCGGTTACGGCGGCGGTTATTATGATAAATTCCTGGCGAACCAGCCAGATGCCCAAAAAATTGGCGTTTGCTTTGAGCAGGGCAAAGTCGAGCACATCCCAGCCGAACCGCACGACATTCCACTCGATATCATCATCACCGAAGAAAAAGTTTACTCTAGCGTATAATATGGGGTAATGAGTGATGAGGTTACAGGCAAGCGCAAGAAACTAGCCATCATTGACGGCAAAAGCGTGTTTTATCGTGGCTATTACGCCATGCCAAACCTGTCTAATAAAGACGGCGTGCCAACTGGTGGCGTGTTTGGCTTTGCCACTATGGCCCTAGAGGTAATTAAGCGCCTAAAGCCAGATTATGTGGCCGTAGCGTGGGACAAACCCAAAACCAATATTCGCAAGCGCCTGGAACTTTATCCTGAATACAAAGCTGGCCGTAAACCGGCACCGGAAGACTTCAAAATCCAAGTGCCAATTCTGCATGAACTACTAAATGCCTTTGGCTGGCCGCTTTACGAACTAGATGACTACGAGGCCGACGATATCATGGGTGCCCTAGCCGTTCAGGCCAAAGAAAAAGACATTGAAACCATGCTTATCACCTCTGATCTTGACATGCTGCAGCTGGTTAACAGCCATGTCCACGTTTACGCTCTCAAAAAGGGCTTGAGTAACATAGAATTGTATTCACCGGCCAGTTTTGAGGCCAAATACGGCATCCGAGTCGATCAATTCTTGGATATGAAAGCACTCAAAGGCGATTCGTCAGACAATATTCCCGGCGTACCAGGCATTGGCGAAAAGGGTGCCCTGGAATTACTCAAACAATACGAAACCCTAGACGGCGTTTATGAAAACCTCTCGCTTATCAAAGAAACCATGCGCAAGAAATTGGAAGCTGGCAAAGACCTAGCTTACTTAAGCAAGCAACTAGCCCAAATTTGGACAGATGCGCCCCAGAAACTCGAGCCCAAAGCTATGGACGGCAGCGCCTGTAACCCCGAGGAAATCATGAAGATTTTCCAAAAGTTGGAATTTAGGAACCTGGCCCGCCAACTTCCTGAAATTATGCACGTTAAATTGCCGGACGGTAGCCAGGCCACTCATGCTGCAGGTGCCGGCCATCTGCAAACAGGCAAAAACATCGTAATTGATAGTGATGATAAGCTCAACAATCTCAAGCTACCAGTCGATATTCCATTGTTTGTGCATTCTCGTGCGGCCGGCAAACACGGCCGGCAGCCACAAATCCTCAGCCTTAGCGTGGATGGAAAAGATGTCTACACCCTCGAGCTCGATAAGCTCAACAAGCAATCCGTGAAAGATAAGCTCAACAAACTGCCGAATCTAATTGGCTACGATGTTAAATCCACACTCGAAGTGTTAATTGAACTTGATATTGGGCTGCCAGCCGTTGAGCACGACGTACTAGTTGGCTCGTTCCTGATTAATAGTCTGCGCCGCGAACAAACTCTGACCGAACTGGCCCAAGCTGACCTGGATTACGAAGGTTCAGCCTTTGAAGACCTGGACACCGAAGAACTCAGTACGCGAATGCCGGAAATCATCGCCGTGATTCGGGCTTTATATGAAGACCAAAAAACCAGCCTCAAAAAATTGCCAAAAGTCGCCAAGCTGGCCAAGGACATTGAGTGGCCGGTAGTTCCGGTGCTGGCCCGCATGGAATATCAGGGAATTCAGCTAGACACCAAGTACCTAGGCAAGTTCGCGGATGAAATTAACGACCTGATTTCTGACTACGAACAACAAATTTACGGCCATGCTGACACAGAGTTCAACATCGCCTCGCCCAGCCAGCTGGCAGATATCTTATTTGAAACCCTGAAGCTGCCCACCCAAGGCATTAAGAAGGGTAAAACCGGCTACAGCACTGCCGCCAAAGAGCTGGATAAGCTGCGCGGCCTGCACCCGGTCATTGATCTAATAACCCAATACCGAGAAGTAGCCAAGCTAAAAAATACTTACGTTGACACGCTGCCGCTACAAGTTGACGAGAATTCGCGGCTGCACACTACTTACAGCCTAACTGGCGCCCAATCGGGCCGGCTCAGCAGCCAAGATCCCAACCTGCAGAATATTCCTACCCGGACTGACTTAGGCCGGCGAATCCGGACTTCATTCGTGGCAGGCAAAGGCAACAAACTTGTTAGCGCTGATTATTCACAATTCGAACTCAGGCTAGCCGCCGTATTCGCCGATGATAAAGAACTAATCGAGATGTTTAACCGCGGCGCCGACATCCATACAACCACGGCTGCCTTAGTCTACGAACGAGAGCCAGAAGACGTTACCAAACAGATGCGCCGCGCCGCCAAAGTCATCAATTTTGGCATTCTCTACGGCATGAGCCCGCACGGCCTAAGCGTTGGCACCGGCATGACCATGGAACAGGCTAAGACTTTCATTGACCGCTACAAAGAAGTCCGCAAGCCGCTGTTCGACTACACGGACAAAGTCATGAAACAGGCCAAAAAAGACGGTTACGTGGAAACACTGTTTGGCCGCCGCCGGCCAATGCCAGATATTCACTCCAGCAACTTCGTAGTCCGCCAAGCCGCCGAACGCGCTGCAATTAACCTGCCAATCCAAGGCACCGAAGCGGATCTCATGAAAATGGCTATGACTAAGGTCGACGAAATCCTGCGTGGCCAGCACAATGATTGCTACCAACTCCTACAAATCCATGACTCCATCCTAGTCGAATGCCCAGAACCAGTTGCCGAACGGATCGCTGATATTCTCAAAGAAACCATGGAAAATATCTACAAACTCCCAGTAAGGCTAGACGTAGATGTCACAATCGGTAACAACTGGGGCGAACTATAGTGGCCGAAGAAAAACAATTTCATGTGGGCGTAAAAGCCATGATTAAAAACCCTGAAGGCCAATTACTTCTTATGAAAGAAGATGTCTCGGATCACAGTTTGCCTACAAGCGAGTATTGGGACTTTCCGGGCGGCCGCATACAGGAAGGCGAAACCGTCCTGGCAGCGCTTCAGCGGGAAGTCGAGGAAGAAACTGGCATCGCAAAGGTCTCAGAACCAGAATTTATGACAGCGATCATATCTAATCATGAGATTAAACTTAAAAATGGCAATATAGTCGGCCTGGTTCTAATGGTTTATAAAGCCAAAATCGCTCCCAATAGTCAGATTATCCTCAGTAATGAACATCTGGACTATGAGTGGGTAGATAGGGATGAGGCAAAAGAGCGTCTCACCCACAAATATCCCAAAGAATTTACCGACGATTTATAGTAGATGGCCGGCGGCGCGAACGCTGGCCGGTGATGCGCTTGCCGCCAGATCGCATTAGGCGGAAAGCTAGGGTACTTATCCAAATAGCTAATAACAGGTCAGCAACACTGGTAAATAAGCTCAAAAAATCGTCATGATGCTTGATATTAAATATCGCGACTATGGCTACAAGCGCTTCGGCGCCAATTAAAGCTTGGGCAAAACGTTTACTGCGCTTTTCCTGGGCCATGAAGCCCAGCAAGCAGATGAAAGCGAACCAACACATAATCAGTAAAAAGAAGATTATTGAGACGAATAAATTGCTCAGGCAACTACTGTTATCGGTGTTACAGGTAGTTATTACGGAATTAAAGCCATCAACGATGTTTAATAAACCCAGTACAATGAACTGGATAACAGTGGCAATGCCTGTTTCGTATTTCAATTTCACTGCCATCATTATATCTGATATTTCTGTCACAAAAGCCTTGCAAAATAAGCAAAATAATGTTAGTATAAGTATATTCGCCGTAAGACGCGGAGTTTTATACCTATGAGATACTTTGTTGGCTTTTTAATCACTGTAGGACTTCTGTTTTTGCTGGTTATACTTTTGTTAACAAATGCTGGTAAGCCAGCCAAGATTACTCCTAAAACGCTTGATAGTTACGCCAGTACTGACGCTGTAACTAGCCTAACTACAGATGGCCCAATTAATGCTGAGAGCCTGCATCAACAGATCCGGATCAGCGTTGACCGTGACACTGTTACCTACGAGCAAACCCAGGGTTACAACGGCAGCGTAGTAAACACGCAGACCTTTGCTAATAACCAGAACGCTTACTCGGCCTTTTTACACGCTTTAGCGCATTCTGGCTTCACTAGGGGTGATACAAGCAAGGCTCTAAGTAACGAGACTGGCGTCTGTCCTTTAGGTAGCCGCTATATTTTCCAGCTTGACCAAGGCGATAAGACTATCCAGCGTTTCTGGGCCACTTCTTGCGGTAATCCTAAGACATACAAGGGTAATCTGAATACTACCTTACGCCTCTTCCAGGTCCAAGTACCCGGCTATTCAGACCTGGTCAACAACTTAGATATTTAATTAACCAATCCGGAAAGTTAGACGCTTATCTAGCTGGCAGCGGCGCTTTATATCTGGGCCGCGCAGACGCAGAGTATTGGCCATAGCGGCATTCGGCACGGAAATGATAATGTCTTTGTCGCGGACTTGGACGCCCACGTCGGTCTTAAATTCGTCCTGAACGTACTTTTTAATGCTCGCCATCTCTGGCGGTTCGTCAAAATCTTTTTTATTGAGGATGTTGAAGAGCGAATCCATGACCCTAGTATAGCTGTTAAAATGGAGACTATGCCAGAGTTACCAGAAGTTGAGACTATTCGAATCGGTTTGGACCGGTTATTACCCGGCCGTGAAATAAAAACTGTGGATTTTGATTGGCCCAAATCGTTTCCGAACGCGCCTAACGACGTGAAGCATTTCGTTATTGGCGCGAAAGTCACGCGCGTGAAGCGGCGCGCAAAAGTTTTACTCATTGAGCTATCCACGAATTATTCCTTGGTGATCCATTTGAAAATGACTGGCCAATTGGTGTTTAGGGATCATGGTGTCAGGTTTGGGGCAGGCCACCCAAACGAATCGTTAATAGGCAATTTACCAGATAAGTCCACCCGAGTTACGCTGGGATTTAAAGACGGCAGCCAGCTGTTTTTTAACGACCAACGCAAATTTGGCTGGGTTCGATTAATTCCAACTCCAGAAGTTATGCAATTGGATTTTTTTCAGAAAGTTGGGCCGGAGCCGCTAAGCTCGGACTTCACTTGGCAGCAGCTAAAGCAACGATTATCGCGCCGGCCAAACACCAGCATTAAAGCAGCCCTGCTTGACCAAACCGTGGTGGCGGGAATCGGCAATATTTACGCAGACGAATCTTTGTGGGGCGCGAAAATTCACCCGGCAGTACTGGTAAAAAACTTATCGGATAAGCAGCTGAAAAAACTATACCAGGAGATTGTGTTTGTGCTGGCACTGGCGATAGAAAAGGGCGGCTCAACAGATAAGAATTACGTAGACGCCGAAGGTAAGAAGGGCAGTTACATGAGCTTTGCCCGGGTTTTTAGGCGTGAGGGCCAGGCCTGTCCGCGTGACGGGGCCATAATCGAAAAATCACGTGTGGCTGGCCGCGGCACACACACCTGTCCTATTTGCCAGCCTAAGCCGGCTTCGTGAATCGTCTGAGAAGATCGATGGTGTTTTTATATGAAGCTAGGCGGTAGCGGGCCATGGTTCGGCCGCGGCCAATCCTAATGGTGTAAGCGGTGTCCGGCAGGGCGGCGAATAGCTCCTCATCAGTGGCGTCATCGCCAATTGCCATAATGAAATCATGAGGCCGTTTTAGCCAACGCTGGGCTGCCGCGCCTTTGCTGATACGCGGGTTCTTAATCTCTAATATCTTATTGCCTTGGAGTAGCTGGAGGTCATAAGTTTTAAGGATTGGCTTAAGAACTCGTTTAATAGTGATGGCGTATTTCTGGGCTTGGTAGGGCGGTGAGCCGCGATAGTGCCAGACCAATGAGTGCGGCTTAATTTCCACACGGGCTTTAGGAGTTAGGGCGGCGTATTTCTCTAGTGACGGCAACAGTAATTCTTTCCAGCGGGTATCAATTTTTCCAATGTCCTGCCACGATTTCGCTCCAGCCTTTTTAATACCGGCACCATGCTCGGCTACCAGGTTTATGGGCAGCTGGCCAAACCATTTTTCCAGGTCGCCAGCGCTGCGGCCGCTGATTATAACAACGTCATTGCGCTTGTCCAAGCAAAGCATCTCAATTAAATCCAACAAGACTTTGGGCGGGGCTACATCCTGGTATTCTTCCGTAAATGGCACCAAGCTGCCATCGTAATCCAGCATTAATAATCGTTTACTGGCATGATGAAAATCGCTTATTATGCCGGCCTCGAGTTTACCTTTTAGATTCCTGGTGATGACTGGCGTACCAGGTACGGGCTGCTGCAATGTATCAATAAATTCCTTAGCCCAATCCTGGACGGTGTTGGTAGAAAGTTGTAGTTGCATGCGGTGTAAGCGGGCCCGCAGTTCGCGTTTGCGCATAGTTAAGGCTTCTTGCAGGGCATCGACTAATTCTTCTTGCCGGCGGGGATTCACGAGTATGGCGTCCGGCAGTTCCTGGGCGGCTCCAGCCGTCTCGCTAAGAATTAAAACGCCGCTTTTATGCTTGCTGGCAATGAACTCTTTGGCGGCTAGATTCATGCCATCACGAATTGGCGCTATAAAGGCCACATCGGCAATCCGGAACAGGGCAGTGACATCCTCAAACGGTACGGCTTCGTTCATATAATCAACTGGCTGCCATTTTGGAGTGCCAAATTCCTCGTTGATTTCTTCAACTAATTTATCCAATCGCTTAGACAGGTTCTTATAGGCAACTACCTCTGTTCTAGACGGCGCTGCCACCATACTGAAGACAATTTTTCCTTGTAATTTTGGCTGCAGCATCAGGAATGTTCTATAAGCTTCTAAGCGTTCAACTAGGCCTTTGGTTGGATCGAGCCGGTCCACGGCCACGATTACGCGCAAACGTTTGTAGCGTTTACTGTATTTTTTAATAGCGCTTTTGACGGTCTTGGATTTGCTGGCCGCGGCGTATTTTTCATAATCAATTCCCATTGGGAAATCACCTACCCGGACGGTGTGACTGGCTAAGGGTATCATGTTGCTGCCAACTGGTGCCAAGCCGGCTTGCTGGCAGTTATCTAGGAAGTTCGTGACGTAACTCTGGGTGTGAAAGCCGGCCACATCAGCACCCAGCACGCCATTTAGAAGTTTTTTGCTCTCCGGTAATTGGCTAAAAACCTTGGTTTCAGGGAAGGGAATGTGCAGGAAAAAGCCGCTGACAAAATCTGGCCGCTCGGCACGCAAAAGTTCTGGAACTAGCATGAGCTGGTAATCGTGCACCCAAATGCGGCTACCAGTTTCAGCGATGTTAAGGGCGGTCTCGGCGAACTGCCGGTTGACGCTACGGTAGGCTGGCCACCATATGTCACGGTTGTCTTTGCTGACGGCCACTTTCTTGCCAGGCAGGTTGTGAAATACCGGCCAAAGCACGCTGTTACTGTAGCCATTATAAAAATTATCGATCTCGCGCTGGCTTAAGAAAACTGGGTTGCAATTGTGTTTGGCCAGCTCGCGAACGATGTCTTCTTTATCCGCGTTAGTAAGCTCGTCACTGGCAATGCCCGGCCAGCCAATCCATTTATTTTTGGAGTCTTCCACGTACGAAGCCAGCCCGGTGGCAAGGCCGCCTAAACTGGGGTAATATTCGAGCTTACCGTCTTGCTTTTTAACGCTGACGGGCAACCGGTTGGAGACTATAATTACCTGTGGCATAAATGTTTCTGACCCCTGTATTATAGCAGGTTACATCTGTAAGGACTGTAAGTATTGCTATAGGAAGTTATACAATGGAGGCATGATTGTGACGTTGAACGGGGAAAATAGCTTTAGTTTGCAGCGTGAATTGCGCCAATTGGTAGCTGACTTTGAAGCAGAACATGGCGATTTAGCGCTGGAAAGATTAGACGGACAGGAAGCCGGCATTGATCGGATTGGCGAAGCTTTGACGAGTTTGCCTTTCCTGGCCAGCCGAAAACTAGTCATGCTGCGCGAACCGGGTGCCAACAAGCAATTTGCCGAGCAAGTTGGGCAGCTCCTAGGCGATGTTCCGGACACCACGGACGTGATAATCGTTGAACCCAAACTAGACAAACGACTGAGTTATTACAAGTTTCTAAAAAAGAACACAGATTTTAGGGAATTCGCGGAGCTGGACGTGAATGGCCTGTCCCGATGGCTGGTTGAAGCGGCCAAACAACAGGGGGGAACACTCGGCCAGGGTGATGCCCGTTACTTAGTTGAACGAGCCGGCCAGAGCCAACAATTATTATCCAATGAGCTAGACAAGCTCTTATTATATGAACCAAAAATCTCACACCAGACAATAGACTTACTCACGGAAGCCACGCCGCAAAGCACTATATTCGAATTGCTGGAAGCTGCCTTTACCGGCAATACCAAACGGGCCTTCAAACTATATGAAGAGCAACGGGCGCTTAAAGTCGAACCAATCCAAATCATTGCCATGCTGGGCTGGCAGCTGAATGTTCTAGCGATTATAAAGACGGGCGGGGATCGTGACAGCGATCAGATTGCCAAAGAGGCCAAGCTAAATCCATTCGTAGTTAGGAAAAGCCAGTCAATTGCCCGGAATCTCAGCCTAACAGAGCTAAAAAAGCTAGTTTCTGACCTATTAAAAATCGACACAGCCAGCAAAAGAACCAGCATAGACACTGATGAAGCCCTCCAAAACTACATCCTCCAGCTCGCTGCCTAGACTTGTAAATAAGCCAATAATATGGTAATATTACCCCTTATATGGAACGGAATTATAGTAGCACTCCAGAGCTAAAGGCCTGTGACACCGTTGTTGATTACGGGACCCTTGGAAGACAGGTTGTAGTCCATGCCAAAATGGCTGAAGGCTATGTACAAGCTGAATCGACAGATCCACTACTTGTGAACATTAACTCAAGAATGATGGGTGCGTTCATTGATGAGACCAGGCAACATATAAAAGAACTTGAGCCATATCAATCCGAACTTCTGGACGAATACTGCTCTAATGCCCTACCAAAAACTCTTAAAGATCAGAAACCTCGCAATGTGTCATGGACTGATTGGCTGGGACGGCTGTCCAGTGATGAAAAGCATGTGGAGTTTTTAAAATGGCATGTTAACTATATAGAGCATCAGCAGGTAGATCCCGAAGTTCAAGGGGAAATATACAGGGGTAAACAATTATATAAGAGCCAAGTAGCTGATGCTATAAAAAGTGGTTGGCTGCATGAAGATGCTCATCAAGCAATTGATAAGGTTGATGATGTACCAGTCTACATTGGAGATGTCTTTGATACGCTAATGCAAGAAAGAACTGCCTATTATTGGGGCGGTAGATTATCAAAAATTGTGATTGCTGGACAGATAGACCCTGGGCTCAAGCAGTGGAATGAGGGCAATGTAATCAATAATATAAGCTGGGTGTTAAAACATGAGCTAAACCATGCCGTGCTTGGTAATCTAGGCGATCGCTGGCTTAACGAGGCAGTAACCGAACACATTGCCCAGGCATTGAGTTATGATGGAAAGCCCGAGGTAATTGATCCATCGGAAAGAGGTAAGCGATTAGAAATTGGTCGTTTTTACACCGAAGAAAGGGAACTACTAGCCGCTGTCATGCAAAATGGACAGGAAAATGAAGTCCCGGCTCAATTGGCCACCTTGGCTTATTCGGCAGGCCAAAGCTCACCTTGTGCTTCATACCCCGACTTTCATTACGCTGTTGATAAGTTATGGAGTGATCATGAAGTGTTCGGAGGTAAAGATAGCATAGTCAATGCCGTAAGTGCTCGTGCTTGGTTATTAGAAAGAGCATATCTTTGGCAGGGATTAAGTAGGCGCAACGCTGAGGTTAACTCGGTGAATCAGACCTTAGATGACTTTAAAAATAGTCCACAAGATATTGCTAAACTATTTGGAAAATATCTCGGTGAATTTACTCTAGTATAACGCGTAAGAAGCGGGTTATTTTTTCTTGGCAGCAGGTTTCTTTTTGGCTGCAGGCTTAGCTGCTTTAGCAGGGGCTTTGGCCTTGGCTGGTGCGGCTTTCTTAACGGCTTTAGCTGGTTTAACACCGGCGGCTTTAGCTTTGGCGGCAGCTTTCTTCTTCAAGCGGGCGGCCTTATTCTTGTGAATAACACCTTTCTTGACGGCTTTGTCCAGATTGCTCTGGGCGTCAACGTGAGACTTTGAAGTAGGGGTTTTGGCAAAACTCTTGAGGGCGGTCTTGAGGGAACGCTTAGTTTTGCTGTTGCGGATTGTGGCTTTTTTAGCGGTACGAACCCGTTTTTTAGCTGATTTGATTATAGGCATTCAAGGACTATACCAGATAACCATAGGGGTTGTAAAGCGTTAGCTTTTATGGTAGTCTAAAAGATGAAGCTACAAAAACAAAAAGCTCAACTGGAATCCAATAGGTTATGGAAGACGCCAAGCAACAACTCGCAACCAAGCTAAAATCCGCTAATAACATCTTAGTGACGGTCAGTCGTGACCCGTCCGTAGACCAATTATCGGCCTTGCTGGGTTTGACTTTGGCTCTCAATAAACAAGGCAAACATGCCGCCGCCGTTTTCAGTGGTGAAGTGCCATCAACCTTGGAATTCCTCCAACCAGACGAAACCATCGAGAAAAACACTGACAGCCTGCGTGATTTTATAATCGCCCTAGATAAAAGCAAGGCTGACAAGTTGCGCTACAAGGTAGAAGACAACGTTGTCCGTATCTTTATCACCCCATATAGAACTTCAATCAACCAGGACGATTTTGAATTTAGCGAGGGTGATTTCAACGTTGACGTAGTAGTGGCACTCGGTGTTAAACAGCAAGAAGACCTAGATGAGGCCATCATCGCCCATGGCCGCATTCTTCACGACGCCACCGTCGCCAGCATTAACCTGTCTCCAGACGGCGGCTTAGGTACGATTAACTGGCACGATCCAGCCGCCAGCAGTCTCAGCGAACAAGTTACACAGCTAATCCAGTCACTTGGCCCGGACCAGCTAGACGAACAGATCGCCACGGCGCTTTTGACCGGAATCGTGGCTGAAACAGACCGTTTCCGTAACGAAAAAACCAGCGCTGAAACCATGACTATCAGCGCGGCGCTAATGGCTGCCGGCGCTAACCAGCAATTAGTTGTTAGTAAGCTTGACCAGCCTGTGACCAGCGCTCCATCTGATGATGGCGAAAAATCCCAGCCAACTGAAGAACTGAAACCAAATGATGATGGCGCCATCCAAATTGAACATGACAAAGACGAGGATAAGCCAGAGCCAACGCCTCCAGCACCAACGCCGCCGCCGGAGCCAGACGTGCAGCCAGACGCTGGGCCACAAATCACCCCTGTGAACAACAACATGCCATCCGGAGTCTCGCCTGGCGCGAAACTTATTACTGAACCACCAACTATGGGCGGTACGCTAACAGCTAACACCCAAGAAGAACCAC
>Ga0193717_1000263_pt1 | contig 39939 bp, 44 predicted proteins | sample U2c2metaG_FD_145900 | JGI IMG/M metagenome (GOLD analysis project Ga0193717, IMG submission 145900) | Soil microbial communities from a riparian zone of the East river system, Colorado, United States - U2c2 | ecosystem: Environmental > Terrestrial > Soil > Riparian zone | place: USA: East River... | reverse complement strand
AAGCGTGACGGTGTTGGTGAAGAGTGTCATGATTGCGCCTCCCAATGGGAGGACAACGCGGCCTAAGCCGCGTCGTCCTCCGTGATGGGATCGGCATCGGGATTCTCCGTGCCTTGCGATGCAGGCTTCGCCAGCTTCTTGACGATGCCGGCGCGTACCTCCCAACCCCGGCGCTTGACCGTGGTCTTCTTCTTACCCTCGCCGACCTCGGCGTCGTACTCGGTGCTGCGCAGCTCGCCCTCGATCTCCACGTAGTCGCCCTTCTTCAGGCTCTTCGCGTAGTCGGCGGGCTTGCCGAAGGCGACGATGCGGTGCCACTCGGTGTGGTTCACCCACTGCTGCGTCTGCTTGTCCTTGTAGCCGGACTTGGTGGACAACGAGAGGACGGTGAAGGTCTTCTGCTGTTTGGTTGCGAAGTTCTCGGCGTCCTTGCCGATGAAGCCCTTCAGCTTGAGGTTGTTTTCGTAGAGTGCCATTATGTTTCTCCTTGTTTGTATTTGCCCGGATTGCCCTCGGGACACTCTTGCGCGAAGCGACGCGAGTGTGCCCCGCTCCCAAGTGCCAAGCGACGCATTTTCGGAAGGTTCGGAAAGTCTTTTCTTTCGGCGGTCGTTGCGCTTTTGCCGAAAAGATTTTCTGAATGCCGAAAAAGCAAGTCGCGCCGTGCCGCAGGGCGCGGGATAAGCACCGAAGCGAGTGACCGAGGGTGAGCAGGGAAAATACGAGGAGGGATGGCGCTGTACCGAAACACTTGCATGAAGGACTGCATGGCGTTCAGGATGCCGGGGAACCAAGCAGCAGTGGGACCATAACCTCTCGTCTCCCACCAATTCGGCTGCAAAAGCAGGCAGTGGGTCAACCACACCGTCCGCCCTCCATCGTCCTCCACACCCTGCCATGCGAGGGACCTGTGCCTGGGCGACGAAGTAGAGGGCGCACTGTACAGCTTCAACGCCGGGGCGGTGAGGGTAAGAAGAAGACGCGCTGCTCTCCGCGGTTGGGAGGTACGCGCCAGTATCGTTCGGGTTTGTACGCGCCTGTTCACGAAACACTCCCGGTGCCGGACCCATCACGGAGGATCGCATCGACCGCTGCGATACGCTCCCCGATCCAGCGCATGACCGGCACAGCCATCGAGTTGCCGAGCGCTTTGTAGCGGGGGCCATCGGCTGCGGGCTTGCCGCGGTACTCGACGAGCGTGTAATCATCAGGGAATCCCTGCAACCGCTCGCACTCGCGTGGCGTTAATCGCCTCACCGCCATCTGAGGCGTCATCACACCATCGACTCGCCCGCCGTCGCCGTCACGTTGAAGGGTCCCGGCTATATCGGCCGATACCGTGAGTTCTCCAGACCAGGCGACAGGCTGCTCCTGTAGGACGGCGGTCGTCGAGCTGTTCTCGATGCTGCCGGGAGCGCGGGTGCGCAGACTTCCCGCGACTTCGGTGGGAGAGGCCGCACTTGTGGTGCCGTCGCTGCCGTGGAGCGTGAACGCGATAGTCGGCGCGTTGCGTCCGGTGGCATTGGAGTAGGTGCCAAGCGGCTGCATTACATCACAGCTGAGGACATCGCCTTCCTGGTTCTGCGTGAATGCGATCGCTATCTGTCCGCCGCCATTGGCATGACTTCCGTCGTGCCCCATGCCGCGCAGCGTTGGCGCAACATCACTCGCATCGGCGCCGGAATCTTTCGCAGAAAAGGCGACATAGGATTGTTGTTTGGCTCCCCGCTGTGCGGCCAGCGCACCGACCGTTTTGCCATCTCCGCCATACAACCTCACCTCATCACGGGTGTTCTGCGCGAAAGCAACGGCCTGAGAGCCACTACCGCTTTCAAGGGTATGTGCGATGTCATCGGAGAAACCGCTGCCATTCGATAGGGTGTGCGCTGTGCAGATGGCGACGGGCACGACGGGCGTGCCGCGCCCGGTGCCGTCTTCGCTCGCGTCGAAGCCATCGGCGGAGAGCGCATGAGCGATCAGCGTCTCGCTTTCATCTGTCGACGAGAGGACACCGACGCCTAGTTGATTGCGGATGAAGCCATCCTTGCATCCTGCGTCGATGGTGGGTGAGGTGTCTGTGAAGCGACCGCCAGCAGGGCCGACCTCAACGCCTCCGGCAGCTCCTTGCCGCGTTTCTCGGCGCGGCGGAGGATACCCCGACAGGCTGTGCCGCTCAAGTAGTACCGCAGCGGCAGCTCTCCAGTTTCCAAGACATCCGACAACGAAGACGCGACGCCGTCGCTGGGGTATTCCAAAATGTTGAGCGTTAAGAACCCGGTAGGCGACCCCATACCCGAGTTCGACCAGCATCCCGAGGAAGGCTCCAAACGTCCGTCCGTCGTCGATCGACAGGACGCCGGGGACGTTCTCCCACACCAGCCATAAGGGGCGCAGTCGGCCAGCAAGTCGAGCAAACTCGATCGTGAGGTTGCCACGCGGGTCATCCAGTCCCGCTCGCTTACCGGCGACGGAGAAAGACTGGCAAGGTGTACCTCCGGCCAGAAGGTCGATTGCTCCAACATCCTCAGCTCCAATCTTGGTGAAGTCTCCGGCGTTGACGATCGCGCCATCGGCGGGCAGAGCAACGACGTTGCGAATGGCTGCCGCGCGCTGCTTCGCCTCTTTCCGTGTCGGCGCATCATGCGGACTCGGCATGTGGATGGGCCGCGATGCGCGATAGCGCGAGCGCAGCAGCCAGCAGCAAAAGGGATCAATCTCGGCGAACATCGCAGACTTCCAGCCCAGCGGTCCCCAGGCGACGGAGACCGCTTCAATACCCGAACACACGGAGAGATACCTCACGCCGCACTCCGGGGCCGCGGTCCACGCTTTCGCGCGCAGAGCACGTTGAGAGCGCCGAGGATATGCGCCATCGAGGTATTGCGGCCATAGAGCACCATGTCGGCGTAGCGGACAGGCGCAAGATCACCGGCACGGTCCACCAGCAACAGGGGAACATGCAGATCCGCTTCAAGCAGACGGTGAATCAATCTGCCCGCAAGATCGCCCTGCCTTGCGTGAATCAGAATGCCGCAGACAAGGTGGCTCGCCATCATGACGGCAGCCGCACTGCGGCTGTCGTCGATGGCGGTCACGTCATAGGGTTGCAGGCGCAGCGCGAAAGCGGTAGCGGAGAGCAGCTCACGGTCTGCGCAGTAAAGCAGGACGGGCATCTTCGGTCGCATGGTGGTTAGCTCCCGAATGCCTGGTCTTCGTGGATGTAGCTGATGACCACGCCGAGGGGATTGGTGAGCAGCATTGCGTTGGGGACCTCATCGCGGAAGCCGTAGACGACGTTCGCGGTCCAGCGTTCGCGGCTCTGCTCCTGCTGGTCGCCGAGCGAATAGAAGACCTTCTCAAACTCGATGTGAGCGCGGTACGGGGCTTGCCGCGTATCGTCGAGCACGACGGCCTTAATCTCGATGTCCACGTTGGGGGCGCTCGGATCGAGCAGGAACGTCTCAAGGGTCTTGGCCTTTGTCACTCGCGCCAGCGTCGCGCCCTGCAACTCATTCGAGAAGAAGTTCAGCGATTCACCGAAATCACGCTGCAACGTGGCGTGATTGCGCCCGTAGTAGAGCTGCGCCCAACGCGCCAGATAGTATTTGCTGACGCGCTCGACGGGCACATGAGAGAAGTCGGCATAGTTCACCACCTGGCCGTGTCCAATGTCCGAGACCGAGATGACGAGCGGCTTCAGCCGCAAGGCGGCGGTCTGGGCGCGATAGAGGAGCGCAAGGCAGCCAAGCGTGACGATGGAGAGCACAAGGATCGCCACTTTGAGATAGGTGTTAGTAACGACTGGCTCCGCATACAGTTCCAGAAATTTGTGCCCAGCGTCGGTGATGGGGAGTTCATGCTGTGCTTTTGACATGGTTACTCTCCCATCACATTGACCCAAGTGCCGGCGCGACCGCTGAGGATGGCTGACGTCAGCTCTGGGATTTTGACCAAACCGTAGATGCAGACGAAGAGCGAGATCAGCAATGCAGGCAGGACGGTAAGGGCGTTTGAGATGGTGATCGTGCCAATGGTCTGGAACATGCCGGTGAGGACCTTCGAGAAGACGTAGATAAAGGCCGCGGCCACGACCTGATAGAAGCTGAAGCCGATAAAGGCTTTCAGCCATCCCCAAAACAACCAGTCCATCTTCGGCACGATGAACCAGGGAATGAAGACCGGGCCGATGAGGACGCATACGGCGGAGGCGACGTAGCCGTAGGCGATCACTCCAAATGCCACGGCCTCCATCGTGGCGAGGATCACGGTAATGAGCAGGTAGGTGAGGTCTTCGAGGATGTTGAAGCTGCCCGGAGGCGAGCCAAGCTCCTGTTCTTCATTGGTGATGGCATTGGCGATCTGCTGGGTCTGGTCAGACTCGATCTGATTGGCGATGCTGAGGCCCTCTTTGGTGATGAGGTCCGAGAAGCTGTTGCTCATGCCGGGGACCGGCGTCGAGTAGTAAGTCAGCATCCCCAGGCCAAAGGCGATCATCAGGATCAGGTCGGCGAACTTGGCGAAGTGGAAGCCGCCCCCTCCCTGCGAAGCGGAGAGGGCGGCCTTCACACCAAACCAGACGATCAGGATCACGGCCAGGCCACGGAAGATGTCGAGTCCCGTGGCCTGGAGTGTGCTGCTCTGCGAGGACAGCAATTGAGTAATCGCTTGTCCAAGCTGTGCGATGATGTTCTGTCCCATCAGTTGCTCCCGTTGATGCTGAGTGAGATGGAGTGCATGGAGTCGCTCACGCCGTTGTTCACGTTCTGCATGGTGGCGGGAAAGTTCTGCTGGAAGTAGATCGAGTTATTGAGAGAGCGGTTCTGCGCATCGATCTGCTGCTTCTGCGCGATGAGCTGCTGCTGGATCGAAGCCCCGAGAAGCTGGTTGGTGTCCTGCTGCGAATGGATCTGGAGCAGCGTGGCGGAGTTGATCTTGCCGAGCAGGGCATTCTGTGTCTGCTGGCTGGGATCGGTTGAGAACGTGTCCGATTCGAGATTCGTCAACTTGGTTGCGAACGCCGACTCATTCGTGCGGATCGTTCCAAGTGTCGAGAGGGTGTTGGTCGTGGTCGTTTGCGCCAGCTCCGAGGTGGCGTACTGGTTGGCGACGGTGGCCTGGGTCCGGGAGTCGAGAGAAGAGTAGTTTCCAGACGGGTAGCTCAGGACCTGCACGTAGGCGCTGCTGTAACCCTGCTGCGCCTGGGGCAGACCGCCGAAGTTAAGCGCGTTCACCAGCGGAGAGGTGTTGCCGTATGTGTTCGGTGGTGCGGCGAGGCTCTGCCACTGCGCCCAATCCGCCTTGTATCTGGCTTCGAGATTCTGAGGCATCGTCGCCATCTGGTAGGCGAGGTTGTACATGGTGACGATCTGGGTCCGGGTCTGTTCGGCAGTGGTGAAAATCTGGGCCTCTTTGAGGAGGTGCTGCTGCCAGTTGTTCAGCTCCGTCGCCCATTTCTGGAGCTGCTGCTCACCCTGTTCAATCTCCTGAACGGCATGGGCGCTTTGAGTGGGGTCGTAGACGATGCCGCTGCCAAACTGCGCGTGCGCCGCGGGCGCGAGCACGGTGAGGACAGCGAGGACAAAGCCATACAGTTTCATTGACTTCATGGTGAAACCTCCGTGGAGACGCTCGAAGAGCGCCGGTTATGAATGGACAGGGATGTTGATGGGACAGGGCGCGGAGCGCACCTCAGCGCACTCCGGCGCCATGTACCGGTAGGGCGATGGCTTGGGCGGCGATGAAGCATCGCAGCCCGCCATCACCAGGCAAGCAAGCGCACAAATAAAGGCCGCGCGCATCACATCACTCCCTGCATGTCGTGGTTTTCGTAAGCGGGCAGCAGCATGTCCTGGGTGATGTAGACCTTGATCCGATGACCCTCGCGGATAGTGATGGTCGGCGGGATATTGATGAAGCGATCGAGCACATTGCTGCTCGATTGCGACAGGCTCGAAGCGATGCCGGATTTGTAAGCCTCGGTACCGGACTCGTTGTAGCCCTGATTGAGATTGGTGGCTTCGGCAGCGCCGGAGATCACACCAAGGGCAATCGACGCGCCGAATATCTCCACGTAGTGGTTGTTGATTTTGTCCTTGATGCCGGTCTCACCCGCCTGGTCGAGACCGTGGAACTGGTCGAGATCGACGGAGTATTTGTCCGGCATGAGCATCCGGTGGAAGGTGAGGGCAAGGCGTTTTTGGCCGAGCCCGGAGACCTTCTGAGCAGTGCCCAGAATGAACGTTCCTTCGGGAATCAGAACGTGTTGGCGATCCTCGCTATAGACGGGATTAGTCACCATGACCTTAACGTCCCCGGCAAACTCTCCATCGAGACGGTCCACCAGGACGGTGTCGATGGTCGTGCCCTCAAAGACCGCAAAGGGCTGGCCATGCGCTGAGTTCAGGTTGACCTCCGGCGCACGCTTGTTGCCGGTCGCGGCAGGGGCAGCGGCGGCCTGCGTGGGAGCGGTCGGCGGCAAGCTCGAAGAGCGAGCCGGGGCAGTGTCACCGGGTCCGGTAGGCTCCGCCGATGGGCGCAAAGCGCCGGCATCGGCAGAGACCAGATTGGAGGCAAAGCGGGCTTTGAAGGCCATCGCTTTCTCCGCATCCGCGATAGTGTCACGAGCGGACTCTGCTGCGGATGGCGGCAGCAACTGCGTAGCAGGAGACGCCACACTGGTCTGCACGGGATTGGTTGCAGTCTCTGCAGGTGCCCCCGTCACACCCGTTCTCTGCGCCTGTTGCTGGCTCTGACGCTGGTCGGCGCTCAGGTCCTGCTCCAACTCCTGAATCTTTCGCTGGTTCATGTCGGTGGACACGGCCAGCGGAGCGGATGCCGTGTCTTTCGCGGCAGGCTTGGCATGGTTCTTCGAGAACATGACAGCCATCAGGATGAGCACTGCCAACCCAGCAATGACGTACCCCTGTGCCTGTTTGGGCACCACGCCTTCGGGTGTGCTGCGTTTGTCGCGCAGGGCCGTCGTCGTCTCCTGTGGAGACGACGGCAAGGCTTGCGACTCTATGGGAGAGGTCTGTTTTTCGTCTGCCATCGCGCCTCCTACTGAGCCTTCCGTTGAAAGTCGAGCTTGTGCTTGCCGATTTCGAGGTAGCCCTTATCGACCACGGTTGGGATGACGTAGGTGCCGTTCTGCAACTGGAAGGTGATGAGGTCGGGCTTGCCATCTTTGACCTCATAGATGGAGAACTTCTCGGAGGCCGACGACTTGATGTAGGTGAACTTGTCGTCGTGATAGATCGCCGACACATCGAAAGGACTTTCGTTGTGGAAGGTGTAGTCGAACTGCAATGCCTTCGTGGGATAGTCGGCGCGGAACTGTTCTACCGCAATCGAAGCGCGATTAGCAGCCATCTGCGCCTGCATGCGCGCAGCATCGACCTCGCTGGCGGAAACGAGCTTGCTGGCGCCATTGGCGGCGGCGAGAGAGGATGGGTCGGATGGCTCGATGACGACCTTCAGGTCGGGATCACCGGACTCGACATCATCGAGGGTGAAGGAATACACGCTGCCCTTGTCGGTGATGAGATTGAGATTGGAGTGGATGCCTTCCTTCGCCGGATGAAGAAAGCAGTAGTTACCCACGGTGTCGATGATCCAGAAGTCCTTGTCGCCGGTGGCGACCTCCAGAATCTTCTCTGTGGCGGGCAACTGGATGAGTGTGGTGTAGCGCATCCGGGCACGAACGGTGACGATGTCGTTGGCGTGATACTTAACCAGACGGGCGGTGGTCTGCTGGCCGTGGGCGACGGTCGCGGCAAGGCCAAGCAGAAGGGGGATGATGGGTGCGGCAGGACGCATGAAATCTCCTTTTGAGGGTTGTGGTGGGTTATGAGTTGAGGGGGTTGGGGTAATCCTGGACCAGGCGCAGGAGACCCTGCTCCGGCCCAAAGCGGGCGAAGTAATCCTGTTTGCGGATGTTGTCGCGGGGCGTGTTCGTCGCCGTCCAGTAACTCAGGGCATCGACTTCGAGGCGAAGCTTCTTGGCGTACCGGGGCTGCTTGAAGAGCAGGTTGCGCTTGGGCACCAGCGATTCCAGAAGCTCCAGCTCGGTATCATTGAGCTGGAACGTCTCGGCGTACAGCTTGCGGTCGATGCCGGGATTGGCGAGGAAGATTCGCGTCGGGCAGGACTCGTTCACGAGTTCCAGCAGCCCGGAGTTTGCCAGCTCCATCATTGATTGCGTGGCCAGGATCATGGAGGCGTTCTTTTTCCTCCAGGTTTTTTCCGCCCGCATGATCCAGTCGCGGATGATGGGTTTTTTGAAGAAAATCCAGCCCTCATCGATCACAAAGAGCTTGAAAATCGCAGCGTTTTCGGGCTTCTCGATCTCCGAGGATGCGCGCTGCAGCACGTAGAACAGCATCGGTTCGAGGACGTCCGGGTACTTATCCCAGCCATCGAAGTTGAAGGTCTGAAACCGCGCGAACGAGAGCGTGTCCTCGACGTTGTCGAACAAGTAGCCGAACTGTCCAGCCTGGGTCCAGCGGTGCAGATGTTCCCCGACCGGACCGAGGATGGATGCGAAGTTGGTGAGCGTCCTGATCTCGGCGGGGAGCTTGTACACGCGTTCCAGCGCCGCGTAGAGCGCCTTTTCATTGGCGACGGTTAGCTCATAACGGCCACCGGCTTCGATGAGCACGCGCAGAAAGAGGTAAAGAAAATTGATGTTCTCGTGCGTCGGCGCCAGTGAAAATGGATTGATACTGAAACCGGGACTCTTCAGACCAACGTTCAGGTACGTCCCACCAAAGGTCCGCGTCAGCATCTCGTAGCTGGCGCCCAGATCGAAGATGATGGTCAGGGGCTGGTACTTCTGCGCCGATTGCAGGAGGAACGCTGTCAAAAATGACTTACCGGCGCCAGTGGCTCCGGTTATCAATCCATGCGCCACGTCGCCGCTATGCAGGTTCAGGTAGTACGGTGTGCCGTGTACCGATTCAAGGACCGCGAGATATTCCTTATCCAGTTGCGGGTTCCACGTCGATCCCGTGTCGATCGTGAACAGGAAGGACAGGTCGGCATAGTTGGAGTTGAGTGCCCACTGTTTACGGAGATTGAACTGCCGATTGCCTGGGACCGTGGCGAAGAAGGCATTGAGCAGGTTGTAGCGTTCCTCATACAACAGCCCGTCATGCTGCGTGAATAGTTTCTGGAATTCGGCAACGGTGTGCTCGACCTTCGTGCGGTCCTCGTCATAAATCACTACGGAGAGCGTCAGCTCGCCAAAGCTCTTGCCCTCCATGCCCATCGCGGTCAGGGCGCCGCCAAGCTCCGCGACGGCGGCCTCTTTCGAGTCATCGACCAGGTTGTCCTGAGCGCCGGCGTTCTGCTGGTCCTGAAGGTTCGAGACAAAGCTGGTCTTGGAGTTGTGGTGGTGCCTCCGGCGCGACGCAATCTCTTTGCGGGCCTTGGCGTTGTCTACCGGATGCCATTCGGTGACGACGTGGAAGTTTGCCGCGATGTCGAGCAGGCCATTGAGGATCAATGGCCGGGTCTCGCCGGGAAGCTCTTTGAGCGTGAGGATGCGGAGATAGTCGTCGTCCATGCGCAGATAGCCGCGATGGGCTTCCAACTCGGAGCCGCAGACCTGCCAGTCGAGATGGCGCGCCCCACAGAGAGGCGCGTCATGGATCTTGGAGGGGCGGAAGTTTACGAGACGCAGGACAAGCCGGAAAGTCCCTTCCGCCCCTAGCAGCTCGACCTTCGTGAGGTCGTTTAGCTGCCCACTCAAACTGTTAATCTTCTGCTGAAGCCGCAGCCGGTCGCGCTCTACCTGTTCATAGACCAGCGTGCGTGTCTTATTGCCGGAGAACAGGGCGCGCAAGTCGCGCAGCGACGAGCGTGGCTGTTTCGGTAACCGCGCCAGCGCGTTCAGCAGTCCTGTCTTCTGGTGGCTGCCATCGATCATGACGACCCAATACAGCTCGATCGAATACAGGCGATCCGATTTGCTTTCCAGGAAGTCGGCGCGCTGTTCGACAGCTGCGCGGACGAGCGGGTCCTCATACTCGGCGTGTGGGATCGCAGGGTGGTTTCGTTTGAACAGAATCTGATAGAGCCGGCACTTGTCATCGAGCGAACGGAAGGCAGCTTCTACCCGCTTGACTGCGTGATCGCGGCCCGCATGGTCGAGGCTTTCGTAGTCGATGCCGCCGATTCGCAGCGCCGTGCCGAGGTCGCCGGATTTCGTCAGAAAGCAGTGCTCGTCCCAGAAGCCATACAGGTTCATCTGCGCGGCAAACGACCCAGCCTCTTTCCACTCCTTCGTGATGTGCTCAATCTTGATCATTACGCCTCGCAATGCGGATTTCTGTGGTGTCGGCCTTCATCAAGTCGTACCGTCCGCGGAATTTGCCAGAGTTGAAGAGAACGCGCAGAATCTCCACGTCATGCTTGGTGGCGATGCGGGCGATGATGACGCCCACGATGAACAGGCCGATTCCGCCGAACAATGAATGCAGGAGAGAGAAGATGGCGCCCCCGGAGATCAGAGCGACAAAGAACAACCGCCGCTCCGCTCCGAGAACAGTCAGTGGACGGTTCATGGCTTTGAACACCGGACTCACCCTGCCGTCCGCTGGCTTAGACATGGATCACCTCCTCTCTAGCTCGGGAAGAGCCAGGCCATGAAATTAACAGCGCCGATTGCCATACCGACGCCGAAGACAATTCCGGCGATGGTCTTTTTGGACTGGCCTTCGCCGTAGGCGAACATCAGTCCTCCGACGACGATTGCAACCAGCGACAGCCCGGTCGCAATCGTGCCGGTAAAGGCGGTTTTGAGAACGTTGACTGCGTTGTCCCATGGGTCACTGCCGGTCTGGGCATACACAGGCAGCGCTGCCAGAAAGAGCAGGGCTGGAGTGAGCCATCGGATGGAAGGCCGGGGTACAGGGGTATCTCCTTGTTGGATTTGCCGGTCTGCTCCGGCTTCGTGCTGCACCTGAAGGTAGGGCGGCGTGAGGCAGGCAAGAGTGGAAAAGAGTTCCACTCGGTGTCCAGAATGGACACCGAGAAAATGCCGGGGCCGTGCTAAGGAGGACTACCAGAATCAGCGGCGAAAACTGCCGGACGAAGACTCAGGGCAAGCTCGTTGGAATCCGTGGATTCCCCGCGCAGACTGCGCGGATATGCTCATTCCCACCATGTGAGGCAAGAGATTCGCGGGCACGTTGCGGGTCAAGGCCGCGAGAGTCACAACTCAGAAAGTAGGTCGCCTTGAGGCGCGGCGGGCGCGCGGGTACACTCACTGCAAGGTGGGAATGAGTTCCTGGGAACACCGCTTGACTGCGATCCTCCCTTTCACGCGGGCTATCCTCTCGGACGCCTCATGGAAATACTCGGAATCCAGTTCAATGCCGCTATACCTGCGACCCGTCAGCAACGCAGCCGCGCAGGAGCTGCCACTGCCCGCGAAGGGATCGAGTACCAACTCTCCTGGGAGTGAGAAGCTGCGAATCAGAGGAGCCAGCGCTGCCACCGGCTTCTGTGTCGGATGCAGCCTGTTGCCGCTGTACGGCATATCCATCACGTCTGCCAGCGGCTGCTTCGGGAGAGGCGGTCTACCCTTTGCCAGCAGGTACGCCTGCTCATGCTGATAGCTGAGGAACCTGCTCTTTGAGCTATAGGTCTTGCGAAATACCAGATGTCCGACAGGCCGGAAACCCGCAGCCTTCCATGCGTCGAAGAAAGCATCGACCTTTGTCCAGCCGTAGAACATGATCGCTACCCGGTCCTGCTTCAGCACCCTATATGCTTCGAGCATCGCGGGCTTGAGCCAGTCGGCGTTGGCATCGTTCTGAATGGTGCGTCCACTGCGGTCGCGGTAGTTCACCAGATACGGCGGATCGGTGAGGATGAAATCGACGCTGTTCGCGGGCATCTGTCTCATGACGTCGATGCAGTTACCCTGCGTGATGGTATTGAGGAACGGATGCTGAGTTGACGTCTGCGCTTGCATGTTTTGATCTCCTTTGTGGTCCCGGAGTGATCTCTCAGGACACCCTCCCGCAAGGGCGCGAGAGAGGGCTGCTCCCAAGGCCCAGCGGCGCTTTTTCGGAAGGTTCGGAAAATCTTTTCCTTTTCCGCGTTCTTTGCGGGTTCGTGCCGAAAAGATTTTCTGAAAGCCGAAAAAGCAGAGCCGCGCAGTGTCGCAGGGCGCAGACCGTCTTGCTCTCGCGGTGGCTGAGAGAATACGCAGGATAAGTGGGATCAATACAGCGCTGTCAGCACACTTCAAGCTGTAATATCCGCGTGCTTACAATTTGGCAGGGTTAGTTATCGTGCAAGCAGCATCGTAGCGGGCATCGTCACGCAGTCGCGGGCATCAACACTGCATAATGGTAGCATTACGAATCCGGGAGTTCGGTGACCGTTTGTGAGGGCGCTTATTTACCGGCGATAGTCCGTTGCGCCTGTTGAAGCGCGGCAAGGGCGACAAAGCTGCTGAGGCTGCGGCGTTCCAGTTTCGCCGCCTTCTCCAACAACCGACGTTCTTCCTGGGTGTAGTAGGAGAACACTTTCGCTCCAAGTGGGGACTTGCCGGTGCGCCGGGAAGGAATGTGTTCCTTTTTGGCCACCGGATTTTATGGTACTACCGCACTGCATAATGGAGGTATTATCCAACACATTGTTTTGCACGAGTTGGTGGCTCCAGGGGTGGAGCTACCTTATTGGCGGCGTCCGATTAGCCCTTGCAGCGAGCTGGGCGCCGCACTTTTACCGTTCATGGAGAGCGTTATGGCAAAGAGCGAGGATCGAGATTCTAGTTTGTCGTCGGAGCGGTCGTTTCCACACAGATCGCTTCTGTTTGAACTCAAAGGCAAGAGAGACACCGAGGATGGGAACACGGCGGCGGTTTCGACAGAGATGTTCGCGGCACTCGGCATCGAGGAAGTGATTGCCTACGTGCGGACCCGTCAGCCGGGTTCGGAGATCATGGAGTTAAAGGTTCTTGGGAAGGTTCAGGTACTGTCGAGTTCGGAGCATTTGAGATGAATCGTGGGTTGGGTGCGGGCGGTGTCCTTTCTGGACACCGGGTGGAAGATTTTTCCACCCTGAATCGTTATCGTGCGCCCTACGCTCATCTGAGAGGGCGATCCTATCGCAGGGTTTTCCTGCGAACGCTATTTGCGACATGCTCAGGAAACCAATGGGGTCACAGAGATCTGGATTGGAAGACGGTCGGCAAGATCCGGCTTTGGAGAAGCATTACTCTGTGCTGGAAGTCGCCAAACTATGGAGCCTTAGCGAGAATACGGTCCGCAGAATGTTTATGGGAGAACCGGGAGTGGTCGAATGGGGTAGTGAGGAGACGCGGTTTAAGAGAGCATATAAGACGATGCGCATACCTGAGAGCGTCTTGCAAAGAGTACATCGTCGCCTGGCTAAGGTGGGTTGAGCATCGGCTGCTTATGCTGTGACTAGAAGACAGTCGATTCGTTTCTCAAATGGAGCAATCCCCCATCCCACCGGCGTCAACCGATGGCCGGAAAGATACCATACTTAGCAGCCAGAAACTGTTGCAGATCCTCGGGAAGGAAAGTAGCCAGTTCCTGCCATGTGAGCAGTTTCAGGCGACACCGAAGTTCGAAGAGGCACACCGCACTCATAATTCCATACCAGGCTTCCACAAGATCAGGACGGCGAGCATCACAAAAGACGCAGAAAGAGCAATCCGTGGCATAGGCCGCGAGCGTACCCCGAATCAGTTGATAGCCGCTATACCTATCGTTGCGCATGGACAGCTCCGAAAGATCAAAGACTCTTTCCAGATCACGATAACGATGGATTAAGTCGAATCTGGCCGACTGGAAGTCTGACTCCGTGAGCTTCGCCTCGACTAGAAGGTTATCGACCCTCATATCGATTTCGGTATTGTCTCGTCTACCTCTTTCCAAGGGTGTGCGTGGTTTGAATCCAAACTCCAGTACCCCATTCGATTCGACGCCCAGCATTGCTCGGACGTTCGGGGATGTCATGACCTCTGGATGGCAAAAGATGTTCATGAGTAGTGCGTCGGAGCTATTTGCGCAGTCCAGTTCCTTCCATTGCCAATTGGCGCGAACTCGCGACCGCTTCGACGCGGTGTAAACTTTTTCGAGACGCCTGCTCCACTCTCGATCGCCACAAATTCTACGGTATACAGCCGGGTGGAAGTTGCCATGCCGACCATTGTCGTCCCGCCCAAAGATGATGCTGGGAACCTGCCCATCCGTTTGTTCATGCAGAAATCCATTTGCTGACGCGAATCTGAGGCTGCGGAGACTGAGTTCACTCCGCAGACTGATGCCACTCGGGACATCGAAATTTAATTGCTCGGCAACCGGCACGGTTCCTATAATAGGCGAAGAATAGGAGAAGACTCAACGCCCCAATTAAATCAAGGATCATGGACGAGCGAACGACATCCCGGAAGATCGTTTACATCGATAGACGAGCAAGACTATATCATAGATAATTCACGCTGGTTCGCGTTGCGAACTCCCGGTTTGTCAATGTAGGCCTGCTTCGGAGATAGTGAGAACCGCAGTTGAGCAGGCACCTGGCAACGGCATCCGCCTCTCGATGAGCGCATAATCGCCGATGCGCTCATTGAGCGTTGGACTAGTAACGGGAAGTCTCAGTGCTGTATCTGGACGGCCCATGTTTGAGCGGCTGGAGATGGCACGGCTTCTAAGCGGGCGGTCCAGATACAGCGACTTGAAATCGGCCTATGTTGACCAATCGTCAGTTTGGTACACAAGATGATGACACAGACCGTTGTAGGGGATACCAGTGAAACTGGCCTGGGGGGTAAGATTATTTCCCATCCGATTGAGAGGCCCAATGAAACAGAATACGGTCAACCTAATCCTCGTGCTGGCTGCGTTCATTATCATCGTGGCCATCATGTCCCAGAAATACAGCAGCATAGATGTTTCGATGGGTTCACACGGCTTGAATGTAAAGGCGTGCCGGGATAACACGACGTTCGTCAACCTGTCCCTTGCCGCGCATGAACTCGGTCTGCCAAGCTGACTATTGGCCGAGTATCTGAGTAATCGAGTGGACGATGCCCGAGGCGATGAGGCTACCGGTTATTCCCTCTAAGATCGCCCGTGCGGAATGTAGACATTCGGCAATGACGCGGTTCTTCGGATTGGGGGACGAGAGCTGCAATTCGATCGTGCTGATTTCTATACCTAACTCATTTTTTGCTTCGAGCGATACCGGAAGACTGTCGAGCGCTGACTTTATCTGTTCGATGACGTTTCGTACTTCGGTCGGTTGATAATTCAATGTCGCGGGGGAGTGCGATGGCGATTGCTGAATGATCGAACCCGTGACATGGCCGATGTGAAGTGAATGGTGGACCTGCTGCGGGGGCTGCAATGAGCGGTCACGTTCTCTGAGGCGCGAGATGATGATGCCTCTTTCGATGCCGGGCCCTTGAGCATTCCCGTAGCCATCGATGTGATGCGTATGAGCGAGATCTTCAAGCTGTTCGTCTGTCAGCGCGTCGTAGTCTCGTGAGATCACGGACACTCCTGTCGAGGGCCGAAGAGACGGAAGGTATGAGGCTAGTCCTTCGACCTGGCGTTTGAAATAGGTGGTGTCGCAGAACTTTACTTTGCTGTAAGTAGCACTTTTCGGGTTCCCCATCTGGAAACTCGTCATGCGAGGGGCGACTTTAGAGGGTGGTATGCGAAACGCAGTGAGGCTTTCATCGGTCGCCGATTCAAAGAGAGTAACGATGGCGTTGTACTCATTAACGAGATCTTCGTTGACGTAATTAGGAATATTCGTCCGCAGTGCCTTGAATTGGGCATCGGCAAGTGCCCATTGCTTCTCGTCTCGCATCCAGCCATTTTACGTGGCGGCGGATTGTTGAGGACGATATAGTGAATATTTTGAAACCTATGCCGGGGTCTTTGGTGAGGGACCGGGGGTGTACTGATGACGTTCGTTGTCTGAAGACCTTAAAGAAGTCTAGACGGCGTCTTGGTTATTCCTTCGGCGGGTCGACCGTCGACCGGCACCAACTTTGATATCGAGTCGATTTCTGCGGGTGGGAGAGGGCTGATTCGGTCTCTCCTCTTTAGGCGCAATATCGGTTTTTTCGCCAACAATGTTCCAAAGAAGGTAGGGGATAAATGCCGGTCGGAATATGCCCGATGTGCCAGGAAGAGAAGAAACTCTGCATGAGCCATCTCTTATCCAAAAAGATTTATCCGCTATGCCGGAACGATGAATTCGAGCCAGTTGCAGTCAACTCACAGATGATGCGACCTACGGTCAAACAGACGAAAGCATATCTCCTTTGCGAAACTTGCGAAGGCAATCTCAGTAAGAATGGCGAGCGAATAACGGTGCCCTTGCTCTCCAAGGTTGACGGGCCGTTTCCACTCTATGAGCGCCTGATAAAGCAGCAACCTATACAGATCACGGAGTCAATGTCGGTATATGCCGGTGCGAACAATCTTGAGATCGATGTGCCTAAGCTCGTTCACTTCGCTATGGGCATTTTCTGGAAGGCTTCGGTTCACTCGTTTGGAAGCGGAAGCGACCGGCCTCGAATAGATCTAGGTCAAGACGGCGAAGCCTTGCGGCTCTTTCTGCGCGGAGAAGCACCGCTGCCGGACCACATCGCTCTTGCGATCGCGGTCGAATCAGGGCCGACCCGCTTTCCCGCGATGATTGATCCGTTCCCCGGCTACAATCTTGACTTCAAGAACTTCTTCTTCTACGTCCCCGGTATGCAAATGCAGATGTACATCGGAGATAAGGTGTGGGAGTCGCCAAGCGCCAAATACTGCATCAACGTCAATACGGAAGCTCCAATATTGCTCGTTCCGCTGGCGAAGGATATGCGGGGTTTTATGGCAAAGCACAGTGCCAATGCCTACAAGACAGAGAAACTTCTGAAAACAACGGCGGAGATCGAGGCGCGAGGACTTAGCGTAAAGCTCGGCGATTAGAGATGTCTTGCCACATCGTTCGCGGAATAAGCAAGAACGTAGCGGTCACCGGCTGCCTCTATGCCTTCAGCCTCAACCCCAACTCCGCTGCAATCTCGTCGAGGTTGGGCACGGCCAACGTAGCGACGTGACCTACCGCGATGTGATAGTCCGCATAGAACGCCTGGAATACTTCTGGCGTGCAGCGTCGGCGCGTTACGTTGACGACCTCGTTGGTAGCGAGTTTCCGTCGCTGCGTCAGTTCCTTGCCACCACTTTCCAGCCAAATCTCAGATTGGCCCTGGTTGATCTGTTGTGCGTTGAGCGAAGCGCTTTCCTTCATGGGTGCAAGTTTACCTTTTGCGCCGCTGAGGGTTTTTGACGTTATTATCAAGTGGGGTGGGAACGCACCTCCCTGGGGTGTCGAAACCCCGATAGCCATATGCGTATTGCTACGGTAGGCGAGCAGTTCGCATCGGATTTCGGTAAAGCTGCTCTGGCGGAAGCTGGCACGGTCGCCTCCACGGTTCTGCCGAGAGTTTTGGCAGATCCGTCGTCCATGGGCAGTGTCAACGCCACAAGGGAAACATCGTCCCGTGTCATCAAAATGGCTGGAATTATGCGGGGTGGACCAGTTGCGGTGCGATCTCAGTGAAAGCCACATCCGTAAAGACATACCCGTCCATATTTATATTGGTCCGGTAACATCTTCCGCCGATGCTCTCGTATTCAAAAATCACTTCGAACTGTCCGTTATAAGCTGCATACGATTCGACCATCGCAGAACGTTGATCATCGAGGATGTTCTGAACATAGCGAACGCCTCTCGGCTGGAAAAAGCGGGCGGTTTCCCCTACAGCAATGAACTCATAACGAACATTCAGAGCCGGGCCACTGCCAATATTCTCAACAGCGAAGTTGCCTTCCAGTCGTAGTGCCTGAGTGTTTCCGAGAGGCCCTATCACCGCTTCTTCGGGATTGCGCGGGGAAGATGCCAGCGTCACGCAGGGCTTTGACAGACCCTCCACCTGGTCGACGGCAGCGGTGATGAGCTTCTGCGAAATCTCGATCTGTCGTTCGGCCGCTTTTCGGAGCTTCCACGTCTCGATGCAGTAGGCGAAAAGGCCCACCAATCCGAGAACGCCAACGACGAATAAGCCGAGCTGAATGTGATGATCGGACACAGACCGGATGTTATCACTCAGCTCTCAGCTTCCGTGGCTTTCTCGTGTCGGATGCAAGTACACATTTCCCGTTGAAGTCCTCAACCGGGAATGATTCAATCCTTACGAAATGCACTCCGCCAACCTCTTCGGATATGACGGCAGTTCCGATCTTGATGAGGCTTTCGCGCCCTCTCGGTCCCTCACGTTTGAGCGTGTACGCTCCCGTTTCGTCATGCACGAGCGTGGCAGAATCCTACATTTTACTGCACCAGCTATCGCCAGTTGTGGGACGATGGTGGATCATGAGCAAGCTAAAGGCTATTGTGGGCTGGACTGGTACTGCCCTCTTCGCCGTCTCTCTGGCTGGTGCGCAGTGGTATTTTTCCTCAACACCGCCGCGCCCCTCACTGCCATTCAGGACGATGGTGGGCTGCATCATCGCGGCAGTTATCTGCGGTCTTATCTGGTTCTTTCTGACATCTGAGGGCAGCGAGGAGCCGGGCCAACTGGAGAGACCGGCATCTGCTCAGGCGATCGACACCGGAGGCGGTGACAACAGCGGCTCTCAGTTCCATGTGCAAGGAAACTTGCACTACCATGCAGGTCAATCTACCCCGATTCCTGCTACATCTGCACCTGCGACCGAGACGAAGACCGCCGCTCCATCAGGAGTAGCGCAACAACGCCCTGTGCGAACGACGGCCAATTTGCAATTCCGACGGACGTGGGAACTGGTGATTTACGACTACATGCAGAGGGGTTGGAGGATAGCCCTTGCCCATGAACCCGGTGCATTTGCGGGCATAGTTCTATGGGTTGAAAATATGTTCCCCACGCAGGGACTCGCCAAGGATGTTCATGGCCTCTTCGCGAGCATTCGAGCAGAGCAATTCGATTCGCTCAGCGTATCTCGTGCGTACTGGCTGAAGCAGGTAGACAATGAAGTAGACCTGAAGAGTGGCGGAAAGCTCGGTGTGGTCGTGGGCTACTTTCCAGACTTTCAAACCTTCGTCAGCCACAGCAACCCGCACTCCGCGTCTTTCCAAAACCCTTTCGATGACGGATATCGACCGTTGAGTGAAGCGGTCAGAATGGAGCTAATCCTGAGAGGGGCTGAGACTAGACCGCTCATTATTCATGTCACATTAGCTCAGATGCCCAATCAGGCAATCATCGATTGTAAGAAGCTCACTATCATCCTCCCGCAGCGCATCATGGACATGGGAGACTGCACCGCATGACAGAGGCCGAAGCGAAGGATCAGGATGAAGTCCACACGCCGAAGACGTGGGCTGAACTTATTGAGTGGCGTAAAGACTGCCCCCTAATCATCAACCGTTGGATGAAGATCATGGCGCGGTTGATCGTCCATACGAAGATTCAAGATGACGATGAACTTGGAAACTTTATTGTCGGCTTTATGACCTCCTCCTATATGGACATAGATGACCTGATGACTCTGACGCACAAGGATTCTCATCACGGAGCGCAATACTTCTTGCGAGCCTTATTCGAGCGGACGGTGACGATGAAGTACCTCAGTCAAAATCCAGAGCACGTCCCCACCTTCAAGGAATATGACGCGGTGGACTGGGATCAAATTCTGAAAGGTATACACGGTCTAACAGGGATGACTATCGGAGACGCAGCGCAGGCTAATCTCACCAAAGCGGCAACGGTTGCCCGTGCGAAAAACAAGAGATCGTGGACGACTCTCAATGTGAAAGAGATGGCAGAAAAAGTTGGAATGGGCCACCTGTACTTCAACTGCTACACGATGCCGTCGAAGCTGCTGCACCCCACCGTATGGGGGACGTATGAGAGGGTCAAGCGTGGCAACCCGATGTACAACACGCTCAACTGCCTGCACCACCTGATTGTGGAGACGATCATGATCCATCGGAGACACTTCAAGGGTAAGCAATTCGTCACGCCGATTATGGGACACGCCGTTCTGGATTTTCTGAGCGTGTGGGTTTTCTCTGATACCTCGTTTGATGGAGTCCTTACGAACGGACAAGAGCGTAACGGCAAGCGGATTTATTACGGCTTCTGATAACGGGCGCATGAGATACTTCACCTGCTAAGACAGCAGAGAGGGACGGTCAACCATGAGCAATTACCAGCAGATGAGCGAGGCCGCAGAGGCCGCACGAAAAGGCTACCTAGACTATCAGCAGCGCATCTGGGGTTACTTCAGCACAATCATGAACGGTTTGACTCAGCATTGCGGGGTGCCACAAGATCGCATGGTTTGGATGAAGTGGAACGGGATCGATGGGCCGGGCGGCCACTTTGCTATAGCCGACGACGGCATGCGCTATGCGTTGCCCGGCGCGATAACTTATGACGACCACGATAACAGTTTCAATCTAGGAGTACTCATCTACATGACCCCAGCAACCCACCTTCCGCGTCTTCCTGTAGCCTTTGGGCTTTGGATCAGTGAGAAGAATGGCGTTCCATCGATCAGGGTTGGACGTGATGGAAAGGCGAGACTGGTCGCTCTACAGAACGAGGTACAAAAGAACTCTTTCTGCGAAGAAATAGCACGCGAGATAGTAGAAGCGTATGCGTTCCCGCCGAACGAAAACCAGAAGTCTATAGGGTTCGATATCGGCTCTCTTGCCTGATATCTCCGCGTATAACTTACTCAAGCCTTGCTGTCAGCAACCGATCAGGCTAGGCCCAGAGCCGCCTCTTTCCTCTCAAATCCACCAACGTAGTCACCAATCTTAATTCTTTGTAGGGCCTTGCGTGTCCGGCTCCAGCCATAGTCTTTCTTTGGCATGGGGCCCTCTAAAGGAAAACCCAGGTGGAACGCCATCCGACTGCAACGCACTGATTCCGTACCAGCGCTGCCACATACCTGGGAAACGGTCTTCCATGCAGTTGATCTTCCAGAGGGTCATCGTTCAGCTCCTCGCCTATTACATCCCGTTTCACAGATATTGTTTCAATCCGTTGTCTTCGAACAACTGCATGAGCCTCGGAAGATTAATCAGTTCAACGCCCGATTGGGCAGCGAATTCTCTTGCCTGAGAGGTGAAATCTGATGTGGTGATGAAGATGCCCTTAAGAGCCCTATCGGCCATGACGGCGCCGTAGAAGTCTCTCACTTCCGAAGCGCCAACCATATTCCCGTCGCTGTATCTCTTGCATTGAAACAGATAGCGTCCACCGACGAAGGGCTTGTCGAGCTTGGCGATAATGTCTATCCCGCCGTCACCCGTCACCTCAGTCAATTCCGCCTCAAACCCCATTTCGGTAAGTAGGGATTTGATGACGTGTTCGAACTCCTGTCCGGATAGTGCATGGATGTTGAATATCGCATTGGGATTAGCGGGAGGCGGAATCTTTATGCGGAGACGTTCTAAAGCGTCCAAGATTTCTTGTCTGGTCAGCTGTGGTTTGTTCGTGCTCTTGACCTGCTCGATGACGCCACAAAGCCGACGAAACTGATGGAGCATAGTGTCTGTGCGTCCGCCGCTCGCCCTGACAAGGAGTTCAGCAGCGTCACGATCCAGCCCGATACGGTCTTTCCAAGCTGCTTGGTCCAATAGGGCTACCAGTTCTTCTCTCGTCGGGGGCTGCACTGTAAGAACCGTTTCGAAGACCTTGAGCAACTGGGACGGGCAATCGTACCTTGTTGGACAGGTCGCGATTAGAGTAGTGTCCGCTATATCCATGTGGTGGGTCCTTGCTGCTGGCCCTTTACCGATCACAATCTCAAGTTCGCCGCGAGGAAGGGCCCCCTCCAATTTATCGATGAAGACTTTCTTAAGCCGCTGAATGTTGCTGATAAATGCGATACCGGAGCCGACAATCGTCATCGAGAGATCGCCTTGAACGTCTATTTTGGCGCCCTCTATTTGTCTGATCTGAACACCAAGCTGCGCTGCGAAATCTTGGGCTACCGCCGCATTGCGAGCATCGTCAGGGCCGACCAACAGAATATGAGGCGGCGGAATGGACCGTGAGCGATAGTCAGTGACGAATTGTTGCAAGGCAGAGTTCAGGTCGTTCATTGTCGAAAACTTAGCGCCGCAATGATTGTCGCCTGTAATTAGCCGTTAGCCAAACATGCCGTTGCGCTTCCGAGCTTAATAGGCGGGCTGCTCCATGGAGCGCCTGGGCCGCTGGTCTTGGTGGATTCATCGCCGTCGTCAGCGTGATCTGAAATAGGACGGCAGACATCGTCCTCTTAGCGTGTGCAAAATCTGCATTTCGGGGTATAAGGACCCTTGCTAGACTGGGAAAATGCCGCCTCGAAACACACCTCCACCGAGACCTCGTGCCCCTGAAGGAAAGGGCGGGCTCGTCTTGGACGATGTCTTCGTTGCGATCGCAGATGTAAGAAATCGCTTCAAGCTGAAGATGGCCACCCTGTCTCTCGACAACGTGGCATCGTACCCTGGGGCTAAGACGACATTAGAGGAGATGACTCGGGACGTAATTTCCAAGCATGGAACATCTATTTATTCGAGGCCGACTGCGCTGTTAGGAGATTTGCAAGACACTGTATTTGCGGAGCCTGTCCATACATCGGCATATTCTGGAAACCGCATTCAGCCGGATCATCAAGAGAAAGTCTTGCGGAGAGTCATTGAAGTGTGCCTCCAGACGATTGTTCAGTTGCCGAATCGATATCCCACTCCCCCACCTACAGCAAAGCAACTGAAATCCTTAGCTGCTGTCCTTCGTAAAGTTGCAGAAAAGGTCGATTCGAAGCTTAGCCAAAACGAAGTTCAGCAACGGATCGAGCTATATTTCAGCGACGAGGTTAGTGGGAGGTCAAGACTAATGGACAGTGTCCGAGAAATCCAGTGGTATGCCTCTGCATTCGATGCCGTCTCAAATCTTAAGGTCAAGAGGGTTGCCACAGACACTCCGAACCCGCAGGTGAGTCTGGCGTTGTATTTCGTCAGATGGATAGAGGCGGCCACCGGGGGAAAGCATTATGCGAACGTCCAGACTTTGCTTGAGGGTGCATTCAGCGGGGCTAATCGGTCGACGCCGAAGTGGGTCGAGCGTATGGCGATCGAGGCATATTCGCAACGCGGACGCAGGAAACGTAGGATCAGGGCAATCTCGAAGTAGTGTGAAGTCCTTCATATTAAGAAATCCGGGTTCGAAAATATCCCGCCATCCTTAATCGATAAAGGAGCTCATTACGTCTACGGTGGATCTATGTTCAATCGATCTCCGTCCCTGCGAATCAAGCATAGAAAGTCGGATGGGACTTTCTATGAAATTGAGATTAGTGCAAGTTTATTCAGGTGGGTGCTGTGGTCTATTATCGTTATCACGCTGTTGATTCGAGGTGTAAACTCCGACAGTCTCTTGCGCCTAATCGATCTTCTCTGAATTCGCGATGGCGTTGTTTAGCTGGTCATTCCGTAATCGTCCCTATATTCGATCAGCCGCTTTACGATCTGTTCGCCCAGCTCGATCGAGGTTGCACCAATGATCTCGTCACGATTAACGTTCCAGGCGAGGACCCCGACGTTAGATGAAAGAGTCAAGTTCCAAATGCAATCAGCAAGGTCCTTCTTTCCCATGCCCGAATGAGTCGCAACCCAGCCGAAGACCACGCGGTAGCCTCGCAGTGAATTGCCCACCGATGTAGACATGACGGATTTGAACTGGGCACCGACGGGAAGCAACTTTAAGAGCGGCGAAAAGCTTCCTCCAGATTGCCCATCGTCCCATTCGAAAGGGATGTTATCGATCATTCCGACGCCAGCTGCAGCAGCGTGCGTGGCCCGCATCAACTCTCTAATCATGGCAGCTCCTCGTCTTCCTACCAATGCCGAATTTAACTGTGCCTCCGACATCAAGCCTTCAGGCTGTCGCATCTGATCGCGTTGCGTCAGAAAGTTAGTCAAATTTGTCATCTCTTTCGTTCCCTCTGTTTCTCTTATCAGAAAGGCTGGGCTCAACCCCAGCTTTTCGCAGTTCTCCTGACTCGGCAATGTCCTTCCCGTGAGGAGATTGTGTGCGGTTTGACGGGTAATACCCAAAGCCACCGCCAAGGCGCTTGCAGAGCCGTACCGTTGGAGAATCCAAGGTCGGAGTTCGGATACTCGCAAGAGAGCCATGCTGCAAAGATAGAGCAGAAAATCGCTAACGTCAAATGACAATTTACATTGTACGCAATCGGCTTCTGACTACCGTCTCGCTGTAGGCTTCGAGCACGTTGAGATCGCGGACAACGGAGCAGCCTGAATGCTTACGCGAAGGTGGTCGAGGTCCGATCCTCGATCCATCGAAGATCGGGCTGTGAAGGGCAACTCTGACGTCTCTTGTCTCGTGATTTTCACTGACACTCGCCGATCGTTTCCGATGGCGTCTTCGAAAGAATTGCGGTTGGTTGAACTTTAGTAAAGCTAAGTTTCCTACAATGTGGGAGAGGAATCACTTCCCATGCTGGAAATAAATGCGAATGAGTTGATGAACCGTTTTCGGCAGCCCGGAGGATCAGACTGGGTTGGGTTGGTGAACAACATTCTTTGGTCGACGTGCTGGCAAGTGGGAATCCCGGAGAGCGAGGTGCGCACCTGTCTGCGCACTGAGATCCCAGACGGTGGGGTGGATACGCAAGTTCGGCCGAGCCGTCATTTTTGGCGCGTCCAGCTCGTGGCGCACAATGCCGGGCAAGCACAGCGCTTTTTGGGCGCTTTTTGGGAAAGACACAAACTTCCGGTGCCGCTGCCCCTTGATACAAGAGAGGGTGAATCAGCTGTGGCGTATATGGCGGTTGACGCCCGGGTGCTGGAGTTGATCCGAGAGCGGAAGTTCCGCGAATTGCTATCCTATAAGCCCTCGTTCTCTGGCATCTTGAGTGCGAATGGACCGGGCTATCGGTCGATCTTCCAACTCGATTCTTACGGTGTGCTCCGTGGCCTCGTGGTCGGCGACTTGCCTCAAACGATCGATTTGGACGCGGAACAGGATACGGTTTAAAAGTTTCCATCTTGCCAGAACGATCATTTCGGAAAAAATTGGGAAATCCTAAGGTTTCCCTGGAAATTAACTGGGTGATTCAATGCCGATGAGTTAGATTTGCTGGCATAAGACAAGAATCTCGGATGTCGCCGCAGCCCTGGTTGAACGCCCGCATGGTCGCAGTAATCCGCCCGTTTAGTCGTGCCAAATTGCCCGTTTCGTCGCATTTCGGCCATGTAACCAATTGTTTTCCAATTTTTTTATTACCCCTGAAGTTGAAGTTAAAGAGAAATTGAACTTTTACGCTGTGGATTAGGACAACGACATACTCATCTGGAAGCTCAAGCCCTTCGAGGGCTTTCGCTTCCCAAGGAAGGGAAACCCTTCCTTGACTAGCCCAGTGAAGCACGGCGGGGGGTAGGTGTTTGGGATTTCTATTTCGAGCCGCCCGTCAGGTCGCATTTCGGATCTCAGGTCAAGCATTTGCGATCGCTTCTATTAGTTGATTCGAGCCATGCACCGATTGCATGTTCGTTTTTACCGCGTTATCGTCTGCCCACCTTTTCATGATCGGCTTGCTCGCAGATGAGACAGGCCCATCATGAAAGGGAGGGACGGTGCAGGACCTGCAGGAAGCCATACGGATGATCGATACGTTCGCGAGTGTGGGCGCGACGCATTTCGACCTGACCCATCTCAACGTCGACGGGGAGCATCGGGGCTGCCGTCCGACCCAACCCCTCAGCCAGATCAAGAACTCCCTTCCTAAGCTATTCCCCGGCGCCGCAGCGCGGCACAACAGCATCATCGTGCGACCGCTCAGTGACAAAGTAACTTTTGTGCAGCTCGACGACCTCGACGAAAACGCACTGAAGCGGGTAGGGGAGGTGGCATTTCTTACGCTCACCACCAGCCCCGGCAATCATCAGGCCTGGGTTGCGGTATCGGACATCAAGGATGCGGGAGACGCAAAGGACTTCGGTCGCCGACTCCGTAAAGGTACGGGCGCCGACAAATCCGCGTCGGGTGCGACGCGCGTCGCCGGCACCGTTAACTACAAACGCAAATACGAGCCGGATTTTCCGACGGTGCGAATTGAGGAAGCCCATCCCGGCCGCGTCGTCACCAAAGCGCAGCTGGAGGGCAGGGGGCTCGTAGCTGCACCGGAGCCCGACATCGTCGCGGCCGCGGAGTCACCAACGACGCGACAGACCGGTCCGAGCCAGTACCGCCATCGCACCAACAAGGCATGGCCGAATTATGCCGTCTCGCTCGCCGGCGCGCCGCAGAGCAGCGACGGCAACGGACCTGATCGGAGCTTGGCGGACTTCACCTGGTGCATGACGGCGATCGATTGGGGATGGAGCATCGAGGAGACGGCCAGGAAGCTACCGGAAGTCAGTGAAAAGGCACGGCAGCGCGTCCAACTCAAAGACGAGGGCTATCCGCTCATTACCGCGCAGAATGCCGCCGCCGAGGTGGAAAGGAACGATCAAAAGCGGGGCAGGGCGTAACCCATAAACGGTACATGAAGGGTGAACTACTTCCAATTTACCTGTTATGTGCGAGGAACTATCGGAATCGGCGTGAAGATTCTCTAGATGCGATTACCTTAGTATCGCGGTAGTACGAATTTTAACTTGCGGCCACGCACCTATTCAGAGGATCGGTGATGAATGCTATAACCGGGGCCAAACAGGCTGGCTTAAAGCGTCTAAACGATACTGTGCTTCAACCCGGCGACGTTATACTCACCACCACAACAGCAGTTATAAGCAAAACTATTAAGATCGCGACACGCAGCGATATTTCACATGCAATGGTTTACGCCGAGGACCGATCTGTCATCGACGCGACCAGCGAAGGCGTTCATTCACGAAACACGCAACGACTCTTCATCGAAGATGAATGCTCAGTCCACGTTCTGCGTCTTCGAGACGGTATTTCTGATACTCAACTCGCTGCAGTTCTAACCTTCATTCGCGGACATATTGGCACACAATATTCGACTGCGGAGGCCATGCTCACCGTGGTGGGCGGGGCGTATGAATGGACTAAGAAGCAGTTTTGCTCCCGCTTAGTCGCTCAAGCATTTTCATCTGCTGGCATCCAGCTGGTTTCCAATCCGAACTTCTGTTCACCTGCCGATCTCAAGAGTAGCCCACTTCTCGAATCAGTGCCGTCCCCCACTGTAGCGGTGACGGCAGAAGAAGTCGCATTCTGGGAAGACAGAGTGGACGTCCCGCAACTCATGCGAGACGCGACCAACGCGGTGCTTAGTGGTGCCCGTGAGAAAGACCCGAACATACAAACGTTCGATGATCTCCATTCACATCTGGTCAGTCATCCGGAACATGACGATGATTTCTGTCGGCTGCTTGAGGCATCTGGCTATCTTTCGATCTGGAAAATCGAGCAGGAAAAGAATCCGTGGCAGTACGATTTAGATATCATGAGCACCGCACCGGCCGGTCCAATCAAGGACTATTGCTGGAGTGTGCTAAAGAACGAGGAGGTTGGCCCAAACCGTTATATTGTCAACCTTCGAGGATATAAGCTTTTTTCCTTGCAGTGTGACCTTAAGTTTTTCCGGATGATGTCGAATTTGTATGAGCATTTGGCAGGACTTCATCGCCAGCGCGTAGATGTGGCGACCGGGTGGCTCGAAACGAATGGTTATCTTTGAGCACAGATGTCACCACTACTTGATCATGTAGCGCGCCCCGCGGCCTTTGCCGACTTGCACCAGGTAATGCTGCTCGGCAAGTTTCTTCACATGCACTTTGATGGTGTTGCGATTGGCGCCCGTTGATTCCTCGATTTCCTTGACCGTGATCTCGCTGCGCGTCTTCACCAGCTCGAGGATCTGCCGGGAAAGGGCGGGCAGGGACCCGCGCAGCGCCTGCTCCTCTTTCACCTTCGCCGCGAGATTGTCTTTCTGCTTCCCCATCGTTTTGAGGAAGAACACCAGCCAGGGTTCCCAATTCTGTTCATCCTTACGGATAGTCTGCTGCGTACGGCGCAGCGCGAGGTAATAGCTTTCCTTGTTGCGTTCGATGACGCTCTCCATCGAGCTGTAAGGAACGTAGCTGTAGCCGGCGCGCAGCAACAGCAACGTCGTCAGCACGCGCGAGAGTCTGCCGTTGCCGTCCTTGAATGGGTGGATTGCCAGGAACACCACAACGAAAATCCCGATCAGGATCAGGGGATGCTGGGTTTCCTCCTCGATAGACCGGTTGAACCAGTCCACGAGCTCCTTCATCCAGCCGGGCGTTTCAAACGGCGTCGCGGTCTCGAATACAACACCGAGGCTTTTGCCGTCCGGCCCGAAGGCCTGGACATCATTGGGCACCTTCTTGTATTCGCCGCGATGGTCCTGGTCCTTGGCGCTGTACTTCAGCAGGACGCCATGCAGCTGCTTGATATGGTTCTCCGTGGAGGTGATGGACACATGACCGTCGAAGATCATGTCCATTGCGTCGGCATAGCCCGCCACTTCCTGCTCGTCGCGGCTCGCGAATGATTCGCTGCGCAGCCCGGAAAGCAGTTTCTCCACCTCCGCGTCGCTGAGTTTGGCGCCCTCGATGCGCGTGGACGACCCCACGCTCTCAATCGTGGCAATCCGCCGCAGGCTGGTCAGCTTCTCCGGAGCGAGGGTCTCAATGACCTTCCACCTGCCTTTGAACTCCTCGATATCGGTGATGAGGAGGAGGATTCCCGGCGTAATCGTGATGTTCTTGATGTCAGGCATGAGTTACATATCCATTTATACCCATTTTTACCCGATTCATACCCGATAGCAAGAAAATATCCATTTATACCCATTTATAGCCATTCGATATCCAATTGCAGGTAGAGCCTCAGATGCGGCCAATAAGCGGGCAGGGGAAGGAGTGAAGCGGCTGAAGGCCTCGAATCCGTAAACAGCAAAAGCTAAAGGCATCTTCAACGCGCACCCATACGAGTCTTCCGCGGAGCACGAATCGAAGCCGGCTGAATTGACATCATGTCCGGAGAACAATACACAGAAGCAAGTTTCGCCTATCACATCTCTGCTCGAACACTCCTGTTCGTTCCTTCATGCCGCATAATTGATTTAGGAATGGCCTCTCAAATTTTATTACCGGGCTTCGTTGAACCTCTTCAGCCAATAAAGCAATCCCGGCTGGCTGTTTCCGATGCGAGACTGCCAACAAATACCACAACACGTTTTCATCGAGTCCATCGGTGGTTCAATTTCATAGCGGGTTTCTCTCCAGAGTTTGTCGATCAACGTTGCGCGGCAGCAGATTTGGAACCAAACTCGTTACTTTTAGATCCATTTGCTGGATGCGGAACCTCGCTAGTGGTAGCTGCAGAACGAGGTCTGTCCGCAGTTGGATATGATCCCCATCCGATTTTCAGCAGAATATGCAACGCTAAGCTTCCGAACGCCGTGTCCGTGAACGTAGTCGAGAAAACACACCAACTTCTCTTAAAGGGTTTTCAGCACCCGATTTCGACTAATGTTCTAAGCGATTCTCAAAAGGCATTCCTGGAGAAGCTATACCCACTTGACGTCTTGGAGACGTTACTCGGGGCGCGGGAGCTACTTTCCGCATCGGATTTGGCAGACAACGATCTCGCTTTTCTAATGCTCTCCCGGACTGTTGACAAATGCTCTCATTCGCAGACGGATGGAATATACAAAGCGCCCACAAGTAAAAAGCGGCACGCGAGTCCTGCCTTAGCGGCCACTGAGACCGCCAACTTATTGCTTGAAGATCTCGATTCTCTAGACGGAGCCGACTTGCAGCGCCGGGCCGATATTTTCAGACAATCATCCAGAAGCATGCCTCAAGTGAAAAACGAGTCGGTCTCAATCATTGTCACGTCACCGCCCTACCTCAATAATTTCGACTACGCCGAGATGACCCGGATGCTCTTATATTTTTGGGGAATAGCAGCGTCTTGGGGAGACATCACAGATAAGGTTCGGGGCTCACTTATCGTTAACACCACGACAGCGCTTAAAGGACACAAAGCACTTCAGGCCCACTATCGCGCTAATATTTCTTCAGCACTTCATCTAGAACTTGACGGGCTCGTAGCAAACCTCGGAGAGCGCAAGAGAGAGAAGAGCGGGAAGAAAGATTACGATCTCCTTGTTTACCCATATTTCTCACAGATGACTGATGTCCTAAGAGAAGCGTTTCGCGTTTTGAGAAAAGGCGCGCCGATCCATATTGTGGTTGCGGATGCTGCCTTGTATGGAGTTCATATAAGCACACCCCAACTCTTGCAGTCATGCATGCAGGAAATAGGATTCAGTCGAGTGGAATGCGATCTGATGAGACAGAGGGGGCATCGCTGGACTCTAGCAAAGCGCGAGGGTTCTGCTCTCGGGCTTGGCGAATACCATGTACGTGGAGTGAAATAATCTGACTAATCATGACGATCAATTAAAACTCGATACCCAGCCGGAAAGCATACTCGCTGATGTTCCGATTCAGAGTCAATCTACGCTCTACAAAATTGCTGATGTAGAGATTCGAAAGGCTATCGAGACCTATCTGAAACTGGTTCGGTCTACAAATGGCCTTGCGAACGTGTCTGCAGGCGATCTTGCGGATGAACGTGCGCGGATCATCCTCTTGGCCGGATTGGGTGTGCGCGAAGAGATGGCTGCGGAAGTAGCTTTAGAAGAGTGGAAGCGCCGTCAAGCAGTCCCGTTTGAGCTGGAGACCGCGATTGCTGCGGGGGTTTACAGAGATATTCGAAAAGCTGGCGCAGATTTTTTGAATGTGATGGAGTTGGAAACCCAGAACTTTACCTCATTCACTCCTCAGTTCATAAATGCAAATCCGCACTTGCTTCCTCTCTTCCAACATCTTGGTGGAATATTTAGTAAGTCCGCGTTAAAAGTCCAAGTTGGATCGGTTTCAGATAATTCCATCTCCAAGCCTGCTTCAGTGCGCTTGTCTAAACTTCTCCATGAGCGTGTTGATCCGAAGACGGTAAATAAGGGAGAGATTCTACAAAGGCTGGAGTCAACGCTGGAGGGCATAGTCAGGGATTTAATTGGCAGAGTGCTGTTTGAATCAATCGTAGATCGAGCACTTCACGACCAAGGCTTGCCGTTCCAGCGAGAAGATGAATACACCGCACTCAAAGGTGTCGTTTACGACTTTCGCGCAGACTTTGTCTTGCCATCGGCGGATAAACCGCTCGCATTTATAGAGGTCAGAAAATCTTCCGCTCGCCATGCTTCTCTTTATGCCAAGGACAAAATGTTTTCCGCTATCAACTGGAAGGGCAAAAACCCGCGGTTGCTAGCTGTTTTGGTGATCGACGGTCCTTGGACAGGCGAAACCTTGCGCGTTATGGCAAATGTCTACGATTACGTGGTACCAATTGCACGCGTAGCAGATCTTGCAGTCACTCTCGACGCTTATCTGAAAGGCGATGAATCTAAGTTAAAGTGGTTAATCGAGTTCAAGATTAGTGCCGCAGTAGCAGCAGGTTCGAGCACAAGCTGACTATCGTATTCAGTTAGGTATTACCCCCTCCAGGACGACACCTTCAAGTGGCGGCCATGTGTCCCACTACCTGCGCCAATTCCGCGTAGCGGCAGAGTGCATTCGCTAATTGCATTTGCCGCGGACTTCGGCATTCCGGTTCCAGCAGAAGCGGGCTTCCAACAATGATCACTATCGCCTGCGCGCGTGAAGTTGCAACGTTGAGGCGATTGAGGCTATAGAGGAATTCCATCCCTCGCGGCGCATCCTCTGGCGACGAAGTTGTGAGCGAATAGATCACGACCGGAGCCTGCTGGCCCTGAAATTTATCCACCGTTCCGATCCGGCCGCCCGGTATTCGTGTCATGAGATCGAAAACCTGAGCATTGTATGGAGCAACAATAAGAATGTCCTCCAGCCGTAACGTCCGGGTCTGTTCCTTGTTATTCGTCCAGCTGACGCCGGGTTTAATCAATGCTTCGATGAGAGCCGCTATGCATTCCACTTCCTCGAAGGCGGAGTTCTGGTTGCCCTCATGTTTGACCGGTAAGAACCAAAGATTAGAGTTGCTCAGCAACAGGAGGCCCGAAACACTCTGTCGTTCCAGCCCTTCGCGTGAGGAGAGGCGCCCTTCATAGAACACTTCCGACGTAAACTCGCATATCGCCGGATGCAGTCGCCATGTCCGCTCGAGGAATAGGCCTTTGTTCGGCGGGATGGTTTTGGCCCCATCGAGTAGGTGCTCGAGCGCCGAAACTTCCGCCCCGTCAGGATGGCTACCTTTTTGAGGCTGGTCAAGCTGCTGCGGATCGCCAAGTAACACGAGATTCTTTGCAGCCTGTGCTATCGCCAGAACATTTGCCAGGGACATCTGCCCGGCCTCGTCAACGAAAAGTACGTCCACCGCTTCTAAATAGTCCTCGCGCGCCCACAACCAGGCTGTACCCGCAACCACCTGAGTACCGGTGCGGAGTGCCGCGAGTGGCTCCGCGTTGTCAGTTGTGAAGGTAATGCCGGGTACTTCTTCTTCGGGCAATTCGCTCACTTTTTGAACGCATTGCAAGTTTGCAAGACCGCTTTCACAGGCCGCTAAAAGTACATCGTCGATGAGGGTGCGAATAACCTTGTGGCTCACCGCGGTAATGCCGACTTTCTTGCCTTGCCTTATCAGTTCACAAACCATGCGCGCGCCGGCGAATGTCTTTCCGGCGCCAGGCGGCCCCTGAATCGCCAGAATAGATTCGTTCAGAGAGGCTGCGATGCGCTTGGCCGCATCCACCGTCGATTCGTCTGGCTGCAGGAGCGTTGAACCGCCACCATTGAGCCGTGGCCCTCGACGCAACAGGAGGTCCCGTGCCGCCCTGTAAGGCCCTGCCACGTCTACGCCGTTAAACTCAACCCAGGAGCCCAGCCGGTAAAGTGCATCCGCCAACACCTCTGTTTTGGGGCCGGTCTTATCTACGAACACTGCAGTTGGGTGCACGTCTGCAGTCTTCTTGGTCTTCTTTATATCGACTGTGCGCGCGACCACGTCGATGGCAACGACTTCACCAATCTTTTCTTCGTGCTGGCAGACCCTATCGCCCGCCCTGACATCCGTCTCCTGCTTATCAAAAGAATAACGATCCTTAGGAATCTTACGCGCCACTTCGAGGGTTGAATCGAACCTGAGTCCCGCAATCGCCGATCGCTCGTCGAGAAGGTCCTCGTCGATCAGGTCCTTCATCCGGAAATACTCCCACCAGTCGGCTTTTGCTTCTCGTCGGTGCCAGTCCAGCAGATTGGCAAGCAGCCAAGAGGCTGCCTGGTCGTTGCTGCGCAGTTCCGGCTCAGGCGGAATGCCGCGGGTTAAAGCCTCGACCAGCGTCGCCGTTCGCTGCTGGCGTTCGCTTACCGCTTCCGCCGGCGCGCCGTCCGATGGAGACGGACGCGTCAGGCGATGTCCCGCATTTTCCAAATCAAGCCGTTCGCGTTCCAACCAGTCGCGCAAGGAGCGAGTGGAAAAGCAGTCGTCGCCGTTGTACAGGACAATTGCCTGTTTAACTGCATCACCAACCTGATGCGTGCGCTCTGCCTCAAGGGCATGCTGCATCGTCCGCATCGCTTGGCCGGCTTCGCCCAGGGGGATTCTCCGCGTGAAGCCGTGAAATGCTTCGAGTGCCTTGAGAGAATACTGCTCGACGCTGGCCCGGACGGACCGCTTTACCAGCGTGTGCAGATCAACGAACAGTTTTGCACGCAGCATCCGGTCGATTTCATCCTCGCGTACGCCGTATCTGCCCATCAGCCGCTTCAATGCGGACGGCTCATATGGCGCGAAATGGTAGACGTGCATTGCCGGGTACTGAGCCCATCTAGCCATTGCCAGATCCACAAACCACATAAACGCATCCTTTTCCTCGGATGCGGTCAGGGCCCAACGGCATTCATACAGGGGCGGGTCCGCGTCGGCTAAGACTGCGCCGAACAGGTATTCCCTGCCGTTCAGGCCGACAAAGGGGTCTCCCTCTAGGTCGAAGAAGATATCTCCGGGTGAAGGCTCCGGCAACAGGTTGAGTCCGTGCTCATCGGTGACGTGAAGCACTTCATGGACATAACGTCCGGACTCGCGGGCAGCGACTTGAACGCGCGCCTGCTCGCGGACGCGAACATAGCTTTCGCGGGAACCATGATCGGGACGGTGCGGAATAGGAACTGGAAAGCCCGCGAGTGCCGCCATCGTGGTGGTCTTCCATATGCCCAGCTGCTTACGCTGCAACCTGCTGATGCCAGCAACAAGGGACAAATGGTCGTCGTTCCGCCGCTCCCGGTCGCATTCCTGCTGCCACCGACACACCTCGCAATGTGGGTTCGGTTCGGGATAGGTTTCAATACCGTCGCCGCCAGCATTGACGGCGGTGTGAAGCCGGGATTTCACATGTCGGTAGTAGGCTGCGTAATCAAGAACCCGATATCTTTCGGGTTCAAATGTCTCTCCGGGCGGGACCACATACATGAATTCAGGAAGAACCCCTTGGGCAGCCTTGATTAGGTGGGAGTAAAGAGATAGCTGGAGAATTGTTGCAGCTTTTGTCTCATGCGCGAGCTTGCAGTCATAGGGCTCGTAGGACCAACTGCCCAGATTACTGGGGCGTACTACCTTGCGCAGCACATCGGCCCGTCCAAACCAACCTTCATCACTGAATGCAGCCTGGACAATGATGTCCACGCCTCCTTGCATTGCCGCGAGCGTATCGGCGACAGTTTGCTCATCATTGCCAAAATCCCTGAGGCTAACGACGGCAAAGCCGCTCGCCCTCAAATGCTCAACATAAGCATTTTCATGAGCGATGCCGCGTTCCTGCAGGATTCGCGCATCCGGGGAATTCCAGTCAGGGACGGTGCGTCCACCATTCGCCACGTCCAGGTCTAGAACGGTGAGGTGACGGCAGGAAAGGTGATTGCTCAAATCACTTGCAGCCAACCGAATACTCGTCGTGCTCTTCTTCATGACTAGGACTCTCTTAGGTTGCATACATTCTAAGATTTCAGGGCGGTATGTCATCACAAAACATCGATAGACATTACGAATTACCGCGAGGGGAAGGCTGGAAAAAACGCGGCTGGAATCATGAGTGAGGTAGTGTGTCCCTTGGTCCTGGCGTGCAGTCGTATCCGTCGAATTTGCTTGATTCTCAAATCAGCGGATAATAATAGTAATGTGACTATGAAAACGTTTGGTACTGTTCTCTCGGAAGCGCGGAAGGCAAAGGGCATGAGCCAGAAGGAGCTTGCGGCCAAAGTCAAGAAAGAGGACGGCCAGCCGATCTCCCCGCAATATCTGAATGACATCGAGCACGATCGGCGAAATCCACCATCGGAATTCATCATCGGCCAAATGGCGGAGTTCCTTGCCTTTGATAAGGATATGCTTTGCCTCGCCGCCGGCACGATCCCCAGCGACCTAATGAAGATGGCTGCCAAGAGTCCGGACAAGGCGCAGCAAGCATTCAAAGCGTTCCGCAGGACCGTGAAAGGCGGTTAGCCATGAAATGGGTGACCGACAGGACGGGGCGGTTCGCGCAGCGTCCCCACTACCTTCCGGAAGAGCTCGACGCCGAGTGCGAGCGGGTGATTCTGTCTTTCCTCAACAAAAAATATGGAAAGGTAGAGTTCCCCATCAAGACCGACGACCTCACCGTTTTCATCGAGGAGCAGGCGGATCTCGACAGTTACGCTGACCTGTCCGGCGAAGGGGATCAAGTCGAGGGCGTCACGGAATTCCTCCCCGGCAAGCGTCCCGTGGTGCGCATCGCAGACGCGTTGAACGCTTCTCACTTGGAAAACCGGCTCCGAACAACGCTTACCCACGAATACGGGCATGTTCATTTCCACCGGTTTATGTTCGAGGATCTTCAGGGCAAGTCCCCATCGCTTTTCGGCCACGCGGACGAAGTCCAGGGGAACAAGTGTCACCGCGACCATATGCTGAGCGCCCCCGAGCGCGATTGGATGGAGTGGCAGGCCGGATATGCATGCGGGGCCATCCTCATGCCGCTCGGTGCACTGGTGGATGCGGTTCAGGGTTTCCGCGCCGAGAATAACCTACTCTACAGCAACCTGTCGCTCCAATCGGAAGCCGGCCAGAAACTCATCGGCGCGGTTGCTTCCACCTTCCAGACCTCGCGGGATGCAGCTCGGGTCCGCCTGCTTAAGAAAGGGGTCTTAACGGACACCGGTTCCCAGCACACTAAGGAATTATTTTGACTTCCCCTTTTTTTTCTGACGCAACTACCCAAATCCGCAGATTTTAGTATAATGAAAACGAGCAATGATCTTACGGCGGCGGCCGGAAAGGAAACTGAGCATGGCAGATGTAAAAGTGACCTGCATTACTAAGCCGAACCCGCTGAGCCCGCATGAACATATCACGCATCTGGGGAATCCCGCCGCGGGGTGGAAATGGACCCGTGAGGATGTGATCCGCAGCATCGACGCCGGCACCAACACCTTTTTCGTCATGGACCCGTACAACGGAAAACGCTCCGAAGTAGGCGTCGTCCGTCCGTCCGGGCGCGTCCCTTACGTTCGCACCCACGCCGACGGCGATTGGAACGACAACCTACTGTCCCTGAATCAGTGCACTTTGTAACCAACGGAGCCAACAATGGAAAACCACAAGCATCACGTCCGCATTCACATCGACCAGAAACCCTACGAGTCACCGAACCCGACGACCGGCGAGGCGCTCTATAAGCTGGGCCACGTCCAGCCAGGCTTTGACCTCTTCCGTGAAGTCAAAGGCGACCGCGAAGATCCCATCGTCGAGAACGACGACGAGCCGGTGCACCTCCGCGAGGACGAGCATCTCCACAGCGGCCCTGCCCAGCCCCGCAAGTACATCATCATCGTGCGCGGCCAGAAGAAGACCGTCACGACGAAGAAGGTGTCGTTCGACGAGATCGTCAAGCTCGCGTTTCCGACGCCGGCGGAGGGCGCAAACATCCTTTACACCGTCTCCTACGAGGACGGCCCTCGCATCAACCCACAAGGCTCGCTCAAAGAGGGCCAGAGCGTCTTCGTGAAGAACTGGATGATCTTCAATGTCACAGCGACCGATAAATCGTAGCGTAGACCTCAAGCGGCTGCGCGATGAAGGCTACGACCTGGAGATCCGCTCCGGCTGCCTGCTGGTGAAGGACGTCCCGTATGTGAATTCCACCAAGGAAGTCAGACGCGGTATCCTCGTCATCAAGCTTGTGCTGGCCGGCGATCAGACGGGCCGTCCCGATACGCACGTCGCTTATTTCTCCGGCGATCATCCCTGCAATGAGGATGGCTCCGAAATCGAGAAAATCAAGCACGGCAGCAACGCGCATTCGCTCGCTGCGGGAGTGGCTGTCAATCATTCCTTCTCGGCAAAGCCGAAGCCGGCCGACTCCTATCCCGATTACTACGCCCAGGTCATGACCTACGTCGCCATCCTGTCCGGCCCGGCGCAGAGACTTGATCCGGCGCTAACGGCGAAGACATTTCCCGTCGTTGCGTCCGACGAGGACGACGACGAGCCGTTCAACTATTGCGACACGGCCACCAGCCGCGCGGAGATCGTCGGCGTCACCAATAAGCTTAAGCTCCGGGCAATTGCTATTCTCGGCCTCGGCGGGACCGGCTCCTACGTGCTGGATCTTGCGGCGAAGACGCCGGTGAAGCAGATTCATCTTTATGACGGCGACTGGTTCTACCAGCACAATGCCTTCCGATCGCCGGGCGCGCCGTCGCTGGATGACCTCGCGGCGAAGCAGCCCAAAGTCACCTATTTCAAGAATCTCTATTCCAAGATGCACCGCGGCATCGTGGAGCACCCCGTCCATCTCGACGCGGCAAACGTCGAGGAGCTGCGCGGCATGGACTTCGTCTTTGTGTGCCTCGACAAGGGGGAGCCCAAAACACTCATTGTCGAGAAGCTCGAAGAGTTTAATATCCCGTTCGTCGATGTCGGTATGGGACTTGATCTAACGGACGATGCTCTGGGTGGGATAGTGCGGGTAACGGCCAGCACCGCGCAAAAGCGCGATCATTTCCGCAGCCGCGTGTCCTTCGAGGACACGCCGGGCGATGACGACTACAACCGCAATATTCAGATCGCCGATCTCAACGCGCTGAATGCTGCGCTGGCCGTCATCAAATGGAAGAAGATTTTCGGATTTTACCGCGATCTCAAACATGAGCATCACAACCAGTTCAGCATCGATACCAACCTGCTTCTCAATGAGGATCGGCCGCAATGAAAGCAACCGCCGCCCTCAAGCATGAATTTGTCGAATTCATCCCTGAAGACCTGGAGCAGGGGACGCTCTACATCTCGATACGCTATAAAACCGGGACGCACCTGTGCTGCTGCGGGTGCGGCAACATAGCCGTTACGCCCATTAGTCCCACGGACTGGAAAATCACATTTGACGGCAAGACGGTTACATTGCACCCATCCATCGGCAACTGGAGCTTTCCCTGCCAGTCCCATTACTGGATACGGAATAACCGCGTAGAATGGGCACCGAAATGGTCACGCGAGCAGATCGAGCGCGGCCGCCTGCACGACGGCCACGCCAAGGAAAATTACTTCGCTGCGACAACCATCCCAACTAACGAAATCAATCCGGACCGCGGCGATAGCAATGAGATCCAGCCTAAGAACGGTTTCTGGCAACGCCTGACAAAGTGGTTCTCCTAGAATTGTGGCTATTACTAAGATGGAGGGTCGATGAGCGCGAACAAGGCACCTGTGAACGACGCGATCATCGTCGCGGTAGCGCGCCTCGTCGACGATGCGCAGTCCGGCACACGCGAGCCGAGCCATTCCGACTTGGAATTCCAGATCAATCGCGCCGGCCTTAGTGATGGCGATCCCAAGGGGCAGGGCCAGGTCGTGGGTAAGGCAAAGCGCGTGCGGGCAACGTTGTCCTGGGGCATCGACAATGCGCCAGATAGGGCCGAGGCCTTTGTAGCTGCCTTAATAGGGTTGATCAGGGGTAAGGGGGGCTTCCGCGCGGGTTCATCGAATTTTGTAGGCGAAGAAGCTATCCTCGACGCGAGGGAAGCATTTCGCCTCGAGGGGTTCGTGCTCTCTGACGACGGAGAGCTGTATGCAAGCACCTTGGATAATTTGTTAGGCGTTCACATGACCGTGGCGCTAGAGGCCTATGTGCGCCGCGCCCAGCGTGGCAGCGAGGATGGCGCGCTCCTCGTAGGGACGGGAAAGGATCTCCTCGAAGCCACGGCGTCCCATGTCATCACCGAAAAATACGGCCACTATTCGCAGCAAGCCAATTTCCCGACGCTGCTGGGCCAGGCATTCATTGCGCTCGGGCTCGCGATACCTCAAACACCGGCGCAAGCCGGCGAACCCCCGCAGCGCCGTGTGGAACGGTCGCTCTTCGAAGCCGGATGCGCGGTGAACGCGCTGCGCAATAAAACTGGCACAGGTCATGGCAGGCCATTTGTACCGTCGGTAACAGATGACGAGGCCCGCGCTGCGGTGCAGCTGATCGGCATCGTATCCGGGCTGCTGCTCCGCGCGTTGAAGAGAAATCCCTAGTTTGTAGCTTTCACGCATCACTCCACCGAAATCCCGTTAACGATTCCGGATGCCCCTTGGCGTCATCCTCACTACGTGATAATCCGGTTTATCACGTGGTGAGCACAAGAGGGCATAGGGGGTCATCACACGGATTGCACAATATTTACTTGAGGCCCCGAGTATCCGGAGATGAGATGTGATTCATGTGCCACATCCAATAGCCAAGCACTAAGGAGCATCTGCGCAGGGGTCTGATTTGTTGATGACGGCGATCCTGCATTGAAGAAGGGGTGATTTGGTTGGGTTTGGGTGGG
>Ga0193717_1000262_pt1 | contig 40021 bp, 33 predicted proteins | sample U2c2metaG_FD_145900 | JGI IMG/M metagenome (GOLD analysis project Ga0193717, IMG submission 145900) | Soil microbial communities from a riparian zone of the East river system, Colorado, United States - U2c2 | ecosystem: Environmental > Terrestrial > Soil > Riparian zone | place: USA: East River... | reverse complement strand
TACCCTGGTGTGCTTCGGTTCGAACTGTGCACGATGAGTTCGTCGCTCGATTTCCAGGACGCGTTGTTCGGAACACTGCGCAGCGGTCCGGACCTGTGGAACTGGTTGCTCGGCCGGCCGTCGGACAAGAGCCGAGGACTGCTTGCCGTCGTCGGCTGCACGTTCGTGGCCGCCGGTCTGACCGTGGACGACGTCCACCTCGAGCACGGGCAGATCATCGTCACCGATCTGACCTTGCGTGGCGGCGCGCTTCGCATCAGGCCCACCGAGATGCGGCATCCGTCGATAATCGCGCGCCGGATCGACGCCCGGGACGCCACGGTCGACATCCCGGTGCCGCCGCGGTTCTGGGAAATGGCACCGGAAGGGCGTGCCACCGAAGCCGGTGACACGCCCCCTCAGCTCAGTACGTGATCGCCATCGCGGGGTCGGCCATGATCGCGCCGACGTCCGCAAGGAACTGCGAGCCCTGCTGGCCGTCGACCACGCGGTGGTCGAAGCTCAGCGAAAGCTGGCACACCTTCCGGATCTTGATCTCACCGTCGACCACCCACGGCATGTCCTTGATCGCGCCGAGCGCGAGGATCGCGGACTCGCCGGGGTTGATGATCGGGGTGCCGGTGTCGACGCCGAAGACGCCGACGTTGGTGATCGTGAACGTGCCGTTGACCATGTCGGCCGGCGTGGTCTTGCCGTCCCGCGCGGTCAGCGTCAACTGCTCCAACGCCAACGCGAGGTCGCGCAGCGACAGGGTTTCCGCGTCCCGGACCTTCGGCACGATCAGGCCCCTCGGCGTGGCCGCCGCGATCCCGAGGTGCACGTAGTCCTTGTAGACGATCTCGTCGCCGGCCCACACCGCGTTGATGTCCGGGGTCCGCTTGGCCGCGAGACACACGGCCTTCGCGGCGAACGTCAGCGGCGTGATCTTGACGTCGCGGAACGCGGGGTGCGTCTTCAGCCGCGCGCGCAGCGTCATCATCGGGGTGACGTCGACGGTCAGGAACTCGGTGACGTGCGGAGCCGTGAACGCGCTGTCGACCATGGCCTGCGCGGTCATCTTGCGCACGCCCTTGACGGGCACCCGCCGCTCGCCGCCGCTGGTCACGACCGGCACGGTCGGCAAGGGCGCGCCGGCCGACGCGGCCCGGTGCACGTCCTCGCGGGTGATCACGCCGGTGCCGGCCAGCGACCGCAGGTCGACACCGAGGTCCTTGGCGAGCTTGCGCACCGGCGGCTTCGCCAGCGGCACCAGCCCACCCGGAGTCAGCAGCGCGGCCGGTGAGTCCGGCACAGCGATCGGCTCCGGCTCGACGACGGGCGCGGCCGGCTGGACCGCTGCCGCGACCGCGGCGCCCTTGCGGGCCCGGCGTTTGGTGGTCGCCGCCTTCGGGCCGTAGCCGACGAGCATCGCCTGCCCGTTGCTCTCCGCCGCCGCGGCGGGCGCCGGAGCCGGGGCGGCCGGCGCGGCCGCGCCACCGGGATCGACGTCGATGGTCACGATGGGCTCGCCGACGTTGACCGTCTGACCGGTCTCGGCGTGCAGCTCGGTCACGACGCCGGCCCACGGGCACGGCAGCTCGACCGCGGCCTTGGCCGTCTCGATCTCGACGATGATCTGGTTGACCGCGACCTCGTCGCCCGGCTTGATGTGCCACGCGAGGATCTCCGCGTCGACCAGGCCCTCAGCGGTGTCGGGCAGGGGGAAGACCTTGAAGTCGGGCATCCCTCACCACCCCAGCGAACGGTCGACGGCGTCCAGCACCCGGTCGAGGTCGGGGAGGAAGTCCTCCTCGAGCTTCGACGGCGGGTAGGGCGTGTCGAAGCCCGTGACCCGCAGGACCGGCGCCTCCAACGAGTAGAAGCACTCCTCCTGCACGCGGGCGCAGACCTCGGAGGCCAGCGACGCCTCGGACGGCGCCTCGCTGACGACCACCAGATGACCGGTCCTGCGCACCGACTCGAACACCGGCGTCAGGTCCATGGGCGACAGTGCACGCAGGTCGATGACCTCGAGCTCCTTGCCCTCCTCGGCGGCCGCGGCGGCCGACTCGAGGCAGACCTTGACCGAGGGGCCGTACGTCACGAGCGTCGCGGCCGTGCCACGGCGCAGCACCCGCGAGGCGAACAGCGGCTCCGGCTTCGCGTCGAAATCCAGCTCGGCCTTCTCGTAGTAGCGCCGCTTCGGCTCGAAGAACAGCACCGGGTCGTCGCACCGGATGGCCTGTTGGATCATCCAGTAGGCGTCGACCGGGTTCGAGCAGGAGACGACCTTGAGGCCGGCGGTGTGTGCGAAGTACGACTCCGGCGACTCGGAGTGGTGCTCGACCGCGCCGATCCCGCCGCCGAACGGCACCCGGATCACCATGGGCAGGCGAACCCGGCCCTGTGTGCGGAAGTGCAGCTTCGCGACCTGCGACACGATCTGGTCGAACGCCGGGAAGATGAACCCGTCGAACTGGATCTCGCACACCGGGCGGAAGCCGCGGATCGCGAGACCGACCGCCGTGCCGATGATGCCCGACTCGGCGAGCGGGGTGTCGAGCACGCGCTGCTCGCCGAAGTCCTTCTGCAGGCCGTCGGTGATGCGGAAGACGCCGCCGAGCTTGCCGACGTCCTCGCCCATGATGAGGACCTTCGGGTCGGCCTCCATCGCCGCGCGCAGGCCCATGTTGAGGCTCTTGCCGAGCGTGACGGTCTGGGTGCTGGCCTTCTTCTCACTGGTGGCCGCGTTCATGACCGGGGTCGCCATCAGTGCTCACCTCCCGCGCTGTGTCCGACCGTTCGCTCGGCGCTGTGTCCAACTGTTCGCTCCGCGAAGCCGGCGGCGTAGTCGAGGTAGGCGTCGCGCTGGGCGTCCAGCACGGCGTTGCCGTCCTCGTAGACCTGCGAGAACATCCGTTCCTTCGGCGGATCCGGCATGTTCACGCAGAACTCGCGCAGCTCGGCGGCGAGCTGGTCGGAGTCGGCCTGGACCGAGTCGAAGAAGTCGTGGTCGGCGTGCTCGTGCCGGACCAGGTTCACACGCACCCGCTCGATCGGGTCCTTCAGCTTCCACGCCTCGAGCTCGTCCGACAGGCGGTAGCGCGTCGGGTCGTCGGTCGTGGTGTGGGCGTCCATCCGGTAGGTGTACGCCTCGATCAGGACCGGGCCGTTGCCGTGGCGGCACTCGTCGAGCGCCCAGCGGGACACGGCGAGCGTCGCGAGGACGTCGTTGCCGTCAACGCGGATGCCGGGGAAGCCGTAGCCGCGGGCACGCTGGTAGAGCGGCAGGCGCGACTGGCGTTCGGTGGGCTCGGAGATCGCCCACTGGTTGTTCTGGCAGAAGAACACGAGCGGCGCGTCGTACACCGACGCCCACACGAAGCCCTCGTGGACGTCGCCCTGACTGGTGGCGCCGTCGCCGAAGTAGCAGATCGTGGCCTCGCCGTCGTCGTCGCCGACCTTGCCGTCGAAGCGCTGGCCCATGGCGTACCCGGCGGCGTTGAGCACCTGGTTGCCGATGACGATCGTGTACGGGTGGAACCGCTTCTCCATCGGGTCCCACGTGCCGTGGTCGGTGCCCCGGAAGATGCCGAGCAGCTCGGTCGGATGCACCCCGCGGCACCAGGCGACGCCGTGCTCGCGGTAGCTGGGGAACGCCATGTCGTGCGCCTTGAGCGCGCGGCCGGAGCCGATCTGCGCGGCCTCCTGACCGAGCAGCGGCACCCAGATGCCGAGCTGGCCCTGGCGCTGCAGCGCGTTCGCCTCACGGTCGATCCGCCGGGTGAGGACCATGTCGCGGTACAGACTGCGCAGGTCTTCCTCGGTGACGTCGGCTACGTAGGGATCCCATCGTGGGTCGGCGACCCGCTCGCCTTCCGGCGTGAGGAGCTGGACCAGCTCCGGGCCACCCTCGCTTGTCGCGCGCAAACCCGCGATCACCTGCTCTGCGGTGGGCGTGGCCGCGGTGGCGGCTGGCCCGACCCCGGGTTCCGGGTGCGTCCACTGTTCTGGGGACGACATGCGTTCTCCTAGTTTGTCGACGCCGGGCGTTCGCTTGTGGCGTCCGCGCGCGGCCGCGTCACCGGCGGTCACCAGCCCGGGTAGGGGGTGGTTCGGGCCGCCGCTGACGCTGACGGTTTCGGGGTCCATCCTGGCATGCGTTAGCTCGATCCGGTGAGGTCCGAATGTTGGCTTCTGTCTGTCCGTGATGCGCTGAGCTGCGGAAACTGTAGGACAACCGACATTCGGGCGTCAGCGCGAGGCATTCGGGTGAAGCGTAAGCACCTCCTGGCGAGCAGTGAACACGGCAGCTCAGAGCGGGCGTCGGAAGTCCGGCGTGCCGGTGGCTCCGGTGTCTGCCGGGGCCGCCGTCCGGTGTCGGAGCGCACACCGGGCCGGTTGAGTGATCTGTGTCACGCCAATGTTAATCGGGTCCGCTCAACAACCGCCCGAGGCGAACTACGCTGCCGGGATGACCGGTTGGCGGGACGCACACGTCCGGGCCGCGGAGGAGGCGCTGGCCGCCGCCGTCCGCACGGCGGACGAGATCATCGCGGACGCTGTCGCTGTCATGACACCGCGTGACGATGAGCCGCCGGCCGACGTCGAACGGTCCGTGCTCCGCGATGCGTGGTAGATGGCAGTATCGCCAGGGTGGACAACACACAGCTACGCACAACGATTGGTCGGACGTGGGACGCGGAGATCCTGCCGAGCCTGTCCGAACTGGTGAAGATCCCCGCCGTGTCGATCGTGTTCGACGAGGACTGGGCGGCTACCGGGCACCTTGACGCGGCGGCCGAGCACGTCCGCGACTGGCTCGTGGCCCGCGACCTCCCGGGCGCGACCGTGGAGATCCTGCGGCTGCCCGGCCGGTCGCCGGTGCTGCTCATGGACGTCCCGGCGTCGGCGGGCATGCCGGCCGACGGCGGCACCGCGCTCCTGTACGGACACCTGGACAAGCAGCCGCCGGTCGGCGGGTGGGGCGAGGGCCTCGGGCCGTGGACGCCGGTCCTGCGTGGCGAGCGCCTGTACGGGCGTGGCGCCGCCGACGACGGCTACTCGGGTTACGCGGCGACGGCGGCGATCGAGGCGGTGCGGGCCGGTGGCGGCCGGCACGCGCGGTGCGTCGTGCTGCTGGAGACGGGTGAGGAGTCGGGCAGTCCGGACCTGCCGGCGTACCTGGCGGAGTACTCCGACCGGCTCGGCGACGTGGCCCTGGTGGTGTGCCTCGACTCCGGCGGCCAGGACTACGAGCGGCTGTGGCTGACGACGTCCCTGCGCGGGCTGGCGTCGACCACCGTGACGGTGCGGGTGCTCGAGTCGGGGCAGCACTCCGGCACGGCGAGTGGCGTGGTGCCCAGCTCGTTCCGGATCATGCGTCAGCTCCTCGACCGCATCGAGGACGCCACGACCGGCGAGATCCTCCTGCCGGAGCTGCACGGCGAGACCCCGCCCGACCGGGTGGCGGAGATGAAGGCGATGGCCGACCTCGCGCCCGGCGCCGCCAAGTCGATCTTCCCGCTGATGTCGGGCATGTCGCCGGTGTCGGACGACGACTTCGAGCTGCTGATGAACAACTCGTGGCGCCCGACGCTGTCGGTCATCGGCGGCGCGGGCCTGCCGCTGCCGGCGGAGGCGGGCAACGTGCTCCGCCCGTCGACGACCCTGACGCTCAGTTTCCGGCTGCCCCCTTCTGCCGACCCGCAGACGGCGCTCGACGCGGTGCAGCGGGTGCTGACGACGGATGTGCCGTACGGCGCGCATGTGACATTGTCCCGTTCGGAGATCGGCCCCGGCTGGAACGCCCCGGTCCTCGCGCCGTGGCTGCAGACGGCGCTGGACTCGCTCAGCGGGTCGGTGTTCGACGGCAACCCGTGGCTGACCACGAGGCTCGGCGGCTCGATCCCGTTCATGGCGATGCTGGCCGAGGCGTACCCGCGGTCGCAGTTCGTGGTCACCGGCGCGCTGGCGATGGACAGCAACGCCCACGTCCCGGACGAGTGGCTGCATGTCGGCCACGCGAAGCGCGTGACGGAAGCGGTGGCGCTGGTGCTGGACGCACACGCGGCTCACCAGGCGAGCTGACTGTGGACAACTCCGTCTGAGCGGCCAAAACTGTCGGTGGCGTGCCGTAGCGTGGAAACCGGGGGCCGGAGGCCACGCTGGCTGTGGACAACCTCGGCCGAGCGACCAAAACTGTCGGTGGTGTGCCGTAGCGTCGAATCCGGGGGCCGGCGGCCACGCCTGTCACCAGGCGGGATAGCGGTCGCCCCAGTCCGGGGGCGTGTAGCCGAACTCGGCGAGCGCGTCCCCGGCCAGCCGCTCGATCACGTCGCGCAGCTCCAGTTCGGCCAGCCACTCCGCCGGGATCGCGGCCGTGCCGTGGATCGCGCCGAGGATGTTGCCGCAGATCGCGCCGGTCGAGTCGCTGTCACCCGTGTGGTTGACGGCCAGCAGCAGCCCGTCGCGCAGGTCCTCGGCCACCAGCGCGGCGCACACACCGATCGCGAGCGCCTGCTCCCCACGCCACCCGCCGCCGAGCACCTGCTCGATCTCCTCCGGCGTCGGCCGGTGTCCGGCCAGCTCGACAGCGGCGTCCAGCGCTGCGACCTGCTCCTCGTGACCGTCCCAATATCAATGCTCGCTCCGCAAGCTCCGCTCAGTCGAGGAGCTTCGCGCGTACCGCGGCCACCGCCTCCCGCAGGTCGGCGCCCTGCAACAGCAGGTGTACGAGATGCGCGAGCGCCCCGGCGGGCAGGTACCCGCTCGGGTCCCCGTGCGTGAGCAACCCGGCGGCGAACGCGAACCCGTCGGCGCCGAGCAGCGCGAACGGCGCGGCCCGCATCACGGCCCCGCACCCCTTCGACGTGTTGAGCCGGTTCGCGAACGACCCCCGCGCATCGCCCTTGGCGAACGCCCGCAACGCCGCGATCACCGTCTTGCCGGGTGACCGGGGGCTGAACAGTCCACGCTCGGTGACCAGCCACCCGTCCGGTGCCGGCTTGGTGGCGAACGACCCGCCGGCGTCGGCCCACCTGTCGACGAGGCCCTGGGTGCCGAACCACCGCTGGTAGGCGTGCTGCATGGGCCCGAACAGGTCGGCGTGCTCGGCGCGGTGCCCGCGGATCAGCCGTTCGAGCGTGAACAGCGTCATCTGGGTGTCGTCGGTGATGGTGCCGTGTCCGCCGTACTCCTCGGCGTACCCGGTGGTGCCGGCCGCGCCGAACATCTTGCGAATGGTGTCGATCGTGTAGAACTCGACGGGCGCCCCGAGTGCGTCCCCGACGGCCCCGGCGAGGATGCAGCCGAGGAACCGATCCGCGTCGATCATGGTGGCGGTCATCGCGCGGTCGCCGCCAGCTCGATCAACTTGCCGGCGATGAACCGCGGCGTGCCGGGTGTCGCGTGGATCCACCGCTCGCCGCGCACCTGCGTGACGTGGATGAGCCACCGTCCCCCGTCCGAGGTGTCGAGCACGGTGACCCACTGTGGCGACCGATACCGGGCGCCACTGGCGTCCCGCTTGGCGGCGTAGAGCTTCGTGATGGCGTGCCGAGGCGCTTTCAGCAGTGCGTCGAGCCGCCTGGCCCCCTCTGGCCGAGCGGCGACGGACCGCCGCATGACACTGCCCTCCGCCCGACCGCGGGGGCCGCTGAAATCGGCGGCACTGACGGAGATGGCGTCCCCGCGCGCGGGGTTGATGTCGGGCAGCCGGTAGACCAGCCCGTCGAGCAGCCGCTCGGGATCGACGCGGTCGAAGAGGACACGTGCCCCGGACCGAACAACGGTGACGCACGCTTGATCGGAGGCGCCGGCGAGGACGGCGTAGGACTCGTCGGTGGTGGTTACCCAGCCGTAGTACTCGACCCCGGCCTGCTGAATCACTGTGAGCGAGCCAAGGAACTCGCGGTAGTTCCCAGGATCCCCAAGCCCGGAGTCGGCGAGCTCCTGCCGAAGTACCTGCTCGGCCTCATCAGCGAACCGAGGAGAGACATAACGCTCCCCACCGGCGAAGATCACGTGCGGCTCGCCGAGGTTCTCCTTCCGGATCAGGCTGAGCAGGGGGAAGACGTCGAGCTCAACCGCACGACTGGCCCGCATCAGTCGTCCCCAAGATCGGTCATATCCCCTTGGCCTCCCCCACCCGGCAGTCACAATTCGGCTGCGCTCGGTAGTCGAGGATACGACATAGCGGGATTTGAGGTTGCGGCTTCTGGTAACCGGCATCATTGACGACATGGCCGCCGACCACCCATCCGAGTACGACAGGCTCGCCGAGTCGGACGCCATGACCTCGCCGTGGCGGTTCTGGGGGCCTTACCTCGCCGCGCGGCAATGGGGGACGGTCCGGGAGGACTATTCGGCCAACGGGGACGCCTGGAGTTACTTCACCTTTGAACACGCTCGGTCACGGGCCTATCGATGGGGTGAAGACGGTATTGCCGGCATCTGCGACCGGCACGGGTTCCTCAATTTCGGCGTCGCCATGTGGAACGGGGCCGACGACATTCTGAAGGAGCGGTACTTCGGCCTCACCAACGGCGAGGGCAACCACGGCGAGGACGTCAAGGAGCACTGGTGGGTCCTCGACGGCACCCCCACCCACTCCTGGATGCGGGTCCTCTACCGCTACCCCCAGGCCGCCTTTCCCTACCAGCGGCTCCGCGACCTCGCGACGCAGAAGGGCCGCGACGAGCGCGAGCCTGAGCTGGCCGACACCGGCGTCCTCGCCGACAACCGGTTCTTCGACGTCCAGGTCACCTACGCCAAGGCCGCGCCGGACGACATCTGTGTCGAGATCACCGCCACCAACCGTGGGCCCGACCCGAAGCCGCTCGACCTGCTGCCACAGCTGTGGTTCCGCAACACCTGGTCGTGGGGACGGGACGCGCGCCGGCCGGCGCTGATCGCGTCGACCGCGGGCGGGTGGACGCGCGTGGTGGCCGAGCATTCGCTGATCGGGCGGTACACGCTGCAGGCCGGCGGCAACCCGACGATGCTCGTCACCGACAACGAGACCGACGAGATCGGGCTCTTCGGCCGCGGCCGTAACCCCAGCCGCTACACGAAGGCCGGCATCGACGACCACGTCGTCCGCGGTCTCGCCGACACCTGCCAGGTCGTCGAGCCCGGCACGGCCTCGCAGCCCGGCACGAAGGCCGCCGCCTGGTATCACTTCGACCGGGTCGAGCCCGGCGAGTCGGTCACCGTGCAGCTTCGGCTCATCGCCGGCAACGGGCACGGGCGCCCGTTCGGTCGGACGTTCCGCGACACGCTGGACCAGCGCCGCCGCGACGCCGACCAGTTCTACGACACCGTCATCGGGGACCGTGACCAGGCCGAACGGGCTGTCGTCCGCAAGGCGCTCGCCGGTCTGCTGTGGACCAAGCAGGTGTACCGCTTCCGCCTGCGGCACTGGCTCGAGGGGGACCCGGCCAACCCGCCCGCGCCGCCGGAGCGGGCCAGGCGCGGCGCGCGCAACGCGCACTGGCGCCACCTCGACGTCGCCGACGTGCTCTCCATGCCGGACGAGTGGGAGTACCCGTGGTTCGCGGCCTGGGACCTCGCCTTCCACATGATCCCGTTCGCGATGGTCGACCCCGCGTTCGCCAAGGACCAGCTGCTGCTGATGTGCCGCGAGTGGATGATGCACCCGGACGGCCAGCTCCCGGCGTACGAGTGGGAGTTCGGCGACGTCAACCCGCCGGTGCACGCGTGGGCGGCGCTGCAGGTCTACCGCGCGGAAGAGGCCAGGACGGGCGCCGGCGACCGGGTGTTCCTCGCGCGCGTGTTCCACAAGCTGCTGCTCAACTTCTCCTGGTGGGTCAACCGCAAGGACCCCGAGGGCAACTACCTCTTCGAGGGCGGCTTCCTCGGCATGGACAACATCGGTCCGGTCAACCGGTCCGACGGGCTGTCGGAGGGCTGGCGCTTCGAGCAGTCCGACGCCACCTCGTGGATGGCGACCTACGCCTTGCACCTCATGCGGATGGCGCTCGAGCTCGCGCGGCACGACGAGGCGTACGAGGACGTCGCGACCAAGTTCGTCGAGCACTTCCTCTCCATCGCCCAGGTGTCGGCGCGGTTCGGGTCCGCGGCGCGCGGGATCTGGGACGAGCAGGACGGCTTCTGCTACGACCTCGTGTCCCGCACACACGGCGACGGGTCCGTCGAGTCCGCGCCGGTGCGGGTGCGGTCGATGGTGGGGCTCATCCCGCTGCTCGCGACCGCCGAGCTGGAGCCGTGGGTGTTCGCCGAGCTGCCGCACTTCGCCGCGCGGCTGAACTACCTGCTGCACCACCAGCCGGAGTACGGGCAGTTCATCAACTGGCGCGGTGGCAGCGACCGCGGGGACCGCAGCGCCCTGCTGTCCCTGCTCGACGAAGGCAAGGTGCGCCGCGTGCTCGCACGCATGCTCGACGAGGCCGAGTTCCTGTCGCCGCACGGGATCCGGTCGTTGTCCGCCGCGCACCGGGACGGGCTGGTCGTCGACGTCGCCGGCCAGCAGCACGGGATCCGCTACGAGCCCGGCGAGTCGCACACCCCCATGTTCGGCGGCAACTCCAACTGGCGCGGACCGGTGTGGTTCCCCACCAACGCCCTGCTGGTCGAGGCCCTGCACACGATCGACGCGTTCCACCGCGGCGGGTTCGCGGTCGAGCTGCCCACCGGGTCCGGCCAGGTCATGTCACTCGGCGAAGCCGCCGCCGAGCTGGCCGGCAGGCTCGGCGCGCTGTTCCTGCCCGGCCCGGACGGTAGGCGTCCCTCGGACGGAAAGCGGATCGAGGCCAGTGACTCTCCGTTGTGGTCGGAGCAGGTCACGTTCAGCGAGTACTTCGACGGCGACACCGGCGAAGGGCTCGGCGCGACACACCAGACCGGGTGGACCGCCCTGGTCGCGGTGCTGTTGACGGGCTGGCCGGCGGCCTGAACCGGATGAAGATCGGTTAAGAGCACGCAACAATCACCATCGGCGGTGGGTCGCTCTGGCGCGTGATGGCAGGATGCCGTTCACTCGACCTGACTTGAGTGACGAGGAGTTACACCGTGACGCGTCGACCCACGCTGAAGGTATTGGCGGCACTGCCCGCTCTGGCCCTGGTTCTCGCCGGATGTGGCGACAGTGACTCGTCCGGCAGTGGTGGCGGTCCGGAGCTCGTCAACGACGGCCAGCTGACCAACTGCACGGGCCTGCCCTACAAGCCGTTCGAGTACGAGGAGGACGGCAAGGTCATCGGCTTCGACATCGACCTCGTCGATCTCGTCGCCAAGGAGCTGAAGGTCAAGCAGGAGGTCATCGACACCCCGTTCGACGGCATCCAGTCCGGTGCCGACTTCAACTCGGGCAAGTGCGATATCTCGTCGGCCGGTATGACGATCACCGACAAGCGCAAGCAGAACATCGACTTCTCCGACCCGTACTTCGACGCCACCCAGGCGCTGGTCGCCAAGAAGGGGTCGGGGATCAAGGACATCACCGGTCTGTCCGGCAAGAAGCTCGGTGTCCAGAACTCGACCACCGGCTACGACTACGCCAACGAGAAGGCGAAGGGTGCCGAGATCATCAACTTCGAGGACCTCGGCCTCATGTTGAACGCCGTCGAGAGTGGTCAGGTCGACGCCGCCATCAATGACAACGGCGTGCTGTACGACTGGGTCAAGGACAAGACCGACTTCGAGGTCGTCAAGGAGTTCGACACCGGCGAGCAGTACGGCATGGGCATCCGCAAGGGCAACAAGGCCCTCATGGACGTCGTGAACAAGGTGCTCGCCGACGTCAAGTCGAGCGGTGACTACGACAAGATCTACGAGAAGTGGTTCGGCACCAAGCCTGCCGCCGGCTAACTGGTCGACAGGGGCTCGCGCGGTCTCGCGCGGGCCCCTTCGCTCGTCACGACCGTTTCTCGAGGAGTGTCCGATGGCCATGTCGAAGCGCAAGCGGGCGAAAGTCATCCGCTGGGTGCAGTACGGAATTCTCGTCGCCGTCATCCTGGTGCTGGCGTTCACCGCCAACTGGGGCAAGATCCGCAGCACCTTCTTCGACCTCGAGGTCGCCAAGGGCATGTTCCCCGAGGTGATCACGGTCGGTCTGTTCAACACGGTCATCTACACCGCCCTCGGGTTCGGGTTCGGACTGGCCGTCGCGCTCGTGCTGGCACTGATGCGGCTGTCGACCGTGCGGGTCTACCGCTGGATCTCCGGCCTCTACATCGAGTTCTTCCGGGGTCTGCCCGCCCTCCTGGTCATCCTGGCCGTCGGCACCGGCGTCCCGCTGGCCTTCGGCACGTTCCTTGACAAGTACGTCGCGCTGATGATCGCGCTCGGCATCGTCGCCGCCGCCTACATGGCGGAGACGCTGCGTGCCGGCATCCAGGCGGTACCGCGCGGCCAGGTCGAGGCGGCCCGCTCGCTCGGCATGACGCCCGGTCGGACGATGGTCACGATCGTCATCCCGCAGGCCTTCAAGATCATCCTGCCGCCGCTGACCAACGAGCTGATCCTGCTCACCAAGGACTCGTCGCTGGCGCTGTTCCTCGGCGCGTCGGTCTCCGAGTACGAGCTGACCCAGTACGGCCGAGTGGCGCTGAACGAGTCGCGCAGCCTCACCCCGGTGCTGGTCGCCGGTGTCTGCTACCTGATCATCACGATCCCGCTCTCGTACCTGTCCCGGTACCTGGAGCGGCGGACCGGCGGTAAGAAGATCAGCACACCGGAGTCGACCGGACTGGGGGTCTCGTCATGACCGAGCCGACCGACAGCGAGATCGTGGTCGAGGTCACCGGACTCAGCAAGGCGTTCGGCAACCTCGAGGTGCTGCGCGGCATCGACCTGGAGGTACGTCGCGGCGAGGTGGTGTGCATCATCGGGCCCTCCGGGTCCGGCAAGTCCACGCTGCTGCGGTGCGTGAACCTGCTCGAAGAGCCCAACGGCGGCACGGTGATCGTGAACGGCATCGAGCTGACCGACCCCGACGTCGACATCGACGCGGCCCGCGCCAAGATCGGCATGGTCTTCCAGTCGTTCAACCTGTTCGCCCACCTCAACGTGCTGAACAACCTGACCGTCGCCCAGCGCAAGGTGCTCAAGCGTGACCAGGCCGAGGCCGAGGAGAAGGCGCGCGCCACCCTCGAGCGGGTCGGTCTCGCCGACCGCGAGCACTCGCTGCCCAGTCAGCTCTCCGGCGGTCAGCAGCAGCGGGTGGCCATCGCCAGGGCGCTGTCCATGGACCCGGACGTGATGTTGTTCGACGAGCCGACGTCGGCGCTGGACCCGGAGCTGGTCGGCGACGTGCTCGGCGTGATGCGCCAACTGGCCGACGACGGCATGACCATGCTCGTGGTGACCCACGAGATGCAGTTCGCCCGCGAGGTCGCCGACAAGGTGTTGTTCATGGACGGTGGTTACGTCGTCGAGCAGGGGCCGGCCGCACAGGTCATCGGCGAACCGCAGGAGGAGCGCACCCGCACCTTCCTCTCGCGCGTGCTCAACCCGGTGCACCCCGAGGCGAACTGACCGGGACCCCTCCCGAAGTGAACGTGCAAGTTTCGATTCACACTTTGCGTTCGCGCGGGAACCGTCCGCAAGGTCGCGGCGTCTGATGGTCGGGCCCCGCTTGTGTCGGGTCCGGGGGTGCCGATGACTGACGACCTGCAGGCGAACGGGCGACGGCTGGATCCGTTCGACCCGCAACCGCCCGCATGGGCCAGGGTTCGCGCGGACGAGATCGTGCGGGAGATCTTCACCTTCGAACCGGGCGCCGCGGGCTGGGCCAGGCGGCGGGCCACCACCATGCCGGTGAAGCGGTTCGCCGACAAGCACATCGTCGGTGTGCTCGACCTGCGCGCCGTGGAGTTCCCGCACCTGCTCGAGTTCGTCCGGTGCCGGTTCGAGGAGCCGCCGGACCTGCGGCAGACCAAGCTCGCGGGCTGCGAGTTCTCCGAGTGCTGGCTGCCAGGGCTCGAGGGCAAGAACCTGTACAGCGACAACGACGTCCGGTTCATCGACGGCACCCGTGTGCAGGGCCGGGTCGACCTCACCGACGGCGAGATCAGCGGCTCGCTCGAGCTCACCGGCGCGCGGCTCGACAACGTCGGCGGCTACGCGCTGCACGCCGACCGGCTGCAGCTCTCCGGCGCACTGCTCGCCGCGGACATCGAGGTGCACGGCCAGATCCGGATCCCCGGCCTGCGCACCGGCGGCAACGTCAACCTGGCCGGCGCCCTGCTCGACAGCCCGGACGGCTACGCACTCGACGGCAACGGCCTGCACGTCGGCGGGAACCTGCAGTGTGTCGCGACCAGCAAGGGCCGCTTCCGGTCCATCGGCAGGCTGTTCCTGCCCAGCGCGCGCATCGACAGCGACTTCTCGTTGCGCGGCGCCCTGCTGACCCCCGCGGCCGAGGACTACTACGACGGCCGCACCCAACGCTTCTTCGACCCGAGGGCGACGCTGATCGCCGACCGCATGCGGGTCTCCGGCAACGTCAACCTCGACGAGCGTCTGACCAGCACCGGCACGCTGCGCATCGTCAACGCACGCATCGGGGGCTCCCTGCGGCTCTCCGGTGCGCACATCGACATGTCGGGCGGCGAGGAGCCGTTCGAGGAGCGGGCCGGTAAGGACCAGCCCGGCCGGTACCGCTACCGCGCGCTGCACCTCGACGGCACCGAGATCGGCGGCGGCATCGACGCCCGCGACACGCGCATCGCCGGGCAGGTGCGGCTGGTGGACGTGAACGCGCGCGGCAGCGTGGTGCTGGACGGCTCGGTGCTGTCCAACCGCGACGGCGACGTCGTGGAGGGCAGGCGGTTCACCACGGGCGGCAACCTGGACGCCCGCGGCGTCATCGTGTTCGGCTCGATCCTGTTGCCAGAGGCCAACATCGGCGCGAACCTCGACCTCCGCGCCAGCCGGATCATCAACCCCGGCCGGTATCGACGGGATCAGTCGCTCAAGCCGTCGGTGGACCTGCGGGTCGCGCAGATCGGCCGAGACCTGGTGTGCGCCAAGGGAGACGGCAAGCCGTTCTCCGCGCACGGCGAGATCCGGATCCGGCGGGCGGAGATCGGGCGGCAGACCAACTTCCAGGGCGCGGAGCTCGGCGCCCGGCTCAACGAGACGGCGATCAACGCGTTCGGCCTGATCACCCAGGAGCTGCGGGTCGAGGTCGCCTCCGCGCCGAGGGGCAAGGTGAACCTGCGGCACGCGCGGTGCGCCTCGCTCGCCGACAACGAGAAGTTCTGGGACGCCACCGGCCACATCGAGCTCGACGACTTCCGCTACGACTCGCTCGCCGAACCCATCGAGCTGGACGATGACGAGCAGATCAGGCGCCGCCTTCGGTTGCTGCGCAACGCGATGGGCGACATCTACCGGCCCGGTCCGTACGACCAGTTCTCGTCGATGCTGCGAGCGAGCGGAAACGAGGAGCACGCCTCCACCGTGCTGATCGAGAAACAGCGCTGGCGGTACGCGGCGCTGGCCGACGGCTACCGGTACCTGGGGTTGCCGGTGCTGCTCTGGAGCTGGTTGCAGCGATGGATGGTCGGCTACGGCTACCGCCCGATGCGCGCGTTGCTGTGGCTGCTGGCGCTGCTGATCGGCGGCACCCTGTGGTTCATGATGCAGCCGATGCCGGTGGAGGCCAACGCGGACGACCATCTGGTGTGGAACCCCCTGCTCTTCACGATGGACCACCTGGTGCCGATCGTCGACTTCGGACACAAGAACCGCTGGCACTTCGCGGGGGCGTCGCAGTGGATCTCGGCCGGCCTCGTCGCGGCGGGCTGGATCCTGGCGACCACGGTGGCGGCCGGTGTCACACGCATGCTGCGGAGGTCGTCCACCTAGCTTGCGTACCGGGCTGAGCTGAGTCATGTCCCGTTCGTCGGCGGCCGGGACGGCGGGCTGAATGGTTCGCCGTCGACGTGCCAGAGCGAATGGGACTTTCGCTCGGACTCGGCATGGCGGGCGGATCACCGGCCGTTCGATACTTGCCGGGCAGGGCGGCGCAGGGTCCGCCGCAGATCGTCCAGGAGGGACAGATGAGCAAGCCGAGTGCGTCCGCGCACACCGAGGTCAACGCGTCGCCGGAGGCCGTGTACTCGCTGGTCAGCGACCTACCGGGGATGGCGAGGGTCGCCGTGGAGTTCGAGCGGGGCAGTTGGCTTGGCGGTGCGCGGGAGCCGGCCGTCGGCGCGCGGTTCCGTGGCCACAACAGGAGGTCGTGGCGCCGCTGGACGACCACCGCGAAGGTGACCGAGGCCGAACCCGGCCGCCGGTTCGCGTTCGAGGTCTCCTCGGTCGCGGGCATCCCGGTGTCGCGCTGGCAGTACGACATCGAGCCGACCGAGGCGGGCTGCCGCGTCGTGGAGCACACGTGGGACCGGCGGCCGTCGTGGTTCAAGCCGTTGACGAACCTCATCACGGGTGTCTCCGACCGCGCGGAACACAACCAGCGCAACATGGAGCACACGCTGCGTCAGCTCAAGTCGGCGGCGGAGGCGGCACGCGGTTAGCCAAGAGCCGGGCGTTACCATTCCTCGGTGCCAGAACTCAAACTCGAGATTCAGATGCTGCACGACAGGGTGCTCGTGCAGCTCACTCCCGAGGAAGGGGAACGGCGCAGCACAGGTGGCATCGTCATCCCGGCGACCGCGCAGATGGCACGGCGGCTGGCCTGGGGAGATGTGCTCGGGGTCGGCACGAACGTGCGGAACGTCAAAGTCGCCGACCGTGTGCTGTTCAACCCCGACGACCAGTTCGAGGTCGAGGTCCAGGGGCAGACCTACCTGGTGATTCGCGAGCGGGACCTGCACGCCATCGCCAGTGAGCGCATCGAGCACGGCACCGGTTTGTACCTCTAGGGAAGGCAAGTCGTGGAGTACCAGTGGCCGGAGTCGCACGCCGAGCAGACGGACGTGCTCACGCCGATCAAGCGCACCCCGGACGACGAGCCGACCGTCAAGATCCAGACCGAGCCCGAGGAGACCGGACAGGAGCCCGCCGACAAGAGCAAACGGCTCCGCAAAGCCGGTTTCATCGCCGCCGCGGTGTTCGGTGCCCTCGTCGTGCTCTACGGCGTCGACCTCCTGCTCAGCAACGGTGAGGTGCCGCGTGGGGTCACGATCGCCGGCGTGGACGTCGGCGGCGAGTCGCACGCCGACGCCGAGCGGATCCTGCGCGGTGAGATCGAGCCACGGCTGACCGAGCCCGTCAAGCTGCGTGGCGGCGACGTCAACGCCACCCTCGACCCGGCCAAGTCCGGCCTGGCGATCGACTGGCGGACGACCCTCGACCAGGCCGGCGAGCAGCCGCTCAACCCGATCATCCGGTTGACCTCGCTGTTCAGCTCCCGTGAGGTCGGGGTGGCCAGCGCCACCGACGACGCCAAGCTGAAGGCCGCGGTCGAGGCGCTGCGGCCGACGATCGACCGCGCCCCTGCCGAGGGCGGCATCAAGTTCGAAGGCCTCACCCCGGTCGCCGTCGACCCGAAGCCGGGCCAGAAGCTCGACGCGGACGGCGCCCGCAAGGCGCTGGTCGACGCCTGGGCCACCGGCACGACGGTGACGCTGCCGGTGGAGATCGCCAAGGTCAAAACCACCTCGGCGGGTGTGCGCAAGGCCGTCGACGAGCTCGCGAAGCCCGCGGTGGCCGGCCCGGTCGTCATCCACGGCGAAGGCAAGGACGCCACCCTCACACCCGAGATCATCGCCGGCTCGCTGATCTTCCAGCCGGCCGAGAAGGGCGGGCTGAGCGTCACGGTCGACCAGAACATGCTCGTCGCCGCGCTCCAGCCGCAACTGGCGTCCACCGAGATCGAGGGCAAGGACGCGCAGGTCGTGTTCAGCTCCGGCGCCCCGACCGTCGAGCCGTCGGTCGACGGCAAAGGCGTCGACTGGGGTAAGAGCCTCACGCCGCTGATGGGCATCCTGAAGAAGACCGACGGCCGGGAGATCAAGGCGGAGTACGCGCCGAAGCCCGCGAAGGTGACGACGGACGCCGCGAACAAGCTCGGCATCAAGGAAGTCATCGGCGAGTTCACCACCAAGGGCTTCGCGGCCGACTCCGGCGTGAACATCCGGATGGTGGCGTCCGAGGTCGACGGCGCGATCGTGGGGCCTGGCGAGACGTTCAGCCTGAACGGCCACACGGGCCCGCGCACCGCGGCGCAGGGTTACGTCGAGGCGGGCGCGATCAAGGACGGCGCACCGGCCCGTGAGGTCGGCGGCGGCATCTCCCAGTTCGCGACGACGCTGTACAACGCGGCGTACTTCTCCGCGATGAAGGACGCCGGGCACAAGGAGCACAGCTACTACATCAGCCGCTACCCGGCGGCCCGCGAGGCGACCGTCTTCCAGAACCACGACGGCAGCAGCGTGATCGACCTGAAGTTCACCAACGACTCCGACACCGGCGTGGCCATCCAGACGATCTGGACCTCGTCGTCGATCACGGTGAAGCTGTGGGGCACGAAGAAGTACGAGGTCGAGTCGGTCACCGGCGGTCGCACCAACCAGACCGAGCCACAGGAGAAGGCAGGCCCGGCCGAGAACTGCCACGCGGGCAACGGTGCGCCGGGCTTCACCACCTCCGACACGCGGATCATTCGTGAGGTGGGCAGCGGACGCGAGGTCAGCCGGACCACCCGCTCCGTGCGATACAACCCGCAGCCGAAGATCGTGTGCGCCGCGGCGCCGCCGCCCGGTTAGACGCAAGGCCGTGTAGTTAAGGGTTGGGTAGAGATTCCCGTCTAGCCGCAAGGCCGTCGGGGTAACGGGCCAGGATCGGTGTTTTGCGGCCGTTTTTAGGCGTACCAGCAGATGCGCTCCGGTGGCGGCGATCTGGGCCAGTAGGTCTTGGGCGCCGAAGTTGCGGTCGGCCAGCAGGATCATGCCGGTGTGCAGGCTGGGGAGCAGGCGTGGGGTGTAGGTGGTTTCCGCGGTGGCGGTGGTGCCGAACACCGCGTCGATCAGGGTGCGGGTGCCGCAGGCCATCAGGGTGACCAGCCGGATCTGTGGGTAGCCGGTACCGCCGTGGTTACCCCGGTGTTTGCGGAACCGGGCCATGATTCTGGGGCTGTCGGGCACCGTCAGGGTGGTGCCGTCGATCGCGCAGACCAGCAGGCCCCGCCATCGGGTGCCGGGTTGTCGGCCGGTGGCGGCGGGGCCGCGGAGCAGGTCGAACAGCCACCGCAGGGGTGCCACCCCGACACGGTGGCGGGCGTGGCTCATACCGGCGGCGGTGGGTGTCGCGGTGGGGATACCCACCAGCCCGGCGGTGAGTTTGCGCCATACCCCGAGGTAGCCGACCTCGGGGAACAGGCAGGCGGCCATAAGCAGGTCGACCACGACGCGGGAGGGCAGGTCCGTAGTCGGGTTTGGGTGGTGCGGGTGGCGGTCAGGGCCGCGTCGACCATGGCTTCGGCAGGCCAGCCGGAGCAACGGCCCGGACGGCGGGTGCCGTTCAGGCCCGGCGGGAGTGTCGCGGGGTCAGGCGCGTACTCGGGACTTCGGGTACAGGGACGCCGCCAGGACCACGGCGATCACCGCCGCGATGACCTGGAAGACGTGTCGCCACCAGTCGAAGCCGTTGGTGTCCGCCACGCCTGTCCAGCCCGCGATCAGGTTGCCCACCAGTGCGCCGACGATGCCGGCGAGGATGGTCAGCCAGAACGGGATCTTCTGGTCACCCGGAGCGAGGATCCGTCCGAGCACACCGAGAATGATGCCGGCTATCAGTAGGCCGATGATTGCGCTGAATGACCACATAGCTGCTCCTCAGCCAAACGGTTGATGGCACAGCAGTACCACCGTTCGTGATCGTTCACACCTCGAGCGTAACCAGAATGTCACCGCTGGCTGAAATGCACCGAGCCCCGGTCGGCTGACCGGGGGCTCGGGGTGACGACAACCTCAGAAGGCGGCTTCGTCCAGCTCCATCAGCGTGTTGTCGGCCGCCTCGACGATCTTGCGACCGGCGGACAGCTCCGGCAGCACGTTCTTCGCGAAGAATGCCGCCACCGCGATCTTGCCCTCGTAGAACGCCTTGTCCTTGGCGGACACGCCCTCGTCGAGGCGTGCGATGGCGATCTCCGCCTGGCGCTGCAGCAGCCAGCCGATCAGCAGGTCGCCCACGGCCATCAGCAGGCGCACGCTGTGCTGCCCGACCTTGTACAGACTCTGCGGCTCGTTCTGCGAGTTCGTCAGGTAGCCGATGAGCGAGCCGAGCATGCCCTGGACGTCCTCGAGCGCCTGCTTGAGCAGCAGACGGGACTCCTTGAGCCGACCGTTGCCGCTCTCCGCCTCGATGAACGCGGTGATCTCGCCGGCGACGTGGGTCAGCGCCGTGCCCTTGTCGCGGACGATCTTGCGGAAGAAGAAGTCCAGCGACTGGATCGCCGTGGTGCCCTCGTACAGGGAGTCGATCTTCGAGTCGCGGATGTACTGCTCGATCGGGTAGTCCTGCAGGAAGCCGGAGCCGCCCAGGGTCTGGAGCGACTGCGCAAGCTGCTCGTAGGCCCGCTCCGAACCGACACCCTTGACGATCGGCAGCAGCAGGTCGTTGACCCGTGCGGCCAGATCCTGTGCCGCCTCGTCACCCTCGCCGGTCCACACCTGGTCCTGGAACGTCGCCGTGTACAGGTACACCGCGCGCAGCCCCTCCGCGTACGCCTTCTGCAGCATGAGGCTGCGGCGCACGTCCGGGTGCGCGGTGATCACCACGCGCGGGGCGGCCTTGTCCAGCATCTGCGTGAGGTCCGCGCCCTGCACCCGCTCCTTGGCGTAGCTCAGCGCGTTCAGGTAGCCGGTGGACAGCGTCGCGATGGCCTTGGTGCCGACCATCATCCGCGCGTACTCGATGACCTGGAACATCTGCGCGATGCCGTTGTGCACCTCGCCGACGAGCCAACCCCTGGCGGGCTTGTCGTGCTGGCCAAGCGAGAGCTCACAGGTGGTGGACGCCTTGATGCCCATCTTGTGCTCGATGTTGGTGACGTAGGCGCCGTTGCGCTCGCCGAGCTCACCGGTCTGCCCGTCGAACTCGAACTTCGGCACCACGAACATCGACAGGCCCTTGGTGCCGGGGCCGCCACCCTCCGGCCGCGCCAGCACCAGGTGGACGATGTTCTCGGTGAGGTCGTGCTCAGCGGACGTGATGAACCGCTTCACGCCGTCGAGGTGCCAGGAGCCGTCCTCCTGCTTGACCGCCTTCGTGCGACCGGCGCCGACGTCCGAGCCGGCGTCCGGCTCGGTCAGCACCATCGTCGCGCCCCAGTTGCGCTCGATCATGAGCTCGCCCCAGCGCTTCTGCTCATCGGTGCCGTTGCGGTAGAGGACCTGCGCCATGTTCGGGCCGGACATGTACATGAACAGCGGAGGGTTGGCGCCGAGCATGAGCTCGGCCGCGGCCCACTGCACCGTCGGCGGGAGGCCGAGGCCACCGAGGTCGTTGGTGAGGCCGAGGCGCCACCACTCGCCGTCCCACATCTGCTCGTAGGCCTTCTTGAACGACGCGGGCAGGGTCGCCGAGTACGTCTTCGGGTCGTACACCGGCGGGTTGCGGTCCGATTCGACGAACGACTCGGCAAGCGGGCCGGTCGCCAGCTTGTTCAGTTCGGCGAGCACGCCGCGCGCGGTCTCCTCGTCGGACTCCGCCAGCACGCCCTTACCGAGCCGGTCCTGGATCTTGAACACCTCGAAGAGGTTGAACTCGAGGTCTCGGACGTTGCTCTGGTAGTGGCCCATGTTGTGGCTCCCTAGCTCTTCGCGTACCCGCGAAATCCCCTACTCGTCGGTAACATCAGGATATTACCTGCGGGTAGCGGCCGGCAAGGAAAGTGCTGGAAGCGAACTCAACTAGGTGAATAACCCCTGGTGGGAGACGTGCTTGTGGGGCGCGTCACGCGCTGTCAGTCGCGCCCGATGCGGGATTGGGGCATGGTTTCGTCCACGTTCAGGACCCCCGACCGGAACGCCACCGCGACCGCGTGGGTGCGGTCCCGCGACGACAGCTTGCGCAGGATGCTCTTCACGTGGGTCCGCACCGTCTCGACCGACACGAACAGCACGTTCGCGATGGCCTGGTTCTCGAGGCCGTCGGCGATGAGCTGCAGTACCTGGTGCTCGCGTTGGGACAGCGGCTGGCGGGGACCGTTGGGCTGGCGGGGACGGGCGAGGGGCGCGGCGAGGGTGGGCGCGAGCGCGGCGTCGAGGTAGCGACCGTCGGTGTGCGCCGACTGGATCGCCTTCACGAGCTGCGGCGGCTGTGCCGAGCGGAGGATTACTCCGCGCACGCCGCCGGTGAGCGCGCTCGCGATGTACTGGGTGGTGCGGCGTGCGTCGTCGATCAGCAGGACCACGCTGAGGTCCGGCTGGCCGCCGAGGAGCTGGCTCAGCTGTCCGCGCGGGTCGAGCGCGGCGTCGATCAACACCACGTTCGGTCTCAGCCGCTCACATAACCGCAGGCCGACGGAGGGATTCTCGGCGGCGCCGACCCACCGCAGCCCCGGCGTCCGGTGGACCAACGCGGACAGCCCCTCCCGCACGAGCGGGGTGCTGTCGATGAGCGCGACGCCGATGGCGCCGGCTCCGTTGACCGACCGAACCGGTGGCTGGTTCGTGATTGGTGGCATCCCTGTCCTCCTGAACTGGCACTTCTCCGGGACAGGGACGTCCTCACCGGCGCCTCGTGACGCGCTCGGTGAAATTGTTCTCGCGAATCGCGTGCGTTAGCGAACACATAGGACTGCGTGACATCGCGGCGCTACTGTTAGTGGCACTGTGGAGTCCGAGATCGAGCGCAACGCCCAAGACTGGTTCAGGTTCATGGTCGACACCAACCTGGCCCCTGGTCTTCGGGCGCTCGGGTTCTTCGGGGTCGGCCGGCGCTTCCGGATCGAGGGCGCACAGCACTGGGGTGAGGTCGCGGTCGAGCAGTCCCGGTCGTTCACCATGCGGGCGGTCCGGTTCACGCTGCACATCGGCGTCATGTCGCGCGACGAGTGGGCCGAGCAGCTACGCGTGCGGCCGTACTACCCGGCGAGCGAGGTGACGAAGGCCCAGTGGATGGGGTGGCAGGCGCCCATCGGTTCGGTCGTCGAAGTGGGCGGGTTCCCGATCGGCGAGCTGTGGTGGGAGCTCGAGGTGGGCCGGCCGTTCCAGGCGCTGGCGCGTGAGGTGTTGTCGACCGTGCGGATGTACGGGCTGCCGGCCATGCGGGAACGCATGGAGCTGGAGCAGTCCTAGCCGAGTGCCACGAACCGGCGGCAGCGATGCACGCCGCCGGGCTGCGCGTTGAGCTTGATGCCGTGCCGCGGCTGGTTGGCGAACGTGATGGCATCACCTGCGGACAGGTCGTGGCGCAGTAGCGCCTGTCCGTCGAGGAAGCACTGGACCCGGTTGGCACGCAACACCATCCGCAGCCGCGCCCATGCCGACGGGTACACGGTCGCCGCGGCCACGGCGAGCTGGGTGGCCACTCCGGACACGATCTTGTACAGCCGGAGGTTGGCGCCCAGGGTCTCCGGGGTGAGCAGCAGGTAGGTGCTCGCGTTGACGACCCGGGCGATGAGCCCGTACCCGGACTGGACGGTCCACCAGAAGTCGCCCTCGAGGTCGACGTCGACGGTGGCGAGGTCGAGCCAGCCGAGGTCGGAGACGTTGTCGGCGGCGGTCGACACCGCGTACCCGTTCACGACCTGGAGGCCGCCGGAGCCGACGATCCATGGCGCGCGCGGGGCGCCGTTCGGCTGGGAGAAGCCTTCCGCGAACAGGAGCCGGTCGGTGTCCTGCGCGACGGCCGTCGCGTCGTCGGGGATGAGGTCGCCGAGCGGGGAGATGCCGGCCTCCTCGGACAGCCACCCGACGTGGATCCGGGAGACGGTGGCGCTCGTCTCGATGCCGAGCGGACAGATGATGCCGCCGGGAATCTCGAGCGGGTGCGCGTAGGTCATGCCGATGGGACCGGACGCGGGCTGGACCATGGTGGGTCGGGCGGGCAGCCAGGCGGTCTGTGCCGCGCCGCCGGTTCGTGCGCGCAGCACGGCCTGCTTGTCGGAGATGCGACGGGCGACGAGTGCCATGGTGTTGCTGGCGAGCCAGACCGCGGAGGGGCGGCCGGTGGTGTCGTCGAAGAGCTGGGTGGGGGCGGACCAGGTGACGCCGCTGTCGGCGGAGACGCAGAGTCCGATGGCGCTGGTGTTGCCGTAGCGGTGGAACATCCAGACGTTCGTGCCTCGGGTGACCAGCCACGGTTCCTGGTAGTCGCGGCCGGCGGCGGGCCCGTTGGCGACGAGCTGGCGGGTCCAGGTGCCGCCGTCGGTGGAGGTGGTGAGCCAGCACGAGTCGAAGGTGTCGCCGGGGTTCTTGCCGTAGTAGGCGGTGAGGACGTTGGCGCCGACCGGGACGACCGGCGCGCAGATGGCGGCGTAGGGCTGGCTCGGGTCGATGCGGATCTCGGCGCCCCAGGTGACGCCGTCGTCGGTGGAGATCCGGAGGAAGCACCCGGCGGCCGCGTTGAGGGCGGTGCCCTTGAAGTAGGTGAGCCAGGTCGTGCCGCTCGCCGTCGACACGCACGGGTCGCGGAGGTCGGTCGGGTCGGTGACGGCGGTGGTGGCGGCCGTCCACGTCCGCCCGTTGTCGGCGGAGGTCGAGGTGCGAATCACCCCGTCCCGAGCCGCGGCGTGATCGGTCCCCTGCCGCCACACCAGCCGCAACCCACCGCCGCCGAACTGGCAGACGCTGGGAAACGCGGAGTATGCGGAGTCGACCCCGAGCGCTCGAAACCCACTGGCACGCACTGATCCCACGGAGAGATGCAAGCAAACTAGACGCTGATGAACAAGGCACCAGGCCGCCCGCCCGCCGAACGGAGTAAAGGATGACCGAGCCATGAGCAAAGCGCGACAACGCACCGAGAAGGGCGACGAAGGGAGACAAGGGCGACGAGGCGACAAAGGGAGACGAAGGCGACGAAGGGCGACGAAGAGAGACGAGAGCGACGAAGAGGAGCCGAAGGTGAAAGAAACCACGCTGGGTCAGAAGAACCCGCACCGTGGGGGTCTGGGGGCTCGGCCCCCAGAGACAATGGCGAGCGAAAAGGCCAGCGCATTCCGCCGGCATAGATAGCCCATCGCGAGCGGATGACGGGAATCGAACCCGCGTGTTCAGCTTGGGAAGCTGATGTTCTACCATTGAACTACATCCGCAGAGTGGTGCTGAGAGTACACAACGGGTCGCGCCGCTAGGGTGGGCGGGTGTTGTTGAGCGATGGGGACCTACGCAAGGAACTGGCGGCCGGCCGTCTCGGGCTGGAGCCGTTCGACGAGGTCATGATCCAGCCGTCGAGTGTCGACATTCGGTTGGACCGCTTCTTTCGGGTGTTCAACAACACCAAGTACACACACATCGATCCTCGGCAGCAGCAGGACGACCTGACGTCGATGGTCGAGACCCCGGATGACGAACCATTCGTGTTGCACCCCGGCGAGTTCGTGTTGGGGTCGACGTTCGAGGCGGTGAGGCTTCCTGACGATCTCGCGGGTCGGTTGGAGGGCAAGTCCTCGCTCGGGCGATTGGGCCTCCTGACGCACTCGACGGCCGGCTTCATCGATCCCGGCTTCGAGGGGCACATCACTCTCGAGCTGTCGAACGTGGCGAACCTGCCGATCACGCTGTGGCCGGGCATGAAGATCGGTCAGCTGTGCCTGTTCCGGCTGTCGAGCGCCGCCGAGCACCCCTACGGCTCTGCGAAGGCCGGCTCTCGCTACCAGGGGCAGCGCGGCCCGACGCCGTCACGGGCGTACCTCAACTTCCACCGCGTCGACACGCGCCGCTGACTCGCCCGCGACCGGGGTCAGCACGGCTCCGACGGCGGGGAACACCGCCGCGACGCCGAGTGCGATCGGGTAGCCGAACCCCGTGATCAGCGCGCCGAACAGTGGTGCGGCGGCCATGGCGGCGACGTTCTGCGCCGTGTTCTGCACGCCGAGCGCGCGGCCCGCCCAGAACGGGCCGGCGAGCTCCGCGGTGGCGGTGAAGCCGAGGCCGTTGTCGGTCACCGACACGATCAGCGCCGCGACGAGTGCACCGACCGCGAGCCACGAGTCGACAGCGTCACCGAGGCCCCACAACAGCATGGTGAGCACGGCGAGCACGGCGATGATCCGCATGGGACCCGTGCGACTGCCGGCGCGGTCGGACCACACGCCGGCGAGGATCCGGCCGGCCGCACCAACAACTTGCACCACGGCGACGAGTTGGCCGGCGGCGATCGGGCTCCAGTCGCGTGCCGAAACCAGGAAGGTGACGGCGAACGTCGCCGCCACGAACTGTGGCACCACCAGCATGGAGCTGGCGGCGTGCAGACGCACGAGGGTGGCCGCGCGCGAGCCCGCGTACGGCGACGCCGACTCGGCCGTGGTGGCCGCCCGGCGCGGCGGGTCGACCACCACGAACCACACGAGCACCGCCGACAGCAGACACAGGACGGCGGGCAGCGCGACGGCCGTCGCGAAGCCGAAGTGCTCGGCGAGCAACGGCAGGGTGGCCGCCGCGATGCCGACGCCGATGGGCTGGGCGGTCTGCCGGATGCCCATGGCGAGCCCGCGTTCCCGCGCGCTGAACCAGCCGAGCACGACCCGCCCGCTCGCCGCGTTGACCGACGCAGAGCACGCGCCGGCGACGAGCAGGCCGGCGCCGAACAGCACGAACCCGGGCAGTGCGAGGCTCGCGAGCAGGAACACGCCGGTCATGGCGAGACCGATGGTCATCACGTTGCGCTCGCCGAACCGGTCGGCGGCCGCGCCCCACGCGATCAGTGCGAGCAACAACCCGAGCAGCGGTGCGGAGATCAGCACGCCGGCCGACGTGAGCGTCAGCCCGTGGTCGGCCTGCAGCGCCGGGATGAGGAACGGCAGCCCGTACAGGAAGCTCGACGTGGTGGCCTGCGCGGTCAGTCCGGCGGCCAGGATGAACCAGCGGCGCATACCAGCACGTTAACGCGCGGCTCCTGCATGGTGGGAGCACTTTCCCGATGGCTGGGACGCGAAGGTAGGGCCAGCACCAGGGTCGTCTCGGGGGCGTCCCCGATGTTCTGCCTGGTCCCCGCGTCATAACTTCATGCCAACGCAAGGAACCTGAGTGGAGGAAGCGCAATGGGGATCAAGCATGTGGTGGCGGGCCTGGCGGTCGTGTCCTGCGGGCTGCTGGTGACGGCATGCGGGTGGCAGGGCGGCGGCACGCGCTTCAGCGACGAGGAGGGGATCGGGCAGAACATCACCGACGTCCGGTTCAACAACGACTCCGGCGACGTGAAGATCCGCGTCGGCGACACCACCTCGGTGCACCGCGACGTGAAGTACGACACCGACAAGCCCGGCAAGACCTACCGCGTCGACGACGGCCACACGCTGGTCCTCGATGAGTGCAAGACCCACAACTGCTGGGTCGCCTACGAGGTCGTGGTGCCGAAGGGCACGAAGGTCAACGGACATGTCGACTCGGGCAGCGTCGAGCTCACGGGGGTCGCGAGCGCCAACGTCCAGTCCGAGTCGGGATCCATCACCGTCCGGGACGTGGCCGGCGAGGTCAACGCCATCGCCGAGTCCGGCACGGTCGACCTGTCCGGCATCGGTGGCGCGGTCGTGGCCGGCGCCGAGTCCGGCACCGTGACGGTCGGGCTGACGGCCGCGCAGGACGTCTCCGTGAGCACCGAGAGCGGCGACATCGACGTGTCGGTCCCTGGCGCGGACTACCGCGTCAACGCCCGCTCCGACAGCGGCACGGTCGACAACCGGCTCAGCGGCGCCGGCTCGGGCGGGCACAAGCTCGACCTGCGGGCCGACAGCGGTGACGTCACTGTGACGCAGGTCTAGGGAACACGACGCGGGTCCCGCTCGTTGGGGGTTCAGGAAGGTTGAGTGGCAGGGACTCAAGTCTGGTTTGACGGGTGATCCACCCCGAAGGCAAACTTGAGCGGGAGACACTCAACCCACACACGGAAGAACACAGCAGGAGGCAAACACAATGGCGCGAGCGGTCGGTATCGACCTGGGGACGACCAACTCCGTCGTCGCTGTCCTCGAGGGCGGTGAGCCGACGGTGATCGCCAACTCCGAGGGTTCGCGGACGACCCCGTCCATCGTCGCCTTCGCCAAGAACGGCGAGGTGCTCACGGGGCAGCCGGCGAAGAACCAGGCCGTGACCAACGTGGACCGCACGGTCCGGTCGGTCAAGCGGCACATGGGGACGGACTGGTCGACCGAGGTCGACGGAAAGAAGTACAGCGCGCAGGAGATCAGCGCGCGGGTCCTGATGAAGCTGAAGCGGGACGCGGAGGCCTACCTCGGCGAGCCGATCACCGACGCGGTGATCACGGTTCCCGCCTACTTCGAGGACGCCCAGCGGCAGGCCACCAAGGAGGCCGGGCAGGTCGCCGGCCTGAACGTGCTGCGGATCGTGAACGAGCCGACCGCGGCGGCGCTGGCCTACGGCCTGGACAAGGGCGACAAGGAGCAGACCATCCTCGTGTTCGACCTCGGTGGTGGCACGTTCGACGTGTCGCTGCTGGAGATCGGCGAGGGTGTCGTCGAGGTCCGCGCGACGTCCGGTGACAACCACCTCGGTGGCGACGACTGGGACCAGCGGATCGTCGACTGGCTGGTGGACAAGTTCAAGCAGTCCGCCGGCATCGACCTGAACAAGGACAAGATGGCGCTGCAGCGCATCCGCGAGGCCGCGGAGAAGGCGAAGATCGAGCTGTCCAGCTCGAACAGCGCCAACATCAACCTGCCCTACATCACGGTCGACTCAGAGAAGAACCCGATGTTCCTCGATGAGACGCTGTCCCGCGCGGAGTTCCAGCGCATCACCAGCGATCTGCTGGACCGCACGCGGGCGCCGTTCAACAACGTGATCAAGGACGCCGGCGTCAAGGTGGCCGATATCGACCACGTGGTGCTCGTCGGCGGCTCGACCCGCATGCCCGCGGTGTCCGACCTGGTCAAGGAGCTGACCGGCGGTCAGGAGCCGAACAAGGGCGTGAACCCGGACGAGGTCGTCGCGATCGGTGCGACCCTGCAGGCCGGCGTGCTGCGCGGCGACGTCAAGGACGTGCTGCTGCTGGACGTCACCCCGCTGTCGCTCGGCATCGAGACCAAGGGCGGCGTGTTCACCAAGCTCATCGAGCGGAACACGACCATCCCGACGAAGCGTTCGGAGATCTTCTCCACGGCGGACGACGGCCAGACCACGGTCGGCATCCAGGTCTTCCAGGGTGAGCGCGAGATCGCGGTGCACAACAAGAAGCTGGGCACCTTCGACCTCACCGGCATCCCGCCGGCACCCCGGGGCGTCCCGCAGGTCGAGGTCACCTTCGACATCGACGCGAACGGCATCGTGCACGTCAACGCGAAGGACCTCGGCACGGGCAAGGAGCAGTCGATGACGATCACCGGCGGCTCCGCGCTGCCGAAGGACGACATCGAGCGCATGGTCAAGGACGCCGAGGCGCACGCCGAGGAGGACAAGAAGCGCCGCGAGGAGGCCGAGGTCCGCAACCAGGCCGAGACGCTCGTCTACCAGACGGAGAAGTTCGTCAAGGACAACGACGAGAAGATCCCCGGCGAGGTCAAGGACAAGGTCAACGCCGCCATCAAGGAGGCGCAGGGGTCGCTCGACGGCACCGACACCGCCGTGATCAAGGCGGCGATGGAGAAGCTCGCGACCGAGTCCCAGGCCATGGGTTCCGCCATGTACGCGCAGACCGGGGCGACCCAGGACGCGGGTGCCGGTGCGGGCGCGGGTCCCGACGGCGGTGCGCAGGCCGGCTCTGACGCGGGCGCCGAGGACGTCGTGGACGCGGAGATCGTCGACGAGGACGGCAAGAAGTGACCTCGCGAGAGCCCGACCCGAACTCCGGAGAGGAGCCACGAGTAGTGGTGCGCGACCGCCGGCGGATCGACCCGGAGACCGGTCAGGTCCGGCCGCCCGCCCCCGACGAGGGGGCGGGTCCGGACCCGGAGGCGGCCGTCGTGCCGGAGCCGGTCGACCCGATCGGGGTCGACCCGGCGCCGAGCCAGGAGGCCGAGCTGAAGGCGCAGCTCGACGAGCGGACCGCGGACGTGCAGCGGCTGCAGGCCGAGTACGCCAACTACCGCAAGCGGATCGACCGGGACCGCGAGGTCGTGGTTACCACCGCGAAGGCGTCGGTGGCCGGCGAGCTGTTGTCCGTGCTCGACGACATCGACCGGGCGGCACAGCACGGCGACCTGACCGGCGCGTTCAAGGCGGTGGCCGACAAGCTCGTCGCCACGCTGGAGCGGACCGGGCTGGCGGCGTTCGGGCACGACGGCGAGGAGTTCGACCCGTCCGTGCACGAGGCCGTCCAACACGACACCTCGCCGGACGTCTTGGGCCCGACGGTCACCGCGGTGCTGCGCCGCGGCTACCGCTTCGGCGACCGGATCGTGCGGGCCGCGCTCGTCGCGGTCACCGACCACGAGGCCCCGCCGCAGGCGCCCCCGCTGGTCGCGCCGGTGCTGGAGGAGCAGCCCACGGAGCAGTCCGGCGCGAGTGACTGGTTCGACCCGAACGACAAGGCGAACGGGCAGATCTGACCGGGGAGGAGGGGACGTCCGGTGAGTGCGAGGGACTGGATAGACAAGGACTTCTACCGCGAGTTGGGCGTCTCGTCCGACGCGGCGGACACGGAGATCAAGAAGGCGTACCGCAAGCTCGCTCGTGAGCTGCACCCGGACGCCAACCCGGGCAACGCACAGGCGGAGTCCCGGTTCAAGGCGGTGTCCGAGGCGTACGGCGTGCTCGGCGACGCCGAGAAGCGCAAGTCCTACGACGAGTCCCGCCGGCTCTTCGGATCCGGCGGGCTTCGGCCGGGTGGGTTCGGCGGCTTCGGCACCGGTGGCGCTGGCTCCGGGTCGACGTTCGACTTCGGCGACATCTTCTCCGGTCAGCAGGCCGGGGGTGGCGCCGGCGGCGGCATCAGCGACATGCTCGGCAATCTCTTCCGCCGAGGTGCCGGCGCCTCGGGCTCGGCCGGCCGGTCGCGGCGCGGCGCCGACGTGGAGACCGAGGTGCGGATCGACTTCACCGAGGCGGTGAAGGGCGCGACCGTGCCGTTGCGCCTGTCGAGCCCGTCGACGTGCGGCACCTGCCACGGCTCCGGTGCGAAGCCGGGCACCACGCCCCACACGTGTGCCACGTGCGGCGGCGTCGGCCTGGTCAACCGTTCGCAGGGCGCGTTCGCGTTCAGCGAGCCGTGCCGCGACTGCCGTGGCACCGGCCGGATCGTCGACGACCCGTGCGTGGAGTGCGGCGGCGACGGTGTCAGCACCAAGATCAGGACCCTGACCGTGCGGATTCCGCCGGGCGTCAACGACGACCAGCGGATCCGACTGGCCGAACAGGGCGAGCCGGGCGCCGGCGGCGCCCACGCCGGTGACCTGTACGTGCGCGTGCACGTCACCTCGCACCCGGTCTTCGGCAGGACGGGCAACGACCTGACGCTGAAGGTCCCGGTGACCTTCAGCGAGCTGGCGCTCGGCACGACACTCGAGGTGCCGACGCTCGAGGGGCGCGTGTCGCTGCGCGTGCCGCCGGGCACGGCGAGCGGCCGGGTCCTGCGAGTGCGCGGCAAGGGCATCGTCAAGCGTGACGGGCAGGCCGGTGACCTGCTGGTGACGCTGCAGGTGCAGATCCCGTCGAAGATGGACGACACGGCGAAGGCGGCGTTGGAGGAGTACCGGGCGGCCACGACCGACCACGATCCTCGGCCGGACCTGACAGCGATGTTGGAGAAACGGAGCCAGTCATGACCGGCATCCCGTTCCCGCCCGGCGCCGACGAGGACACCCCGGTCTTCGTGATCTCGGTGGCCGCCGAGCTGTCCGGCCTGCACGCCCAGACGTTGCGTGGGTACGACCGGATGGGCTTGGTCTCGCCCGGTCGTACCTCCGGCGGCGGGCGCCGGTACTCGATGCGGGACATCGCCCTGCTGCGCGAGGTGCAGCGCCTTTCGCAGGAGCAGGGTGTCAACCTGGCTGGTGTCAAGCGCATCATCGAGCTGGAGCACGAGGTCGACGCGCTACACACCCGCATGGCCGAGCTGACGCTGGAGCTGGCTAGGGTGCACGCGGCGGCGGAACAGGCCGCGGCGGCCATCCACCGCTCCTACCGGAACGAGCTGGTGCCGGTGACCAGGCAGACCGCACTGGTCGTGTGGAAGCCACGCAAGAGGTAGCTTCCGCCTCCCCGGTATTTTAAGTGTGGGTCACGTTCCGACGAACGTTCGGCGACCAGCGTGGTTGGTGGCTGGATGCCGTCACGTTCCCCTTGGCTAACTGTTGGTCAGCATCGACTTCCGCACAACGATCCAAAGGGCTTGTCTCAGTCCACCGTGAACGGGTCGTACGTGATCCGGTCCAGCGCCGTGCCGGCGACCAGCATCCGGGACACCGTCGACCGCACCATCCCGGGCGATCCCGACACCAGCACGTCGTGGTTGGCCCACGCCCCATAACGGGTGACGACGTCCGCGAGCGTCCCCCGCTCGACCGCCGCCATCTTCGACTCCGTCTCCAGCACCGGCACGATCTTCAGCCACGGGTTGCTGGCGGCCAGCGTCTGCAGGTTCTCCAGGTCGTACAGGTCGGCGCGCACGCGTCCGCCGAAGAAGAGCTGCACCCGGGGGTTCTCACCCCACTGGGCCAGGTGGTCGATCATCGCCCGCATGGGCGCGACGCCCGTCCCGCCGGCGATCATCAGCACGTCGCGGCCGGTGTCGCGGTCGACACGCAGCCGGCCCATCGGCGGGCCGATCCGCCAGACGTCGCCAAGCTCGCCGTGCGTGACGATCGACCGGGACACCCAGCCGGTCTCGACACCACGGATGTGGAACTCGAGCAGCCCGTCGTCACGTGGCGCGGTCGCCGGGGTGAAGTATCGCCACATCCTTGGCCGCTGCGGGACTTCGACGCTCACGTACTGCCCCGGCTCGTGCGGCACCACGTGGTCGGGCTGAACCCGCACGATCGCGAGGTCCTTGGTGAGCCGGTGCCGCTCGACGACGGTGCCGTTCCACCACGCGGGGCTATCGTCGCCGCTGGCGGCGTCCAGCATCGCGCGCGCCATGATCGTGTACGCCTCGGCCCAGGCACGCTCGACCTCGTCGGTCCACGCGTCCCGCGCGTACTGCTTCACGCCGGCGAGCAGCGCCATGCCGACGGCCTCGTAGTGGTTCGCGACCACGCCGAACTTGCGGTGGTCGCGGCCGAGCTGGCGCAGGAACGGGAGCAGCTCGTCCGGCCGGTCGACCATCTGGACGACGTGCACGAGCGCGCGCAACAGCCTGGATCGCTGCACCTGCATGTTGACCGGGAACAGCTCCCTGGTCGCGGGCGCGATCGCGAACAGCGTGGCGTAGAAGTACGCCGCGACCTTGTCGGACTGCGGCTCGACAACGGCGAAGCTGTCGCGCACCAGGCGCACCATGGTCGCGATGGCGCCTTCTCCTGGCGCGGGGCCCTGGTTCGGGATGGGGCTCACAACGGCGTTGGCTGTCATGGTCGGGACACAGTCCACCTTTCGGCGTCCGGGGTCGACTCCGCGATGCCATGGTTGTCGTCCATCCCCGACATCCAGGACCCTAGACGGAATCTCCCCCGTTGTCCGCCCCACTGACACTTTCGTGTGAGTCAGCATTACGCAGCGTCGCGCTGCTCGGCATTCGGGCGACATGCAGGTGGCAAGTTCGCTTTCCCGTTGCCGTTATGAAAACGTGTCCGGCGTGCGCCCAGATCTGGTGACTCCCACCGGTGTCGCCGAGCCAGCTCTGCTGGACCTCGAAATCGCGGACTCGCCGGTCGCGCCACCCCCTGCCCCGACGCCGGTGTCACCACCGCCGACGGTCGACCCGCCGACGGTGAAACTTCACCCGATCGGCGCAGCCACGCAGGTCATGGCCCCTGTCGCCCAGCCGGCGCAGAACGGACTCCGCCCCGGCTGCGCCGGCGAGCACCTGCTCCAGAACGCCTACGGCACGCAGGACCGCGCTCAGCGCTTCTATCGCGACCAGGTGCTCGACCGCCTCAACGCGGACATGATCGAGTTCGTCGGCCGCATGGAGATGGCGTTCATCGGCACCGCGGACGCGGGCGGCGAGTGCGACTCGAGCTTCCGCGCCGGGTCGCCGGGCTTCCTGCACGTCCTCGACGAGCGCCGGATCGCCTACCCGGAGTACCGGGGCAACGGCGTGCTCGCGAGCCTCGGCAACATCAGCGAGAACCCGCACGTGGCGGTGTTGATGATCGACTTCGTGCAGGACCTGATCGGGCTGCACGTCAACGGTCGCGCCAGCATCATCGAGGACGCCGTCCTCCGGCAGGAGCGGCCGGACCTCCCCGCCGCGGTCGAGCGCGGACGCACCCCCGAACGCTGGGTCGTCGTGCACGTGGAGGAGGCTTACCTGCACTGCCGCAAGCACATTCCGCGGCTGCGGCAGGTCTCGCGCGAGCGCGACTGGGGCACCGACGACGTGCGGCGCAAGGGTGGCGACTACTTCGGCGTCCGCGCGCGGCAGAGCACGCCGGCCGCCGGTCTGCGCTGAGTCTGTCCGCCCGTCGCCCGCGGTTCCCCCTGCTTTCACCCGGCTGGCGGTATCGAGCGACGCCCACTTCCGTCGACTCGGCGACCACAATGCATGTTGCACACGGCCCTGTGGATAGACACCTGGGGTTTGTGGACAACTGGCCAGCTGCTGTGGACAACGCTATTGGTACATGTGGGTGAGGTACTCAAAACCATCGTGACCTTGCGGATTCTCGGAGTTGAGCGGAACTGACTCAACTTTGCTGACGTTAAGCATGGTGAGTACGACTTGCGGTGCAGGTGAGGGGACAGAATGGACGCTTTCAACCCGACGACGAAGACCCAGCAGGCGATCTCCGCCGCGGCCCAGGCGGCCGCGGTGGCCGGCAATCCGGACGTGAAACCGGTGCACCTGCTCGGCGCGTTGCTCGCGCAGGGCGACGGGCTGACCGCGCCGCTGCTGTCGGCGGTTGGCGCCGACCCGGGCCAGGTGCGCAAGGAGCTCGACCAGCTCGCCAACTCGCTGCCGTCCGCGGTCGGCTCGACCGTGTCCGCGCCGCAGCTCGACACCGAGGCGCTGCGCTCGGTCACGCACGCGCAGAAGCTCGCGACCGAGATGGGCGACGAGTTCGTCTCCACCGAGCACCTGCTCGTCGGCCTCGCCGCGCGGGGCGGCGCGGTGGCGACCCTGCTGAACCGGCACGGCGCGACCCCGGAGGCCATGCGCGAGGCGTTCGCGAAGGTGCGCGGCTCCGCGCGGGTCACGAGCCCCGACCCGGAGGGCACGTACAAGGCGTTGGAGAAGTACGGCCTCGACCTCACCGAGCGCGCTCGCAAGGGCGAGCTGGACCCGGTCATCGGCCGCGACTCGGAGATCCGCAGGGTCGTGCAGGTGCTGTCCCGGCGGACCAAGAACAACCCGGTGCTGATCGGCGATCCGGGCGTCGGCAAGACCGCGATCGTCGAGGGCCTCGCCCAGCGGATCGTGGCGGGCGACGTGCCGCAGTCGCTGCTCGGCAAGCGGGTCGTCGGGCTCGACCTCGGCGCGATGGTCGCCGGCGCGAAGTTCCGCGGCGAGTTCGAGGAGCGGCTGAAGGCCGTCCTCAAGGAGATCACCGACTCGGCGGGCCAGGTCATCACGTTCATCGACGAGCTGCACACGATCGTCGGCGCCGGCGCGACCGGCGAGGGCGCCATGGACGCCGGCAACATGATCAAGCCGATGCTGGCGCGCGGCGAGCTGCGCATGGTCGGGGCCACCACGCTCGACGAGTACCGCAAGCACATCGAGAAGGACGCCGCGCTGGAGCGGCGCTTCCAGCAGGTGCTGGTCGGCGAGCCGTCGGTCGAGGACACGGTCGGCATCCTGCGCGGCCTCAAGGAACGCTACGAGGTGCACCACGGCGTGCGGATCACCGACAGCGCGCTGGTCGCCGCCGCCACGCTGTCCGACCGCTACATCACCGCGCGCTTCCTGCCGGACAAGGCCATCGACCTCGTCGACGAGGCCGCGTCCCGGCTGCGCATGGAGATCGACTCGCGACCCGTCGAGATCGACGAGGTCGAGCGGGCCGTCCGGCGCCTCGAGATCGAGGAGATGGCGCTCGCGAAGGAGGAGGACCCCGCGTCGAAGCAGCGGCTGTCCGCGCTGCGTGCGGAGCTGGCCGAGAAGCGCGAGACGCTGACCGCGCTTACCGCCCGCTGGCAGAACGAGAAGGGCTCGATCGAGAAGGTCCGTGACCTGAAGGAGCAGTTGGAGCAGTTGCGCGGCGAGTCGGAACGCGCGGAGCGCGACGGCGACCTCGGCCGTGCGGCCGAGCTGCGCTACGGCCGGATCCCGGCGCTCGAGAAGGAGCTCGAGGTCGCCACCCGGACCGCGGAGCTGCCGTCGAACGAGCAGGTCATGCTGAAGGAGGAGGTCGGCCCGGACGACGTCGCCGACGTCGTGTCCGCGTGGACCGGCATCCCGGCCGGCCGGCTGCTCGAGGGCGAGACGACGAAGCTACTGCGCATGGAGGAGGCCATCGGCAGGCGCGTCGTCGGCCAGGCGGAGGCCGTGGTGGTGGTGTCGGACGCGGTGCGCAGGGCGCGCGCCGGGGTCGCCGACCCGGACCGGCCGACGGGTTCCTTTCTGTTCCTCGGCCCGACCGGTGTCGGCAAGACCGAGCTGGCGAAGGCGCTCGCCGAGTTCCTGTTCGACGACGAGCGGGCGATGGTCCGGATCGACATGTCGGAGTACTCGGAGAAGCACTCGGTTGCCAGGCTGGTCGGCGCCCCGCCCGGGTACGTCGGCTACGACCAGGGCGGCCAGCTCACCGAGTCCGTGCGGCGGCGCCCGTACAGCGTGGTGCTGCTCGACGAGGTCGAGAAGGCGCACCCGGACGTGTTCGACGTGCTGCTGCAGGTCCTCGACGACGGTCGCCTGACCGACGGCCAGGGACGCACGGTCGACTTCCGCAACACGATCCTCGTGCTGACGTCAAACCTCGGCTCGCAGGCGATCGCCGACGCGAACCTGAACGAGCGGGAACGCAAGGACGCCGTGCTCTCGGTGGTGCAGCGGCACTTCAAGCCGGAGTTCCTGAACCGCCTTGACGACATCGTGGTGTTCCACTCGCTGGCGACCGAGGAGCTGACGTCCATTGTGGACATTCAGATCACCGCGCTCGGCCGCAGGCTCGCCGGCCGCAGACTCACCCTCGACGTGAGCCCGTCGGCCCGCGACTGGCTGGCACTGAACGGTTTCGACCCGGTCTACGGCGCACGCCCGCTCCGTCGACTGGTCGCCTCGGCGATCGGCGACCAACTGGCGAAGGGCCTCCTGGCGGGCGAGATCCGCGACGGCGACACCGTCCGAGTAGACATCTCGGACGACAACTCGGCCCTGATAGTCGGCCGGTCCCTGTAGTAGGGCTCGGCCAGCGCCGGTCGACAATGCCCTGAAGGTGACCTTCAGGGCATCGAGCGGCGATCACGGAGTGTCCCCGACTCGCCCCGTAGCGCAGCGGGCGGGCGACGCGCGGGCCTGTGATCTTGGCTGGCGCGCGCGGACCACTACGCTTTGCCGAGTGGGCATACCGGCATGGGTCTGGTTCGTCGTGGCGGTGGTCGCCGGGCTGGCCGGCGCCGCGCTGGTGCTGCGCGACCGCGCCCGCCTGACCTCGCGTAACCGGGAGCGCCGCCGCTGGGCCGCGCTGCGCGGCTGGCAGTTCGCCGACACCGACCACCTGCTGCCGACGCAGTGGGAGGGCGGCGCGATCGCGTTCCACGGCGGCGGCATCGCCAAGGACGTGGTCGCCGGGTCGACGTTCACCGCGGACGGCCGGCGCAAGGTGTACGTGTTCGACCTCGAGTCGAACGGGCGCGTGACGTCGGTGATCGCGGCCGTGCAGTGCCGGCGGATCCACCCCGCGGTGGTCGAGCTGTGGCTGCCGTCGGCGCCGTTCCAGCGCGACACCATGCCCGAGCTGCTCGGCCCGGTCGGCCAGCGGTACGCGTTCGTCTCCGACATCACCGCCGCGCGCGGGCTGATCACGCCCGACCTCGTCGACGCGACCGAGGAGATCGGCGCGGACATCGCGGTCACGTGGATCGAGGCCGGCTGGGTGCTGGCCGGCGCCGCACCGCACGCCAGCCCGTCGCGGCTGGAGCGCCTGCTGCGCGGCATCGGCGAGATCGCGGACGTCATCGACCCGTTCGACGCGGAGGTCGATCCGGTCGGCGACCAGGAACATCCGACCGGCCGGCACGGCGAGCGGCGCGACTGAACGACTAACGTGGGCGCATGCCAACAGCGCTCGTCACCGGGGCGACGGCCGGTATTGGTGCCGCCTTCGCCAGAAAGCTCGCCGCGGAGGGTTTCGACCTGGTGATCGTCGCCCGCACCAAGGAACGCCTGAAAGAGGTCGCGACCGAGCTGTCGGACCGCTACGGCGTCACGGTCACGCCGATGACCGCCGACCTGTCGACGACGCGGGCACGCAAGCGCGTCGAGGACCGGCTCGCCGACCCCGACCAGCCGATTGACCTGCTGGTCAACAACGCCGGCTTCGGCACGCGCGGCAAGTTCAGCGACACCGACATGGACCTCCTGCAGGCGCAGTTGGACGTCAACGTCACGAGCGTCATGCGGCTCACGCGAGCCGCGTTGCCCGGCATGGTCGCGCGCGGCAGCGGCTCGATCGTCAACGTGTCGAGCGTCGCCGGGTTCTTCCCCGCCACCGGCGCGACCTACGCGGCGACGAAGGCGTGGGTCACCACGTTCTCCGAGGGCATGGCCGCGAGCCTCGCCGGCACCGGCGTGCGCGTCATGGCGCTGTGCCCTGGTTTCACGAAGACGGAGTTCCACGCGCGCGCCGGCGACGACATGGCGGCACTGCCCGACGCGCTGTGGCTCGACGCCGACCGGGTGGTCGCCGACTCCCTGCGTGACCTGCGCCGCGGCCGGCCGCGCTCGGTGCCGGGTCTGCCGTACAAGGCGTTGCTCGCCGTGCCGCGACTGCTGCCGCGCGCGTTGCTGCGCCGCTTCGAGACCAAGGCGTCGGGCGGCCGCGACCGGACCTGACCACGGCGACACCGGACCGGAGTAATCGGACAACGCCTGCGACGTGCTCGTCGGGATGCCAAGCTGCCTCTGGCACTCCTCAGGACGAAGGACCGACATGACGCAGCAACCCGGTTGGTACCCGGAGCAGCCCGGCTCCACCGTGCTCCGCTGGTGGGACGGCAACCAGTGGACACCGCACACCCAGCAGCAGCAACAACAACCACCGCGCAGCGACGCCAGCGCGTGGGAGTTCCAGGTCGGTCGGGGTCCCGACCCGGACAAGATCCGTGAGCAGACGCGCGCCGCGGGGGTCGGGCAGGCGGGCCACGGTGGCGGCACGCTGTTCACCGAGCCGGTGCTCGTGGTGAACCAGAAGGTCAAGCTCATCGAGATGGCCAACGAGTACTCGGTCTTCGACCAGCACGGGCGCCAGATCGGGTCCGTCGCGCAGATCGGCCAGAACGCGTTCAAGAAGGCCGTCCGGTTCTTCACCAGCTACGACCAGTTCCTCACGCACCGGCTCGAGGTCCGCGACATCAACCACCAGCCTGTGTTGATGTTGACCCGCCCGGCGAAGGTGCTCAAGTCCCGCATCATCGTGGCGCGGCCGGACGGCTCGGAAGTCGGCCAGATCGTGCAGGACAACGTGTTCGGCAAGATCCGCTTCTCGTTCATGGTCAACGAGCAGAAGATCGGCGGCATCCAGGCCGAGAACTGGCGCGCGTGGAACTTCTCGGTCACCGACCACACCGGCACGGAGATCGCCAGGATCACCAAGACCTGGGAAGGCTTCGCGAAGACGATGTTCACGACGGCCGACAACTACGTGGTGCAGATCCACCGCCCCCTGGCCGATCCGTTGGCGAGCCTCGTGGTCGGGTCCGCGATG
>Ga0193717_1000261_pt1 | contig 40123 bp, 33 predicted proteins | sample U2c2metaG_FD_145900 | JGI IMG/M metagenome (GOLD analysis project Ga0193717, IMG submission 145900) | Soil microbial communities from a riparian zone of the East river system, Colorado, United States - U2c2 | ecosystem: Environmental > Terrestrial > Soil > Riparian zone | place: USA: East River... | reverse complement strand
AACCGAAGCACACCAGGGTTCACCCTCAGGTACACGCTGTCGACCGGTCCATCGAACGTGCACCGATAGAAGTCGACCGTCGCGTTGTCGATCAGCACGCCGCTCAGGTTCAGTGCGGTGGTGAACGACGCGCCGACGAACTCCGCGCTCCCGTTCACGAAGCAGGCCTCAGCGAAGTTCGTCGTAGTGGCACCGAACTCCGTGCCGTGACAGCTGAGCTTTCCCGTGAACCAGGTGCCCGCGAAAGACGTCTCCGCACCGCTGAACACCGCGCCGTCGAACGAAACCGCGCCTCCGAACAACAAACCGCTGAAGTCGGCGTCGACGAAGGTCATGCCGGTGAAGTCGAAATCAGCATCGCACCACGTGCCACCGATCGACAATCGGTCCCGGAAGGTGCGGAAGATCGTGTCCACGACCTCGTCCTCACCCGCGCCGGGCGCGCGGTCGTTCGTCTCGGACAACCGCAGGTAGGCGATCAGCACCTCGACGCACTTCTGCCGGCCGTCGTCCCAGTCGTCCGCGAGCCCGGCCATCGCGTAGACGCCGGCGAGCCGCACCTGCGCCCGGTCGTGCGCCAACTGTTCGGCCGCCGCCGCGAACCGTTCGTTGAACAGCTTGGTCTTCTCGCGGTCGTCCTGGTTCTCCGCCAGTCCGTGCGCCTTCTCGGTGAACCTTTGCTTGCGGTGGTTCACCGAAAGGATCACGACACCGCCGAAGCCGGCGACGACCGCGAGCGCGATCTTCAGCAGGTCGAGGGTCTCCGTGGTGGTGAACGCCGACGAGCGCGGCGGCCGCGGCCAGCCGAGCAGCCACAGCAACAGGCCGCCGGCGCTAGCGCCGACCAGGACGGCGATGAACAGCCAGCCCAGGATCGACACGGTCATCGAGTCCCGCAAACTCTGTCGCCGCAACAACAACGCGACAAGCACGACGACGACCGCCACGCCAGCGACGGCTGACCACTGCCAAGGACCCATTGGCTCAGCAGCCTATCGAGTGCCTCCCCGCTACTTCGCGGGTTTCGGCAGGTCGAAATAGTTGATCAGGCCGGCCGCGAACGCGATGTCGCCCTTGACCTTCACCTTGCCGCGGACGAAGAGCATCGCCACGTTGACGCTGCCGGTCACCGCGCGGAGGAAGTCGGTCGGGCCGAGGGTGAGGGTCACGCGGGCGTCCGCCGTCGGGTCCGGGCCCGACTTGCAGGTGCCGCCTTCGATGACCGTCTCGAAGCGGTCGTAGCCGCCGGAGCCCGCGCCGCCGGTCAGGCGCCAGTGCACGACCGCGCGCAGCGTCGCCGCCTTCACCGGGTCGAGGTGCTCGCTCATGCGGCGGAAGATCTCGTCGAACACGACCCGCCGCAGGTGTGCGTGCGTCATCAGGTGTTCGAGCTGCTCGGTGGACGCGCGGGTGACGAACCAGACGAACGTGTCGGTCCGCATGGCGGCCAGCTCGATGCCGGTGCCGACCCGGCCCAACATGTCGAGCACGTCGATGAGCTGCACGAACTGCTTCTCGTCGAGTCGCACGGGGTCGACCGCGTGGGCGAACGCGTCGATGTCCACCGTGCTCCGCACGACCGGTCCGCGCACGGCCGCCTCCGTTGGCTTCCGACTGAATCGCATGGGTCGGCTCGTCAGGCGCGCGGCATCTCGAACAGGCCCATGAGGCCCGCGGCGAACGCGAGGTCGCCGCGGACCTTGAGCCGGCCGGTCATGAAGAGCACCGGCGCGGACGCGTTGCCGGTGATCAGGCGCAGGAACTCGTACGGGTGCGTGGTGATCGTGACGCGGGCCTTGCCGGTCTTGTCCGGCGTGGTGCGGCAGGCGCCGTCGGCGATGATCGTCTCGAAGCGGTCGTAGCCGTCGTCGCCGTCACCGTCGGTGAACCGCCAGTGGATCACCGCGCGGACCTCCGCCGCGCGTTCTTCTCGCAGGTGCTCCCGCATCCGACCGAAGACCTCGGTCAGGATCTTCGCGCGCAGCACATGGTCGGCCAGCACCGCCCGGACCTGCTTCTCCGGGGTATCGGCGACCAGCTTGGCAAACGTTTGCGCGTCCACCCCGCCGAGGTCGGGATCGGTCATTCTCAGGGCACCTCCGTACCTACTCGCCGGTAACGCTACGTTCGACTAGGTACCCTGGCAAGGATTGATCGAGAAGCCGGGAGGATCGGTGACCGTGGAAGAGCGGCGGCGCGTCAAACGACTGCCGCGCGAGGTTCGCGAGCGGCAGATCCTCGACGCCGCGGTCCGGGTGTTCTCCGAGTGTGGCTACCACAACGCGTCGATGGACGAGATCTCCGAAGTGGCCGGCGTCTCCAAGCCGATGATCTACGCCTACCTCGGCTCGAAGGAGGACCTGTTCGCCGCGTGCATCCACCGCGAGGCGACGCTGCTGCTGGAGGCGGTCACGCAGGGGGTGCAGGCCGAACAGCCGCCGGACATGCAGCTCTGGCACGGACTCGGCGCGTTCTTCCAGTTCGTCGGCGACAACCGAGAGAGCTGGCGCGTGCTGCACCGCCAGGCGATCTCCCAGGGCGGGCCGTTCAGCGACGAGCTGCTGGCCATGCGCAGCCGTGCGATCAGCCTGGTCGACACGCTGCTGGTCCGCGTCGCGACGAAGAAGGGTCTCGAGGAGCACGCCACCGAGGCGCTGGCCGCGGCGCTGGTCGGCGCGGCGGAGTCGCTGGCGGACTGGTGGCTCGACAACCCCGAGGTGCCGAGCAAGGCCGTGGCGTCCCGACTGATGAACCTGGTGTGGATGGGCTTCGGCGACCTCGTCGAGGGCAACACCTGGCACCCTAGAGACCAGTGATCGTGCCCGCGACGTGCGGCTTTCCGTTACGTGCGCCGAAAAGGTCGAAGCGCCAGCCGTCGCCGGTCTCGTGTGCCGTGAAGCCCACCTTGGCCGGCAGGAGGACGGGCAGCTTGAACGCCACGTCGACCGTGTACGCCGCCGGCAGCCGGCCCTCGAACGCCGCGAGGCAGCGGGCCTTCGTCCACATGCCGTGCGCGATCGCGTGCGAGAAGCCGAACATCTTCGCCGTCAGCTTGTACAGGTGGATCGGGTTGCGGTCGCCGGACACGTCGCCGTAGCGGCGGCCGATGTCGTCCGGCACCGACCACAGGGCGGTCGGTGCCGGCGGGGCCGACCGTTCGGCCTTGTCCGACGAGCCCGCGCCGCCGCCGCGCCGCAGGTACGTGCTGACGTCGGACCACACGACCTCGCCGTCGACCATCGCCTCGCCGACCATGTCGAACTGGCGGCCACGCGGGTGGTCGCGCAGGTTCGCCACGTGCACGCGCAGGTCCAGCTTCTCGCCGAGGCGCAGCGCGCGGGTCTGCATGATCCGGTTCGCGACGTGCACCGAGCCGGCGAGCGGGAACGGGAAGTCGCCGTCGGACATCAGCTTGATCTGCAGCGGGTAGGTGAGCAGGTGCGGGTACGTGGCCGGCAGCTCGTCGGTCAGCCGGAACTCGCAGACCCGGTTGTACGCGGCAAGGTGCTCGGCGTCGGCCTGGACGCCGGCCAGCGTGTACACCGTGTCCGGCAGCTCGCCGCCCTTGCGCCGGAACCCGGTGAGCACGGCTTTCGGGTACAGCATCGCGAGGCTGGGCGCCGACCGCAGCTCGGTCATGTCACGCCCCCAGCAGACTCTGGCCGCACACCCGCACGACGTTGCCGTTGACCGCGGCCGACGCGGGGTTCGCGTACCAGGCGATGGTCTCCGCGACGTCGACCGGCAGCCCGCCCTGCGACAGGCTGCTCATCCGCCGGCCGGCCTCCCGGATGACCAGCGGCACCGCCGCGGTCATCTTCGTCTCGATGAAGCCCGGCGCGACCGCGTTGATCGTCGCGCCGCGCTCGGCCAGCACCGGCGCGTAGGCGTCGACCATGCCGATCACGCCTGCCTTGCTGGTCGCGTAGTTGGTCTGGCCGACGTTGCCGGCGATACCCGCGATCGACGAGACACCGATGATCCGGCCGTTCGGCCGCAGCACGTCGGCCGCCAGCAGCGCGTCGTTGACCGCGAGCTGGCTGGACAGGTTGACGGCGAGCACCGAGTCCCAGGCGCCGTCGGACATGTTCGCGAGCTTCTTGTCGCGGGTGATGCCGGCGTTGTGCACGACGATGTCGACGCCGCCGTGGCGGTCCCGCAGGTGGTCGACGAGCTGCGCGGGCGCGGTCGCCGAGGTGATGTCGAGCTGCAGCGCGGTGCCCTTGGTCGCGTTGGCGACGGCGGACAGCTCGGCGCCCTGCGCGGGGATGTCGAGTGCGACGACGTGTGCGCCGTCGCGAGCCAGCACCTCGGCGATGGACGCGCCGATGCCGCGGGACGCGCCCGTGACAAGCGCGACCTTGCCGGCGAGCGGCCGGTCCCAGTCGTCCGGCACGACGGTGTCGCCGCCGTGGGTGCCGACACGGATGACCTGCGCGTCGACGAACGCGGACTTGGCCGAGAGCAGGAACCGCAGCGTGGACTCGGCGGCGGCCTCGTGCCCTGGCTCGACGTAGACGAGCTGCACGGTGGCGCCCCTGCTCAGCTCCTTGCCGACCGAGCGGGTGAAGCCTTCGAGCGCGCGCTGCGCGACCGCGTCGCGGCCGCTGCCCTTCGGTGGGGTGCCGAGGACAATCACCCGGCCGCACGTGTTGATCGTGCGGATGACCGGGTGGAAGAAGTCGTACAGCCCGCGCAGGCGCGCCGGGTCGTCGAGGTCGGTGGCATCGAAGATCAACGCGCCGGGGCGTTCGCCCTCTGTCACGTCGAGGTCTTTCACCACGGACTGCACGGTGTCGACCATGCGGCCGGCGCCGCCGACCAGGGCGGGACCGTCGAGCGCCGGTTGGCCGTCGCGGTACCGGCGCAGCGGCGTCGGGTTGGGCAGGCCGAGCCGGCGGACGATCTGCCGGCCGAGGCCGGACCGGGCAAACTGCTGGTAGCGGTCGGTCATGATGCTCCGCTTCTTCGTGTTCGGGGCCTCACTCGACGGCAAGCCTACTCGCGAGTAGGTTAGGATTGCCAGCCGGGATGAAGTCCAGCGTGGGGATGTGGTCGAGACATGGCTCGCAAGGTGGCGATCGTCGGGGGCAACCGGATCCCGTTCGCGCGGTCGAACGGCCGGTACGCGACGGCGTCCAACCAGGACATGTTCACCGCCGCGCTCGACGGGCTGGTCAGCAGGTTCGGGCTGCAGGACGAACGGCTCGGCGAGGTGGCCGCCGGCGCGGTCCTCAAGCACAGCAGGGACTTCAACCTGGCGCGGGAGAGCGTGCTCGGCTCGCGGCTGTCTGCCGAGACGCCCGCGTACGACGTGCAGCAGGCATGTGGCACCGGCCTGCAGGCGGTCGTCCAGGTGGCGAACAAGATCGCGCTGGGTCAGCTCGAGTCCGGCGTGGCGGGCGGCGTCGACACGACCAGCGACGCGCCGCTCGGCCTGAACGAGGACCTGCGGCAGATCTTCCTCGAGCTGAACCGCGCCCGGTCGGTCGGCGGCCGGCTGAAGGCGCTCGCCAAGATCCGGCCGACGCAGATCATGCCGGACATCCCGCGCAACGCGGAGCCGCGCACCGGGCTGTCGATGGGCGAGCACGCGGCGATCACGGCGAAGGAGTGGGGCGTCAGCAGGGAGGCGCAGGACGAGCTGGCCGCCGCGTCACACCAGAAGCTGGCGGCGGCGTACGAGCGTGGTTTCTTCGGCGACCTGCTCACGCCCTACCTCGGCCTCACCCGCGACGCGAACCTGCGCGCCGACTCGTCCGCCGACAAGCTCGCGAAGCTGAAGCCGGTGTTCGGCGGCGCAGAGGGCACCATGACCGCGGGCAACTCGACGCCGCTGACCGACGGCGCGTCGACCGTGCTGCTGGCGTCGGAGGAGTGGGCCGCCGCGCGGAGTCTGCCGGTGTTGGCGTACCTGACGTACTCGGAGACCGCGGCCGTCGACTACGTCCACGGCAAGGAAGGTCTGCTGATGGCGCCGGCGTACGCGGTGCCGAGGATGCTCGCGCGGGCCGGGGTGTCGTTGCAGGACTTCGACTTCTACGAGATCCACGAGGCGTTCGCGTCGCAGGTGCTCGCGACGCTCGCGGCGTGGGAGTCCATCGACTTCGCGAAGTCGCGGCTGGGCCTCGACGAGCCACTCGGCGCGATCGACCGGTCCCGCCTCAACGTCAACGGCTCGTCGCTGGCGGCGGGCCACCCGTTCGCCGCGACCGGCGGCCGGATCGTGGCCACCCTGGCCAAGCTGCTGCACGACAAAGGATCCGGTCGCGGCCTGATCTCCATCTGTGCGGCAGGTGGCCAGGGTGTCACGGCGATCCTGGAAGCCGCCTAGGCAGGAACCTGCGCGGTGCTCCAGCCGAGGTAGTTGACGAAGTAGTTCTTGTTGCCGCCGTGGCCGATCGCGCCGCCGACGCTGGACGAGTAGAAACCGCCGTTCCCGTCCGAGATCCCGACGTGCCCGAACTGGCTGGTGTTCCAGTACACGAAGGCGCCGCGCGGGGCATTCCAGTCACCGGGATGGGCCTTGCCGGCGTTCTTGGCGCCCTGCCAGTGTGCGATGGCCGAGGCCCAGACACCGGTGGTGCCGTAGGCGTTCTCGACGGCCTTCTCGCAGAGGCCTTCCCAGCCGGAGTTGCCGGCGTGGTTCTGCATCCACTGGATGGCACCCGTGATGGTGCCGTCCCCCGCGCCGGCGGGAGTGATGTCCTCGATCGCGGTCGATGTGGCGGGCGCTGCGGTCGCCGTGGTGGCGAACGAGACGCTGGCCAGGGCAAACGCGCTGGCCACGATCGCGATCGAGCGGGCTAATCTGCTCAGATTCTTTTTCACAAGGTCTCCCCGACGAGACAAATTTTCCAACTGACGCTCAGTTACGTTACCGGTTGCGCACACTCGATGCCAGACCGTGCACATTCCCGTTATTGCCGTAAGCGATTGGGCGCCGCGACACGCCGGTAGCGGTATCTGGCGCAATATCGGACCTCCGCTAGATACGTCGATACTGTTCAATCGTGGATCCGGTGCGCAATCCCTTTGCCCCTGGCGCCGGACAGCGCCCTCCCGAGTTGGCCGGCCGGGAGAAGGAGGTCGCCGCCTTCGACGTGGTGCTCGAGCGCGTCGCGCGCGGGCGACCGGAGCGCAGCCTCGTGCTGACCGGGTTGCGTGGCGTCGGCAAGACCGTGCTGCTCGGTGAGCTGCGGTCGATGGCCGTTCGGCGGGGGTGGGGCGCCGGCAAGATCGAGGCGCGGCCCGACGCCGGACTGCGGCGTCCGCTGTCCGCCGCACTGCATCGCGCGGTACGGGACCTCGCCGTGCGACACCGCGCGCCGGACCGGGTCGAGCAGGTGCTCGGGGTGCTCAAGGCGTTCGCGTTGCGCGCCAGCCCCAGCGACTCGAAGCTGCGGGACCGTTGGCAGCCGGGCATCGACGTGCCGCCGACACAGGGTCGCGCCGACTCCGGTGACATCGAGATCGACCTGGTCGAGCTGTTCACCGACGTCGCCGAGCTGGCGCAGGACGTCGGCACCGGGGTGGCGCTGCTGATCGACGAGATGCAGGACGTGATGGCCGACGACATCTCCGCGCTGTGCGCCGCCTGCCACGAGCTGTCCCAGTCCAGCGCGCCGTTCGTGGTGGTCGGGGCCGGTCTGCCGCACCTGCCGGCGGTGCTGTCGGCGAGCAAGTCGTACTCCGAAAGGCTTTTCCGGTACGTCCGCATCGACCGGCTCGACCGGGCCGACGCCGACCAGGCGGTCGTGGCGCCGGTGTCCCGCGAGGACGCGAGCATCACCGACGAGGCGCTCGACGCGCTGTTCGACGCGGCGGGCGGGTACCCGTACTTCATCCAGGCGTACGGCAAGGCGGCGTGGGACGCGGCGCCGAGCAACCCGATCACCGCGGAGGACGTCGGCGTCGCGGCGCCGGAGGCCGAGGCCGAGCTGGCGGTCGGCTTCTTCGGGTCGCGCTACGAACGCGCGACGCCCGCCGAGCGCGAGTACCTGCGGGCGATGGCCGAGCTGACGAAGGGCAAGACCGACGAGGGTGCCGCCACGTCGGACATCGCGACCCACCTCAGCCGCAAGCCGTCGTCCCTGTCGCCGGCGCGGGACAGCCTCATCAAGAAGGGGCTCATCTACTCCGCCGAACGCGGGCGGATCGCGTTCACGGTGCCGCACTTCGGGCGGTACCTGCTGAACATGGACGAGTAGGACCCTCTGCCACTTTCTCCCGCTGTCTAGCGATCTTGCTAGATAGCGGGATAGTCATGCATCGACGCTGAGCCGTCAGTTGGACACGTCCGGTTCATCTTCCCGATGACCGATGATTCACCGGCATGTGTCCCGCTTCACCGAATAAACGGGTGCATCTGTGCGTTGGAAGGAGCATAATAGTCAGTAGCTGGAGAACCAGCCAAGGTCTTCGAAGGAGTGCAAAACCTCATGAACATCGCCGCCAAGCTCCGCGCCCGCCGCGTCGAGTCTCGCAACCGCCGGGCGGTGAACCACGCCATCTCGACCGCCGCCACCCCCGCGATGCGCGACGAGATCCTGATCATGGCGCAGCGTTCGGCCACGACGATCCGCTAAAGACAAACTTTTTTCGACACCGTGTAACACCTGTGGGCCCCCCCACGATGTTCCGGTTGACCCCGTAGTGCTGGCGGACCCCCGACCTGGCAGCACTACGGGGTTTCCATATGGGTGCTCGTCGCTTCGCGCCTTCGCGCCCACCCCTTCGTCATTATTTTGGGGGGCCGAGCCCCCCATGCCCCCCACGTTGCGATGGTCACCTTCGCCGTGGGGGTTTCGCTTTGCTCGCTGCGCTCGCTTGCTTCCTTTGTGGGGGGACTTGAGTGTGTGTGGGGGCCTGGCTCGTTGCGCTTCTCATGCCCTGAAGGTCACCTTCGGGGCGTTGAGTGCCCCGAAGGGGCCCTTCGGGGCATGGCCGACCAGACCTCGGGCGCGCCTGGGCGCCGGGCGCCTGGGCGCCTGGTGGTGGGCTTTCGCCGTTTGCGTTTGGTGGGGGCGGCGGGCACTCCGAGGGCAGGCGCCAGCCTGCCCGTATCGCCTGAACCAGGGCGGCGGAGGCTCGCGGGTCAAGGGGGCCGAGCTCTGCGAGGCCTCGGCGAAGCCGACGCGAAGCGCCCTTGACGCGTGAGGGGCCGCCCGTACAATCCGCCGCCCCCACCAAACCCCCAGCAAGGTTCCCACCAAACCCCCGCACGGGTTCCCACCAACCCGACATGGTCCACCAAGCCCAGCCACCGAGACCAGACAACTTCGGTGGGCTGGGTTGTGTCATCTTGATCTAGGCAGCACAGTGCCTGGCATGGGTGTTGTCTCCGTGGACGTGACAGAGCTGTTCGTCGGTACGGTCGAGGCTCCGTTGCAAGTCGTCCGGGTTTCGTTCTCCGCTTCGGGATCCGTGCGAGTTCATGTTGAGGGCCAAGGGGTTTCCACTCCCGCGCCGGTCGTCGCTGACGGGCAGATCTCCGTCGAGGTCGGGGTGGACACCCATGGCGCCGCGCCGGGTTCGACGATCCCTGCCAGCGCGGTGGTCGGCTCTACCGTGGTCGGCTTCGATCTCACCGTTGCCGAGCCTGGGTGGACCATGCACCTGGTCTCCCACTTCCACTACGACCCCGTCTGGTGGAACACGCAGGCCGCCTACACCGTCGCCTGGGACGAGCTCGACTTTCCCGGGTCGCACCGGGGCGCGCGTCAGCTCGCCGGGTTCGATCTCGTGCGGGCACACCTCGACCTCGCCCTCGCCGAACCCGAGTACCGGTTCGTGCTCGCCGAGGTCGACTACCTCAAGCCCTACTGGGACACCTATCCCGAGGACCGCGAGGTGCTCCGGCGGCTCATGGCCGAAGGCCGGGTCGAGGTCATGGGCGGCGCGTACAACGAGCCGAACACGAACCTGACCGACCCCGAGACGACCGTGCGGAACTTCGTGCACGGCATGGGTTTCCAGCGGGACGTCTTCGGCTCGACACCCGAGACCGCCTGGCAGCTCGACGCTTTCGGGCACGACCCCGCCTTCCCCGGGTTCGCCGCCGACGCCGGGCTCACCTCCAGCTCCTGGGCGCGCGGACCGTTCCACCAGTGGGGGCCGATGGAGACGACCCCGGCGGGCCAGGGCGATCCCACCCGCATGCAGTTTCCCAGCGAGTTCGAGTGGATCTCGCCGTCGGGCCGCGGGTTGCTCACCGCCTACATGACCGACCACTACGGCTCCGGCTGGGGCATGGACTCCGCGCCGACCCTGGACGCCGCCGGGGAAGCCGCCTACCAGGTCTTTCTCGATCTGAAGAAGGTCACCACCGCCAAGCACGTCCTGCTCCCGGTCGGCGGGGACTACACGCCGCCGAACAAGTGGGTCACCGCGCTGCACCGGGACTGGGCGCAGCGGTACGTGTGGCCACGGTTCGAGTGCTCGCTGCCCCGCGACTTCTTCGCCGCCGTACGGGAAGAACTCGCCGCGCGCGGGGAGGAGCCGACTCCGCAGACCCGCGACATGAACCCGATCTACACCGGCAAGGACGTCTCCTACATCGACACCAAGCAGGCGCAGCGCGCCGCGGAGACCGCCGTGCTCGAGGCAGAGGCGTTCGCCGCCTTCGCCACCGTGCTCGGCGACGCCGGCTACCCGGACGCCGCGCTCGCCAAGGCCTGGGTGCAGCTCGCGTACGGCGCGCACCACGACGCCGTCACCGGTTCCGAGTCCGACCAGGTCTACCTCGACCTCGTCACCTCGTGGCGCGACGCGCACGACCTCGCCGTCGGCGTGCGGGACCGCTCGTTGACCGTCCTGTCCGGGCTCGTCGAGCTGCCCGCCGGCGCGGGCACCCCGGTCGTCGTCTGGAACTCGCTCAACCACCCCAGGACCGACACCGTCACGGTGAAGCTCGCCGAGCCGCTGGCCGGGGTGGTCGTCACCGACGACTCCGGCGCCGAGCTGCCCGCCCTCGTCGACCACGGCGGCTGCACCGTCACGTTCCTCGCCACCGGCGTGCCTCCGTTGGGGTGGCAGGTGTTCCGGCTTCGCGCGGCGACGGCCGCACCGGCCTGGACCGCCGTCGACGGGGTCACCGCGGCCAGCGACCGGTACCGCGTGGTCGTCGATCCCGAGCGGGGCGGCGGCGTGCGAAGCCTCGTCGAGGTGGCCACCGGGCGAGAGCTGATCACCGGCGGCGTCGGCAACGAGCTGGCCGTCTACGAGGAGTACCACGACCATCCGACGTTCGGTGAGGGTCCGTGGCACCTGCTGCCCAAGGGGCCCGTGGTCACGTCCGCGTCCCGGCCGGCGACGGTCCGGGTCGAGCGGAGTCCGGTCGGGGAGCGGATCATCGCCACCGGCGCGGTCGGGACCGTGCGGTACACGCAGACGATCACCTTGTGGCACGGCGTGGACCGCGTCGACTGCGTAACCACTGTCGACGAGTTCACCGGCGCCGACCAGCTCCTCCGCGTGCGTTGGCCCTGCGCGGTGCCCGGTGCGCTGCCGGTCAGCGAGGTCGGCAACGCCGTCGTCGGCCGCGGGTTCGGGCTCATCGACGTCGACTCCGCGCAACACCCGTGGACGCTCGACAACCCTGCCCACACCTGGTTCGGGCTCTCCGCCGCCGCGTCGCTGAAGCTCGCCGACGGCGTGCTGCGGCCGATCGGCGTCGCCGAGATCATCGTGCCGACCGAGGCCGAGGCGGCACCGCTCGCCCGTGAGCTGGCCGTCGCGCTCGCGCGGTCCGGCGTCACGTCGACCGTCAGCTCCGCGGCGGGCGCCCGGTACGGGAACCTCGGCGTCGACTCCAACCTGCCGGACGTGCGGATCACGCTCGGTGGACCGGACGTCAACTCGTTCACCGCCGAGGTGCTCGAGCGGTCCGGGACCGGCGCCGACACCCGAGGCGTCTTCTGGGTGGCGCCGGACAAACCGCTCGCCGAGGTATGGCAGCCGAGTGCGGACCTGCGGGACGCTCGCGCGCTCGGGGTGCTGGTCGTGTCCGCGTCGGCCAGTGAGCTGCCCACGCTCATCGACTCGCTCGTGCGGGACCTCGCCGACCACGTCATCGACGTCGGCATCGGGTCACCCGGCCAGGACGGGTACGCCGGGCGCACGGTCGCGTTGCTCAACCGGGGCCTGCCCGGGTTCGCCGTCGACTCCGCCGGCACGCTGCACGCGTCGCTTCTGCGGTCCTGCACCGGATGGCCGTCCGGGGTGTGGATCGACCCGCCGCGCCGGACCGTGCCGGACGGGTCGAACTTCCAGCTACAGCACTGGACCCACGAGTTCCAGTACGCGGTCGCGGCCGGCGACGGCGACTGGCGGGTCGCCGGGATCGCCGAGACCAGCGCCGGGTTCAGCAGGCCCCTGCACGCCGTGGTCACCATGGACGGTGGCGCGCGCGGCATTCCCGGCCGCGGCTCGCTGCTGGCGGCCGAGCCGGCCGACCGGGTGCGGCTCGGCGCGGTGAAGGCCGCTGGCAACCCGTTGACCCGCGGTTCCGTCGCGGCGGCCGACCCGAGGAACAGTCTCGCCGTGCGGCTGGTCGCCCACGCGGGCGTGCCGGTGGCCGCGACGCTGTCGTCGGACGTGGCGCGGCTGGCCGACCTGACATCCGCGAACCTGTTGGAGGAGCCCGGTGCCGCGTTGACCGGCGCGATCGAGGTCGGCGGCTGCGACGCCGTGACCGTGCTCGCGCGGCCGGAACCCGGTTGGACCGGATCCGACGGTGGCGAGCTCGGCCCGGTGGCGGAGCCCGCGCAACCGTTGTACGCCAAGTACTGGCTGCACAACCGGGGGCCCGCGCCGCTCGGCGGACTGCCGCTCGCGGTGCACGTCGACCCGACCGTCGCCGACGTCGATCCCGGCCGGTCGGTGGCGCTGCGGGTGTCGGTCGCGTCCGACTGCACCGACGCGGACCTGCACGGGTTCGTGCGGCTCACGCTGCCCGACGGCTGGCACGCCGAGCCTGCGGAGCTTCCGTTCGGGCTGCCCGCGGGCGGCCACCTGACCAGCGAGCTGACCGTGACCGTGCCGCCCGACGCCGAGCCCGGCCGGTACCCGGTGCGAGTGCGGGTCGAGCCGGCCGACGACGCGATGCCGGCAAGCTGGCGGCAGGTGGTGGAGGACGTCGCGGTGCTGACCGTTGGGTCGACCATCGAGCAGTCGAACCTCATCCGGCTGTCCGCCGATCCGGAGCCGGTCCGGTTGGCACGCGGCGAACGCGGCCGGCTGGCGGTGCGGGTGGTGTCGGCGGCGAGCGGGCCGATCGCGCTCGAGGCGGCGCTGGTCAGCCCGTGGGGGACCTGGGAGTTCGCCGGGCCGAGGGCGGTCGGCGCGGAGCTGCCGGCGAAGGGCGAGGTGGAGCTGTCGTTCGACGTGAGCGTGCCGCCGTGGGCCGCGCCGGGTAGCTGGTGGGCGCTGGTGCGGGTGGCCGGCGCCGGGCGGTTGCTGTACTCGCCGGCCGTGCCGCTGGAGGTCGTGCCGTGACCACGGTCGCGTGGGTCGGCGACGCGGCCATCGACGTGTCCACCGTGGACGCCCGGGAGGTCGGGCTGCGGTCCGGGCCGGCGCGTACGACGTTGCCGCGTGAGCACACGGGCGAGGGCCGGCAGCTCCGGCGCTGGCTCGTGCAGGTGCTCGTGGCGGAGGAGCTGGTCGCCGCGGCGGCCGGCGGTCTCACCGAGGCGGACGCGCCGCCGCTCGTCGAGCTGGCGCCGGACCGGGCCGCGCTGCTCGGTCTTGGCAGTGTCGCGGCGGCCGTGTTGACACGGCTTCCCTTGGCGCGCGCGGTGTTCGTGGCCGTGACGGCCGACGTCGACGTGTCCGACGCCGCGGTCGCGCGGTTCCACGACGCCAACCCGGAACGGTTCCGGGTGCCGGCGGAACGGCTGGTGCGGCACGCGCTCGACGGCGACCCGCGCGATCGTCCACAACGGACACTGCGGCGCGGCGAGCTGACCGGTCCGGTCGAGGACGCCGTGTTCGCGGCGGCCGAGGGCACCGTGGTCGGGCCCGTGGTCGATCCGCTCGGCACGCACACGGTGCTCGTCGAGGAGGTGCGGCCGGCGCACGTGCGGTCATTGGCGCAGGCACGCGACGAGATCGTCGCGCACCTGCTCGCCCGCGCGCGGCGACGCGCGTTCACCGCGTGGCTCGACCGGAACGCCGCGGCGCGGGTGCGGCTCGCGCCAGGGTTCGAGCATCCCGGCGACCCCGGCCAGCCCGACAACACCCACCGCCACTGATGAACACGGTGCTGGCACTGGACATCGGCGGCACGAAGGTCGCCGCCGGGCTGGTCGCCCAGGACGGCAGGCTGCTGCGGCACGCGACCCGGCCGACGCCCGCCGAGACCCCGTTCGACGCGGTCGCGGCCGTGCTCGACGAGCTGGCGATCGGCACGGTGGCGGCCGTCGGGATCGCCTGCGCCGGTCCGGTCGACGCCGTCGCGGGGACCGTCGCGCCGATCAACATCACGGCGTGGCAAGACTTTCCGCTGTGTGCGCGGCTGCGTGAGCTGGTCGGCGCACCGGTCGCGCTCGCGGGCGACGGGCTGTGCATGGCGCTCGGCGAGCACTGGCTCGGCGCCGGGCAGGGCAGCGACGCGATGCTCGGGATGGTCGTGTCGACCGGAGTCGGTGGCGGTTTGGTGTTGGCCGGGCGGCCGTTCGGCGGGCGCAGCGGCAACGCGGGGCACGTCGGGCATGTGGTGGCTGAGCCGGACGGTGACTCGTGCACGTGTGGCGGACGCGGGTGTGTGGAGACGGTGGCCAGCGGACCGAGCCTGGTGCGGTGGGCGCGCGGTCGGGGCTGGACCGGGGCGGACGCGGGCGCCCTCGCGGTGTCGGCCCTGGCCGGGGACCCGGTCGCGGCGGCCGCGTTCCGCCGTGGCGGGCGCGCGGTCGGCCTCGCGGTGGTCGCGACAGCGGCGGTGTGCGACCTCGACCTGGCGGTGATCGGCGGCGGGGTCGCGCAGGCCGGCGACCTGTTGTTCGACCCGGTGCGGGAGACGATCGCGACGCACGCGCGGCTGTCGTACCTGCGGGACCTGCGGGTGGAGCCCGCGAAGCTCGGCACCTCGGCCGGTCTGTACGGCGCCGCCGCGTTGGCTTACTCTTTGCTCTAGTCAACAAATTGTTTCACGGGAAACGAGGGTCCACATGCCCACGCCGGTGTCGTCCGACCGGATCTCCGCAGTCAGGGCATTCAACAGGAGCTACACGACATTCCTCGGCGCATTGGACGAACACCTGCTGAGCTCGCCGTACTCTTTGACTGAAGCAAGGGTTCTGTTCGAGCTGGGGCAGCGGGACGAGACCGAGGTGTCGACGCTGCGCCGCGCGATCGACCTGGACGCCGGCTATCTGAGCCGGCTGCTCGCCCGGTTCGAGGAGAACGGTCTCGTGCATCGCGACCGGTCGGGCTCGGACGCGCGGCGTCAGGTGATCCGGCTGACCACCACGGGCCGGGACGCGTTCCGGATGCTGGACGCCAAGTCGATCGGGCAGATCCGCGCGCTACTGGCCGACCTGACCATCGCGGAACAGGACCGGCTGATCGAGGCCATGGACATGATCCGCAACCGGATCGAGCGGCCGGCCGACCGACCGCCGGTGACGCTGCGGCCGCCGGAGCCGGGCGACTTCGGCTGGGTGATCGCGCGGAACGGCGCCCTGTACGCGGCCGAGCACGGGTGGGACGGGTCGTACGAGGCGCTCGTCGCGCAGATCGTGGCCGCCTACCTTGGCGAACACGACCCGGCCCGGGAGACCGCGTGGATCGCGGAGCTCGACGGCGAGCGCGTCGGCGCGGTCTTCTGCGTACGGCAGGACGACACGACGGCGCGGCTGCGGCTGCTGCACGTCGAACCGAGCGCGCGGGGCACGGGCGTCGGGTCGGTGCTGGTCGACGAGTGCGTGCGGTTCGCGCGGGCCGCCGGGTACCGCGCGATGGAGCTGTGGACGGTGTCACTGCTCGCGCCGGCGCGCCGGATCTACCAACGAGCCGGGTTCGAGCTGGTCGTCGAGGAAACCAAGCAGCGGTTCGGACACGAGCTGACCGGGCAGACGTGGCGGCTCGAGCTTCACTCCCGAGGCAGGCGACCCATCAGGTAGAACTCGTCGTTCGGGCGCAACGCGGTGAGGTGCGCGATCCGGTTGGAGAGCGCGAACAACGCGGTGACGGCGCCGACGTCCCAGACCTCCTCGTCGGTGAGGCCGGCGGCGCGGGCGTCGTCGAGGTCGTCGGCGCCGAACGTGGCGGGTTCGACGGCGAGCGCCAGCGCGAGGTCGACGATCGCGCGCTGGCGTTCGGTGAGCTCGACGGTCCACGGGTTTGTGGCGACGCGGTCGGCGATGCGCGGGTCCTTCGCGCGGATGCGCAGGATCGCGCCGTGCGCGACGACGCAGTAGGTGCAACTGTTGGCGCCGGACGTGGCGACGACGACCAGTTCGCGCTCGGCCTTCGTGAGTCCGCCGTCGCGTTCCATCACGGCGTCGTGGTAGTCGAGGAACGCGCGCAGCTCGGCCGGGCGGTGGCCGAGCGCGAGAAACACGTTGGGCACGAACCCCGACTTCTCGGCGATGGCGGCGATGCGTTCACGCAGGTCATCGGGGAGATCGGTCAACTCGGCGACGGGGAACCTGCTCACGGTGTCGGCCACGGGTTCACCGTACTTGTCGATTGTGGGTTGGGTCGGGCATCTAGGGGGTGTTGGCTTTGACCGAGGAGGACACGATGGCTGGATATGTGGGATTTCTGCGGGGGACCGAGGACGCGCAGACGCACCTCAGCCCGGCGGAGGCGCAGCGGACGCTGGAGCGGTACATCGAGTGGAGCGCGTCGCTGGCCGCGGCGGGCAACCCGGTTGGCGGCGGCGGACTGTCGCGGCGCGGACGCGTGGTGCGCGGCCTCGACGCGACCGACGGGCCGTTCGTCGAGGGGACGGAGATTCTCGGCGGGTTCCTCACGATCGAGGCGACCGATCTCGACGAGGCGGAGAAGATCTTCTCGAGCCATCCGCACCTGGATTTCGGGTCTATCGAGGTGCGGAAGATCGGCGCGCAGGGATGCGAGCCCTGATGGACCCGGCTCGGCCGCTGGCGGGCGGGTCTGGCCTCCGGCCCCCGATTTCCAGCCTACCGGCGGGCACCGACAGTTCTGGTGGGTCAGCGAGGCAGGGTGTGGACAACTCAGAGCCGGGTTGGCCGCTGGCCCCCGAAGCCACGCTACCGCGCGGCACCGACAGTTCTGGTGGGTCGGCGGGGTGGGGTGTGGACAACTCCGGGCAGGTCGTCGAGCAGCTCTTTCGGCACAGTGCCGGGCGCATCACCGCCACTCTGGTTCGGGTGTTGGGACCCGCTCATCTCGATCTCGCCGAGGAGGCTGTCCAGGAAGCCATGGTGCGTGCGCTGCAGCGGTGGCCCTTCGCCGGTGTGCCCGCCAACCCGCGGGGGTGGCTCTTCTCCGTCGCTCGCAACCATGTGCTCGGGTCGGTTCGGCACGGTGCGGTCGTGCGGGCCAAGCTTCCGTTGCTCGCCACACCGGAGGTCGTCGATGACGAGCCTGCCGGCGATGACGAGCTGGCGCTGATGTTTCTCTGTTGCCACCCCGAGCTGCCGTTGGTCTCGCAGGTCGCCATGACGCTGCGGACCGTCGGCGGGCTCGGGGTCAACGAGATCGCGACCGCGTTGCTCACCGCGCCGGCGACGGTGGCCCAGCGGTTGGTGCGGGCGAAGAAGTGGCTGCGCACCGAGGCGGCCCGGGTGGTCGACGTGCCGCGGGCCGACGCGCTCGAGTCGCGGCTGGACGCCGTGCTTTCCGTGCTGTACCTGCTGTTCAACGCCGGGTACGACGCCGTGGAAGGTGACCGGCTCGTCCGTGGCGAGCTGTGTGCCGAGGCCGTTCGGCTGTGTCGGCTGTTGTGTGCGGACCCGCGGACCGACCTGCCGCGGGTGCGCGCGTTGCTCGCGCTCATGTTGTTGCACGGCAGTCGGTTGGCGGCGCGGACCGACGACGCCGGGGACCTTCTGCTGCTCGCCGAGCAGGATCGGGGGCGGTGGGACCAGAGGATGATCGCCGAGGGCGTTCGGGTGTTCGGCGATTCTTGTGTCGGCGTGGCGAAGTCCGCGTTCCACATAGAGGCGGCCATCGCGCTCTGCCATGTCGGGGTGGCGACCGAGTGGGCTCGGATCGTCGGGCTCTACGACGAGCTGCTCACCGTCAAGCCGTCGCCGGTCGCCGCGCTCAACCGGGCCGTCGCCGCCGCCATGGCCGGGGACCTCGACCCCGCCGAGCTGAACCGGCTGCGGGAGGAGCCCGCACTGCGTGACTACCACCTGTTGCCCGCGGCGCTCGGGGCGCTCTGGCTGCGGGCCGGGGAACCTCGGCTCGCGGCCGAGTACTACCGGGAAGCACTGACCAAACGCTGTTCGGCACCGGCGCGGAGATTCCTCCAGCGACAGCTCGCACTGTGTCTGTAGCCCGTTCGGACTAGTGGGGATTACCGCGCGTTAACCGCGGCCGCTGTGGACAACTTGGTGACTAATGGCCGTCCACCGGGTGTCGCGCGCATGTCCGAAGCGCTGACCGAGGGCTCGACCAGGCGGGCACCTCCACAGGCTGTGCACAGGTCTGTCCACAGGCTGTGGATAGAACTAAAAGCCCGCACCTATCCGGTGATGCTCGGCCAGGTGATCGCCCACAATGAGTAGACACGCCAGGCAACGGGCGCCCTCATGGCCGCGGACGAGCTTGTCGAACGGCACGCTGTGACTGCACGCCGCCTCGACGAAACTCGCCACCTGTTCCGGCCGTTCGAAGGCATGTACGCGGTCGTCGTACCGCGACAGCAGCCACACCCACCTGTCACACGCGTTGGACATAAGCCGACCTCCCACGCTGCGATGTCACTCATGGTGCAGACGTGGCCACTCAAGTCCCGTGATGCAAGTTGCAGAAAAATGGGGACCACCCAACCGGGTGGTCCCCATTCTCCGTGAATAATCGTCAGGCGAGGCGCGTCTTCAGCGCGTCCAGCTCGGCACGCAGCACCGTCGGCACCTTCTCGCCGATCTTGGCGAACCACTCCTCGATGAGCGGGATCTCCTTGCGCCACTCGGTCGCGTCGAACTTCAGCGCCGCCTCGATCTCGCCGCGCGTCTCGTCGAGGCCCGACAGGTCGAGGTCGTCCGCGGTCGGGAGGTACCCGATCGGGGTCTCGACTGCGGCCGCCTTGCCCTCGAGGCGCTCGATGGCCCACTTCAGGACCCGGCTGTTCTCACCGAAGCCCGGCCACAGGAACTTTTTGTTCTCGTCCCGGCGGAACCAGTTCACGTAGAAGATCTTCGGCAGCTTGTCGGCGTCGGCACGCTTGCCGGTGTCGATCCAGTGCTGGAAGTAGTCACCGGCGTGGTAGCCGATGAACGGCAGCATCGCCATCGGGTCGCGCCGGACCACGCCGACCTTGCCCTTGGCCGCGGCCGTGGTCTCCGACGACAGCGTGGCGCCCATGAACGTGCCGTGCTGCCAGTCACGCGACTCCGCCACCAGCGGGATGGTGTCGGCGCGGCGACCGCCGAAGAAGATGGCCGAGATCGGCACGCCCTTCGGGTCGTCCCACTCCGGCGCCAGGATCGGGCACTGCGACATCGGCGTGCAGTACCGCGAGTTCGGGTGCGAGGACGGCTCGTTTGAGTCCGGGGTCCAGTCCTGCTTCTTCCACGAGGTCAGGTGCGCGGGCGGCTCGCCCATCCCCTCCCACCAGATGTCGCCGTCGTCGGTGAGCGCGACGTTGGTGAAGATCGAGTTGCCCTTCTCGATCGTGCGCATCGCGTTCGGGTTCGTGTGGTAGTCGGTGCCCGGCGCGACACCGAAGAAGCCCGCCTCCGGGTTCACCGCGTACAGCCGGCCGTCGTCGCCGAACCGCATCCACGCGATGTCGTCGCCGAGCGTCTGGACCTGCCACCCCGGGATGGTCGGCTGGAGCATCGCCAGGTTCGTCTTACCGCACGCGCTCGGGAAGGCCGCGGCGATGTAGTAAACCTTGTCCTCCGGCGAGATCAGCTTGAGGATCAGCATGTGCTCTGCGAGCCAGCCCTCGTCGCGGCCCTTCACCGACGCGATCCGCAGCGAGTAGCACTTCTTGCCGAGCAACGCGTTGCCGCCGTAGCCGGACCCGTAGCTCCAGATCTCCCGCGTGTCCGGGAACTGCGAGATGTACTTCTCCTCGTTGCACGGCCACGCGACGTCCTGCTCGCCGTCGACGAGCGGCGCGCCGACCGAGTGCAGTGCCGGGACGAAGTCACGCTCGTTGCCGTCGGCGTCGACGAACCGCTCGAGCGCCTTCGTGCCCATCCGGGTCATGATCTTCATCGAGGTCACGACGTAGGCGGAGTCGGTCACCTGCAGTCCGAGCATCGGCTGCTCCGCGCTCAGCGGGCCCATGCAGAACGGGATCACGTACATCGTGCGACCGCGCATCGAACCCCGGTAGAGATCAGTCATGAGCGACTTCATCTCGTGCGGCGCCATCCAGTTGTTGGTGGGGCCTGCGTCGTCGGGGTCCGCGGAGCAGATGAAGGTGCGCTGCTCGACGCGGGCGACGTCATCGGGGTCGGAAGCGGCCCAGAACGAGTTCGGCTTGGCCTTCAAACGCGTGAACGTGCCGGCCTCGACGAGCTGATCGGTCAGTCGGGTCCACTCTTCGTCGGAGCCGTTCACCCAGACGACCTCGTCCGGGGTAGTCAGCTCAGCCACCTCCCGCACCCAGGAAAGAAGCCGTCCGTGGGTAGTGGGTGTGTTGTCGACACCTGGGATTGCCACTGCCGTCATGTCGCTTCGTCTCCTGACTGAACGCCGAATGCCCAGGACGCCGCTGTCCGTTTGCGGACTTCGGCGTCCTGGGTGAACGGCGAAGCCCCCGTCCGGAGCACGGACGGGACCTCGCAATGGGATGTACTGAGGTTAACCGGGTTACCGGCAGGCAAACGAGGTCTGGCGTGTCGGCTCACTCACAAGACCGATTCGGGTATCGATTCAGAACCAGATGTACGAGTGGTCTAGCGCACAAAAACCGATCCCGGCAGGCAGATGCCCACCGGGATCGGGTCGAAACTAGGTTTTGTGGCGAAGTGGTTCAGATCACCGCTCGGCCCAGACGGCGTCCGAGGTCGCCGACGAGGAGGAGGCGCCGCTGTCGTCCGGCGTGTACTCACCGGAGGAGTCGATGTGGCCCTCCTCGGTGGTGGTCCACTCGTCCTCACCGGTGTGCTCGGCAACCGTGACGTCGCCGTCCGACTCGATGATGACGGCCTGGTCGGCCTCGCCGTCGCCGTTCGTGTCGGTGAAGGCGTAGGTCGTGCCGTCGGAGTCGGTGACCACGGCGGTGTCGTTCTCGCCGTCGCCGTCGGTGTCGTACGTGGCCGGACCCGCGTCCACGTCCTCACCCGGCAGGTCGACGGTGATGTCCTCGCCACCGGTGGACTCGGTCGACGAGTCGTCGTCGGAGTCGGTCGTGTCGGTGCTGTCGCTGCCGGACCCATCGGCATCGTCGGCACCGTCACCGGTCGGGGTCGGGAGGCTCTCCACGTCCTCGGCGGTCCACTCGCCGGTCGACTCGTCGTACTCGGCGCCGGCCACGATCTCGCCGTTCTCGTCGTACTCGACCGCTACGTCGGCCGTGCCGTCACCGTCCGTGTCCGCGAACGCCAGGTAACCGTCTTCGGTCTCGACCACGGCGGTGTCGTTCTGACCGTCACCGTCCATGTCGTAGTTCTCCTCGGCGGCGTACTCCTCGCCGTCGATCTCCACCGTCAACTCGTCCTGACCACCGGTGTCCGTGTCGGTGCTGGTGTCGTCGGTCGTAGTCTCGTCGTCCACGTACACGGGTGTGCCCCCTTACTCAGTCCCTCACGGGATCTATCAAGCTCATCTTGTTGTGTTACGGCATGTATGACTGACAGTAGGCCCGGTCGGTTCCCTCAACAATCTGGAGGGTTCAGGCCCGGTCCCGCACCGAACGGATGCTGGCGAGCAGCTTCTCCGTCCGTTCCCGGCCGGCTGTCACCTCGGCCAGCCGCTTGTTGACCGCGTTCAGCCGCTTCGTACGTTCCGCAGTGTCCAAACGCAGTGCCTTGTCTACCTCACGCAGCTCTTCTTCGATACCCGTGATTCTCTTGCCGAGGGCCTCGTCCAGCGCCAGCGCGAGCTGTGACTCGGCCTCGATCAGCTGCTCGGACACCAGTTGGTCCAGAGTGGACCGTGCGTCCGTGATCGACTCGGTCAGCCACAGCTTCATGTGTTGCTTCTCCGCCGTGTGCTTGCGGGTCCGCTGTAGCCACCAGCCGGCGCCGAGACCGATGATCGCGACCGGCGCCAACGCGATCAGGCTGGCGCCGAGACCCGCCGCGGCGGCGCCGCCGATGCCGGGGATGAACCGCGCCACCATCGAGCCGGCGCCGAGACCACCGGTCGCACCGGTGAACACCAGCAGCTTGTCCTCGGTCGTCGGCTGCCGCTTCTCCGGCGGGCGCAACACGACCAGGGGATGCCCGGCCCTGGCGAACTGCGCGCGGATCATCTCGAGCTCGTCCGGCGAGAACAGGTCGGCGAGCACGGACTCGGCCAGCCGGTTCAGCCGCGCGCCGACCGACATGCCGATCCGGCCGGACACCATCTGCATCGCGGCGTCCACCTGCGCGGGCAGCGTCGGCAGCCGTTCGCGGTCCGCGGCGTCGATGGCCTGGCGGAACCACGACTGCAGGTCACGCATCTGACGGGCGATCTCGTGGTTGTTCTCCAGGCGGGCGCGCTGCGTCTCGCTGCGCATCTTCACCTGCCAGCCCTTGGTGGACGACCGGCGCTCGGTGGACAGCTCCTCCTTGCGGGCGCGCAGCGTCTCGGCCTCCTCCTCGCCGGTGGACAGCGCGCGCCGCTCGGACTCCAGCTTGATGTTCAGCTCGGCGAGCGCGGTCGACAGCGCGCGCATGGTGTTGGCCTCGCCGAGCATCGCGGCCCGGCCGGCCAGCAGCCCGGACAGCGACGCACGCAGCTCGTCCACCCCGGACCGCTCGCGCAGCATCGCGGCCGCCTCCGGGTTGGGCGCCTTGCCGGCCATCTCGTACATCCGTGCGGAGACGGGGTGGAACTTGGCGCCGGCGAACCGGGGCGCGTGCTCGGCGAGCAGCGCCTGGTCCTCCTCGAGCACCTGCCGCCAGCCGCGGTACTGGTCCACTTTGGACAACGCGAACACGATCGTCTCGACGCGTTCGCCAACGTTCGCGAGGAAGTTCAGCTCGCCGCTGGTGAACGGCGCGGACGCGTCCACCACGAACAGCAGTGCGGTGGCGGCCGCCGCGGCCTCGATGGCCAGCTCGCCGTGCACCGAGTCGAGGCCGCCGACGCCCGGAGTGTCCACAATGGTCAGCTTCTCGAGGAACTCGACCGGACCGTCGACCTCGACGTAGCGGGGTGGCAGCTCGCCGCCCGGCAGCTCATGCGACGCAGACACCCAGTTGATCAGCTCGGCGATGTTCACCGGGACCGGCGCGAGCTGGCCGGGGTAGCAGGCACGGGCCTCCCACTCCTCGGCGTGCCCGAACACGAGGTAGGTCGCGGTGGCCACGTCGGCGTCCACCGGCGAAAGACCAGGGCTGCCGAGCAGCGCGTTGACGAGCGAGCTCTTGCCCCGGTTGGTCTCGCCGACCACGACCACGGACGGCTTGCCCTTGCGCTTGGCGCGGATCTCCTCGACCCAGCGGGCGGAGTCCGGGTTGACGTCCTTGAGCAGTGCCAGCAGCTTCTCCCGCGTCGCCGCCACCTGCTTGGGCAGCGACATCGGCTGCGCGGGAGCAGTCATGATGCCCCCTCACCCGCTACGCGGCGCCGGAACGCTCCGCAAGCTCCGCTCCACCGGCGCCCTTCGCGGCCTCGCTGGCGTCCTGAATCTCGATGATTCGCTCCGCAAGCTCCGCTCATGTCGCGCCCTTGCTGTACACCGTGACGATTGGTGCGCGGAGCACCTCGCCGCGGTCGCTGAAGCCGACCACCTCGGTCTCGGCGACCACGCCGTCGAGCGCCGAGTCCGCGGTGGCGACCGTGCCGCCCGCCTCGTGGTAGGTCGGGTCGAACCGCACACCGTCTGGCCGGACGGCGTCCACGCCGACGCCGGCGAGGCCCTCCTCCAGCCGTTCGACGACGCCCGCGCTGCGGGCCCGGTCGAGTGCGTAGAGACAAAGCTGCACCAACGCCTTGCGCTCCGTGAGCGCCTGATCGAGTGCGACCGCGTCGGCGCTCTGGGGCACGTCGTCCGGCACGGCGAAATCACCTCCGGATACCAGCCCGTCGGACGCGATGCCGACCTGGTGTTGCTGCAGTTCCGCCGCACGGACCGCGTCCGCGATCACGTGGGCCTTCACCTCGATCGTGGACTCGGCGGGGTCGACGTCGGCCATGGCGTGCTCGTCCCCTTCGCCGGCTTCCCTGTCGCGGCGCTGCTTGAACCACGAAGCCACTACGACATCACCGCCTCTCCTCACCCCGCCTGTTCGCGAAGCTGTTGCCAGACCAGGAAATACGCGCGGTGCACGACGTGCGCGACGCGGCTCTGCGCCGGGGTGGCGCCGAAGGACGCGAACGACCGCCACCAACCGGCCCGCTCGAGAGCGTAGGCGGACAGCTCCTTGTGCGGGCGGCCCTTCATGCCGAGCTGCTCACCGATGTCGGCGCTGCCACCCACCCGCAGCACCTCCTCGGCGAGATCCTCCGGCATGGCGACCGCGCCGGACGTGACCAACGTGAGCGCCTCAAGCAGACGTAGCTGGTGCGCCTCCGGCTTGGCGAGCAGCACCTCGATCGCGTCGTGGACCCGTTGGCGCTCACCGGGATCGCCGGACGCGTGGGCGAGCGCGGTGACCGAGGCGAGCGCGGCCGCCGCCTTGATGCCGTCCGCTCGCGCGCGGAACACCGCGTCGAGCCTGCCGCGCACACCGGCGAGACCGGACGCGTTCAGCAGTGTGCGGCGCAGCGACCCGGCGGTCAGCTCCGGGTCGGCCCGCAACGCGTTGACGGCGCAGCGAATGCCGTACAGGTCAAGGGTCTCGAGCAGTCGTGTCCTGGTGCCGGCCGGCACCTCGCAGTCCCAGGTGACGAAGATGTCCGCGGACATCAGCATCGTCTCCCAGGTGCCGTCGTCCAGTTTGGACAGTGCGCGCAGCGCGTCGGCGTCGGCGGAGGTGAAACCGCCGGACTCGGCGGACTCGGCGAGCAGGCCGATCACCGGGATGACGTCGGCGACCCTCGGCTTGAGCGTCGCGGCCTGCTTCTCGGCGAGCAGGGTCGCGGCCCGCCACACGTCGCCGTCGGAGCCCGTGACCGACTCCGGCGCGATCGTGTCCGCCTTGTTCAGGATGGCGATCGCGTTGACCGGGCCCGCCTCGCGACTGGCGGTGGCCGCGGTGAACGCGGCGAGTGCCTGCTGGTCGTCGGCGCGCACGCCCTGGGTCACGACGTAGAGGACGGCCTCCGCGCCCGCGACGGCGTTGCGGGAGGTGTCGTCCAACTCGTCGTCGTCATCACTATCGGCACCGTCGGTCTCCTCGCCTGCCGAGCCGTCCGGCTTGCGGTGCTTGGCGGCGCCGAGGAGCTGCTCGGTGCGCCTGACCGACGCGGCGTCGAGCGAGCCGAGGCCGGGGGTGTCGATGACCGTGAGGTCGCGCAGCACGGCGTTGGTGAGGTACGCCTCGAGGTGCGACACCTTGTCGAAGTCGACGTCGAGGTCGTTGGGGATCATGCCGCCGACGTCGAAGGGCAGCACCTGCTTGCGGCCGTCGAGGAACACGACCTCCACCCGGTCGACCGTGCCGTACTGGAAGCGCGTGACCAGCCGGGTGCACTCACCGACGTCCGTCGGCGCGACCCGGCGGCCGATCAACGCGTTGACCAGCGTCGACTTGCCGGACTTGATGCGCCCGGCGACCGCGACCTGCAGTGGGGCGGACAGCCTGCGCAGCACCTCGCGGAACCCGGCGGCCGTCCGCGCGGACACCTGCGGCTGCAGTCGCGTGCACAGGTTGGCCACCGCGGCGGACAACGGACCGGCCACGTGTTGCTGCTCGGTAGCCGTCGTCATGTCACCCCCTCGAAGCACCAGCGTCGTGCCCCAATGATCGTGCCATGTCGGTCCGGGGATCGGAGGCCGGTCCAACTATCCGGACGGAGCGTGCCAGTCAACCATCGGAGGTAGGCACGATCAGCCTGCGGCGTGACGCAAGGTCACGCGTCCGCTGCTTACCATTTGTCCGTGCGGCGGTTCAGCCTGTGGATGAAAGCGCACCCCATGGTCGGGGACTCGCTGCTGGCTGTCCTCATCGCGTCGTTCGACGTGCTGATCTTCATCAGCAGAGCGGTCAACCCCAACGACGACCCGCCGCGTGCCTGGTACGTCACGCTGCCGGTGCTCGCCGCCGCGGTCGCGCCGATCGTGTTCCGCCGCAAGTACCCGATCGTCGCCGCCTACGCCACACTCGCCGCGGGCACCCTGCACTCCGTGCTGGAGCTCGGCATCGCGAGCATGTTCACCGCGTGCATCGCGGTGTACACCCTGGTCGCCTACGTCGGCCGCCGGCCGGCGGTGCTCTACGTCGCGGTGAACGAGGTCGTCTCGCTCGTGCAGACGCCGTGGCAGTTCCCGCAGCAGTGGGTCACCACGTTGATCGTGGTGAACCTGGCGGTCGCGTTCTCGTGGGCGCTCGGCGAGTACGTCGGCGCGCGGCGGGCCTACCACACCGAGCTGGAACAGCGGCTCGCGCTGCTGGAGACCGAACGCGACCAACAGGCGCGGATCGCGGTCGCCGAGGAACGCGCCAGGATCGCCCGCGAGCTGCACGATGTCGTCGCGCACGCGGTGAGCGTGATGGTCGTGCAGGCCGACGGCGCCGCGTATGCCGTGCGCAGCCAGCCCGACCTCGCAGAACGCGCGGTGCAGACGATCTCCAGCACCGGCCGCGAGGCACTGACCGAGCTGCGCAGGCTGCTCGGCGTGCTGCGCAGCGAGGACACGTCCGGGGAACGCACGCCGCAGCCCGGCACGCAGTCACTGTCCGAGCTCGCCGCGCGGGTGCGGTCGGTGGGGCTGCCGGTGCAGCTCGACATCGTCGGCAACGTCGACGACCTGCCGGCCGGCGTCGGCCTCGGGATCTACCGGATCGTGCAGGAGGCGCTGACGAACTCGCTCAAGCACGCCGGCCCTGGCTCGTCCGCGAGCGTGCGGGTGGCACGGGTCGGCGACCGGGTCGAGCTGTCCATAGTGGACAACGGGCATCGCACGACCCGCGCGCTCGTCGGGGTCTCCGGCGGCAACGGGCTGATCGGCATGCGGGAGCGGGCGCTGGTGTTCGGCGGCACGCTGGACGCGGGGCCGCGCTCCGGCGGCGGGTGGCAGGTGCGCGCGAGCCTGCCGTTCGGCAACGGGTGAGGGGCAACTAGCTTGGGCTACGTGATCAGGGTGGTGCTCGTCGACGACCAGGAGCTCATGCGGGTGGGCTTTCGCATGGTGCTCGGCGCGCAGGAGGACATGGAGATCGTCGGCGAGGCCGGCAACGGGCAGCAGGCGGTCGAGCTGGCCGAGTCGCTGCGGCCCGACGTGGTGCTGATGGACGTCCGGATGCCCGTGCTCGACGGCGTGGAGGCCACCAAGCTGATCACCGAGCGGGGCCTCGCGAAGGTGCTCGTGATGACGACGTTCGATCTCGACGAGTACGCGTTGTCCGCGCTGCGCAACGGCGCGAGCGGGTTCCTGCTGAAGGACACCCCGCCGGTGCAGCTCGTGTCCGCGCTGCGGTCGGTGGCGAGCGGGGACGCGGTGGTCTCGCCGAGCGTCACCCGGCGGCTGCTCGACCGGTTCCTCGGTTCGGCGGGCGGCGAGCTGCGCGACGCCGCGATGCTCGACGTACTCACCGACCGGGAACGCGAGGTGCTGCTGCTGATGGCGCAGGGCCTGTCGAACACGGAGATCGCCCGCAAGCTGTTCCTCTCCGAGGCGACGGTCAAGACCCACGTCGGCCGCGTGCTGTCCAAGTTGGACCTGCGGGACCGTGTGCAGGCGGTCGTGCTCGCCTACGAGACCGGCGTAGTCCGGCCCGGCGAAGTCTGAGCCGCCCCCGCGCGACGTGCCGCTCACGTCCCCCGTGAGTGCGGGCCCTGAAAGGCGCGTTGAGGGCATTGGGCGCCCTGAACGCGCCTTTCAGGGCATGGTCGTGGCCGGGTCACCGGTGGGTGCGGTGCGCCTGTCTCGGAAGGGCCCTTCACAACGTGAAGGAACCCCGTCCACGTGTCCTGACCAGCGACTTCACCGAAAGCCTCGCGCGCGATGCATCCCCCACCCGATCCCGGGGGCGGCCCAGTGCCCAGTCTACCGGTACCCCCCGACAGAACTGGCGATGTTGATCTTGCCTGTGGATAACTTGTCGGGGGATCCCCTACCTGAGAGTGACATCGAATCAGGGTTGCCTCAGGGTGGTTACGGATCCCGCCACCCTTTTGGTTGATGGAGGCTACTCCCAGAAGTTGACCTGAACAGGCGACCACAGGTGGACGTGCGAAAACGCCGTGGACCGCCACTATTTGCCTCAGGGGAAAACAACACTCAGGGAGACACCATGATTGAGGCAGTCGGCCTCAGCAAGCGCTATGGACGGACGGTGGCAGTCGACAACCTGTCCTTCACCGTCCAGGGCGGGCGGGTGACCGGCTTCCTCGGCCCGAACGGCGCCGGGAAGTCCACCACGATGCGGATGATTCTGGGGCTGGACGCGCCGACCGCGGGCGGTGTCCGCATCGACGGCAAGCGTTACCGGGAGCTGCACGAACCACTGCGGACGGTCGGCGCGCTGCTGGACGCGAAGTGGGTGCACCCCAACCGGTCGGCCCGCTCCCACCTGCGCTGGCTCGCCAAGTCCAACAAGCTTTCGCCCAAGCGTGTCGACGAGGTGCTCGACATCGTCGGCCTCACCGAGGTCGCGAACCGGCGCGCGGGCGGGTTCTCGCTCGGCATGTCGCAGCGGCTCGGCATCGCGGCCGCGCTCCTCGGTGACCCGCAGGTGCTGCTGTTCGACGAGCCGGTCAACGGTCTCGACCCGGAGGGCATCCTCTGGATCCGCCGGTTCATGCACCGCCTGGCCGAAGAGGGCCGGACCGTGTTCGTGTCCAGCCACCTGCTCTCGGAGATGGCGCTCACCGCGCAGGACCTGATCGTCATCGGCCGCGGCAAGCTGATCTCGCAGTGCACCACCGACGAGTTCGTCGCCCAGGCGACGGAGAACACGGTCATCGTGCGCAGCCCGCAGCTCGCGCTGCTCCGCTCGGCGCTCGGCCAGCAGGGGGTGTCGGTCCGGGACGAGGGCGAGAGCCTCGTGGTGTCCGGGATGGACATCGCCGACATCGGCGAGCTCGCCGCCGCCAAGGGCGCCGTGCTGCACGAGCTGAGCCCGCAACGTGGCTCGCTCGAGGAGGCCTTCATCCAGCTCACCGGCGACTCCGTCGAGTACCACGCGGCCGTCGGCGACGCCGCCGCCGTGCCGCCCGCAGACCTCATGCCAGCTGGGAAGTGAACCGATGACTCTGCTCGCAGTCGAACGCATCAAACTCTTCACCACGCGCTCACCGCTGTGGTGCACGATCGCCGCACTGGCGATCACCATCGGCTTCGCCGCGCTGATCGCCGGGGTGGACGACAAGAACCTGCCGACCATCGCGTCGACGCAGTTCGGGTACAGCTTCGGCCTCGTCGTGATCATGGTGATGGCCACGCTCGCGGTCACCACCGAGTACCGCTTCGGCACGATCCGCGCGACGTTCCAGGCGATTCCCAACCGGACCGCCGCGCTACTCGCGAAGACCACGGTCGTCGCGTTGTTCGCCGGCGTCATCGGCCTCGCCTCGTCGTTCGCGTCGGTCGGCATCGCCAAGCTGATCCGGCCGAGCGCAGACCTGTCCATCAACACCGCGTTCGAGTGGCGCGCGGTGGCCGGCGTCGGCCTGATCTACGCGACCGCCGCGATCATGTCGGTCGCGGTCGGCACGCTGGTCCGGCACTCGGCGGGCGCGGTCTCGCTGATCCTCGTGTGGTCGCAGGTGGTCGAGGGCCTTGTCCAGCTGATCCCGAAGATCGGTGACGACATCCACCAGTGGATGCCGTTCTACGTGGCCAACAAGTTCCTGACCGGGGACCCGGACCCGACCAGCCGGCTCGCCACCGAGGGGCCGCCCGCGTCGGACGCGGTGCTGAGCCCCTGGGGTGCTCTCGCGTACTTCGTCGGGGTCGCGCTGGTGCTGTTGGTGATCGCCAACATCGCCGCCAACAAGCGGGACGCGTAACCAAGAGGCCGCGCACGGGGATGCCGGCGCTGTCTGGGGAGGCAGCACCGGCACGGCGCGGAGGGGAACGGTTACGAGTCACGGGGGAGGAGCCCGGGTCGCCTTCGGGGGGTGGCCCGGGCTCCAATTTTTTGTGCTCCAGGGACGCCATTCGGGTGACAGATACCGACAAAGATCGCGAACCGGTAACGGTCGCAACGACCCCGCCGATGTGCCATACGGGGCGGGGTTTGGTGTTCTACACCACACAGCGCGATTAAGACCACGTTAAGTCGCTGTGACTCCTCCCACAGCAGGCTGACAGAACGCGTTGAATAAGGGCTAGATCGAAGTAGGCAGTCCCGACCGCTCCCAACGCCATACCGGGAGCGTCCTTGGAGGTGGACTTGTGACGGTGGTTGACACCGGCCCGATTACTGATGCCGCAACGGCGGCTGAGGAGCAAAGGCGCTCGTCACACCATTCGTCCACATTGCGGGTCGAGCCCCTCATCGGGCTCGAGTGGTCGCAGGCCATCGAGCAGTGGGGCGGCGAGAACGCCACCACCCCGGCGGAGACCCGGCGCTCCTGGCTACATCGCGCGCCGGAGCAGCAGGTGCTCGCGCTCTACCGCACCATCCACGCCTCCGACCCGGACGCGCCAGCGCCATGGTGGCTGCGGGCACTCGCGGCCGGCACGCTCCAGACCCGGCTCGAGGGCTACACGGTCGAGGACCGGGTCGCGAAGCTCCTGTCCGCGCGGTCGGGCTGGGTGTACGTGCCGTGGTCGGCCGACGGTGACTCCGGTTTCTGGGAGTACGTGCCGTCGGAACGCAAGCTCACCGAGCCGGGCGTGCCGACCACCCTCATGCTCACCGACCGGCACGGCGGCTGGATCGACGTGATCCGCGTGCACGTGGGCGACGCCCCGGCGGCGGTCGCGGTGGCCGGCCTCGCGGACCTGCGGGCCAACCTTGCGCGGGTGGAATCGCTGGCCCCCTAGGCTCTCCGTTCGTGGCAGCAGAGGTCAACCGGCGCACCGTCGTCAGTTTTGTCAATCGCGGCGGTCGGCTGACCGTCGGTCAGGCGCGCGCGTGGGAACGGCACTGGCCCACACTCGGCCGCGAGGTCACCGCCGTGGCGCCGGGGCCGCTGGACCTCGACGCCTGGTTCGGCCGGTCCGCGCCCGCGCTGCTCGAGATCGGGCCCGGCATGGGTGAGACCACCGCGCAGCTCGCCGAGGCGGCGCCGGAGCTCAACTACCTCGCCATCGACGTCTACCAGCCGGGACTCGCGCAGCTCATGATGCGTGCCGAGACGGCGGGGCTGACAAACCTGCGGCTGCTCCGCGGCGACGCGGTCGTGCTGCTCGAGGAGCACCTGCCGCCGGAGTCGCTGTCCGGGGTCCGGATCTTCTACCCCGACCCGTGGCCGAAGAAGAAGCACCACAAGCGCAGGCTGGTGCAGCCGGACGTGGTGGCGACGGTCGCGGGTCGGCTGGTCCCCGGCGGGCGGCTGCACCTCGCGACCGACTGGGAGCACTACGCCGAGCACATGCTGGCGGTCTGCTCGGCCGAGCCGCTGTTGCGGAACGAGCATGCCGACGCGCCGGGCGGCTGGGCGCCGCGGCCGGCATGGCGGCCGCTGACGAAGTTCGAGAGCCGCGCGGAAGAGGTCGGACGGGTCAGTCATGACCTCATGTTCGTGCGTCGCTGACCGATCGTGGCGCGGCCGGTACCGACCGGACCAGAACCAGGGTGAAATGCCCGGTTTGCACCCAACCGTCGGTAGCACGCGGCCACGACACGCCACACGACCAGGTAATTCAGGCCAGCTCTACGGGGGCCGATACCCACAGATGTGACCGCACTGCGCGACGAGGCCCTCCCGCTCACCTCGCTGCCCACGCGACCCCCGCTGCGCAAGCAGTCGATCTACGGCGAGGCAGAGGAGTTCATCCGCGCGTTCCATCGCGCCCGCCCGAAGGCCGGTCAGGTCGAGGCGCGGCTCGCGAAGGTGCGCGAGGAGATCATGGCGACCGGTACCTACCGGCACAAACCTGCCGAGCTGGCCTACGGGGCCCGGCTCGCCCTGCGTGACAGCGGCTGGTGCCCGGCGAACGTGCCGTGGCGCGGGCTGCTCGTGCGTGACCTGCGGCAGGTCCGGGACAGTGCCGAGGTCGCCGCGCAGTGCGTGCAGCACCTGCGGATGTCCACCAACGACGGCCGGGTCCGGCCGATGGTGAGCGTGTTCGCGCCGGACACCCCGTGGCGGCCGGGTCCTCGGCTCCGCAACGACCAGCTCGTCCGGTACGCGGGCTACGCGGAACCGGGCCGGGTGCTCGGCGACCGGCGGTACGTCGACTTCACCACGGCCGTCTGCCGGCTGGGCTGGCGGCCGCCGACCGGGCGGACGGCGTTCGACAAGCTGCCGCTCGTCGTGCAGACGCCGCACGAGGGCGTCGCGGTGTTCCCGCTGCCCCGCGACGTGGTGCGCGAGGTGCCGCTCGAGCACCCCGAGCTGCCGTGGTTCGTGACGCTGGGCCTGCGGTGGCACGCGGTGCCGGTGATCAGCAACCGCAAGCTCACGATCGGCGGCATCACCTACCCGGCGGCGCCGTACAACGGCGTGTACATCTGCCAGGCGATCGGCGAGGACGTGTTCGCCGACGACGCCGCGTACGGGTTGGCGCGGGCGATCGCGGACCGGCTCGGCCTCGACACCGCGTCGGAGCGCACGCTGTGGCGCGACCGTGCGGTCGTGGAGCTGAACCGTGCGGTGCTGCACTCGTTCGACGCGGCCGGCGTGACGATCAAGCACGCGGTGGACGGCTTCCTGCCTGCCACCGGTGGCGGTTCCCGGCCGGCGTTCACCACCTGGGACGACTCGCCGCTCTGAGCCTTTGGCAGGATCTCGGCATGCGTTCCCCGGTTCGGTTGCGTGCCCCGATCGTCCTGCCGTGCGACCCGGCGTGCAGCGTGCTGCGCGACGCGGTGGTCGACGTCGCCGCCGACGGGCGGCTCGGCCACGTCGGCCCGGCCGCGACCGCGCCGCCGACGGAGGTCCCGGTCCGCGACCTGCCGGGCATCCTCCTGCCCGGCATGATCAACATGCACGCCCACAGTCCGATGACCGTGCTGCGCGGGATGGGCGGCGACCTGCCGCTGATGCGGTGGCTGCAGGAGATCATCTGGCCGGCGGAGGCGCTGATGACGCCGCAGGACATCGAGACCGGGATGCTGCTCGGTTCGGTGGAGATGCTGCGCAACGGGATCACCACGAGCGTCGAGCAGTACTTCCAGCCGGACCACGTGGTGCGCGCGGTGCTCGCCACGGGTGGCCGGATGGTGCTGGGGCCGGCGATCGTGGACGTGCCAGGGTGGAGCTGGCGCGCGCAGCTCGACGAGGTGAGCGCCCGCATCGACGTCGACGGGCTGCGGCCGCACGAACGGATCGAGATCGGCTACGGCCCGCACTCGGCGTACACGCTGACGCCCGAGGCGCTGACCACGGTGGCGGAGGCGGCCCGCGCGCGCGACGCCCTGTTGCTCATTCATGTCGCGGAGTCGCCGAACGAGGACATCGTCCAGCGCGAACGGCACGGCTCGGTGCCGCGGCTGCTGTCGGCGGTCGGCTTCCTCGGCGGTCGGGTGCTGGCCGCGCACTCGGTGCACCTGTCCGACGACGACATCGCCCTCTATGCGGCGCACGGGATCGCCGTGGCCCACTGTCCTGGTTCGAACGCGAAGCTCGCGTCGGGCATCGCACGGGTGCCGGCGCTGCGGGCGGCCGGCGTGCGGATGGGGTTGGGCACCGACGGCCCGGCGAGCAACGATGACCTGGACCTGTGGGAGGAGATGCGCCTGACCGCACTCCTCGCCCGTCTGTCCACAATGGACTCCTCGGTGCTGGTCGCCGCGGATGTCCTGCTACTGGCCACCCGAGGCGGCGCGGAAGCGTTGGGCCGCGACGACATCGGCGCGCTCGAGCAGGGTCGCTGGGCGGACGTGGTGCACGTGGACACGGACGACCCGGCGTTCGCGGCGGGCCTCGCCGTGTCCGACGAGCACCTGCTGGCCAACGTCGTGTGGGCCGCGGGCGCCCGCAACGTGCGCGACGTGTGGGTGGGCGGCGAGCAGGTCATCGCCCACCGCGAGCCGACGAAGGTCGACCGGGCGAAGGTGCAGGCGGGCGCGGGCGCGGTGACGGCCCGACTGCGCGCGTAGGCCGACGACCGCCTGCGGGGAGTGAGCCGGGGTTGGCCGCTGGCCCCCTCGAACCACGCTACCCGTTGGCACCGACAGGAACGGCCCGTCGGGCGTTGGCTGTGGACAACCCGGTGAGCTGTGGACAACTCGGTGCCGGCGGCCCGGTTCTGTCGGTGGTCGTCGGTAAAGTGGTGATCGGGGGGCGGCGCCCGGTCAGCCCGCCGGTTGGCGGATCACTATCTCGTGTACGTGTGCGTCTCGCGGTGTGTCGAGTGCCGCTTTGACCACGCCGGCCACCGAGGACGGGGCCATGTACTTCTCCGGCGCGAAGTCGCCGCCTTCGAAGTCCCGGACCGCGCGTTGCATGTCGGTCGCGGTGCGGCCCGGGTGTACCGAGGTGACGCGTAGGCCGTTCGGTTCTTCCTCTGCCCGCAGCACGTCCGCGTACGCACGTAGCGCGAACTTGCTCGCCGCGTACGCGCCCCACCTCGGGTTGGCCTTCAGGCCGGAGCCGGAGTTGATCAGGACGACATGTCCGGCCGCCGCGCGTAGGGCCGGGAGCAGCAGTCGGGTCAGTTCCGCCACCGCGACGACGTTCAGCTCGTAGGACTCTCGCCAGTCCGCAGCCGTCAACTCACCAAGGCCGCCAAGGCGGGAGATGCCTGCCGAGTGCACCAGCACATCCAGTCGATGGATGCCCGAGGTCGCGGCTGCCAGCGCGTCGGCGTCGGTCAGCTCGACCGGCCACGGGCGGGCGTTGGGCAGCGCCGTCACCACGTTCTTCAGCTTCTCGACGTCGCGGCCGCCGAGCAGTAGGTCATGCGTGTCGCCGAGGGCGGTGGCGATCGCGGCGCCGATGCCTCGGGACGCGCCGGTGATCAGTGCTAGCGGTCGGTCCGTCATGGGCCAACCCTACGAACACCGGCGCGTCCCGCGCTCAGCGCTTGTACACCGCCACCACGGACGCCCTCGGCTGCGAGTCACCGCCGTCCGGCCAGTGCGACACCGGGTTGTCGGCGCTGGCGCCGTCCAGCTCACCCGGGTGCTGCACCGACACCAGAACAAACTCGTCCCTGACGATCGGGCCGCACGTCTCCGCGCCGGCCGGCACCGTCAGGAACTGCTTCACGTGCCCACGCTCGCGACCCTCGACCGGCACCGCGAACAACCCGTCGTTCATGTCGAGCGCGTTGCCGTCCGTCGAGATCCACAGGTTGCCGCGACTGTCGAACGCCACGTTGTCCGGACAGGAGATGGGGCTGACCTGCGTCTTGTCGTAGCCGCCGAAGTACGTGTCGGCCGAGGTCGGGTCACCGCAGACGAGGAAAAGCTGCCAGGCGAACCTCGTCGCGGTGTTGTCGCCCCGATGCTCTGCCAGCTCGAGCACGTGCCCGTGCTTGTTGGCCACCCTCGGGTTGATCTCCGTGGCGCCTTCCTTGCCCGGCATGCCGCGGTCGGTGTTGTTGGTCAGCGCCGCGTACATCCGCCCGGACTTGAGGCTCGGCTCGACGTCCTCCGGCCGGTCCATCTTCGTCGCGCCGGCCACGTCCGCCGCAAAACGCGTGAAGACGTACACCTCCTCGGCCGTGAAGCCGGGCACGAACGACCTGTCGTTGTGTGCCAACGGAAGCCACTCGCCGCTGCCGTCGAACTCGCCGTCGCTCGGCAGCTTGCCCGAGCCGTCGATCTCGGTCGCCGGGCTGTCGCCGGTGAACTTCGCGACGTACAGCGTCCCGGAGTCGAGCAGCTTCTTGTTGTGGTCCCTCGCGTACTTGCCGTCGCCGTTCTTGACCTTGCCGTCCGACACGAACTTGTACAGGTACTCGAACCGCTCGTCGTCGCCCATGTACGCCACGACCCGGCCGTCGCGCGCGACGATGACGTTCGCGCCCTCGTGCTTGAACCGGCCCATCGCGGTGTGCTTCACCGGGTTCTCGCCGGGCGACAGCGGGTCGATCTCCACGATCCACCCGAACCGGTTGGTCTCGTTGGGTTCCTGCGCGATGTCGAAGCGCTTGTCGAACCGCTCCCACTTGCGGTCGGTCTCGGCGGGCTCGAAGCCGTATCGCGCGAGCCGCGCCCGCGCGACCGGGTCGGTGACCGCGTCCGCGTTGGCGAAGTACTGGTTGACGTTCTCCTCGCCGGACAGGATCGTACCCCACGGCGTGAGCCCGCCGGAGCAGTTGTTCATCGTGCCGAACACGGTCCGTCCCGCCGGGTCGACCGACGTCCGCAGATACTTCGAGCCGGCGGCCGGGCCCTGCACGGTGAACGGCGTGGTCAGCGTGATCCGCCGGTTGTAGTGCCGGTCCAGCTTCACCGCGAGCTTGCCCCGGCGGTCCAGCTCGACCAGGACGATGGACTGGCCGTGCGCGGCCCAGGCGATCTCGACCTGCTCCCGCGTCGGGTTGTCGATGTCCCAGCCGTAGAACATGAAGGGCTCGTTGGTGTACTCGTGGTTCGACACCATCAGCCACTTGTCCCGGCAGCCCGGGACCGGGACGAGCCCGCAGTAGTCGTTGTTGAAGCCGAACTGCTTGGCCTGCGCGGCCGCCGTCTGGTGCGCGAAGTCGAACCGGGGCGCGTCGGGGATGACCGCGTCGCCCCAGCGGATGAGCACGTCGTGCTCGTAGCCGCGCGGCACGACGACCGCGTCGAGCGTGTTCGGCGCGACCGGCTCGAAGTCGAGTGCGGTGCCCCCGTGCCCATGGTCCGAGGCGGCGGCGCTGCCAACGCCGACGGTGGCCGCCGCGGTGCCGGCCACCGCGAGCACGGCGCCTGCCTTGAGCACGCTGCGGCGGTCGACCAGCTCGCGGACGACGTCGCCGAAGTACTGGTTGTCCGAGGTGTTCGGCGCCTCGTGCGAGCACGCGTTGCCGCAGCGGAACTGACAGGTGACCGCCGCACGACCAAATGTACGGCCGGTGAACAACGGCAGAAGTTTGGCTTTATCAACAGGGAACATCTGCTGAACCTAGGTCGGCCGTATGACCGAGGCAAGAGCAGGCGGGCCGTACCCGACGAACGACTACGGCCCGCCTCGAGCGGTCGCTTAGCGGCGCTTCCGCCACACCGCGACGACCGCTGGCCTCGGCTGACTCGTGCCACCGTCGGGCCAGTGCGACAGCGGGTTGTCCGCGCTCGCGCCCTCCAGCTCGCCCGGGTGCTGTACCGACACGAGCACGAAGTCGTCGGTCACGACCGGACCACACGTCTCCGCGCCGTCCGGCACCGTCAGGAACTGCTTCACGTGCCCACGCTCACGACCCTCGACCGGCACCGCGAACAGGCCGTCGTTGTGGCTCAGCGCGTTGCCGTCCGTGGAGATCCACAGGTTGCCCTTGCTGTCGAACGCCACGTTGTCCGGGCACGAGATGGGGCTGACCTGCGACTTGTCGTAGCCGGCGAAGTACGTGTCCGGCGACGCCGGGTCACCGCAGAGCAGCAGCAGCCGCCACGAGAACGTCGTCCCCGTGTGGCCCCTGCGCGACTCCTCGATCTCCAACACGTGCCCGTGCTTGTTGCCCGGCCGCGGGTTGATCTCCGTCGGACCTTCCTTGCCCGGCTTGCCCCGGTCGGTGTTGTTGGTGAGCGCGGCGTAGATCCGGCCGGACCGCAGGCTCGGCTCGACGTCCTCCGGGCGGTCCATCTTCGTCGGGCCGACCACGTCCGCGGCGAGGCGCGTGAAGACGTACACCTCCTCGGCGGTGAAGCCGGGCACGAACGACGTGTTGTTGTGCGCCAACGGGAGCCACTCGCCGGCACCGTCGAACTCCCCGTCCGCCGGGACCGTGCCGGAGCCGTCGATCTCGGTCGCCGGGCTGTCGCCGGTGAACTTCGCGACGTAGAGCGTGCCGGAGTCGAGCAGCGTCTTGTTGTGGTCGCGGGCGTAGCGGCTGTTGCCCGGCTTGTACTTGCCGTCCGTGACGAACTTGTACATGTAGTCGAACCGCTCGTCGTCGCCCATGTAGGCGACGACGTGCCCGTCGCGCGCGACGATGACGTTCGCGCCCTCGTGCTTGAACCGGCCGAGCGCGGTGTGCTTCACCGGCGTCGAGGTCGGGTCCAGCGGGTCGATCTCGACGATCCACCCGAACCGGTTGGCCTCGTTCGGCTCCTTGGCGAGGTCGAAGCGGTTGTCGTAGCGCTCCGACGTGCGCAGCGTGTCGCCGCCGACGATGCCGTACCGCGCGTTGCGTGCCTTCGCGACCGGGTCGGCCACCGAGTCGGCGTTCGCGAGGTACTGGTTGAAGTTCTCCTCGCCGGACAGGACCGTGCCCCACGGGGTGACGCCGCCGGCACAGTTGTTCTGTGTGCCGAGGATCCGCCGGCCGGTCGGGTCGGCGGTGGTCTTCAGGTACTTCGAGCCGGCGGCCGGGCCCTGCACGGTGAACGGCGTGGTCAGCGTGATCCGCCGGTTGTAGTGCCGGTCCACCTTGGCCTCGAGGCCGCCGCGGCGGCCTTCCTCGACCAGCACGACCGACAGCCCGTGCGCGGCCCAGGCGATCTCGGCCTGCTCGCGGGTGGGGTTGTTCGCGTCGTAGCCGTAGAACATGGCCGACTCGGTCGTGTACTCGTGGTTCGACACCATCAGCCACTTGTCCCGGCGGCCCGGGACCGGCACGAGGCCGCAGAAGTCGTTGTTGAAGCCGAACTGCTTCGCCTGCGCGGCGGCGGTCTGGTGCGCGAAGTCGAACCGGGGCGCGCCAGGGACGACCGGGTCGCCCCAGCGGATGACGACGCCCTGTTCGTAGCCGGGCGGGGTGACGATCGCGTCGAGGTCGTTGGGGGCGACCGCCTCGAAGTCGAGGCCGGTGTTGCCGCCACCGTGGCCGTGCCCGGCGGGCGTCGCGGCGGCACTCCCGACGCCGACCGTGCCTACGGTCGTCGCGGCGGCGCCCGCCACCGCGATCACGGCGCCGGCCTTGAGCACCTTGCGCCGGTTGACGATGTCCGCCACGACGTCGCCGAAGTACTGGTTGTCCGAGGTGTTCGGCGCCTCATGCGAGCAGGCGTTGCCGCAGCGGTACTGGCAGGTGATCGACGACCGCCCGCCCTTGTGGTTCGGCATGAGTAGCGGGAGGAGCCGGGGTTTGTCGGGCACGCTTGGCCTCCACTGTCAGGTCTGGGAACGCGCTGACGGTAGGAGGCCAAGACCAGCGGCGTGCGTGGAGCAGATGAAGGACAGATGAACAGATCCCTCATCTGCCCACGTCACACCGGGTGTTATCAGGTGATCGCGTCCTGTAGCACCGTGCCGGAGGCGTCCTTCGCGGTGAAACCGAAGCCCTGCGACGAGCCGCCGAAGTCGACGCGGTAGTAGTGCGCCCGTCCGGTGCTGTGGAGGAGCCGCACGTCGACCGGCGAGCCGTCACCCGAGCGCACCTCGAGGGTGGCGACCTCGGGCGCCGTCACGAACACCTTCAGGTACGGCAGCGGACCGGAGTCGATCGTGTTTCCGCCGAGGATCGGCCAGGTCTCCACATAGCCCATGCCGTCCGGCCCGAACGGCCACGACGGCACCTGCACGCACTGGCCGGTGATGGGCTTGTGGT
>Ga0193717_1000259_pt1 | contig 40265 bp, 33 predicted proteins | sample U2c2metaG_FD_145900 | JGI IMG/M metagenome (GOLD analysis project Ga0193717, IMG submission 145900) | Soil microbial communities from a riparian zone of the East river system, Colorado, United States - U2c2 | ecosystem: Environmental > Terrestrial > Soil > Riparian zone | place: USA: East River... | reverse complement strand
CCAGCCGAGCCCGCCGTGCGCGAGGCAGCCGAGCACCTTGTACTGGTCGTGCAGCACCTCGCCGGCGGACAGCTTGGGGGAGAAGGAGAAGTGGTGTCGGCACGAGGTGCAGAAGCCCTCCGTGCGACCCGCCTGGCCGTCCTTGCCCCGGCCGACCTTCGCGCCGCAGTGGCTGCAGAACCGCTTGCTCTCCGGCACCTTCGGGTCGGTCAGCACGGCCGTCTTCGGGTCGCGGTAGGGCACCTTGGGCACCTCGACCAGCCCGGCGCCGAGCAGGCCTCGGGTGGCGGAGCGGGCCGAGCCGCGCCGTGAGCTGCTGGTCACCGCGCCGGTCGACGCGGTCCAGCCGGTCGCGGTGCTGCCGGTGCGGATGGTGCCGGTGCGCGTGCTGACGGGACCGTCGTCGTGCGGTGCCGCCGCGACGGCACCTGCCGGGGCCTCGCGGCCACAGGAGTCGCAGAACCCGTCCTCGTCGATGGTGCCGCCGTCGCAGTCGGCCCGGGGACACTTGCCAGTGGGCGCGCTGACGGGTGCGGCGGCCGCGCCACGGCCGGAGTCCGGCGTGGTCGCGACCGCGCCGGCGGGCGCCTCGAGGCCACAGGTGTCACAGAACCCGTCCTCGTCGATGGCGCCGCCACAGCCGGCCCGGGGACACTGGGTCATTCGGTTCCCTCCTCGCGGGACGACGGCCGTTCCCGCTCCTGGATCGCCTTGAGATAGCGGTTGAGCGCACGGGTCGCGGCCGGCAGGTCGCACGGTGCGGTGAACAGCAGGTTGTGTGCCTCGGTGTGCAGCTCTTCGAGCGGCCGGTCCTCGGCGTGGCCGAGCCGGGCGGCCTTCACCTGGTAGGCCTCGAGCCGGCCACGCAGCTCGGCGCGCCGGTCGAGCAGTCCGGTGATCGCCCGCAGCGCGGTGCGCGCCGCGTCGAGCGTGGTGAACGCGACGCGGTCCAGCTCGTCGGCCTCGCGTGCGAGCTGTGCCCAGCTCACCGACTCCCGTTGTGCCACCAGCCTGCCGAGCCTGGCGCGCAGCGCGGCGGAGGCCTGGCCGCTCGGCTCCGGCAGCCCTGGCGACGCGATCTTGTCGCGCACCGCGGCGTAGGTCTGGCGCGCGGTCGCCTCGGCCGCCTCGATGTCGGACAGCGTCGACTCGAGCGCGGTGAGCCGGCCGCCGAACTCGTCGCGGACGCGGGCGAGCTCGGACAGGTCCGACTCGAGCTTGTCGAGCTGACGCACGATGCCGTTGACCGCGTCGGTGGCACGCGCGGTCAGCACGTCGGTGAGCACCAGCTCGCGGGTCCGGTCGAGACCGCGGCGCAGACCGTTGACCTCGGCGGTGACGTCCCGGTCGCCCGAGGCGACCGACTCGGCGAGCACCGAGACCGCGTGCACGCGCTTGTCGAGCGGGTCCAGCCGCGCGACCGCCGTCGACCACGCGGTCTCCGCGGTCGCGAGCACGTCGGTGACCATGTCGAACGCGGCCCGCATGCGGGCAAGCAGCTCGGTGAGGGTGATCCGCTCGGTCACCTCCGACGGCCCGGTCAGCCCCCGGTGCTCGATCGGGATCGCCTGGGAGTCCAGCTCGACGACCTGGCCGGACAGGAGCTCGGTCAGCTCGGCCAGCTCATCCTCACCTGGCCGGGCGCGGCGCGCGCGGACCTCCTTGGCGCGGTCGACCAGAGCGCGGTAGCGCGCGAACTGCTCCCACAGCGTCGCCATCGCCGCGCTCGCCTCGGCCCACCGCGTCGCGGTCAGTCCGGCGAGGGCGGCGTTGCGCAGGAGCTGGTGGCCGGGGTGGCCGTCCATGGCCACGAGCGACTCGGCGATCCGGTCGTTGTCGTCGGTCACCTTCTCCAGGGCGCGGTCGATCTCCTCCCTGCTCAGCACGGCGTCACCCATCGGCGCTCAGTCCCGGTACCGCGCCTGCGGCGGCGCCGGCGCCGGGCCGAGCAGCTCGGACAGCCACTTGTTGTAGATGGCCGCCCAGGTGCCGTCGGCCCGCATCCGTTCCAGCACACCGTTGACGAAGCGCACGAACTCGGGCTGGTCCTTGGGGATCGCCATGCCGTAGGGCTCCGCGCTGATCGGCTTGCCGACGACCTCGGTGAACGGGTCCTGCGCGGCGAGCCCGGCGAGGATCGTGTCGTCGGTGGACACCGCGTCGATCTGGTTCTGCTGCAGCATCACGAGACAGTCGGTCCAGTTGGGCACCTGGACGCCGATCGGCTTGGACGCGGAGTTGACGATGTTGGGCAGCGACGTGGACCCCTTGGCGGCGCACACCTTCTTGCCACCGAGCGAGTCGATGCCGGTGAAGCCGGAGTTCTTCTTCACCAGCACCCGCTGGCCGGACTCGTAGTACACGGTCGAGAACTCGACGTCCTTGCGGCGCTCGCAGTTGATGGTCATGGTCTGGACGACCAGGTTCACGTCGCCGTTCTTCACCGCGTCGACGCGTTGCGCGGACGTGAGGACACGTAGCTGGATCGCGTTGGCGTCACCGAAGATGGCCGCCGCGATCTGGTGCGCCATGTCCAGGTCGAAGCCCTCCAGCTCACCGGTGATCGGGTTGCGGAAGCCGAACTTGTAGGTGTTCTGGTCGACGCCCACGATCAGCTTGCCCTGCCCGCGGATCTTGGCCATCGGCGAGCCGGGCGGCAGGTCGTTCGGGCCGGGCAGGGCGCCCTGCGGGCGCAGGCTCGCGGTCGGGTCGCAGCTCGTGTCGGCCTGCTCGCTGCCGGGCAGGCTGGTCACCTCGATGGCGCCGGCGGGCGATGGCGGGCCGCCGGTCGGCGTCGCGCGGTCGCCGACCGCGTCGGTGGTCGCGCTACATCCCGCGCACGCCAGCACGACCGCGACGAGCAACGCGACCGCGCGGCGGGTGGTCGGTGCCCTCATCGGTACTCCTTGAGTCGCTGCCAGATGCCGGCGACCGAACCCGCGGCCATCACGAGCGCCAGGATGATCACGCCGATGACGGTGCCGGTGAGCGCGTTGGAGGCCTGCGAAACCTCGTCGTCGAACGTGGCGGTCGTGGCGGCGATGGCCTCGCGCAGGTTCGCGTCGACCTGGTCGAACCGGACGGCGGCGCCCTCGTCCTGCGGACCGATCGCGAGCTGCACGGCCTTCGCGTAGTCGCCCGCGTCGTCCAGCTTCCTGATCTCGACGTGGACCTTGTGCCAGTCACCGAGGCCGGTGTTCGCGGCGCTGATCTTGCCGGACACCGTGTCGTCGGTCGCGAGGCCGCTCGCCTGGCCGAGCAGACCGCCGTCGCCGGTGAGCTGGTCGCGGACCTTCGCGTAGTGCGCCTCGAACTCCGCGCCGCTGCCTCTGGCCACGAGCGTGAGCGTCTCGTCGGCACGCGCGGCCAGCGTCGCGATCCTGGCCCTGGCGAGCACGTCGGTCTGTGCCGAGCCGTCGTCGCGGCTGGCGCCGACGTTCGCCATCACGCCGAACGTCGCGATCAGCACCCACAGCAGGGAGACCAGCGCCGCGCCGGTGGCGATCGCCAGCCCGGTGTTGAGCCGCCTGCGGGTGCGCCGCCGCACGTACCGCTGCGCGTAGAACAGGACGACGAGCCCGAGCAGGCCGAGGAGCACCTCGACGATCGGCAGCGCGCCCGCGCTGTCCTGGTCGTCACCCAGCCGCGCGGTCTCGTCGCGGTAGAGCTGCTCGGCGGCCGGCAGCAGCTCGTCACGCATGAGGCTCGACGCCTCGCGCTGGTAGGCGGCGCCGATCGGGAGGCCCTGGTGGTTGTTGGCCCGCGCGGTCTCCACGAGCCCGGTGTAGACGGAGAGCTTGCCGGACAGGATCGCGAGCGGTCCGGTGGGATCGGCGAGGTCCGCGGGCTCACGGGCGGCGACCGCCACCGCGAGGGCGGACTCGGCCTGCGCGACATCCGCGTCGTAGCGCGCCCGGACGTCCGCCGCCTCGAGGCCGCCAGCGAGGAACGCGCTCGTCGCGGTCGCGTCGGCGTCCGAGAGCGACCGGTAGATGTCCTGCGCGGCGATCGAGAGCGGGCCGCTGCTGGCGGACAGGTCGTCCAGCGACTGCGCGCGGCTCTGCACGCTGACCGCGGTGAACAGCCCGACCAGCACGCTGACCAGCACGAGGCCGGCCGTGAACATGATCAGCACGCCCGGCGTGGTCCTGGACAGCTCACGCAGCTCGTCCACCCGGCCGGCGGGCGCGGCCCGGTCGACGCGTGCCGGCGGCGGCGCGGTAGGTGCGCTCACGACAACCCCCAAAAGGCGATCAACACCGAACCCCTCATCTCCACGTCGGCACAAGTCGGCACACCCCAGCGCCATCCCCCGACGGTGATCGTCAGCGTAGTCGCCAACCACTGGTGCAGGAGCCATTTCGACGTTACAGCGGGACGCGGGTTGACAACGGTTCCGTCTCCCTCCACTATTTCACTACTTCATTAGTGAAAGGGTGTTGCTGGTGATCGACTTTCGTCTTGATCGCGGCTCCGGCGTCGCCACGTACTTGCAGCTCGTGCACCAGGTGAAGCACGCGCTGCGCCTGGGGGTCCTGCAGCCGGGTGACCGGCTGCCGACGGCAAAGGAGGTCGTGGACAAGTTGGCGATCAACCCGAACACGGTGCTGAAGGCGTACCGGGAGCTGGAACGCGAGGGACTCGTCGCGGGCCGGCCGGGGCTTGGCACGTTCGTGCAGCGCACGCTCGGCGGCGCTTCGTTCGTCGACCACGCACGGCTGCGCGACTCGCTGTCCGGCTGGGTGCGCGACGCCCGGTCCGCGGGCCTCGACTCCGAGGACCTGGAGGCGCTGTTCGCGGCGGTGGTGCTGGATTCGTTTCGAGTAGGGGAGGACACGGCATGACCTCGTTGTTGACAGCGACCGGCCTTGGTAAGAGGTATCGGCGCACCTGGGCGTTGAAGGACTGTTCACTGTCGATCCCCGCTGGGCGGGTGGTCGCGTTGGTCGGTCCGAACGGCGCCGGCAAGACCACGTTGCTGCACCTGGTGGTCGGCCTGCTGACGCCCACCGCGGGGACCGTCTCCGCGTTCGGCGAGACGGGCGGCACCGCGGCGACGCTCGCGCGGGTCGCGTTCCTCGCGCAGGACAAACCGCTCTACGACGGCTTCACGGTCGCCGACATGCTGCGCTTCGGCCGCCACCTCAACCCGAGGTGGGACCAGGAGCTCGGCGAGCGGCGGCTCGCGGAGCTGGAGATCCCGCTGGACCGCAAGGTGGGCAAGCTGTCCGGCGGCCAGCAGGCGCAGGTCGCGCTGACCGTCGCGCTCGCCAAGCAGCCCGACCTGCTCGTGCTCGACGAGCCGCTCGCGAACCTGGACCCGTTGGCACGCCACGAGGTCATGCGTGGGCTGATGGCCGCCGTGGCCGAGACCGGGATGACCGTCGTGCTGTCCTCGCACGTGGTGTCCGACCTGGAGAACACCTGTGACTGGCTGGTGGTGCTCAACCGCGGCCGCGTGCAGGTCTCCGGCGACATCGAGGAACTGCTCGCCGAGCACCGGCTGCTGACCGGACCCGCCGAGCTCGCCGACGGCGTCGCCGCGCGGGTCTCCACAGTGGACGACAGCAGGACCGACCGCCAGGCGACGCTGCTCGCCCGCACCGGCGCGGCCGCCCTGTCGCTCGATCCCAAGTGGACGGTGCGGGGCGTCGGTCTCGAGGAGCTGGTGCTCGCGTACCTGCGCCGCCCGGAAGCCGCGTCGCTGCCACGGCCCGTGCTGGCCAGAGCCTGAGGGGAGGACCGGGCGATGGTGTGGTTGACGTGGCGTCAGCACCGCGTGCAGGTGCTGGTGGTGGTCGGGTTCCTGCTCGTCGCGGGTGGGCTGCTGTTGGCGCACGGAATGCGCACGGCCGGCCTCGCGGACGCGTTCGCGGCCGGCACCGATGGCCGCAAAGCCGTACTGGGCAAGCAGTTCGGCCAGGTGTCGACGCTGCTGATCTGGACGGCCGCGTTGCCCGCGCTGGTCGGACTGTTCTGGGGCACGCCGTTGCTGGCGCGGGAGTACGAGCGCGGCACGCACCGGCTCGCGTGGACACAGACGGTGTCCCGCCGGGGTTGGCTGGGGGTCAAGCTCGTCGGGCTCGGTGCGACGGTGACGCTCGCCGGGTTGGCGTTCGGCGCGATCATGGGCCTCTGGGCCGGCGAGTTCGCCGAGCTGCGGTCCTCTGCCGGGCTCGCGAACCTGGACCTGTTCGTGGTGACCGGGGTGGCGCCCGCCGCGTGGTGGCTGTTCGCGTTCGCGCTCGGCACCGTGGCCGGTGCGCTCACCCGAGCGCTGCTGCCGGCGATGGCGGTGACGCTCGTGGTGTTCTTCACCGTCTACGTAGGGATGTTCACCTCGCAGGCGCGGCTGCACTACGCGACCCCGGTGCGGGTCGAGGACGCCGCGCCGGTCGTGCGCGGCGAGCCGTGGTCGATCAACACGCCGCCCGGCGCGGAGGCCCGGCTGCCGGTGGGTGCGCTCATGGTCGCCGCCGGCTGGGTCGACCGCGATGGCGTCGCACTCGCCGGCGGCGCGGAGTGGACCTGTGCCGAACAAGAGAACGACTACCTGAAATGCATGCGGGACAACGGATACCGGTGGTTCGCGGAGTACCAGCCAGCCGATCGGTACTGGCTCTTCCAGTGGACCGAGGCGGGCCTGCTGTTCGCCGCCGCGGTCGCGCTCGGCGGCATCGCCTGGTTCCGGGTCACGCGCGACTGACTTTCGAGGGAGATGACACGACATGGTGTGGTTGACGTGGCGGCAGCACAGAGCACAGGTGCTGATCACGGTCGCGATGATGGTGGCGCTCGGCGGCTTTCTGCTGGTGCACGGGCTCGGCAACGCGTCCGCCGCGGCCGGGGTGGCGGGGGACCGGCTCACGGACGTGCTCGGCGGGCGGTTCGAGCCCGTGTACACGTACCTGAGCTGGCTGCCGATCATGCCGCTGTTGATCGGGCTGTTCTGGGGTGCGCCGGTGCTGGCGCGGGAGTTCGAGCGCGGCACGCACCGGCTCGCGTGGACGCAGTCGGTGACACGGCGCCGGTGGCTGGTGGCGAAGCTCGGTTGGCTCGGCCTCGCGGTGACGCTCGCCGGCCTCGCGGTCGGCGCGATGGTGAACGCGTGGCTGTCCACGTTCGACGGCACGCGGTTCGCCGACAAGTTCGGTGACTCGGCGATGTTCGGCTCCACCGGCGTCGTCGTGGGCATGTGGTGGCTGTTCGCGTTCATGCTCGGCACCGCGGCGGGTGGGTTGCTCAAGAAGATCCTGCCGGCCCTCGCGGTGACCATCGCGGTGTTCGTGCTCGTGATGATCGGGATCTTCCAGGCGCGGGAGAGCTACGCGGACCCGGTGCGGCAGGTGATCGAAGGTCCGCTGCCGGGAGTCGGCACGTACCTGACGGGTTCCGCGTTCGTGTCGTCCGCCGGCGTCGAGGTGGACGGTGACCGGGTGCCGGAATGCCTGAACGAGGACCGGTCGAGCTACCTGAGCTGTGTCGCCGACGCCGGCTACACGCCCGTCATGTACTTCCAGCCGGCCGATCGGTACTGGCGGTTCCAGTGGACCGAGACCGGAATCCTGTTGTTGGCGACGGTGTTACTCGCCGGCCCGGTGGCATACCGGGTCGCGCGGCGGCCTGTCTGAGTCAGACACCTGTAGCGAACTGGAACTCGAGAAGGCAGCGTTGGTCGGTCAGGGTGGTCACGGTGTCGAGGACCAGTCCATGTGCGGCGGCGAGCGTGCGGAACTCGTCGAGCCGGCGCTCGCGGCCGCCGAACAAGACGAGCATGAGCAGGTCCATCTCGCTTCTGGCGCGCAGTCCGCCCACCGCTTCGATGACGAGGACGCGGCCGGCCGGGCGGGCGGCCTCGACGCAACGGGCCAGGATGCGGTTGGCGTGCTCGTCGTCCCAGTCGTGGAGGATGTCGAACAACAGATAGGCGTCTGCCCCCGCTGGGAGCGGGTCGAAGAAGCTGCCCACGGTCACGTCGGTTCGGTCGTCGAGGTTGTGCGCGCTGAAGGTCTGCCTCGCGTCGGCCGCGGTGGCTTCGAGATCGACGAGCTGGCCGCGCATCCCGGGGTGGGTCGTCAGGATCGCGGCGAGCAGGCTGCCCTGGCCGCCGCCGACATCGACGACGGTGGCGAACCGGGACCAGTCGAAACCAGCGACGAACCGCGGGATCTGCTCCTGGAACCGATGGGTCATCTGCCGGTCGAACGTCTTCCGGAGGTGGGGATGTTCGGCGAGGTCGGCCCAGAAGTCCAGACCGTAGCGGTGTGCGTAGGCCGCCTGGCCGGTGGCGATGCTGTGGGCGAGCTCGACGAACGCCATCTCGGCGCGGCCGCCGGCGGAGTCCTGGTGCAGGAGGTTGTTCAGGCCGTTTCCGGCATCGGCGCGAAGGTTCGCGCCGTACTCGGTGGTCCGGTAGCCGGTGGCGGTCCGTTCGACGACGCCGAGCGTCGTGAGGTGGCCCAGCAGCAGGTTGAGCGCGAGGGGTGACACGTCGAGCTCGACCGCGAGCTGATCGGCGGCGGCGCCGTCACCGAACAGCCGGTCCGGCAGGTTCAGGGTCACCGCGACTCGCAGAGCCATCGGCGTCGCCAGCCCGGCCATGCGACGGATACTGTCCACAGCGGTGTCGTCGTGTTCCACGAGGACGCACTGTGCCCTATTCAAAGAGGGTCATTCAAAACGGGGGTGCGGGGCTGGGTCGGGTAGGTGGTACGGCTCCAGCGGCGCGCTGTGCCAGCGCCACTCGTCCCGGTGTGGCCGGTCGGGCAGGTCGGCCCGGCCGGTCGCCCACAGCAGCGTCGCCCACGCGTCACCGTTTCCCGTGACGTCGGGGAACAACCGGGCCAGCACCCGCGCGCAGAGCGCGGTGGGCGGGTGCCACGGCAGCCCGAGCCCCACGGTGACGTCGTGGGTGTGCACCAGCACCTCGACGATCCCCATGGCGGCGAAGCCCCGCGGGTCGCCGAGGCCGAACACGTGGTGGGCGAGGGCCGTTGGCGCGGTCGTCCGCACGACCGACGTCAGCAGCGCGCCGCACGCGTCGACGACCTGGAGCAGCCCGGTCGGACCTGCGGCGCGGTCGGCGAACACCGAGCCGCCGGGGCCGCCCTCGCGCTGCGCGATCCACGTGAACGGCGCGGGACCCGGCTCTGGCGGCGGGGTGCGGCCGATCTGCGCCGCGTAGTAGAAGAGACTGTCGGCGATGTGCTCGGTGGTCTCCCAGCAGGTCCACGTCAGTGCCCCGGCCGGCTGCTCCCAGTCGTCCGGCGCGTCGGCGAGGGTCTCGACGGACAGCCGCACAGCGATCGCGATGTCGTCGGCGGTAACGGGCACCGGGTGACGTTATCAAGCGGGGGCAACGAGTCCCGACTCGTAGGCTGCGATCACGAGTTGTGCCCGGTCGCGGGCTCCGGGCGGCGACTGGACTCCGCGATCAGCCGCCGCGTCACGGTCGGCGCGAGCATCGCCTCGCCAGCGGCCACCACCTCGATATGCTGGGCGGCGCGCTGTCCGACACCGCGGTGCCGTACGAGGTGATCACGCGTTCGGGGCGAATGGAAGATCTGCTCGGCCACGCGAAGGGCTCATACGGGACGTCGTCCGGTGCCCTGAAGGGCCCCTTCGGGGCGCTCAACGCCCTGAAGGGGCCCTTCAGGGCACCCGTCACTGTCACAACAGCGCCCTTCGCGACGTGAACTCGCGATGCCGCCACTACTCGACTTGAGACCGCCCGGCCCGCAGGGCACTCAGCGATGCTGTTGGCGAACTGCGCGGCTCGCTGCCTAGCGGTCCGTTCGGGACGCTGGACGTCTCATACGGGCCTTTCGAGGCATGCACCGCCGGCCACCGTGCGAATTCGTCAACAGCATCACTCAACGCCCTGAAAGGGTCCTTCAGGGCAGAAGGAAACCGCCGCGAACGTCCCTGACCTGCGGAAACCAACTCTACGGGATGCATCGTGCGCGACATGAATTCAGGGCATGCCAGTGTCACAGGATGCGGCGGGGCAGTCCTGGTGGGCGTTTCCTGGGCTGCCACTCGCGTGGGTAGCCCAATGAGACCTCCTCGAAGGGGACCCCGTCGTACACGGTGCTGCGCGGAATGTGCAGGTGGCCGTAGACCATCGCGGCGGTGCGGTAGCGGGTGTGCCAGTCGGCGGTCAGCTCGGTGCCGCACCACTGCGCGAACTCCGGGTAGCGCAGCACCCGCGTCGGCTCGCGTACCAGTGGATAGTGGTTGACCATGACGATCGGGACGGCTGGGTCGCACTCGTCCAGCCGGCGCGTCGACTCCGCCACCCGGGCGCGGCACCAGTCGTCGCGGGTGGGGTACGGGTCCGGGTGCAGCATGTACTCGTCGGTGCACACCACGCCGGTCTCGTGCGCGTACGCGAGGCCCTGCTCCTTGGTCTCGCACCCCGCCGGCCGGAACGTGTAGTCGTAGCCGACGAACAGCGGCGCCACGGTGACCGGCCCGTCCGGCCCCTGCCAGGTCGGGAACGGATCCTCCGGCGTGAGGACGTCGATCCGCCGGCACACGGCCACCAGCGCGTCGTACCGCTCGAGGCCGCGGATGGTCATCGGGTCGTTGGGCGTGGTCCACAGCTCGTGGTTGCCCGGCACCCACACGACCTTCGCGAAATTCTCCCTGAGCACGGTGAGCGCCCACTCGATGTCCGGGATGGTCTCGGCCACGTCCCCGGCCACCAGCAGCCAGTCGGCCGGCGACTCCGGCCGCAGGTTCTCGACGACCTCGCGGTTCTCCGCATAGGACACGTGCAGGTCGCTGACCGCCGTTAAGTTCCCGTGACTCACGACGCAGACCCTAACGGTCGCGTTATCCCTCGTGTCCTACCGTCCGTTGGTGCAGATGTTCGTGCCCGGTTGGCTAGATTCGACCGCGACGACCGATCTGTGCTGAACAATGGGTCCGGAACGTCACTGGAGGGGAGGTCGGGGTGCGCGCACTGCCTGCATCGCTGGCCGGCATCGGCGGCGCGGTCCTGCTGACCGCGACGTTGTTGGTGTCGCCGGCCGGGGCACAGCCGACCACGGTGGCCGGCCTGCTCGCGCACTACTACGACCTCAGCCAGGAGGCCGAGCTCGTCAACGAAGAGCTGCTCACCGTCCAGGAGGCGCTGGCCGGTCAACAGCAGGCCTCCGCGGCGGCGACCGCGGCCGCCGACGAGGCGCGGGCCGCCGCGGCGGACGCACGCGACCGCGCCAACGCCGCGCAGGACGTCGACCGGGTGGCCGACGCGCTGTCGTCGCGCCAGGACCTCGACGCGCTGTCCGCGTTCGCGACCAGCACCAGCCCGGACGACCTGATCGGCAAGCTCGAGGCGGCCAGCCTCGCCGCGCACCTCACCGGCGGTCCCCGCCGGGGCGACGCCGCGCTGGCGGACGCGGAGGACGCCGCCGACAAGGCGACCGCCGCGGAGTCGGCGGCGCAGGCGGCCGAGTCGAAGGTGGCGGCCGGTGCGACCGACGTGCAGCAGCGCCGCACCGCGCTCGACGCGCAGATCACCGAGGTGCGCGCGGCGCTGGACAACCTCACGCCGGAGCAGCGGTCGCTGCTGGAGGGCATCGAGGACTACAGCGGCGAGGTTGTCATCCCCGGCGGCGACGCCGGCAGGGCGCTCGAGTTCGCGTTGGGACAGATGGGCAAGCCGTACCTGTGGGGCGCGGTCGGCCCGGACTCCTACGACTGCTCCGGCCTGATGCAGACCGCGTACCGCGCGGCCGGCGTCGTGATGCCGAGGGTGTCGCGGCAGCAGGCGCAGGTCGGCAAGCAGGTGGCGCGGGCGGACGTGCAGGCCGGCGACCTGATCTTCTACTACGAGCCGGTGCACCACGTTGCGATGGCCGTGGACAACACGCGTGCGGTCCACGCGCCGAGCTTCGGCGAGAACGTGAAGCTGAGCGCCATCGACAACATCGGCCCGATCACGGTCATCCGCCGCGTCGTCGGCTGACGAACGAGACGAGTCGGGGTGCGGCCCGTGTGAGCCGCACCCCGAACCTCGTCTACTTGCGACCGATGCGGACGCCGTGCCGGCGCACCCGCACGTCACCGCCCGCCTCGTAGTCGTCCCGCATCGCCTTGAGCATCGCGTCCTCCCGCAGCACCAACGGGTCCGTGCGCAGGTCGCGCGCCTTGCCGAGCGGACCCGAGCTGCGCTTCACGCCGAGCAGCGGCGCGAACACCGAGCTGAACAGCTGGCGCCGGCCCCGCCGGAACGTGCTGTACGCGATCGCGAGACCCACCACCGCGTAGATCGCCTAAACCGTGGGTCAACGAGGTCGAGCTGGCTTGTTGCGCTATGTGCACCGGCGGTGCGTGGAATAGTGTTTTGTCACGCAATAGTGTTCTGTGCCGGCAATGTCAGGCTATGTGCCGCCCACCGGACGGCCGGTCCCATCGCGGCGCCCGCGCCGAGGAACACCAGGCCGAGCAGCACCCAGCCGGCCGTGCCCCAGCTCATCACGAGCGTCGTGACCAGCAGTGGCCCAAGCATCCTGGCCACGGTGAAGCCCGACCCGAAGAAGCCCTGGTACTGGCCGTGCCGGCCCTCCGGCGCGAGCCCGAAGCTGATCTCCCACGAGCCGCTCGCCTGCATCATCTCGGCGCCGGCCTGCAGCGCGGCCGCGGTCAGCAGGATGACGACGGCGACCCACGCCGGCGCGCCGTACCCGGACGTGGCGAACACCACGCACGCGGCGAGCAGCGCGATCCCGGCGAACCGGACCAGCCGCGCGGCACTGTCCAGGTTGGTCACCCGGCTCGCGACCTTCACCTGGAACAGCACGACCGACAGGGTGTTCAGCACGAGAAGCGCCGACACCGTCCAGCTCGGCGCGTGCGTGCGCGCCACGATCCACAGTGGAATGGCCAGCGTGATCAGCGGGATGTGGAGCTGTAGCAGCATGTTCAGCAGCGACACCACGGCGTAGGGCCGGTCGCGCAGCACCGCGAGCTTCGGTTCGCCCTTGGGCCCGGCCGGCGCCGGCGGCACGATCGGTAGTCGCAACAGGACCAGCGCGGAGACCGCGAGGCTGACCGCGTCGATCGCGAGCACGGTCAGGTACGCCTCCTCGGTGTCGATCTGGAGCGCGACGCCGCCGAGCCCGGCGCCGACGGCGATGCCGCCGTTGATAGCGGACGCCAGCACCGCGCGCACCCGCGTCCGGTCCGCCGCGTTCACCAGCCCGGCGAGCAACGCCTGCCGTGCGGCGGTCAGTCCACAGAGGGCACTCGAGTAAAGGCACGCCACGATCACGAACGGCACGAACGACCGTACGAACAGGAACCCGACGAGTGCCGCGGCCGTGCACAGCGCGAGCAGCATCGCGACACCGCGCGGGCCGCGCCGGTCGGCGAGGGCGCCGAGCGGCACGCCGGCGAGGAACCCGACCGCCCAGCCGACCGTGAGCCCGAACCCGACCTGGGTGGGGGACAGGTCGACGATCCGCGTGAAGTACAGCGCGGAGGTCACGAGGTAGCCGCCGAGACCGATCGAGTCGGCCAGCTGCGCGGCGGCGAGCGGGCGCGCGGGCGCGGCGGGCGGGACGATCCGGTTCAGCATCGCTCAGCCGCCGATCAGAGCGGCGACCCGCAGGCAGGCGGTGAGCGCGTCCGGGTCGCCGGTGCGCGCGTACACCTCCGTCGCGGTGTCGGTGAACTTGATGACGTGCTCGTCGCCGTTCGCGACGGCGCGGTCGAGCAGGTCGGCCACCGCCCCCTGGCCTGTCGGCGGCGCGGGCAGGTCGCCACGCGGCGCCGGCACGCCGGGCGCCCAGCCGACGGTGATCGCCGCGCAGGCCGCCCACGCCGCGGTGAGGCTGTCCGCCCACAGCTCGCGGGGCAGCGCGGGCAGGCAGTGCAGCACAGCGTTGGGCGCGGTCGCGGTGTGCACCAGCAGCACCGGGCTCGGGTGCCCGTGGCCGAGGTAGTGCACGGCTGCCGCGTCGACCAGCTCGGTGAGCACCCGGCGGGTGTCGTCCGGGTCGGTCGGCGCGTGCAGCGCGGTGAGCGAGGCCGGCCAGTCGGCCATCTCCGCGAGCTGGCGGAACCGGTTCGCCACGTTGCCCCGCTGCTCGGGAACCCTTGGCAGGGCGTGTAATGCGGCACGGGCGTCGAGCCGGCCCCCCGGCGGCACGACGCCCGGCACGTACCTCGCGCGGGCGGCCCAGAACGCCAGGCCGTGCGCCAGCTCGGTGCTGGTCTCGGCGTTCTCTTCGCCGTCCACCAGCGCGCGGACCGCGTGGCTGACCCGGATCACGCCGTGGGTCGTGCCCGCCGCGATGGCCGGCAGCAGCCGGGGCCACCACGTCGCGAGCAGGTCGCGCCAGTGCGCCTCGCGGGTCGCCTCGGTCAGGTACGCGGTCCAGTCGGCGATCCGGTCGGCCTTGCCGAGCGCCTCGCGCCAGGTGTCCTCGGTGATCCGGTCGCTCGCGGCTGGCAGGTCGTCGAGTCGCTTGACGTAGGCGTCCACCCACGGGTGCACGTCGGCCGCGTGTCCCCGGCGGACCATCACCTCGACCGTCATGGGGCCGTGGTTGGTCAGCGAGTTGTCGTCCCACTCCGGGCCGGCGTGGTGCAGTCGCTGGTAGGCCTCGGCCAGGATCCCGCTCGTCATGACGCTGAATCTATGGTCCACATTGGAGCGGCAGAAGAGCCAATGCCGGCCAGTTGCGCTGGGCCAATATAGGCTGGCCGGCGTGGAGTTCCACGTCAGTCTCGCCGGTCGCGGCGACCTGTCCACCCGGATCTACCGGCAGCTACACGAGGCGGTCATCGACGGCCGCCTGCGCTCCGGCGAAAAGCTGCCGCCCACCCGTGAGCTGGCCAGACAGCTCGATGTGTCCAGGAACACCGTGGCGCTGGCCTACGAGCGACTGACCGCGGAGGGCTTCCTCGTCGGCCGGGTCGGCGCCGGCACGTTCGTGTGCGCCAACCCGCCGTCCGCGACCCTGCTGGTCGACGCGCCGGACGGCGGTGTCGTCCGGGCCAGGCCGGTGTGGCGGGAGCTGGCCGCCACCTCCGCCGCGGCCGTCGCGGACAACGGGTCGGACCCGCTGCCGTACAACTTCGGCGTCGGCGTGCCCGACGCGAGCCGGTTCCCGATGGAGGCATGGCGACGGCAGGTCGCGCGGCAGCTGCGTGAGACGACCGCGACCGGCGCCGGCTACGGCCAGCCGACTGGGCACGCCGGGCTGCGTGCCGAGATCGCACGGCACATCGGGCTGTCCCGGTCGGTGCGCGTCGGGCCGGAGGCCGTGCTGATCACCGACGGGGCGCAGCAGGCGCTGGACCTGATCGGCCGGGTGCTGATCGAGCCGGGCGCCCGCGTCGCCGTCGAGGAGCCGGGCTACCCGCCGGTGCGGGACCTGTTCGCCTCGCTCGGCGCGCGGGTGGTCGGCGTGCCGGTCGACCAGGAGGGCATCGACGTCGCGGCCATCCCGGCGGCCGCGCGGCTCGTCTACACGACGCCGTCGCACCAGTTCCCGCTCGGCCCGCCCATGTCGTTGGACCGGCGCGCGGCGCTGCTCGCGTGGGCGCGCCACAACGACGCGGCCGTGATCGAGGACGACTACGACAGCGAGTTCCGGTTCGCCGACCGGCCGCTCGAGCCGCTGTACAGCCTGGCGAGAGGCGACCGGGTGCTCTACGTCGGCTCGTTCTCCAAGACGATGGTGCCGATGCTGCGGCTGGGGTTCCTGGTCGCGCCCGCGTCACTGCGGCCGGCGCTGCTCGCGGCGAAGCGGCTGACCGACCGGCAGGGCGAGCCGACCACGCAGGGCGCGATGGCCCGGTTCATGGCCGACGGGTTGTTCGTGCGGCACCTGCGCCGCTCGACGCGGGAGTACGGTGCGCGGCGGGCGGTGATCCTCGACGTGCTGCGGCGGGACTTCGCCGACCGGCTCGAGGTCGTGCCGGCCACGGCGGGGCTGCACCTGACGGCGTGGCTGCGGACGCCGTCGGTCGACGTCGGCGCGCTGGTGGCGCGGGCGGCGGCGGTCGGGGTCGCCGTTGGTGACCTCGCGGAGTACCACGGCGAAGGCCCCGGCCGGCCGGGCCTCGCGATCGGGTACGGCGGCATCGCGGCGGACCGGATCGCGGCCGGGCTGCGACTGTTGGACGAAGTGTGGGCCGACGAGGGAGTGGTTTCGTGAGCGAGCTTGCGAGCGAACAAATGTTACAGGGTGACCGCGAGCGGCGTGACCGAGCTTGCGAGGGGGCGTCGTGAGTTCTGACGTCGACACGGTTCTGGCCGCCGCCGACGGCGCGCGGGCGGAGTTCGCCGCGCTGCCGGGTCGGGTGCGGGCTCGGGCCCTGCGCCGGGTCGCCGACTCGCTCGACGCGGCGGCCGGCGAGCTGGTGTCGCTCGCCAACCGGGAGACCAACCTGCCGACGACGCCTCGGCTGCACGCCGAGCTGGAGCGCACCACCTTCCAGCTCCGGCTGCTCGCGGAGACGGTCGTCGACGGCCGCCACCTCGAGGCCACGCTCGACTCACCGGACACCTGTTGGCCGGCCGGCGGCCGCGCGGACCTGCGCCGGATGTTGGTGCCGGTCGGCCCGGTGGTCGTGTTCGGCGCGTCGAACTTCCCGTTCGCCTTCAGCGTCGCGGGCGGCGACACCGCGGCCGCGCTCGCCGTCGGCGCCCCGGTCGTCGTGAAGGCCAACCCCGGGCACCCGCTGCTGAGCGACCGCACCGGTGAGCTGGTGTCCGCCGCGCTCGCGTCGGCCGACGTCCCGGCGGGCGCGTTCGCCGTGGTGCACGGCGAGGAGGCGGGCCGCGCGGCCGTGGTGGACCCTCGGATCAAGGCGGGTGCGTTCACCGGTTCGCTCGCCGGCGGCCGGGCGTTGTTCGACCTGGCGTGTCGGCGGCCGGACCCGATCCCGTTCTACGCGGAGATGGGCAGCGTCAACCCGGTGTTCGTGACCGAGTCCGCCGCGGTGGAGCGCGCGGGCGGCATCGCGGAGGGCTACGTCGGTTCGTTCACCCTCGGCGCGGGCCAGTTCTGCACGAAGCCGGGGCTGGTGTTCGTGCCGGAGTCGCAGGCGCCGGCGTTCGAGGCGCTGGTGGCGTCCGAGCTGGCCGGGCACGTGGCCGCGCCGCTGCTCAACGAGCGCGTCGCGACGGGGTACGAGTCGGTGCTGTCCGGCCTGCGGTCCCATCCGGCGGTCCGCGAGGTGGTGTCCGGCACGGCCGTGGCGCCGACACTGTTGACCTGCGCCGCGGCCGACTTCCTTACCGCGCACGACGAACTGCTCGTCGAGTGCTTCGGCCCGGCGTCGATGGTGGTGCGGTACCGGGACGAGGCCGAGCTGTTGGCGTGCGCGCGGGTGTTCAAAGGCGAGCTGACCGCGGCCGTGCACGGGTCGCTGGAGGACGCGGTGGCCGCCGACCTGCTCGCGCTCCTGTCCGACCGGGTCGGGCGCGTGCTGTGGAACGGTTGGCCCACCGGCGTTTCCGTCACCTACGCCATGCACCATGGCGGCCCGTACCCGGCGACCACGGCCGTCGGGCACACGTCGGTCGGCACCACGTCGTTGCGGCGGTTCCTGCGCCCGGTGACGTACCAGAACATGCCGCAGGCGCTGCTGCCCGAGGTGCTGCGGGACGGCAACCCGCTCGGGGTGCCGCGCCTGGTCGACGGCCGGCCCGGCTAGCGGCCGATCGCGTAGCCCTGCTGTCCGCGCGGGTTCGCGGCCGCACGCAGCAGCCCGGTCGCCACGTCGCGCGACACCGCGGACAGCCGGCCGAGCGACCACGGGTCGACCACCTCCACCTGGTGCCCGCGTGCCCGCAGCCCGGCGACCACCGCGTCGCCCACCCGCGACTCGACGACCAGCTCCGTGCCCGTCTGCCTCGGGTAGAACGACGACGGGTAGGCGGTCGTGTGCCAGCTCGGGGAGTCGATGGCCTCCTGGAGGTTCATCCCGTGCACGAGGTGGTTGAGCAGGAAGACGAGCTGCCACTGGTCCTGCTGGTCGCCGCCCGGCGTGCCGAACGAAAGCTGCGTGCCTTCCCGCGTCGCGAACGAGGGGGAGAGCGTGGTGCGCGGCCGCTTGCCGGGGGCGAGGGAGTTCGGCAGCCCGTCCTCCAGCCAGAACATCTGCGCGCGGGTGCCGAGGCAGAACCCGAGTGCCTCGATGGTTGGCGAGCTCTGCAGCCAACCCCCGGACGGCGTCGCGGACACGATGTTCCCCCACCGGTCCACCACGTCCAGGTGACAGGTGTCGCCCTTCGTCGTGCCCGACGGCGAGACGCCGCTCAGGGTCGGTTCGCCGATGCCGAGGCCGGCCGGGCCGGTCGGCGCGTCGCCCGCCAGCACGTACTTCGGGAAGCGGCCGTGGCCGTTGCGGAGCGGGGCCGCGGCCTCGTCGGTGACCAGCGCGGCCCGCGCGGCGGCATAGGCCGGGTCGAGCAGGGCCGTCAGGTCGGCGCCGTCGCCGTAGTTCGCGTCGCGGTCGGCGAAGGCCAGCTTGGCGACCTCGACCACGCGGTGGATCAGCTCCGCGCTGTCCGGCGCCGGCACCGGACCCATCGCCTCGATGGTGGCGAGCTGTTGCAGCAGCACTGGTCCCTGGCTCCACGCGCCGACCTTGTGCACCTGCCAACCGAACGCGTCGACGCTGACGGGCGGCTCGTAGGTCGGTCGCCACGCCGCCAGGTCGGCGCCGGTCAGCAGACCGGTGTGCGGCCGACCGGAGTCATCGACGAGCTCCGTGCGGCAGAAGGCGTCGATCGCGTCGGCGACGAAACCCTCGTACCAGGCGTGGATCGCGGCGTCGAGCTGGCGCTCGCGGTCCGCGCCGGCCGCCTCAGCCTCCTGGACCAACCGGCGGTAGGTGCTCGCGAGGGCCGGGTTGCGGACGAGCGTGCCGGCCTTCGGCGTTGGCAGCCACCGCCGCGCCGAGGTGGGCCAGTACGTCCGGAACAGCTCCGCGACCGTGTCGATCGTCGTGACGACCGCCTCCGCGACCGGGTGCCCGTCCGCCGCGTAGCCGATCGCGAAGTCGAGGATGTCGCGCAGCGGCAGGGTGCCGTGGTCGCGCAGCAGCGTCAGCCACGCGCCGACCGCGCCGGGCACGGTCGCGGCGAGCAGACCGGTGCCCGGCACGAGGTCGAGCCCGAGCTGGCGGAACCGCTCTGTGGTGGCCGCCGCCGGCGCCACCCCCTGTCCACAGAGGACTCGCGGGGTCGGGTCGGTGGCGGTCGCGAAGATCGCGGGGACCTCACCGCCCGGCCCGTTCATGTGCGGTTCGCAGACGTGCAGGGTGAACCCGACGGCCGCGGCCGCGTCGAAGGCGTTGCCACCGCGTTCGAGGATCGCCATCCCGGCGGCGGACGCGAGCCAGTGGGTGGACGCCACCATTCCGAACGTGCCGGCGAGCTCCGGTCGTGTGGTGAACATCAGGTCACGCTAGCGGCGCCGTGGACACGCGGGCGACGGATGTGACTCAGTCCTCGGCGGTGCATGGCACCTGTGGAGTACCCCCTCAGGGTATAGTGGAAGGTCGGGTCAGGTTTCGACGGAAGGAAACGGCGTATGCGGGGCTACACCAGTGACAAGGACAGCTACCTGAAGCGTCTCCGCCGCATCGAGGGTCAGATCCGCGGGCTGCAACGCATGGTCGAGAACGACGACTACTGCATCGACGTGCTCACCCAGATCTCCGCGGCCACGAAGGCGCTGCAGGCGGTGTCGCTCGGTTTGGTGGACGAGCACCTCAAGCACTGCGTGGCACAGGCCCTCGCCAACGGCGGCAAGGACGCCGAGGAGAAGGTGCAGGAGGCCAGCGACGCCATCGCCCGCCTCGTCCGCTCCTGACGCGCCGAACAGCCGCACTCGACCCACCGAGGTCAGCGGACGCCGCGCGGGCGGAACTGGATGCTGATCCTCGGCCCGATCGGCTTGGCCGTCTTGGGCACCGAGTGCTCCCACGTGCGTTGGCACGAGCCGCCCATGACGATCAGGTCGCCGAGACCGAGTGCGTAGCGGAGGGTCTGGCCGCCTCCGCGCGGCCGCAGTAACAACGCCCTCGGCGCGCCGACGGACAGGATGGCCACCATCGTGTCCTCGGTGTCGCCGCGACCGATCCGGTCGCCGTGCCACGCCACGCTGTCCCTGCCGTCGCGGTAGTAGCAGAGCCCGGCGGTGCGGAACGGCTCGCCGAGCTCCACCGCGTAGTGGTTGCTCAGCACGTCCCGCGCCGCGGCCAGCGCCGGTTCCGGCAGCTCGGCATCCTCGTCGTAGAAGGACAACAGCCTCGGCACGGCGACCCGGCGGTCGTACATCTGCCGCTGTTCGGCACGCCACGGCACCCCGCCCGCGAGGCGTTCGAACATCGTGCCCGCGCCCGTCAGCCAGCCCGGCCGCACGTCGACCCACGCGCCGTCGGACAGGTGGGTGCGGCGGATCGGCAGGATCGAGCGCAGCCCGACGTCGTCGAGATCGTCGAGCAGCGAGCCTTGGAGCGGAGCGTGCATGGCGACCACGGTACACCTCTTTTCGAACACCTGAGCGAGGGGTGCGCGGGACCGGTTCCGGACGCGGCCGGATAGGGTTTTCCCATGCGCAGCCGCACTGTCGTCCTCCTGCTGACGGCGCTCGTCCTCACCGCGTGCACCTCCCGCACCGGTCCGAGCGCCACCGGGAGCAGCGCGACCGAGTCAACATCGTCGTCGACCGCGAGCAAGGTCACCGAGGAGCAGCTCCGGGACGCCGACCCCTGCGGGTTCCTCGACAACCCCACCCTGACCGCCTACGGCAAGATCGACTTCGAGGACGGCGTCTTCTACACCGACTGCACGGCGTCGATCGCCGCGCAGGGCAACACGCTGCGCGTCGAGGCCAGTCTGCAGGTCGAGACGTCCGGCCGCGACCCCGGCGACCCCTGGCAGAAGACCGAACGGCGCGGGTTCACCGTCTGGACCGCCGCCGAGGAGAGCTTCGGCTGCCAGCGTGAGATCCAGGTGTACGACAACGCGGTGGTCGCGCTGTGGGCGTCGGAGTCCGAGACCACCGGCACCACCTGCGACGTCGCGGACAAGGCGACCGACGCGGCGATCGAGCAGCTCCTGTCCGGTGAGATCTCTCCCCACCAGGTGCCGAAGAACTCCCTGTTCAACCAGGACTCCTGTGCGCTCGTCACCGACGAGGACGCCGCTCGGGCGCCCGAGATCGACGCGAAGGACGTGCATCCGGCGTTCGCGGGCCAGTCCTGCACCTGGGGCACGGAGGACATCACCCAACCGAGCCTGTTCGTCTCGTTCACCCGCTACGAGCCGCCGGTCGCGGATGAACCCGGCGAGCAGCAGACCCAGATCGCCGGGCACGCCGCGGTCGTCACGCAGGAGGAGCGCGACGCGGTGCCGGCCGTCGGCGGGTCGCTGCCGTCCTGCGAGGTCGAGGTCGTCTACGACACCGACCTCGACAACCAGGCCGAGATCCTCGCCGTCACCGTCACGAACAACGGCACGCCGGCGTCGAACTGTCCACTCGCGACCGAGCTCGCGACGAAGGCGATGGGCAAGCTCCCCGGCGCGTGACGTTGTTCGCCTACCGGGCGAAGCCCGCCGCCACGCCGGTGCCGGCCGTGACCGGTGTTGGCTGACCGCGGCGGCGCTGGGCGTGGGCGAAGACCGCCGCGGCGTCGGCGTAGTCGGCCTCGTCCCGAGACGTGTCCAGGATGAACGTGTGGCACCCCTGGTCGAAGTAGCGCGTCAGCTCGGTGGCCACCTTGTCGTGGTTGCCCACCAGGTAGGGGCAGAAGGTGGTGTAGTTCTTGAACGGCCCCATCCAGTACGGGCTGTCCGGGCCGCCGGGGAACTCCTCGGCCTCCGAGAGCCGCTCGACCCACTGCGAGTCCGAGGCGTCGCGCGCCATCCGCTGCAACATCCGGCCGGCGCGGGTGTTCGGGAAGCGGTCGTGCGCCGCCTGCCAGGCCTCCTCGTCGGTGTCGCGGGCGATGACGCCGATCCGCACCGCGTCGCCGAGCAGGTCGCGCCCGTCCGGGCCGGGCGGTTCCGGATAACGCACGGGGAGCGCGCCGAGCACCTCGGCGGCCCGCCGCCCGGCCGGGGAGGAGCCGGACATGAACAGTTCCGGCGCGAGGTGCTCGGGCAGTCCCGGGTGCAGGTTCAGACCCTGCACCCGGTAGTGGTCGCCATCGTGCGTGACCGGGCCGCGACCGGCCAGCAGCTTTCCGACAAGCTGGGCGTACTCGGTCAGCCGGACGTAGCGCTCGTCGTGCTTGGTGAAGTCGTCCAGCGCGGCGAGGTCGGACCGGCTGCCGCCCGCCACCAGGTTCAGGCAGATGCGGCGCCCGTACAGCACGCCGTAGCTGGAGATGGTCTTGGCCACCGTGTACGGGTGCTGGTAGACGGGCTGCAGGGCGACCAGCGGCATCAGCGCGTCGGTGGCGACCAGCACCTCCTGCGCGACCGCCCACGGGTCGACGGTGTTGTTGTCGGAGTACACCAACGCGCCGACGAAGCCCACCGCCTCGCTCAGCCGCGCCGCCCGCCGGACGACCTGACGGTAGTCGCCGCCTTCGCGCCCGGCCGGCGGGATCGTGGTGAAGAGCCGGATCTCGGTCATGGATCTGCCTTTCGTCACTGGGCGTCGCGCAGCGCGGCGACCGTGTCCCACAGCGTTCTGGCGGTCCGGAACATGTCGAGGATGTGGAACTCGTCGGGAATCGTGATGTCGTAGGCCCCTTCGATCGCGACGAGCAGCCCCACGGTGCCGAAGGAGTCCAGTCCGGCGTCGGCCAGCGGCGCGTCCGGCGTGAGGTCGGCCGTCGCCGCGAACGTCTGTCGCAGCAGCTTCTCGAACTTCGCGTCCCATGGCTTCTCGCCCGGCGCACCGGTGGTGTCGGGCGGCTCGGGCAGGTGGTCCTTGTCGAGTCTTCCGCGACCGTCCAGCGGCCAGGTTTCCACCGGCACAAGGACATCCGGGATGAGTGGCCGGGAAAGCCGCTGCTCGGCGAGCACCCGGCGCACCTCGTCCGAGGTGAACGGGACGCCCGGGACCGTGCGTACGTACCCGACGAGTCGTTCCCGGTCCCGCGACCTCCGGAGCATGACGACGCTGTCCACCACGGACGGCTGCGCGTCGAGCTGCTCCCGAGTCCGGTACAGCTCGACCGGCTGCTCGCCCCGGTGCGTGCGTTGCTCGACCGGCCCCACCTGCTCCAGTACCCCGCCATCGGTGAACCGCGCGAGCAGCCCGGTGCGGTGTGCACCGGCGAGACACAGTTCGCCGACCACCCCGGCGGGCACCGGCCGCAGGTCGGCGTCGACCACCCGCAGCCCCGGCACCGGCTTGCCGTCGAGTGCCACCCAGCCGGGCAGCCCGTCGACCTCTACCGCCGTGATCACACGGCCGGGTCCGGTCCTGCTTGCCTTGCGCACCAACGGATCGCCACTGACGATCGTGGTCACCCCGGCGGCCGGTCCACCGGTCAGCTCCCGCTCCGCGACGAGCGGGGTCAGCCGCAGATGCGTGACCTCCACGGGGATCGCGTCCGGCAGGGCCGCGGCGAGCACGGCGACACCACCGGAGCACAGCGGCGCCAGCAACTCGGTCACCGCCGCGGCCGACGGCCACGGGGCCGCGCACAACCAGGCGGAGTCCCGCCCGCCGGGCGCGTCCGGCAGGCTCGCCATCGCGTGCGCGAGCGCGCTGTGCGAGAGCGTGAGTCCGGACGGCGTCACCCAGGCCGGGTCCGCCGGCCGAGGCGTCGATCCGTTCGCCTGCGCGTCGACCAGGTCCGTCAGGTCGCCGAGGTCGACCCCTTCGATGCCGGCCGCCGCACCGGCCAGCCACACGCCGAACAGCGCCGCGACCGTGTCCGGCTCCCGTTGCGGCGCAACGGCTACCACGCTGCCCCGGCCGATCCCGCGCTGCCGCAGCCGGTGCGCGATCGCCGCCGCCCGGTCGTGCAGCTCGCCGTAGGACACCGTCGTGCCGGTGCTGATCACCGCGGGCCGGTCGCGGGCGGTACGCGCGAACAACTCCAGGACGGTGGCCGGTTCCCCGACGGGTTCCCGGCCGACGACACGGGCGCGCTCCGCCGGGGGCAGGCACGCCGCGCTCGCGTCGCCGTCCGGGCCGAGGGACATCTCCTCCAGCACCGTCCGGTACAGGGCCGCCAGCCGCTCGGCCGCCGCCCGGCTCAGGCAGTGGTTGGTGGTGTTGAACTTCAGCAGCCCGGTCATGGTGAACACGTGCAGCGCGAACTCGTTGTCGTTGTCGTTGAGCGTCTGGTCCGAGTCGACCAGGTCGTCGTCCACCTGGTGGAAGTCGAGGTAGTTGAAGAACACCTCGAGCAGCCGGCCGCGGTGCCCGAACTCCTGCTGGATGGCCTGTAGCGGGAAGACGCGGTGCGGCCACAGGTCGGTCAGCCCGTCGTAGACCGCGCGCACCAGCCCACCCCAGGTCCGCGTGCCCGCCGGCATCGCGAACGGCACGGTGTTGAGGTACATGCCGAGCACCCGCTCGGCGCCGGCCACCTCGGGCCGGGCGTCGCAGACCAGCCCGGTGAAGAAGTCCTGGCGCCCGATGGTCATGCTCATGACCTTCAGGTGGGCGGCCAGCAGCACGGCCTTCATGGAGGTGCGGGTCTCCGAGGCGAGCCTGCGCAGGTCGGCCTCGATGTCGCGGAAGAACACCAGGTGCTGGTAACGCTCGCGCGGCGCGTCCAGAGCGTCCCGCCAGGTCGCGGGCGGCACCGCGTCGACCCGTCCCTCGACCATGGTCCGCCAGAACGCGCGGTCCGCGTCCGACGAGCGGGCCCGCGCCTCGGCCGCGACGTAGTCGGCGTACCGCAGGGCCACCGGGTCCGGCGCGTCGGGCGTGCGGCCGGCTCGGATCTCCTGGTAGCCGGTCAGGATCTCCATCAGCATGGAGTGGAAGCTCCACCCCTCCAGGATCGGGTGGCACTCGGTGATCGTGATCCACCACTCCCGCGTGCCGTCGGCGGTGTGCGCGCACACCCGGATCAGTGGCGGGCACGCCAGGTTCATCGGCGAGCGGCGTTCGCTGGACGCGTAGTCCTGCAGCTTGGGCAGCCAGCCCGCCGGCCCGAGCCGGCCGTGGTCCGCCACCCCGACGGTGATCTTCGCGTGTTCGTGCACCAACTGCAGCGGCTCGGAGTAGCTGCTCAGGTCGAAGCCGGTGCGCAACACCTCGTGCCGGTCCACCACGAGCTGGACGGCCTCCTGCAGGGCCGCCGCGTCGAACCGCGCGTCGTCGCGGATCAGGTACGAGGTGGTGTCCTGGTAGGTGTTGAGGTCCGGCCGCGCCCGCAGCTCGATGAGCATGCCGAGCTGCATCGCCGCCAGCGGGTAGGCGTCCACCACCCCGGTCGGCAGCGCCGCCCGGTCCGCGGGCTTCAGCAGTGCGAACGGCTCGATGGCGGTGACCCGCGTCGCGTCGTTGGTCTGTCCGGCGCACAGCTCGGCCAGTTCCTCGATCGTCTGGTTGGCGAAGATGTCGGTGGCCGAGACGTCCAACCCGGCCGCCTTCAACCGGCCGGCGATCGCCACCGCACGCAGCGAGTCGCCGCCCACGTCGAAGAAGTTGTCCCACACGGCAAGCTCGTCGGCGACCAGCACCGCACACCAGACCCGGGTGATCCGCTCGATCAGCCCGGCTTCGACGTCGCCGCCGGTCGGCTCGTCGACCGCCGGCGTCTCGTCGTGTGTCGGCAGCAGGTCCGGCGGGCTGAGGCGCTCGTGGACCTCGCGGAGTGGCGTGCCTGGTTCGCGGATCACGGCGTCGAGCAGCGCGACCCAGTAGTCGGCCCACTTCCTGGCGGTCTCCGTGTCGAGCACGGCGGTGGCGAACTCCAACCGCGCGGCGAGCCGGTCACCTGCCTGCTCCTCGACGTGGAGGGTCAGGTCGAACTTCGCCGCCTGTGCGTCGGCGAGCGCGAGCTGCGCCACCCGCAGACCGGGGAACCGGAACGGCAGGTCTTCGGCACGCTCCATGTCGAAGGCCACCTGGAACAACGGGTTCGCGGCACTGGCCCGTGCCGGGTGCACCTCGTCGACGACCCACTTGAACGGCGCCGCCCGGTGGTCCATCGCGTCGAGCACGCGCTCCCGGATGTCGCCGAGCAGACCGGCGAACGTGCCGTCCTCGGCATGCCGCGAACGGATGACGACCGTGTTGACCAGGTACCCCACCAACTCGTCGAGCTCCGGCCTCGTCCGCGCGGAGACCGGCAACCCCACGGTCACGTCGGCGCTGCCGGACAGGTGGGCGAGCATGGCGTGATAGACCGCGTGCAGCACCATGTACGGCGATGCGCGGTGGGCGGTCGCGAGCGCGCGGAGCTCGTCGGCCGTCTCGGGCGTGATGACGATGTCGACCGCGCCGCAGCGCGAGTCACGTTGGGTCGTGCGCGGCCGGTCCAGTGGCAGCGGCAGCTCGGTGACGCCGTCCAGGACGCCGCGCCAGTAGTCCAGGTGCGGACGCATCCTGCCGTTCGCCCTGCCGGCCAGCTCCCACGCGGCGAAGTCGGCGTACTGGAGGTCCATTTCGGACAGTTCCGCCGCGTCCGCCGGGACGCCGGCGTCGTGTTCGGCGTAGTGGGCGCCCACCTCGGTCGCGATCCGTTGGAAGGACACGTCGTCGCAGGCGATGTGGTGGATGGTGACGACCATCAGGTGCAGCTCGGGGCCGAGGACGATCAGGGTGACCTGGACCGGTCGCTGCTTGCGCAGGTCGACCGGCCGCGCGCGTTCCCACGCGGCGAGCTGTCGGGCCCGCTCCTCGCGGCGCTCCTCGGGTTCCTCGGTGAGGTCGACGACGCGCAGCTCGAAGCGCTCCGGCGGATCGATGACCTGCACGGGCTCGTCGCCGTGCGTGGTGTACCGCGTCCGCAGGATCTCGTGGCGTGCCAGGACCCGTTCCCACGCCCACCGCATGCGCTCGGTGTCGAGCCGACCGGACAGCCGCAGCGTCCAGGTCATCAGGTACGCGGGGCTGGCCTGGTCGAACTGGTGCAGTAGCCACATCTGCTGCTGGCCGACGGACAGCGGCAGCGGCCGCCCGCGCTCCGTCCGGCCGATGGCGTTACTGGTGCCACCCGCCTGGAGACGCTGCCGGATAAGGGCTTCCAGCGACATCGAGTGTCCTCCTCTACTGGACCTGCTGGTCATCGACGTGCTGGTGGTCCAGCTCGGCTCGGATGAGCCGTTCGACCTCGTCGGCGAGGCCGGCCGCGGTCGGCCGGTCGAAGAACGCGCGCATGGACACCTCGACGCCGAAGGCGTTCTGCGCCTGCCACAGCAGCCGCGCCGCCAGCAGTGAGTTGCCGCCGCGGGTCATGATGTCCTCGTCCTGGCCGATGTCGTCCTGCTTGAGCAGCGCCCGGATGAACCCCAGGATCGCCTCCTGGAGCGGAAAGAGGCCGTCTCCCGGCTCGCTCTCGTCCAGCCCGTCGGCGCCGATCGTGAGGTCCGGGTCGGCGGCGAACCGCTCGGCGAGCGCGCGCAGCCGGCTTGCCATGCCGGTCGCCATGGCCTCGTCGAACAACGCCGACGCGTACTCGATCGCCCCGACGTAACGTCCGTCGGGATAGGGCCACATGGTCAGCGAGAGATCGGTCCTGGCCACGGTCCACGCCTGCCGCAGCAGCTCGAGGTCCTGTTCCCGGCGCCGAGGGCCGAGCAACTCGTCGCCCGCCACGGTGAAGTAGGTCTGGAACAGCGCCGTCCTGGACAGGTCGCGCGGTCCGGCCACGACGTCCGCGACCGCGTCGAACGGCGCGGCGTGGCGGGCGAAGCCGTCCCGGCAGGTGTGCTCGACGCTGGCGAGCGCCTCGGCGAAGGACTGCTCCGGCGACAGCCGGGCCCGGATGACCACCACGTCGATGAACAGCCCGACCAGGTCGTGCAGCTCAGGGCGGTACCGGCCGGAGTGCGGCGAGCCGACCCCGAAGTCCCACTGGCCACTCACCCTGGCGACCAGCACGGACCACAGCGTCAGTAGGACAACGAACGGCGTGGCCCCGGCGTCCCGGCCGAGCTCGAGCAGCTTCTCGACCGCCGCGGAGGGGAGCTCGACGCTGACCGCGGCGCCGTCGATGCCGCGCTGCTCGTCGCGCTCGCGGACCGTCGGCAGCTCCAGCACCGGCAGGTCGGCCAACGTCGCACGCCAGTAGTCGAGCTGCTCGGCGAGCACGTCGTCGGTGAGCTGGGTCCGTTGCCAGGCGACCGCGTCGGCGTAGCGGAGCGGCAGCTCCGGCAGGGTGGGCGCGCGGCCGTCGCCGATCGCGGCGATCGCCTCGTGCAGCTCGCGCTCCAGGATCCCCTCCGACCAGCCGTCGCAGGTGATGTGGTGGCACACCAGGAGAAGTAGCTGCTCAGCCCCGCCGTCGCGGATGAGGGTCGCCCGGAACAGCGGCGCGGTGCTCAGGTCGAACCCCTCGCCAAGCTCCCCGGCCATGATCTTGGCGACCTCCGCGGGCGTCGTCTCGACCGTGCGCAACGGCACGGCCACGGTCGGCTCGACGACGGCGGCCAGCCCGTCGGCGTCCATCGTGTACCCAGTGCGCAGTACCTCGTGGCGCGTCATGAGGAACGCGAGTGCCCGCTCGACCACGTCGGTCGGCACGTCCGCCGGCAACCAGAACATCACCGGCAGCAGGTACTCCCGGCTGCCCGGGTTCATCCGGTCGAGCACCCAGAACCGTTCCTGCGCGGGGGAGAGCGGCACGCGCGCGCCGGCCGGCAGTGGCTCGATCGGCTGGGCCGCCGCCGCCCTGCTCAGCAGCCTGGCCTGTCCGCGCGCGGTCGTCGTGTAGTGCAGCTCGCGGAAGTCCAGCCCCAGCCCGGACGCCTCGGCGAGCCGGGCGGCGAGCTGGGTCATCAGCAGCGAGTGGCCGCCGACACGGAAGAAGTCGTCGTCGAGGTTGATGTCGTCGACGCCGAGCACCTGACGCCAGGCGTCCAGCACGATGTGCTCCTCGGCGGTGTACTGCGCCGGGGTGCTCGGCTCGGCCGTCCTGGTCCAGTCCGGTTCCGGCAGCCGGGCGCGGTCGGTCTTGCCACTCGTGGTGCGGGGGAGGGCGGGCAGGCTGGTGATGATCGCCGGCACCAGCGTCGGCGGCAGCCGGTCGCGCAGGTAGGCGGTCAGCCCGGCCGGCTCACCGACCACGAAGGCCGCGAGGTGGCGGTTGCCGCGCGGGTCGGCGACCGCGGTGACCGCCGCCTCGACCACACCGGCGTACGCCTCGATCGCCGCCTCGACCTCGCCCGGCTCGATCCGCACGCCGTTGATCTTGACCTGGTCGTCGACGCGGCCGGCGAACTCGAGCGCGCCGTCGTCGCGGGTACGCACCAGGTCGCCGGTGTGGTACATCCGCGCACCGGGCGGCCCGGACGGGTCGGGCAGGAACCGCTCGGCCGTGCGCACCGGGTCGCCGTGGTAGCCGCGCGCGACCCCCACCCCGCAGGCGTACAGCTCCCGCACCGGCTCGTCGTCGGGGAGCAGCAGGTGGCGGATGTTGTCGATGGGGAAGCCGATCGGCACCGGGCCGGTCCGCTGTGCTGGGTCGAACCGGGCGGCCAGCACGTCGATGGAGCACTCGGTCGGCCCGTAGGTGTTGACGATCTCCACGTCGATCCGCTCGAGAACTCGTTGGCACAGCTCGGCGTGCAACGGTTCGCCGGCCGAGCAGATCATGCGCAGACTCGTGCAGTCGCCGAGGTTCGGCTCGGCCGCGAGTAGCCGCAGCATGGTCGGCACGACCTGCACCACGGTCGCCCGCCGCTCGCGGATCGCGGCGACAAGCTCGGCGGGATCCCGGCCGGCGTCGGGGCTGCCGAAGGTCACCGGCGCGCCGGTGATCAGCGGCGCCATGATCTCCCAGCCGGCCGCGTCGAAGGTCAGCGGCGTCTTCTGCAGCACGCGGTCGATGGGGCCGATGCCGAGGGCGTGCACGCCCCACCGGACCCGGTTGGCGATGCCGTCGTGCTCGACGACGACGCCCTTCGGGGTGCCGGTGGACCCCGAGGTGAACATCAGGTAGGCGGCCTGGCGTGGCGTGGTGACCCGGTTCGGTGCCCATTCCGGGTCGCCGTCCAGGTCGTCGAGGTCGGTGAGCACCACGCCCGCGCCGGCCAGCTCGATGACCGCACGCCGCCGCCCCGCCGGGGCGATCGGATCGAGCGGCACGTAGCAGCCGCCCGCCAGCCAGGTCCCCAGCAGCGCGGCCACCAGGTCCGGGCCCGGCTCGATCATGATCCCGACGGTCGACTCGGGGCCGATCCCGCTGGTGGCGAGCGTGTGTGCGACCCGCCGCGCCGAGCGCTCCAGCTCCCGATAGGTGACCGTGCCCGCGGCGGACAGCACGGCAGGCGCCTCGGGGTGCTCACGCGCCCGCTCGAGAAACAGTTCCGGCAGTAACGCGTTCATCGGGTACCGACCCTGGCGCTGAGCGGACGCAGGTCCGTCCACACCTCGGCGATGTGGGCGAGGCACTCCGGTTTGGTGCCGGCGAAACCGTCGGCGTGCCAGCCCTCCGGCGGCTCCCGGTGCGCGTCCCAGATCGAGTACTGCTCCTCGTGGTTCACGACCACCTGGAATGCGGCCTCACTCATCGGTTCCTCCGGTCTCACAGCAGGCTCAGCAACGCGCGCGTATCGACTTTTCCGTTGGCGGTCAACGGAATCTCGCCGATCGGGACGATCTCCGCCGGCACCATGTGGTCGGGCAGGTCGGCGGCGAGGTCGGCGCGCAACCTGGGCGGGTCGAGCACCCGGCCGGCCGAGGGGATGACGAACGCGACCAGACAGGCCGCCCGGCGCGGCCGCGCGTGCGCGATCACCACCGCGTCGTCGACGTCCGGCCTGCGCCGCAGCGTGGCCCGGACCTCGGCGGGCTCGACCCGATAGCCGCGGATCTTCACCTGGTGGTCGGTGCGGCCGAGGAACTCCAGCGCGCCGTCCGGTAGCCGGCGGGCGCGGTCCCCGGTGCGGTACAGGCGGGCGCCGGGTGGGCCGTAGGGGTCGGGCACGAAGCGGTCCGCGGTGAGCGCGGGGTCGCCGAGATAGCCGCGGGCGACCCCGGCGCCGCCGACGTGGACCTCGCCGGGAACCCCGACGGGGACCGGTTCCATCGCCTCGGTGAGCACGTACATGGTGGTGTTCGGGATCGGCACGCCGAGCGGGAGCAGCCCGTCGGAGTGCGTGTCCGCGATGAGCTGCCCGGAGTTGCCGATGGTGATCTCGGTCGGGCCGTACTCGGTGGCGACCGCCGTGCCGCCGGGTCCGGCCAGCTCGCGCCAGCGCCGGGCCAGCGCGGCGGGGAACGCGTCCCCGGCGGCGATGATCACGCCGGCGAGGTCGCGGGCCTGCTCGGCGGCGAGGTCGAGGCTGAGCAGGTTCAGGTGGCCGGGGGTCAGCTTGATGAAGCCGTACGGGGCGCCGTCGGCCAGCAGCGCGCCGAGGTCCGCGGTGTCCAGCGGGTCGGGCAGCAGCGTGACCGGCTGGCCGACCAGGAGCGGCGTGAACAGGCTCGGCATACCGAGGTCGAAGCTGATCGAGGTGAAGAACGGGGAGCCGCCCGCGCCGCGCGCCGCGTACTCGTCCACCGTCCACAGTAGATAGTTGGCCAGGCTGCCGTGTTGGACCAGCACGCCCTTGGGCGCGCCGGTCGAACCGGACGTGTAGATGAGGTACGCCAACTGTTCCTGGCGGGTGCGTCGGCCGGTGGGCGACGTCGGCAGCGCGGCGATCGACTCCCGTTCTCCGTCCAGCAGCACGAACGTGCCACCGTCGAGCGCGGGCAGGTGCTCGGTCTCGGTGACCACCAGCTCGCAGTCGGCGGCGGTGATCATGTGATTGAGCCGCTGGGCCGGGAGGTCGGGGTCGAGCGGAAGGTAGGCGCCGCCCGCCTTCCAGCAGCCGAGGATCGTCGGCAGCAGGTCGGCGGTGCGCCGCAGGCACACGCCGACCGGGGTTTCCGTGCGCACGCCGAGATCCAGCAGCCGGTGGGCGATCTGGTTGGCGCGGGCGTCGAGTTCGGCGAAGGTGAGCGACTTCCCGCAGGACCGGACGGCCGGCGCGTCCGGTGTCCTGGCCGCCTGCGCCTCGATGAGGTCGACGACGGTGTCCGGCGTGCGGTCGACGCGAGGGCCGGCGGCCCAGCGGGAGAGCACCGCGTGCCGGTCCGCGCTCGGCAGGTAGGCATGGGTGGCGTTCGCGCCGTCGGTGATGGCCGCCAGCGCGTGCCGGTACATCTCCGCGAGCCGCGCCAGGTAGTCGCGGCCGATCGCGTGCGTGCACAGCAAGAGCGTGCTGTCGCGCACGAACACGTTCAGGCCGTACCGGTCCCCGGCCATGGCCTCCGTGGCGAACAGCACCCGGTCGGGTTCGCCGGCCTCCTCCGGCACCGGCTCGGCCCGCGCCACGAGCGCGAGCAGGTCCCGCCAGGTGTGCGGGGCGCCGGGTGTCACGCAGGCCGAGTGCACGGTGCCGTCCAGGCGGAGGTCCGTGCGGAACGTGTGCTCCTCGGTCAGCATGCTCAGCACCTTGAGGTGCGCCGCCGCGAGTACGGTCGGCTCGGCGTCGCCGTGGGGGACCTCGGCCGTCACCACACCGTCTGCTGTGGACAGCCACGCGGTCGGTAGCCGGAACTGGTTGGTGGTCACGGTTGTGCCTCCCGCCCCAGCAGGCCCCGCACGGCGTCCGCGACGAGCGCGCCGGCCTCCGTGAGGATGTAGTGGCCAGCGTCCAGCAGGTGCAGCGAGAACTCCATGGTCGTCTCGGCCGACCAGGCGGCGAGGTCCGCGCAGCTCACGAACTCGTCGCGCCGGCCGCCGAGCAGTGTGATGGGGACGGGCAGCGGCTCGCCCGTCGAGTACTCCAGCCGCTCGATGACCCGGTAGTCGGCCCGCAGGATTCGTTCGAACATGACCATCAGCTCGGGGTCGTCGAGGATCTCCTTCGCCATCCCGCCGAACTCGATGACCCGTTCGAGGAGTTCCTGACGTGGCAACAGGTGTAGGGGATCGTCGATCTGGCGTACCGCAGGCGCCGGCGCGGAGGACAGCACCACCATGGCCGGCGCCGGGCCGCCGGCAGCGATCAGGCGACGGGCGTACTCGTAGGCGAGCACGCTGCCGGAACAGTGCCCGACGATGACGAACGGGGTGTCGAGCAGCGGCGCGAGAGCCGGTTCGAGGCCGTCGAGTAGCTCGCGCCAGTCGTCCACGAGGGGTTCGCGCAGCCGGTTCTCCCGCCCAGGAAAGCGGATCGCACACAGCTCGACGTCGGCGGGCAGCAGGTCCAGCCATGCGTTGAAAGCGGCGCCGCCCGCACCAACGTGCGGAAAGCAGATCAGGCGCAGCGCCGGGTTCGCGGCCCGGCGCGGACGGGCGACCCAGCTACTTGGTCGGGTCCGGGGTGTCGCGGTGTCGATGCCGGTCATTGGAGTGCCTTTCGCATGACCAGCGCCAGTTCCGCGTCGCGGATGACGGCCGTCGGCGACTCGAGCTCGTGGTCCAGCCGGTGGCTCTCCAGGTCGGCGATGGCTCGACGCCACGCCGGTGAGTCGGTGCCGTCCTGGAAGAGCACGGTCGGCCCGTCGTAGCCGGCCGGTTCGTAGTCTCGCGCGGCCAGCTCGGTCTCCACAAAGGACACCTGCAGGGCGGCGAGGTCCCGGGCGCCCACGTGGCTGTACCACCCGGCCCGGCGCATCCTGGCGTGGATCTCCTCGACGCTTTCCTCGCCGGTGAGCCCGAACCGCCGGGTCAGCATGGCAAGACGCCGCTGGCGCAGCGACTCCCGCGTGGCCGCGCCGGGGGTTCCCACGATGGGCGGGTTGATCAGGGCCAGCAGCGGCACGGTCGCGCCGAGCCGCCGCAGCCGGCGCGCCAGCTCGAACGCCAGCACCGCGCCGTGGCCGAACCCGGCCAGCCGGTACGGCTCATCGGGCTGGTCCTGCCGCAGCGCGGCGAGCAACCGATCGGCCAGCTCGCCGATCGGGCCGCCGGCGTGGGAGAAACCCTTGACCGGGCGGGGACTTCCCCAGGACGCGATGGCTTCCCGCTCCGTCTCGACGTGACTGTCCGAGTGCACGACGTAGAGCGGTTCGCCTGCTCCGGTCGCCACGATGGGCACCGGCAGCGCCGCCACCGGTTCGGGGACGCTGGTGTCGGCGTACAGAGCGGGGACGACCACGGGCTCGGCGTCGACGCCGATGGTCAGGCTCTCGGCGAGCCGGGCCGGGCTCGGGTTCCGCAGGGCCACCGAGCTGCGCACCGGCAGCCCGAGCTCGCGGGCCCGGCCGACGATGTCGATCATCCCGAGCGAGTCGCCACCCAAGTCGTAGAAGTCGTCGTACGGCGAGACGTCGTGGCCGAAGTAGCCGCTCCAGATCTCGCAGATCATGTGCTCGACCGCGTGACAGGTGTTCAGTTCGGCCATCCCCGCCTCACATCCCCAATTCGGCGCGCACCCGGCGCTTGCCAGAAGACTGCTTTCTCACGGCAGGCCGAGCCAGGCAATGGGGCAGGCAGGTTTCTTCTGCCAAGTTGCCGGCTCGATGCCTGGAGCGCGTGTACCGCCATGGCGAGAGTTTCTGGTGCGATCGCGGCGAAGTAGCGATTTCCTATTTCTCGGCGGGTTGTTCGCGTCCGGATGTCGATACCTCAGGAATGGAGAGCCGCGTTGACTACGGTGATTACCGCCGAGCTGAGCGCCGGGATGGAGCTCACGCTCGAGGAGCAGGCCGGTGTGCGCACGCTCGTGGAGCGCTTGGGGCGCACGGCGCCCGGACTGGTCGACGACGCCGCCTGGCAGGCGCAGGCACGCGCGGCGAGCTGCCAACTTCCGCCCCGCCTGCTGGCGGCGCTGCGGTCCTACCGGTCCGACCCCGGCCTGGACGGGACGCTGACGATCGTCAACCTGCCGATCACCGCGGACCCGCTGCCGCCAACGCCGAACGTGCCGGACTCGGTCGAGCGCGCCGCCACCGCGCCCGCGAGCGTGGCGATGTTGCTCGGACAGCAGCTCGGCGAGGTCATCGCCTACCGCGACGAGAAACACGGCGCGCTGGTGCAGAACGTCGTCCCGGTGCCCAAACTGGCGAGCTCGCAGAGCAACGGGGGCTCGGTGCCGCTCGAACTGCACACGGAGAACGCGTTCCACCCGAACCGGCCGGACTACGTCGGGCTGCTCTGCCTGCGCGGCGCACAGGAGGACCGGGTGGGTACCCGGGTGGCCGCCGTCCGCCGCGCGCTGCCGCTGCTCGACGAGGTGGACCGGACGATCCTGCACGAGGCCCGGTTCATCACCGCGGCGCCGCCGTCGTTCGTGTCGGCGGACCGCTCCGAGCCGCACCCGGTGCTGCGTGGCTGCGTCGACGACCCGGACATCTGCGTGGACTTCCATGCCACGTCGGCACTCGACGCGGCGGCCGCCCGCGCGCTGTCCCAACTGCGCGAGGCGCTGACCGAGGTCGAGTGCGAGCTCGTCCTGCAGCCGGGCGACATGGTGTTCGTGGACAACCGCCTCGTGGTGCACGGCCGCATCGCGTTCTGGCCCCGCTACGACGGCACCGACCGCTGGCTGCACCGGATCTTCGTGCACCTGGACAACCGTCGCAGCCGACCGCGCCGCGCCGACAACGGCGCCGTACTGGTCTGACGCCGGACACCAGACGTCGTGCACCGCGACGCCACCACGCTTCCAGGGCCTGGTTCATTCGCGTTGGTGTAACAGATTCCGTTGGGGAATCTGGTAGGGGTCGATCCACCGTGGTGGGATGAATTCCGGCAGCCCGTCGTTGCGGATGCGGATCGCCCATTCCGAGTGGTGGATCATGCGGTGATGCCGGCGGCATAGGAGCACGAGGTTGTTGAGGTTGGTGGGGCCGCCATCCAACCAATGGGTGACGTGGTGGGCGTCGGACCAGCGGGCTGGTCGCCCGCACGAGGGAAACGCGCAGCCGCCGTCTCGTGTGTTGAGTGCGGTGCGTTGGGTGGGGGTGACCAGGCGGCGGGTGCGGCCCACATCCAACGGCACCGACGCGCCGTTCATCACGACCGGCACGATTCCGCAGTCACACGCGATCCGCCGTGCCGCCGCGGCCGAGAGCAGAGCGCCGCCTTCGAGGGTGGCAGTGCCGAGACCGGCCAGCAGGTGGCTGTAGTCCATGGTGGCGTTCAGGTGTGGCTTCTCCCCGCCGCGTGCCGGGAGGTCGGGGGCGTCGATGGCGTGATGGATCACGTCGCAGAACGCGTCGCCCAGCCGTTGTGTCTGATGCCGATCATCCGATGGACCATCCGGCTTCGCGAGGGCGCCGAGCATCGCGTCGAGTTCTTCGGCGGTTTCGGGTTCGACAGCACCGGTGAAGTGCATCCATCCGGTCTGGTCACGGCGGTAGCGGAACACGTTCTTCGGTTCCGCCAACATCTCATCCGTGGGTTGGTCCCCGTCTGGGTCAATCCGGGTCAACAGCGTCTCACCGTGGGCACGCACCACCGACGGGTGTGTACCCCGCGCGATGTCCACGAGGTGCTTCTCGACGATCTCAGGTGTGTCGGCGGGCGCCCAAGCGGGAATCTTGCGCACGATCTCGGCGATGGCGTCCACATGATCCGGATCCAACACGCCGTCACGCAGGGCGTCACGCACCAGCGGCAACCGGGCCGGGGTGAGGTGTCCGGTGGGCGTCACCGCCTCGGCGACCAGTCCGGCTTGCGTGATCAGGCGGGAAGCCCGGCGGGGGGTGACACGCACCAGATCCGAGACCAGCGCGCTCAAACTCGGATACCCGGCCGTACGCGCGGCGTCGGTGTGGTCCAGTTCGGAGATCACCGTCAACGCGGCACTGTGCAGTGTCCGCATCTGTTCCATGATCTCCACAAGATTGTGGGCAAGCTTCGGTAACCCGGGCGGGGTTTCCACGAAGCTCGTCATGCCGTTATTCTACCCGGCAATGACTCTTGTTTCGAACACACGATCGAGGGAATATTCGTGACTGACGGCAACACACGACGGCGGTGAACCCTTGTCGCGTAACCGTTGGTGGCGTTGGGCAGTGACGTCTCGTGACACGCTGAGTCCCGCACCACTCATAGACTGTTGGGTAACTGGTCGCTCGCGAAGCGTGTGGTGATCATTTTCGGCGTGTCCGCGCGCGAAAAAGATCATCCCCGCCAAGAACACGTTGTGTGTGCAACTGTCAGCCCGGCGGGGATGATCCACGTCTATCCGTCCAGCCTGTCCGATCGCGTGTGGGCGGTACTCGCGCCGTTGATGCCGGTCCGCGACACCCGAAAGGGCGGCACTGCAAGGAAGTGCGACGATCGGCTCGTGCTCGACGGGATCTTCTTCGTGCTGCGCTCGGGTTGTCAGTGGCGGATGATCCCTCATGATCTGTTGCCGTGGGACGCCGTGTATCGCTGGTATCGAACTGGATCACCGACGGTGTCTGGGACCGTGTCCACGACGCACTACGTGCAACCACCGCCTGGCCGCGACTACGAACGCCTCACCACCAACTCCGCAGCCATGATCAAGATCGCGATGATCCCGGTTGCGCCGGATTTGTCGGTCATCCTGATCCGCAAACCCGGCGCCCGGTCGTTTCCTTGCTATGCGGTCATCTCCGGCACGGCGGTGCGTAGGCGCAGCTCGCCGAGGTGGTGCAGCGACCGGAGCACCTGGTCCTGGGCCACGCCGAAGTCGATCAGGCAGGCGATCTCGTCGACCCCGATGGACGCCATCCGACGCACCATCTCCATGCCGTCCTCGACCGTGCCGAACAGGCCCGCGGTGTCGAAGTAGCGGTTGAACGAGCGGTCCACCATGAACGCCTTGTCCGCGTCAGAAAGCTTGTTCGGGTCGAAGCCGCCCGGTTCCGCGGCGGCCGGGTCCCGCATGATGAGATCCATCGAGCTGCGCAGGTAGTCGCTGAACGGCTCCCGTACCAGCTCGCGGATCTCCGACCGGTCCGTGCCGATCATGGTGTGCAGCATGACGGCGACGTGCCCTCTGGCGTCCGGGCCGTGCGCCGCGGCCAACTCCTCGTGGTAGGCGGCGATGTTGCTCTCCAGCGCCTCGTGACTCTGGCCGAGCTGATGGGTCAGCACACCAGCGCCCATCCGCCCCGCCGACCGGAACGTCCCCGGGGTACCACCGCTGGTGACCCAGACCGGCAGCTCCTTCTGGATGGGCGTCGGGTAGGCCCGCACCGCCTGCGGCTCGCCGGCCACGCCGGTCAACTCGACCTCCTCGCCGCGCCACAGCTTCCGGACCGTCTCGATGGTCTCCACCATCACGTTCTTGCGGTCGGAGTAGTTCTCCGGCTTCAGCACGAAGTCCGTCGCGTGCCAGCCGGAGGCGAAGGACAGCCCGACGCGGCCCCCGGAGAGGTTGTCGACGCAGGCCCACTCCTCGGCGATCCGAATGGGACTGTGCAGCGGGGCGACGACGCTGCCCGCCCGGATCGCCACCCTGCTGGTCACGGCGGCCAGGGCGGCGCCGGTCACCGCCGGGTTCGGGTACCGGCCGCCGAAGGGGTGGAAGTGCCGCTCCGGTGTCCACACCGCCGCGAACCCGTTGGCGTCGGCGAACCGCGCGCTCTCCAGCAGCAGGCTGTAACAGTCGCTTCCGGGGGCGCTGTCGGCGAAGAAGAAGAGACCGAAATCCATAACCATCCTGTCCTATTCAAAGAGGGTGATTCACAACGGGGTGCGTGGCTGGGTTGTGGAGGTGGAAATCATGATTGTGAGCGGTTGTCCAGTTTTCCCTGCAGCAGGCCCTGGAAGAGGTTGAGCTTCTGCATGTTTCCCGTGCCCTCCATGAACTCCACGCCACGAGCGTCGCGGGTGAGCTTGTCGAGCAGGGGATGTTCCAGGCGGGCGCCGGGCCCGAGGAAGCCGCAGGCCTCGATGGTGGTGTCCTCGGCCAGCCGGCAGGCGCGTGCCTTCGCGGCCGAGGCGAGGTGGCCCGCGTCGGCGCGGGCGTCCACGGTGGCCGCGGCCAGGTGGATCAGTTCGCGGGTGCCGTCGATCCTGCGGCGCAGCCGGTCCAACCGGCACTGCTCGTCCTTGCTCGGGTTGGATCGGTTGGCCAGCACGTACTCGTAGGCGGCCCGCGCGATCCCGAGGGCCATCGCGGCCACGGCGGGGCGGAGCCGGTTGAACGTCCGCACGCACGCCAACATCCCGCGCTGGGTCTGGGAAAGGTGCCGCCCGAGCACCCGGTCCGGCGGGATCTCCATGCCGGACAGCGTTATCGCGCTGATCCGGGCGCCGCGCAGGCCGAGCATGTCCAGTGGCGTTGCCGAGTACCCCGGCGCGGCCGTGTCGACCAGCACCGCGGTGATCCCGAGCGGTCCTGGCCGGGTGCGCGCGAACACCGCACCCATGCTCGCGCGGCTCGCGTTGCCCACGTACCGCTTCGCGCCGTCGAGCACGCCGTCCGGCGTCAGGCGGGTCTGCAGCGCGGTCGCGTCCGAGCCACGGTCCGGCTCGGTCAGCGCGAAGAACGTCCACTGCGGGTCTGCCAGTATTCGGCCGTAGAACCAGGACTTCTGCGCGTCGTCGGCGAGCAGGTCGACCAGCACGCCGCACATGGCCGGCCCTGGGGAGGCCAGCAGCATCCCGGCGTCCGCGCACGCCAGTTCCTCCATCACCACGGCGCGTTCCAGGGCGGCCATCCCGTAGAACCGGCGTCCCGCGACGCGTACCGGCTCCGCGCCCCACTCGGCCGGGACGATCATCGTGGCCAGGTACCGTACGGCCGGCAGGTCCAGGTGCTGGTGGATCACGTCCGGATCGGCGTCCAGCTCCAACGCCAGCGCACGGAAGTCGACGGCCCAGTCGGCGACCTGCTTGCGTAGTAACACCAAGCCGTGGTCGAGCGTCATTCCGGCCCCTCGCAACGGTTGTACGCCTCAGCGAGTAGCTCGGACAGGTGGGCGACCTCCCCGGGGCCGCCCGCGAGGAAACCGCTCGCGCCGAGCAGCCGCAACAACGCGCGGTCGGCGAGCGTGATCTGCTCCTGCAGGTGCGCCAGCGTGTTGGCGGTCAGCCCGGTCCCGGTCAGTACCGCGTGGACCTCCAACTGCTCGATCAGCACCTCGGCGATGGATCCCTTCACTAGCTGCTGTTGCAGCAGGGTGGCGTCACCCGCTTTGCGGCCACCGAGGTAGCGCACGCACGCGTCGAGGAGCCCCTCCGAGAGCCCGAGCCGCAACCACACCAGCCCGAGCCCCCAGGCC
>Ga0193717_1000258_pt1 | contig 40336 bp, 44 predicted proteins | sample U2c2metaG_FD_145900 | JGI IMG/M metagenome (GOLD analysis project Ga0193717, IMG submission 145900) | Soil microbial communities from a riparian zone of the East river system, Colorado, United States - U2c2 | ecosystem: Environmental > Terrestrial > Soil > Riparian zone | place: USA: East River... | reverse complement strand
AGTTTTTGAGGTTTGGACTTTTTTAACCGCCTCGATATCTTCAATGTCGACGTAGGAAGTTTTGATGCCAAAATCGGCGAACAGCTGGTCGAATAGGCGGATGGTGCCGCCATATAGCTCTTGGCAACAAACTATATGATCGCCGGGCTTGAGCGTGAGTAAAAACATGGCCGTGGCCGCGTCACCAGAGCCAAAGACCGTTGCTTGTCCAGCGCCCACTAGGTTTTCGAGTTTGTGTTCCAAAATACTGCGAGTAGGGTTTTTACCTCGCGAGTATTGCCATTTTGACTCTACTCCAAAAACTGGCTGCTGGAAGGTCTTGGTGCGCACTAATACTGGCGCGATGGCGCCTGTTAATGGGTCGGGCGCTTCGCCTCCGTGGACTAACTTGGTTCCGAGTCCTAAATGTTGATCTTGTGACATAAAAAAATCCTTTCTCCGATAAACGGGAAAGGATCGCGTGTAAGGCATATCTTTCCCGTTATACGGGACTAGATGGAGCACCAACACCACAAGTGGCAGGTTGCTGGCAGATCATTGAGCTAGGTCTCTCACTGCACTCTTTATATTTCAAATTGTTAATACATTGATTGTAGCACACTGCGGTTGCGGGCACCGTTTATATCTGTTACAATGGCCGAGTAAATTAATTAAGCAAGTTGGGAAACAATCCTCCTGCGCGGCACCTTGTGCGGACCGCCCGGGCACCCAGCTGAAGAGAAAGGACTACACCATGGCGACTGATGTCGACATTAAACAACTATTAGAGGCCGGAGCTCACTTTGGTCACAAAACCGAGCGATGGCACCCTAAAATGGCGCCTTACATCCACAGCAAACGTGGCGGCACCCATATTATCGACCTAACTAAGACAGTGACCGGCTTGGAAGACGCTTTGGCGTTTATTACCAAGACTGCCGCGGCTGGCAAACAGATTCTGCTGGTTGGTACCAAGCGCCAGGCCCAGGACATTGTTCGCAAGACAGCGGAAGAAACTAACATGCCCTTTGTGACTGAGCGTTGGCTCGGCGGCATGCTGACTAACTGGAACACCATTGGCGAGCGCGTTAAGCACCTGCAGGACCTAGAAACCCGCATGGCTAGTGGTGAATTGGAGAACAAATACAACAAGCTTGAGGTACAGCGCTTCCAAGAAGAAATCGAACAGATGAACGTGCTTTACGGTGGTGTTAAGGAACTTAACGCCAAGCCAGGCGCTGTTTTTGTAGTTGATGTTATTAACGACGCTAACGCTGTTCGCGAAGCCAACAAGCTGAAACTGCCAATCGTGGCTTTAGTTGATACTAACGCTGATCCAAGCCAGGTAACTTACCCAATCCCAGCTAACGATGACGCTATTAAGACTATCCAATTAGTGCTTGATTACGTTAAGGCAGCGATTGAAACCGGCAAGGCTTCAGCCAAGAAAGTTGCCGACAAAGCTCCAGAAAAACCAGCCGAGAAAGCTCCAGCCAAAGTTGCTGAGAAGCCAGCAGTCGAAAAGGCCGAGGCTAAGACTGAAGGAGACAAATAATGGCGCTTGATATTGCCGAAGTTAAAAGACTTAAAGATCTAACTGGCGTTGGCTTAACGGACGCCAAGAAGGCTTTGGAAGAAGCTGGCGGTGACTTTGATAAAGCCCTAGCCGCCATGCGTAAAAAGGGACTTACCAAGGCCGAGAAGCGCGGCGAGCGTGAAGCCCGCGAGGGTATGATCGGCACCTATAACCATGATGGCCGGATTGGCGTTTTGGTAGAAGTTAACTGCGAGACCGACTTTGTAGCTCGTGGTGACCAGTTCCAGGCTCTCGTTAAAGACCTGACCATGCATATTGCCGCCTCGGCACCACTTTACGTTAGTGTTGAGGAAGTTCCAGCTGAAGACAGGGATAAGATTAAAGCTGAATTCACAGAAAAGACCAAAGCAGAAGGCAAGCCTGCTGACATGATTGAGAAAATCGTAGACGGCCAGCTTAAGAAGTACTTTGCCGAGCGCTGCTTGCTTGAGCAGCCTTTCGTAAAGAACCCAGACATCACCGTTGCCGAACACGTCAAGCAGAGTGCTGCTCTAATGAACGAAAACGTAGTTGTCCGCCGCTTTGAGCGCCTAGCTCTTGGCGAACTTGGCTAGGGTATACTTGTAGTATGAGTCCACAACAAATCGTTACTGATGCCCAGGCTAAGATGACGCAGGCCGTTGATCGTTTTCAGGATAATCTGAAGAGTTTACGGACTGGGCGGGCCAGTGCCAGTATGCTGGACGGTGTCACGGTTGAGGTTTACGGTACCCAAATGCCAATCAACCAGACAGCTACAATCAACGCGCCGGAGGCCCAGCTGCTGCAAGTAACTCCTTTTGATCCGAATAACATTGCCGCGATTGCCGAAGCTATTCGTAATAACCAAAGCTTAGGTCTCAATCCATCAGATGACGGACGGGTTGTTAGAATACCAATTCCACCGTTGAACGAAGAGCGCCGCCGCGAACTGGCCAAGCAGATTAGCCAGAAGCAAGAGGATTGCATGATTTCTCTAAGATCGGTTCGTCATGACGCGCTCGATCTTATTAACGAAGCTAAAAAAGATAAAGACATTGGCGAGGATGACGCTAAGCGCCTGACCCAGCAAATCGAAGATGCCATGACTAAGGCTAAAACCAACACCGAGGCTATTTCCCAAGCTAAAGAAAAAGAGCTGCTGACTATTTAGTAGTGGGTTATAACAGTGGTGCCGATTGGCGCCCAGTCGTAGACCCATTTGGCTTGGTCTTCAGGCAGGGAAACGCAGCCGTGCGAGGTGTTTACGGCACCAAAGGCACTAAGCGGGCGCCAGTAATTCCCATGAATCGCGTAACCACCGGGCAGGAAATAATTAATCCAACGCACGTGCGGTTGCAAGTATTTGCTGCCATCAGGATTCAGGCCTTTCATGTCTTGGACGGCTGGCTTTGAATAAATCTTGAACTGGCCAATAGGGGTTGGCGTGGCTGGAGCGCCAGCGCTGATAGCAAATTGCCTAACTAGCTGGCCTTTCTCGTAGGCCCACATTTGTTTGCTATTAACGTTAACTTCTAGCAATTTGTCAAAGGAAGACGGCGTAATAACCGCAAAGGCCAAGCTTTCAACCGGCAAGTTGGGCTGCATGCCCTTGGCGCCAAGTAGGCCTGCGCCTATTTGTTTGGCGGCCGGACCAACATCGCCCAATTTTGTGCCGTTGCGGCCAGCGGCAATTGATACTTGGCTGCCATCTGGGTGAGTTACGGAAACCTGGTTAACTGGCGCTTTAATATATGGCACGGCCGCCTCGTTGAGAGATTTTGTTATAGCCGTTTCATTAACATGAATGTAGGCCACGCCTTTTTTCTGGTCAGCCACAACTTGCAGCCAGCTTTTAATAGTGTCAGCGTTGACTGGCACGGTCTTGGGGCCAATCACTAAGCTAATCGGCTGGCTAGAAATATGCTGCAGCGTTTGAGGCAACTGTGAATTTAAGACTACGGTGTTAGGTCCGTGAAGTGGCTGGGCAGGGACATGAACCTTACTACTAACAGTAGTGCTGGCTAATGATATTTGAGCTGCCTTATAAGCACCTGCGACTTGTATGGCTGAACCGCCAACTATTAGCAATAATAAGGCAAAGACGCCAACGCTGTGGCGGTGCACCAGTTCTAATAAATGTTTCCATGCTGATAACTTGGTTTGAGGTAATTCCTCAAACTCAAAAACAACACCATCCAGCGCGGACGCTGCTGGCAAAACCCCCCGGTTCACTCTTTCACCCCTGTTTTACGCATTTTGACTTTTGAATAATTATCCCAGTTACGATTATATACCTGCTACAATGGATTGCAATGGCGATCTTGTTGTTAGTAGTGGGAATTATCCTATTTATCGGGCTGATTATAGTCCATGAATTCGGGCACTTTATTGTAGCCCGCCGCAACGGCGTTGAAGTTGAAGAATTCGGCATTTTTTTCCCACCAAAATTGTTTAAATATAAGACTAAAGCCGGCTGGGACTTCACAATTAACGCGCTGCCGCTAGGCGGCTTTGTCCGTCTGAAAGGTGAGCACGATAGCGATACCGAGCCCGGCACCTTCGGTGCCGCCACGCTCTGGGTAAAAAGTAAGATAATGGCCGCTGGCGTTACCATGAATCTATTAACGGCCTTATTGATATTTACTTTCATTGCCTTAGTGGGCATGCCTAAGTTGATTGATAATCAGTTCACTATTAAGAGTGATACCCATCAGGTGTCTTCAAAAACATTGGTAGGCTATATTGATCCTGGTTCGCCAGCCCAAAAAGCTGGCCTAAGATCGCAAGACCAGATTACTGGCATTGCGCAGCCCGGCTATAGTCCGGTCAGCATAGGCAGCGCTAAAGACCTGCCGTCCGTAACCAAAAACTTTGCTGGTAAAACCGTCAAGGTTTTCTATACCAGGGATGGGCACCAAAGGCATGCCCAGACCACGTTGCTGACCAAGCAAGCGGTTGACGCTAGCAAAAAGACAGACAACCCTAAGGGTTATCTGGGCATAGTGCCAACTGAGTTTGTAATCCAGCGCTCAACCTGGTCAGCGCCAATCGTGGCGATTGGCTTTAGTGCGCAGGTGACGGCCTTGACTTTCCAGGGGCTAGGCCATGCCCTAGCTGGGCTGGGTGGCGCGATTGCTGGCACGGTGACTGGTAACACGGAGGCCCGGCAGCATGGCCAAACTAACGCCTCAGAGCAGGTCTCCGGGCCGGTTGGCATATTTGTTATCTTGAAAGACGGCAGTCTGTTGGGCTATCAATTCGTGCTACTTATAATCGGAATAATTTCACTGACGTTGGCAATTATGAACATACTGCCTATACCGGCCTTAGATGGCGGCAGGCTGTGGATCACTCTGGCTTCGCGGGCCATGAAGAAGCCATTATCGGCTAAAGCCGAGGAGGCCATTAACGCGACCGGCTTCGTAGTGCTGATTAGCTTGATACTTTTAATAACTTTCGTAGATGTCAAACGCTTCTTCTAAAGAGCCAGCGCCAACCAAATCGGTTATGAAAACACCGTGGAATCCTTGGCTGGGCCTATTGTTCGTGGTGGTTGTCTTTTATACCGCCCAGATTACTGGCGGCCTGTTGGTGTCAATCGTTCCATCATTCCGTGATTTTGATTCAGTAGGCGCCCAATTCGCCTTTATCTTGGCCGCCGAAAGCTTATCGATCGGCGCCTTATATCTATTTTTACGCCGTTATAAGCTTGGTTTTGCCGCGATTGGACTGCGCAAGCCAAAATGGAGCGATCTAGGCTACGGCTTAATGTCGGTGCCAGTATATTTTTTGATATACGTGGTAACCGTGGCCGTGGTAACCCATTTAATACCTGGGCTGGATATACATCAGGAGCAGCAGCTGGGCTTTGATGACGTTAAGGGCGCGCTGCCTTTAATATTAACGTTTATAAGCTTAGTAGTTTTGCCGCCATTGACTGAAGAATTGTTGGTACGGGGCTTCCTATACAGCAGTCTTAAAAAAGCCATGCCGCTTGTAGCCGCCGTCATAACTACCAGCGCTTTATTCGCGATTGCCCACTTGCCGGAGGGCGGGGCGGCCGGCCCGCTTTACATCGCGGCCATCGACACCTTCATACTCAGTCTAGTGCTGATTTACCTGCGCGAAAAAACTGATGGCCTGTGGGCTTCTATAACTCTTCACGCCGTCAAAAACGGCATCGCCTTCACGGTATTGTTTATATTCCATGTTAGCTAAGGTAGAATAACTGCAATGAGACTATCGCAATTATTTACCAAAACCACCAAAAACGTCCCAGCGGACGAGACTGCCCGCAATGCACAGTTACTGATTCAGGCTGGCTTTGTGCATAAGGAAATGGCCGGTGTTTACGCATACTTACCCTTAGGTAAAATCGTCTTACATAATATTTCGCAAATTGTCAGGGAAGAGATGAATGCTGTTGGTGGCAACGAAGTCTGGATGACGGTTCTGCAGCCTAAGGATATCTGGGAAAAAACTGACCGTTGGGACGACAAAAAAGTCGATAATTGGTTCAAGACCAAGCTCGCCAACGGTACTGAATTAGGTGTTGGTCTGACGCACGAGGAGCCAATCGTGGACATGCTGCAAAACTTCGTCAGCTCTTATAAGGACTTGCCGGTATGCGTTTACCAAATTGGCACAAAATTCAGGAACGAGCTTAGAGCCAAAAGTGGAGTACTTCGTGGCCGCGAATTCCTCATGAAAGACATGTATTCTTTCACTCGCACCCAAAAAGAGCATGAAGAGCTATATGAAAAAGTCGTTCAGTCCTATCATAAAATTTATGAACGCTTGGGCTTGGGAGAAGATACATATCGAACCTATGCTGACGGCGGTATTTTCACAGAGCGTTTTAGTGACGAATTCCAGACATTGAGCGAAGTTGGAGAAGACACTATCTATCTGGACGAAGCTAAAAAGATCGCCATTAATAAAGAAATTTACAATGACGAAAATCTAGAAAAACTCGGCTTAGATAAAGCCAAACTTGTTGAGAAAAAAGCCGTGGAAGTTGGCAACACTTTCCACCTAGAGACCAAATACACTGATGCACTAGGTGTTTACTACACTGATGAAAACGGCAAGCAGCAATCGATCATTATGGGTTGTTACGGGATCGGTATCAGCCGGATCATGGGCGTGATCGCCGAGAAATTCGCGGATGATAAAGGGTTGGTGTGGCCAGAAAGCGTGGCTCCGGCCAAAGTTTACTTAGCCAGACTCGGCGATAACGAAGAGGTCGTTAAACAAGCAGACGCGTTATATAACCGCTTGACAGCGGCTGAGGTTCAAGTACTATATGATGACCGAGATGAGCGGCCTGGAGCCAAGTTCGCGGATGCGGACCTGCTGGGCATACCGTACCGGGTAGTTATCAGCGACAAAACCGTTGCTAGCAACAGTTACGAACTGAAAGCTAGAACGGCCGAAGCAGCTGAGCAAGTTGATTTAGACAAGCTGTTAGAAAATTTGAGAATTAGCGGATAAAATTTGCTATAATTGGGCGCGATAAGGTAATTAAGCAGCGATGCATGGAGGGAAATTATGAATAAGTTATTTCGATTGACCCAGTCTGGCGTGAATGAACTTCAGGCCGAGCATGACACCCTCGTGGCCAAGCGCCCAGCCATTGCTGACGCCATTAAAATCGCCCGCGAACAAGGCGACCTATCTGAAAATGCCGAGTACCAATCAGCCCGGGCCGAACAAGAGCGCACCGAAACTCGCATATCTGAAATAGAGAACATTTTGCAAAACGTTGAAATCATCAAAAAGCCAAGAGGGGACAATAAAGTCCAGCTTGGCTCTGTAGTTAAACTCAAAGGTGACGGCAAGCCTAAAGAATTCCAGGTAGTTGGAACCGTTGAAGCCGATCCTTTGAATGGCAAAATCAGCGACGAATCGCCAATTGGCCAAGCGCTGTTAGGTAAAAAAGTCGGCGAAGCCGTAGAGATCAAGACTCCTAGCGACGCCACAACCTACAAGATCGCTTCAATCGGCTAAAGCTAAACTAGCTGACAGGTAGAAACTTCAGTATACTTGAGGGATTATGCAGTGGCTGAATAATATTGTTGATGAATTGATTAAGCTCCATCCCGAGGGCGAGATTGTGGTATCTTCCGGTGTTTCGCCATCAGGAACCTATCATTTAGGAACTTTTAGGGAAGTGCTCACCGCCGAGGCTATTCACAGGGAAGTAAAAAGACGTGGCCGGGACTCCAGGCATATTCATGTGTCTGATGATCTTGATGTATTCCGCAAAGTTCCGGTTGGAATACCAGAAGACTTCAAGAGATATCTTGGTAAGCCTTTGTGTGACGTGCCAGCGCCAGACGGCTCTGATAAATCTTACGCGGATTACTATGTTGCTGACTTGTATGCCGCTGCAGCAATAATGCATCTAGACCTTGAAGTTATTCGGGCTCACGAGAAGTACCGCTCTGGGTATTTTGTTGATGTGATTGAGACGACATTGGATCAGGCAGACACTATTAAAGAAATACTGGAGTCTATTTCTGGCCACAAAGTCGATAACCAATGGTCACCAATCCAAGTCGTTGAAGATGGTTATCTAAAAAATCGTCAATTTATTAGCCTAAACAAAGAGGATAAAACCTTAGTTTTCAAAGATGGCGAAGGTAAAGATCGAACTATTAGCTACGCCCACGGCGAAGTTAAGCTTAACTGGCGAATTGATTGGCCAGCCCGCTGGTCACTTCTAGGCGTTGACGCTGAGCCATTTGGAAGGGATCACGCCACCAAGGGCGGCTCTTATGATACCGGAGCTGTTATATCTCAAAAAGTCTTTAATACGGTGCCTCCACTGCCATTACCGTATGACTTTATTAATCGCACGGGTGCCACAAAAAAAATGAGCAAAAGCTCTGGCGATACCGTGACCGCTACTCAATTACTTGAGGTACTGCCCCCAGAAGTTGTCTGGTTCTTCATTTTGCGATATCAACCATCCAAGCAGCTTTTCTTTGACGAGGGCGAAACGCTAATTCGCTTAGTTGATTCGTTCAGCGAGCTTCTGGCCAAGCCGGATAAAACCGAAGCCGACCAGCAGTTGATTGATCTTTGTTTGCAGGGAATTGATCAGCCAACAGTTAGTCGCGTGCCGTTTTCTCATCTGGTAGCTAGTTACCAAGCAGCTCTAAGGGATGTTCCAAAAACGCTGGAGACTATAGCTCGCACGGAATACAAGGAAATCGTTAAAGAAGATGCTGAGATAATTAAAGCGGAGCTAAAATTTATAGACGCATGGCTAGAAAAGCACGCCCCAGAAGAAGTTACTTTCTCACTGCAAGATAAAGTTGATATGTCTCAGTTGAGCGACACAGAGGTTACTTTCTTAAAAGGCTTAGCCGAAAGTGTTAGCAAGGCGCCAGAAGATGCTGATGGTGCTTGGTTTCACCAGGCAATTTATGAATTCAAAGACAGCAGCGGACTTACGCCAAAAGAGCTATTCTCGACTTTGTATAAAGTTTTGATCGGTAAAGATTCTGGCCCAAGAGCCGGCTGGTTCCTGAGCATTTTACCTAGAGACTGGCTAATAAAGCGTTTGCGCCTAGAATCGTAAATCGGCTATGAATACTGACTTGTTAAAGGCTGATTTTCTGAAGATCGCTAATGAACATATGGGCGAGGGTGGCTTGTTTGTTTATGAACGAAGCAAACTGACAGCAGCGGCCAAGTCGCTGCTAAAGATTGATATGCCTTACGGTATGACAGTTCGTTACGCGGCTAAAGCCAACGGCCATGCTGAAATAATCTCGTTGTTTGATGCCCTGGGTTTGAGTTTTGACGCGAGCTCCGTAAATGAAGCTTTGAGGTTGATTGACTACGGCGTAAAGCCAGGCAAGATAAGTTTATCTTCGCAAATTTTGCGTCCCACTAAAGAGCTGGAGCGGATTCTCTCTCTGGGAGTGTTGCCTGTAGCTACTTCATTACAGCAGATCGATGTATTAGCTGGCCTAGGCAGTAAACATATAGCTATACGAGTTAATCCTGGGATTGGCTCGGGGCATAATAACCGTACTAACGTGGGCGGTCCTGCCAGTAGCTTTGGTATTTGGCATGAAGATTTGGCAAAGACGCGTGGAGCAGCAAAAGCAAATGGCCAGATTATAGACCGTTTGCATACTCATATTGGCAGCGGCGCTGATCCTGGTATTTGGCGCAGCGTTATTCAAAAGAGTTTGGAGATAGTTGGGCAGTTACCAGACGTCAAGATTCTAGATATAGGTGGTGGCTACAAAATTGCCCGTATGCCGGATGAAGAATCCACTGACATGAAAGCTGTATGTGATATCTTTGCTGAAGAGTTGAAAGCGTTTGACGCTAATACTGGACGGGAAATCAAACTTGAAATCGAACCAGGCACATACTTAACGGCAATGGCCGGAACCTTGCTTGGCCGCGTAGAAGAAATGACGGAAACTGACAAGTACAAGTTTTTAAAACTGAACGTAGGCATGAATGCCTTACTGCGCCCAAGCTTATATGGTGCCCAGCATCCAATTGAAGTCCTAAATGATTCTAAAGAAACAAATGATTATGTAGTAGTTGGTCCTTGCTGCGAGAGCGGCGATATTTTGACGCCTATACCCGGTGATCCTGAAGGCATTTTGCCCCGCAAACTAAACAAGGCTAGGATTGGCGGTATTGTAGCCATAGGCGGCGTGGGAGCGTATGGTAAGACCATGGCGGCCAGTAGTTATAATGATATTCCTGAAGCAACTGAGGTGATGGTTTAAATGATTGAAGTTAGCGACGAGAAATTTCAGGAGCTGATTGACCAGGCGCTTGGCGAGTTGCCAGGCGAACACGTTAAAAACATAAAAAACGTGGCTATTTTATACGAAGACCAGCCTACTCCTGAGCAGCGCGAAAAGTTAATGCTACACAACGATCAGACTTTGCTGGGTCTGTATGAGGGCGTGCCCCTAAGCCAAAGGCAGGGAATGACACGCATATTTCCAGATAAAATCACTCTTTTCAGGCAGCCTTTACAGATGCACGCTAATAATCTTGATGGCTTGAAGGAAGAAATCAAACACACGCTGTGGCACGAGATCGCCCATTACTACGGACTAGACCACAGTAAAATTCGTGACTTGGAGTAGGCTAGGCTTTTTTAGCTGATTTAACCTTAGCGGCTTTGTAGTGGCCACGGATCTGGAACAAGAAGTACAGGCCAATCGCCGAGCCAATGATGGTGAAGACCAAATTGCCAAAGCTGCCGTAGTCCGTGAACATGACAACTACGCCGTAGACAATATTAATTAAGGCCGCGTAAAATAGTAGATTCCAGCCAGACTTCTTGAGTGCTTTTAGAGGGGAGAAGGCCGCTATGTAAATTAAAGCCATAATGGTTAGAACGATTAAGCTGAGCCAGACAGTAGCGCCCATGCGGTTAACGTCAATAGCTGAGCCACCATAGGTCGCGCTCAAAGTGTTGACAGAGTTAATAAAATCGTTAGCCACGTGTGCCCAGTGCCAGAGGCCATAGGCGGCCCAAAGCGATAGCACGCCTAAGATTAAAGTGATCCAAGGTAGCCATTCAACGATCATTTTTTTGCCGTTCTCTGGCAAGGCCGGGGATTTTTTGACGAATACGTCTTCCAGGCTATCTTCTAACGATTTCAATGCGCTCATGACTTTTCTCCCTTATTAATACTCATAAATGTAAGCCTCATTCGTAAAATATGCAACAGCTTTTCCACACAGGTTCAGACGTGAGACAATAAAGACATGAAAGCAATCTTCGCGGCTGGCTGTTTCTGGGGAGTCCAGTATTATTTTGACCAAGTGCCTGGCGTGACTAAGACCACGGTTGGCTATACTGGCGGTCAGACTGAAAATCCCACCTACGAACAAGTTTGCACCCACAAAACTGGTCATGCCGAAGCCGTTGAACTGGAGTTCGACCCGGACAAAATAAGCTACGAGATGCTTTGCCGCCAGTTTTTCAGGATGCATAACCCCACCCAGCTTAACCGCCAAGGCCCGGACGTGGGCGATAGCTACCGCACGGCTATTTTCTACTTTGACGATAAGCAAAAACAAATAGCCGAGGCCGTAAAATTGGAGACGCAGGCTAATTTCAAAGACCCAATCGTCACTGAAATCACCGCGGCCAGCACTTTTTACGAAGCCGAAGATTACCACCAAAAATATACCAAACGAACCGGCCGTGGCATGTGCCATATTCCATACGAACCGGTGGCGGTAAAATAGCGGCGATGGCAGCGATTATTTTTGACATGGACGGAACAATTGCTGATAGCTTTGACTATGTGGCTGGATTCATGGCCAAAGAGGCTGGCATAAAGGAATTGAGCAGCGAGCAAAAACAAAGCCTAAGAAATATGTCCATGTCCGGCATGGCCAGGCACTTAGGCTACCATTGGTGGGACGCGCCCAAGTTGTTTTTCAAAGGCCGACGCCGCATGCACCAAGCCATCAAGAATCTTGATTCGTTTGACGGCATGCCCCAGTTAATTCGCAAACTAAACGCTGAAGGCCATGAGCTGTTTGTTTTGAGCACTAATTCCACCAGGAACATTAATCACTTTCTTCGCCAAGAAAAAATTCATAAATACTTCTTACAAATTTATGGCGGGGTAGGCATATTCAGCAAAGCCTCGGCGCTGCGCCAGCTACTCAAGGGCCAAAAGATCGAAATTGACCAGGCGGTTTACGTGGGCGATGAGATCCGTGACGTTGAGGCTGCCCAGTCAATTGGCCTGCGGGCCGTGGCCGTTAGCTGGGGCTTTGCTAACCGCAACAATCTTGAGGCCCTAAAGCCAACCGGCCTGGCTGACACGCCGGACGAACTAATGCGCATTCTCGAAGAGATTTAATAACTGGCTGATATACTGGTAGTCCATGGCATACCAAAGTCGCTACGCACCATACCAGCCAGGCCAGACCACGCCGTTTAAAGTCTCACGCTCCAAAATCGAGTTATTCACGCAGTGTCCGCGCTGTTTTTGGCTAGACGCACGGCTTAAAATCAAACGCCCAAGTTCGCCACCTTTCAACATCAACAAAACCATCGATGAATTATTCAAAAAAGAGTTCGATCGCTACCGAGCCGCTGGCCAACCGCATCCAATCATGACTGACAACCAGATCAAAGCTGTACCGTATCAGCACAAGGACCTTAATACTTGGCGGGCCAACTTCACCGGCGTAGCCACACTGCATGCGCCAACTAATTTACATGTATTTGGCGCCGTTGACGATGTCTGGGTAAATGAGGCCGGCGAGCTGATAGTAGTGGATTACAAAGCCACCTCCAAAGCCTCGGAAATCACCATTGATTCAGACTGGCAGATCAGTTACAAGCGCCAGATGGAAGTCTACCAATGGCTGCTGCGCCAAAACGGCTTCAAAGTCAGTGACACCGGCTACTTTGTTTATGCAAATGGCCGAGTTGATCTAGATGGTTTCAATGACCGGGTCGAATTTATTACCAAAGTCATTCCTTACACCGGCAGTGACGCTTGGGTCGAGCCAACTTTAGAGAAAATGAAAGCCTGCATGGAAGATGACAAAATGCCGGAAATCGGCACCGCCGCCATGGGCGGCCCCTGCGAGCACTGCATGTACGCCAAAGCCCGCACCGAACTCACTCTCAAAGCCCTCCAGAAGAAATAAGTTATACTGTTTTTATGTTAGATATTCAGTTTGTCCGGGATAATCCTGAACTTGTAGCGGAGAAGTCCAAACAAAAGGGCTATGACGTTGATGTCACCCAGTTGCTGGGCTTTGATAAAGAGCGCCGCGAGCTGTTACAGCAAGTCGAAGAATTGCGACAAAATCGCAATTCGTTATCATCTGAAACCAAGGGCAAGAAGCCTAACGACGAACAGATCGAACAGGGCCGCAAACTCCGAGATGAACTCGGTGATTTGGAGCACAAATTAGCTGCAATCGAGCAGGAGTTTACATTATTATTGAAATCCGTGCCGAACATGCCCTTAGATAATGTACCGATTGGTGCCAGCGAAGATGAAAACCAGGAGATAAAGAAAGTCGGTGAACCAACTAAGTTCGACTTTGAGCCCAAAACACATTGGGAAATTGGCGAATCAAAAGACTGGATAGATAAAAAGCGTGCCGCCAAAGTTACTGGAGCCAGGTTTGCTTATCTTAAGGGCGATATCGTTAAGCTACAGTTCGCTATCATTCAATTCGTTATGACTAATCTGTCAGATAGCTCGTTCTTAGACGATGTAATTAAAGCCAATAATCTAAAAGTTAGCAATAAGCCTTTTACTCCTGTACTGCCGCCGTATTTTGTCCGAACCGAAGTTTATGATGCCATGGATCGACTTGAGCCACGCGATGATCGCTACAAGCTCGACCAAGACGAATTATGGCTACAGGGAAGCGCGGAGCATGTGCTTGGCAGCATGCATCTAAAAGAAGACATACTTTATGAAGATTTGCCCTTACGTTATCTTGGTTACGCCACGAGTTTTAGGCGTGAGGCTGGCACATATGGCAAGGACAGTGAAGGCATTTTTCGGATGCATCAATTCGATAAGTTGGAGATGGAAAGCATTACAGATGGGATTACTGGCCTGGAAGAGCACAAATTTTTGATTGCAATACAAGAGCGTTTAATGCAGAAATTGGGTATTCCTTACCGGCTTCTTGAAAAGTGCACCGCTGACATAGGCAAGCCTAATGCTAAAGGCGTAGATATTGACGCTTGGCTGCCTGGACAAAATCAATATCGTGAAACTCATACTGCTGATTACATGACAGACTATCAGGCACGCCGTCTTAACCTTTTATGCCGGCAGCGGACTACTATCCCTGAAGTAAATACTGACGCTGCTCCTATTAGAGTCACGTCCTCTAGTCATGTATCTCTGGCTCATACCAATGACGCCACGGCGTTCGCGCTTGGTCGAACTATGATCGCCATTATCGAAAACTTCCAAACCAAAGACGGTAACGTCAAAATTCCAGAGGCGCTGCAGCCTTATATGGGTGGCCGCTCGGAGATTTAGTTGCGGGCTCGGAGTATAATAGAGGTATGATGAAAAAACTTGAAATTCATGGCGTGCACGCCAAAGTTGATGAAAAACTAAAGGCTAATATTATAAAAAAAATTGGCGGCCTGGATAAGTACATATCGCGCCATAGCCGTGAGAGCGCCCATGCTGAAGTTCATTTAACGGAGAGCAAAGCCAAGGACAAAAATCGTTTCATGTGTGAGGTTGTCATGCATTTGCCAAAGCAGACTATCATCCAGCTTGCCATTGCCCTGAATATGTATGCCGCCGTGGACATCGTGGAGGCCAAACTTAAGCAACAGCTGCAAAAGTACAAAGATTTGCATGGCAATGGCAAGCTGCACAGGCACTTAGCCGCTAGATTCCGCCGTAAGGCATTTTCTTCGTAAATTGTGGTCGCATTCGGGGTCAAAAACAGTTATAATTGGTGACAATAACGGGTAGCTATTCGTAACCGGGGGATTAGGCATTAATGCATATTGTATTTAAAAAGATTTTGGGCGATCCGCAGGCTAGAACTGTTAAACGCCTACGCAAGCGCGTCAAATTAGTCAATGATTTAACCGGTAAATACGCCAAAATGACGGACAAACAGCTTCAAGAGCAGACCGTCGTTCTAAAAAAACGACTTAAAAAAGAATCCCTGGACGCGATTATGCCAGACGCTTTCGCGCTGGTAAGAGAGGCTTCCGAGCGCACCTTAGGCATGCGCCACTTTGACGTCCAGCTGATTGGCGGCATGGTGCTACACGAGGGTAACGTGGCGGAAATGAAAACCGGTGAAGGTAAGACGCTGGTGGCCACCGCGCCAGTTTACTTGAACGCTTTGACTGAAAAGGGCGTGCACGTGGTGACGGTTAACGATTATTTAGCCCAGCGTGATGCCGGCTGGATGAGCCAGGTTTACCATTTCCTGGGTATGAGCACCGGTGTAATCCTGGGCGATCACAGCTACGTCTATGATCCCAAATATACAAATGACGAGCATGAGGACGAGCGCTTCCGTCACCTCAAACCAGCCACCCGCCAAGAGGCCTACGCGGCTGATATAACTTATGGCACCAACAACGAATACGGCTTTGATTACCTGAGAGACAACATGGTCAGGGAAGAAGACCAGCTTCGGCAGCGCGACCTGCACTTTGCCATAGTCGACGAAGTTGACTCGATTTTGATAGATGAAGCCCGTACGCCGCTAATCATCAGCGCTCCCAGCGTGACCAGCGGCACGGCTTACGCCCAATTCTCTAAAGTCGTGCGCCAGCTTGTCAAAGAAAAGCATTTTGAAACCGACGAAAAGCGTAAAACCGTCATCCTAACAGATGCTGGAGTCGAAAAGATAGAGAAAATCCTTGGCCTGGATAATTTGTACGGCTCAGAAAATATTCGGACAATTTATCACTTGCAGCAAGCCCTGCGCGCCCACGCTCTATTCACCCGTGATAAAGACTACGTTGTCAGCCATGACGGCGAGGTCGTGATCGTGGACGAATTTACCGGCCGCTTGCTAGCCGGGCGCCGTTACAACGAGGGCTTGCACCAGGCAATCGAGGCTAAAGAAGGCGTTGAAGTCCAGCAAGAATCCATGACCCTAGCCACGATTTCGTTCCAGAACTACTTCCGCCTGTATGACAAGCTTGGCGGCATGACTGGTACGGCCATGACCGAGGCAGAAGAATTTCACCAGATTTACAAACTGGACGTCGTGGAAGTTCCATCCAACCGCAAATTGGTCCGCCGTGACCATACGGATAAAATTTATCGCACGGAAACGGCTAAATTCAAAGCCATCACCAAAGAACTTAAAACTCTGCACACTAAGGGCCAGCCAGTGCTGATTGGCACGGCCTCAATCGAGAAGAACGAGGCCTTAGGCCACCTGTTAGACAAGGCTGACATTCCGCACCAAGTTTTAAATGCCAAGAATAACGAGCGCGAGGCTAAGATCGTGGCCCAAGCCGGTGAAAAGGGCGCGGTTACGCTAGCTACCAATATTGCCGGCCGCGGTACCGATATTGTTCTGGGCGAAGGCGTTAAAGAACTCGGTGGTTTATTCGTACTTGGTTCAGAGCGTCATGAGTCCCGCCGTATAGATAACCAGCTGCGGGGCCGGGCCGGCCGCCAAGGCGATCCGGGCGTCACCCAGTTCTTTGTAAGCACTGAAGATGATTTGATGCGCATATTCGGCGGCGATAAAATCGCCAATATCATGGGCCGTCTCAGCGTTGATGACGAAACGCCAATTGAAAACCGTCTAATCAGCCGTAGCCTGGAAGGCGCCCAAAAGAAAGTTGAAGGTTTCCACTTTGACCAGCGTAAAAGCGTGGTCCAATACGATGACGTCATGAACCGCCACCGCAAGGCTATCTACTCCATGCGCCACGAGATTCTCCGCAGTGACAACATCAGCAAACGTGTCAAAATCCTAATCGATGAAGAGGCTCATTCGCTGGCGATTTCGCCACTTGTAACTACAGATAAGTTCGAAGACGCCCTAAAACACGTTTTTCCGTTTGATGATGCCACCCTGGACCGCTTGTTCGATTCTGATGCCACCCAGTTCGAAAAAGTCTTAAAGACAGAAGCCCACGAACTTTACGAAGCCAGGGAGGTCGCTTTCACTAAAGACATTATGCATAAAGTCGAGCGCGATGTTTATCTTCAAGTCATGGATAATCTTTGGATGCAACACCTTGAAAACATGGATCACCTGCGTGAAGGTATTCACTGGATGAGCGTTGGCCAGCAGGATCCTTTGGTTGAATACCGCCGCCGCGGCCAAATGTTATTCGAGGACATGCAAGCTAGTTTGCGCCATGATGTCTTACTGCATCTCTTCCATGCCGAGCCAATTTCAGAAGAAGACCTAGCCCGGGCCACGGAAACTGACCTGACTCTAGCTGCCCGCGGTTCGGTAGACAACGCTTCAAAGGTCATTACCGGCGAAGAAGAATTCGATGCTAACGACTTCACGGATAAGTACGTTGCCCAACAGACTAAAAAGAAGCAAACCAAATCCGTTAAAAAGGCCCGCAAGAACGAACGCAAACGCAAAACTGCCGCCAAACGAAGGAAAAAGTAGACCGCGTGAGGCACACGGTTTCGGAAATCAAGCTGAAGAACGGCGCCCGTGGGCTATTGATTCATATACCCAGCGCCTCAGTCATGACCTTTGATATCAATTTCCGGGCTGGCGAGTACTTGGTAGAAAATGACAAATGGGAAGCACCACATCTAATGGAGCACGTCTTACTGGGTGCTAACGAGCTGATCCCCAAATCCCGTGATTTCCAGGCCGAACTAGAAAAAAATGGCGCCTATTCTAATGCCACAACCGGTGTTTATGACATTACTTATGAAGCCGAGTGCGCCGACTTTGAATGGGACAGGGTACTGGGATTACTGCTGGTTGCCATAACCAAGCCGTTATTCCTGGAAGAAGAATTCCAGGCCGAATTTGGTAACGTCCAAGAAGAAATGGCCGCTCGTAGCAACAATCATTTCCGCCGCCTTAGCTTGGAAATGCGCGAGAGCCTGGGCCTAATCGCCAAAACCGACGCCGAGCGCCTCGAGCTTATGAATAATGTCACTGTGGACGATGTCCGGGAGCATTATGCCCGGACTCACACGGCGCCAAATATGCGATTCGTGATCGCCGGCAACCTATCAACCTCTAGACGCGAATCAGTCATCAACCTGCTGCAGGCGATTGATCTACCAGAAGATGGCAAACGTTTTCCGTTGCCAGCCGAGCGGCCCAAGCGCCTGCGGCAACCAGTTTACGTATCCAACGACACCGTAGAAAACCTATATTTCTACATAGACACCTTTATGAAGCGCCGGCTTGATGATCCAGAGACTGACGCGCTCAATCTGGTGAACACCATGTTGACGCAGACGCTTTATTCTAGGATTCTAGGCACTGCCCGCGAACGCGGCCTGGTTTATGGCATGAATTCCGGCCTAAGCAACACCAAGAGCTCGAGCAACTGGTGGTTTGGGGCCCAAGTTTCCGATAAAAACGCCCAAGCCCTGATGGACATAATCGTCAGCGAGCTAGTAAAAGTTATGAAAGGTGACATTTCCAAACAGGAAATCGCGACCACCCAGCAATACGCGTTAGGCCGCTTCCAGCGCGGCGCCCAAACCGTGGGTGGCACTGCCAATGGCTACGTTGGCCGCTATTTCTTTGACGGCATAGTCGAGGATTACTACCGGATTCCAGCCCGGATTAAAGCCGTCACAAAGCAGCAAATAACAGATGTGGCCCAAGCTATGTTCACAGATGAATTATGGGGCTTTGGCGTGCTAGGCAACTGCGGTGAAACCTTTGCCCATGAACTCCAAGTCCAGCTTTCTACTCTCTGGGAAACCCCAGTAAAAACCAGCTGACTTTGCTATACTGGCCAAATGGACGACCTACACAAACAGGCTGTAGCTGTTAGCTCGGAAATTGAAGCCGCTTTAGGCCGGCTCAAGATCGAAGAATTATCCAATCAGCTACAAGAGCTACAGGCTAGTAGCCAGCAAGCTGGTTTTTGGGACGATTCAAATGCGGCCCAAGAAATCATGAAGCAAATCTCCAAACTTGAGCAACGAGTTAAGCCTTGGCAAAAGCTGCAGGCAAGTACCAAGGACATAACCGAGATGTCCAAACTAGACGATGAAACCATGGCTGCCGAACTAGGCCAGCAACTCAAAGACATCCAGGCTGAATTTGACTCTTTAAAAGAAGAGTTGAAGCTAAGCGGTCCTTATGATGATCATGATGCCATTCTGACATTATCAGCTGGCGCGGGCGGCACCGACGCCCAGGACTGGACACAAATGTTATTCAGAATGTACATTCGTTGGGCCGAAAATAACAGATACGAAGTCAAAACCGTAGACGAATCGGCCGGCGAAGAAGCCGGTCTTAAAAGCGTCACCATCGAGCTGAGTGGACCATTTGCCTACGGCAAAATGAAGGGTGAACACGGCGTTCATCGCTTAGTTAGGCTTAGCCCATTTAACAGCGACAACCTGAGGCAAACCAGCTTCGCCAAAGTAGAAGTAATGCCTAAAATTGACAAGCCAGCTGACCTGGCTATAGACGAAAAAGACCTTAAAACCGATGTCTACAGAAGCGGCGGCAAGGGCGGCCAATCTGTTAATACCACCGATTCGGCCGTTCGCGTTACTCACATACCAACTGGCCTGACCGTAGCTATTCAAAACGAACGCAGCCAACTCCAGAATAAAGAAACCGCTATGACTATCCTGCGGTCCAGGTTGGCGCAATTACAGATGGAGCAACATGCCGAGAAGTTGGGTGAATTAAAAGGTCCCAACCAATCGGCCGAGTGGGGCAACCAGATAAGAAGCTATGTCCTGCACCCTTATAAACAAGTCAAAGACCTCAGAACCAAATACGAAACCAGCGACCCAGACTCGGTGTTAGACGGTAATCTTAACGACTTAATAAATGCCTATCTAGAATATTCGATGATATAATAAAGCTAATGATTCTGTTAGATAGGGTAACAAAAAAATATACGCGCAGTGAGGGTACGGCCTTGGACCGGATCACTTTGCACGTTGATCCTAAGGAGTTCGTGATTGTGGTGGGGCAGAGTGGCGCCGGCAAAACCACGCTGCTAAGATTATTGACCAGGGAAGAACGGCCTACTAGTGGCAAGATCATCATTGGCGGCATTGATTATGACAAGTTAAAAGATAAAGACATTCCCATGCTGCGCCGCAAGATTGGCGTGGTTTTCCAGGACTTTAAGCTGCTGCCAAATAAGACCGTTTTTGAAAACGTGGCCTTTGCGCTGGAGATTGTAGGTGTTAGTAATCGTGAAATCAAGCACACCGTCCCTAAAGTCCTAGATATTGTCAATTTGAAAGACAAGGCCAATAATATGCCGCGCGAACTGTCTGGTGGCGAGCGCCAGCGCGTTGCCATTGCCCGGGCAATTGTCCGCCAGCCGCGGATTCTAATTGCCGATGAGCCAACCGGTAACCTAGACCCTAAACATGCTTGGGATGTCATTAAGGTACTCGAGAAAATTAACCGCTACGGCACCACGGTGCTGCTAACCACCCACAACCAAGACATCGTCAACAAATTAAAGCGCCGCGTTGTCACCATCAAGGATGGCAAAATCGCCAGCGACAAAGCTAATTCAGGTTACAAGGCAAAATAATGCATAGACGATGGACAACATTCCTGCGCATAATCCACACTGGCATAGTCAACTTTATGCGCAATGTAACACTGGCGGTGGCCGCCATGGCCGTGATGGTGGTAACGCTGACAATCGTGCTATTTTCACTTATCACTAACGCTACCTTCGAGCACACTATTAACCAGATTACAGAGAAGATTAACGTATCAGTCTTTTTGCTAGACACTACCACGCCAGACCAAGCTAAACATCTCGTAGCGGAACTTAAGAAAGACCCGAATGTTGCCAGTGCCTCCTATTTAACAAAGGATGAGGCTAAGCAAAGCTTTATTGAAGACACCAAAGCTGACAACCCGAACGTGGACACGGCCACGGCCCTGGTAGGAAATCCGATTCCGGCCACGATTCACGTGGTTCCTAAAAATCTTAACCAAATCCAGGAAATAACCAATTTCCTCAACGAACCAGATAACAAGGCGCTCCAAACAGACAGGTCACCTTCATATAACGGTAAGCGTAAGCAGGCAATCGATAGCATTACCCATGCCACCAACGTTTTACGCAAAATTGGCGTGGTGACTGTTGCCGTATTTGCGGTGATTTGCGCCCTGATCATCTTCAATACTATCCAAATGGCAATCTTTAACCGGCGCAGCGAGATTACTATTATGCGCTTGCTGGGTGCCAGTACTAGTTATATTCGTGGACCGTTCGTGGTGGAAAGCGCCATTTACGGCCTGTTGTCAGCTGTCTTCTCGATTTTGATAGTGAATTCGGCGTTTTTGGCCTCTAGTAACGCGCTGCAGGCGAGTAGCCTGGGGCTGCTGGACATCAACTACGCCAACCAGTATTTTGAGGCCCATTTCTTAGAATTTTTGACCTTCCAAATCGCTATTGGTATAATTCTAGGTACGGTATCCTCTGTCATTGCCACACGCCGTTATCTCAAATTTAAAACGAAGTAACCTCACTGCTACAACCAAAACAATAAAGTAAAGCTAACCGCTTAAGTTAAGAGGGGGTGGATTTGACGTCACATGATATAATAAGATTACGGTTAAATAAAACAAAAAGTATGCCAAAAAGAAAACAACTCAAAACAGTTATATATCATGTTCGCTCCCTGTTGTTGGTGTTGCTAGCTATTGGGGTGGTAGGTAGTGGCACGATTGTCCACGCCGACCAGTTCGACGAGAAGATCAAAGCCATCCAAAGTCAAAGTAACGCCGCCCAGAGCACTGTAAATAGCTTGGCTAACGAAGCCAAGAGCTACCAGGGCGCAATCGACACCTTACAAGCCCAGATTAGCGGCTTGCAGGCTTCAATTTATGCTAACCAGGCCCGCCAAGCCGACCTACAGTCGCAAATCGCCGCCGCTCAAAAGAAAATTGATGACCAGAAAAAATACCTAGGCGAAGATATCACTGCCATGTATATAGACGGGCAGCTTTCTACTATCGAATCCCTGGCCTCGAGCAGTTCGCTAAGCGATTTCGTTGATAAAGAAGAGTACCGCACCGGTGTCCAGAACGGCTTAAATGACTCGATTGGCGAAATCGCCGCGCTTCAGACCCAGTTACAGAAGCAAAAGGGTGAACTCGACGTCTTAGTTAACACCCAGCAACAGCAGAATGCCCAACTGGCCACTGCCCGCGCCCAACAAGAAAACCTACTCAGCTACAACGAGGGCCAGCAGAGCGCCTACAACTCCCAGATTAACGCTAACTCCGGCAGGATCGCCGAACTGCGCCGTCAGCAGATCGCGGCTAACTCCCGCTTCATTGGTGGGTCAGCCGGTAGCGGCTCTACCTGCGGTGGCGGCTATCCAGGCAAATGGTGCAACGCCGGCCAAGATACAGTCTTAGACGATTGGGGTATGTATAACCGGGAATGCGTCAGCTACACGGCTTTCCGAGTCGCGGCTTCAGGACGATATATGCCTGGCTGGGGCTGGTCATCCCAAGGTAACGCTAACCAATGGGACGATAACGCCCGGGCCGCCGGCATACCAGTAGATGGCAGCCCAAGGGCAGGTGACGTGGCCATCAGTAACTCCGGCGCCTACGGTCATGCCATGTACGTGGAAAGCGTCAACGGTAACGGCACCATCAACATCAGCCAGTACAACGCCTCGCTCAACGGCCTCTATTCAACCAACACCATCAGCGTTGGTAGTCTAGTCTTCATTCACTTCTAGCTCGCGCGCCGAGCTGATATACTAGTGCTTAATGGAAGCAAAACCAAGACGTGGGCTAAAAAGGGTAGTTAAAGGCTTATTAGCGGTGACGGTGATTGCCGGCGTGTTCGTGATTGGCGTTAATTACGGTAATGGCAACATCAGCTTCGGCAGTAAATCAGCGACTTCGTCGAACCTGCCCAATAAACTCGATTACACCGGAGTTAACCAGGTCTACCAATCGCTTAAAGCCAATTACGATGGCAAGCTGACCGAACAACAACTCGAGGATGGCCTCAAACACGGCTTAGCGACCTCGACCAAAGATCCCTATACAACCTACTTTACCGCTAAAGAGGCTAAAGATTTCAGTAACCAGCTCAATAATGCGTTTAGTGGCATAGGCGCACAGTTGGGACAGGACGAGGACGGCAACGTGGAGGTAATCGCTCCAATTGACGGCCTACCAGCCGCCAAAGCTGGCCTTAAAGCTAAAGATATTATTGCTAGCGTCAACGGTACCAGTACCAGCGGCATGTCCGTGGACGAGGCCGTTAGCAAAATCCGCGGCGCGGCCGGTACCAAAGTTAAACTGCAAGTTGTCCGTAACCACAACCAGCCGCTAGAGTTCACCATAACCCGTCAAAACATTGACCTGCCAAGCGTAAAAACCAAGACTCTGGACGGCAATATCGGCTATATTCAAGTTACTAGCTTTGCTGACGACACCAGCTCCTTGGTTAAAAAAGCCGCTGACCAGTTTAAGCAGGCCGGCGTTAAGGGCATTATTCTAGACATGAGAGATAATCCAGGCGGGCTACTAGACGCGGCCGTAAATGTCTCTAGTTTATGGCTACCGCCAGGCACAAAAGTCCTAGATGAAAAGCAAGGCACCAAAGTAGTTGATACGAACTACGCCCTGGGCGGTGACGTGCTAAATGGCATTCCAACAGTCGTACTAATAAATGGCGGTAGCGCCAGCGCCTCGGAAATCACGGCTGGAGCGCTACACGATAATAAGGCCGCCTACGTGATTGGAGAGAAGAGCTACGGCAAAGGTGTTGTCCAACGCCTAATCAGCTTCCAGGACGGCAGCCAGCTCAAAGTTACTGTTGCCAGCTGGTATCGACCAAACGGCCAGAACATCAACCACAAAGGCATCACCCCAGATAAAGTCGTCAAAATCAGCGCCGATGACGCCAAAGCTGGCACAGATACCCAGCTCCAAGCCGCCCAAGTCTACCTGAACAGCAAACAGTAATTTGCCATAAGGGGTGAGATAGGGTAGGATGGTTCTTAAGTGAGGAGTTCAAGTGGCCGCTAAAGCGACTAAATATGTGTTTGTAACAGGAGGCGTGCTTTCCGGACTAGGAAAGGGTATCACCGCCGCCTCGATCGGCAACCTCCTAAAAGCCCGTGGACTCCGGGTAAACCTCCAAAAATGTGATCCTTATTTGAACGTTGACGCCGGTTTATTGAATCCCCGCGAACACGGCGAGTGCTTCGTCACTAAAGACGGCGCCGAGACTGATCTAGACCTAGGTCATTACGAACGGTTCGTGGACGAGGAAATGACCTCATCGAGTTCGCTAATGAGCGGCCGAGTGTTATTGAAACTTATCCAAGACGAACGGGCCGGCAAATTCGAAGGCGATGATGTTCAGATTATTCCACATGTAACAGGGGCAATTCAAGACTGGATCATCAAAGCTGGTAAAGACTTTGACGTGCACATTGTGGAAATTGGCGGCACGGTTGGAGATTATGAGTCATTGTCATTCGTGGAGGCTATTCGTGAACTTGGCGTTAAAGTTGGCCTGGAAAATTGTGTCTACGTCCACGTGGTTTACTTGCCATACCTGGGAGCTAGCAATGAAACTAAGACCAAGCCGGCCCAGAACTCGGTTCGTGAATTGCGTGGTTTGGGAATCGCGCCAGACATATTAGTGGGCAGAAGCGAGCAGCCAGCCAGCCAGCAGGCCATAGACAAGCTGAGCTTGTTCAGCGGCGTGCCAGCCGAGGCAATCGCGTCCTTACCAAACGCGGCCAGCATTTACGAAGTGCCACTAACCCTAGAAGACACCGGCATTGCCGACGTTATAACTGGCCAGCTAGGCCTTAAGGCTCACAAGCCTGACCTGAGCGATTGGCGGGCTGTGGTGGAAATGGCCACCACGGATTACAAGAAAAAGATTAAGATCGGTTTGGTTGCCAAGTACATGGACAACACGGATACTTACATGTCTGTCTTTGAGGCGATTCGATCAGCCGCTTGGCATAATAAATGCTCGGTTGATATCACCTGGATTGACGCCTCGCAGTTTGATGAGCCTGGTACTGACATTGGTCCAGTTCTGAAAGAATACGATGGCATAGTCGTGCCTGGCGGCTTTGGCCAGCGCAGCCTGGAAGGTAAGATTAAGGCTGCCCAGTACGCCCTTAAAGCTAAGTTACCATACCTAGGACTTTGCCTGGGCTTACAGATGGCCGTGATTGCCGCTGCCCGTAACGCCGGCCTGACAGACGCCAATACCTTTGAACTTGATCCTGACACCAAAAACTTAGTTATTACTACCATGGCAGACCAGGCCGACAAACAAATGACCGGCGGCACCATGCGCCTAGGCAATTACGACTGTGAACTGGAAAAGGGCAGCTTGGCTGAAAAGACCTATGGAACAACTAAGATTGTTGAACGTCACCGTCACCGCGGCGAGTGCAATAACGAGTATCGTGACCAGCTTGAATCATGGGGCATCAGAGCCAGTGGCATTAATCCTGACAATAATTTAGTAGAAGTTATTGAGGCTATTGACCACCCATTCCTGCTAGCTAGCCAGTTCCACCCAGAATTCAAAAGCCGTCCCAACCGGCCTCATCCTATGTTTGACGGCTTTATCAAGGCTCTGCTAACATAAGCCTTATGGAACCAAAATCAGATACGCCAGCACCAGCCCAACCAGAACCAGTAGCTAGTAACGTCCCAGTCAATAAACCCGGCGATCACCCCAAACGTATTCTGCTGGTGGAAGATGACGATAGTCTAGCTAACGTCTATCAGTCCCGGCTCCAAGCTGAAGGTTTTGACGTTAAGCGGGTGGCAAACGGGGAAGACGCCTTAGCCGCTGCCATTAGCTACCGTCCAGATCTAGTTTTATTAGACGTTATGATGCCAAAAGTTAGTGGCTTTGACGTCCTGGATATCCTCCGCAACACGCCAGAAACAGCCAATCTCAAAGTAATAATGCTAACAGCTCTCAGCCAAGATAGCGACCAAGCCCGCGCCAAATCCATGGGCGCTGACGACTACCTAGTAAAATCGCAGGTAGTTATTACGGACGTAATAGAACGAATCCGCTACCACCTAGGCAACTAGTTTACTTAACTGTAACTTCTGTACGAGCGACTGAGCGGCCGCTGAAAAGACGAACTTTGCGTTTTTGGAAGTGAACTACGCCGTCACGGGCAGCATGGATAGTGAAGTTGCGGCTGAGCTTGGTGCCGTCACCAGCCCGCTTGGTTAGACCAATCTGGCGCACAATCACTTGGCCGACTTTGACTTTTTCACCACCAAATAGCTTAACGCCTAGGCGTTGGCCGGGTGAATCATGTACGTTTTTGGCCGTACCGCCTGCTTTTACATGTGACATAGGTGAACCGTTACTTCCTTGTTATTACTAGGAGCTGACGGGCGACGATTTGGTCTTCTCTGTAGTAGAGGAGCTCATCATCCCGAATATGCTCAAATCTGACTCGATTATAGCCCAATTCCTCTATCTGGTCAATAAGGGGTAGGTGCCTAAATTTATTTTTGCTGGTTTGCCAGGCTGGAACGGCTAGGCATAATCTGGTGCCAGCTTGCAGCTGCGAATCGAGATTTCGCAAAAACTTCTTAATAATCAGATTGCAGTCTGAGATAGTTTGAGTCAAAATTTCGCCGCTTGGCGTGGAAGTGAAAGGGCGGCCCAAATATGTTTCTGCGGCCACAAAATCGATTGGGTTTTCCCAAGTATAGTTGGTGGCGTCACCGGCCGCGACTTTATATCCGGTTGAAAGCTTGTGCTGATGGCTGAGCCACTCCAGGTTATATTCCGAGTATTCGGCCATGCGCGGCTCCAAATCCGTGCCATAAGCCTCGTAACCCATCAGCAGGGCTTCCTGGAGCACCACGCCGGTGCCGCAGAACGGGTCTAGGATAATTTGACCCAAAACAGGGCGGGGGATCTCCTGGCCAGCCGGAATATCGCAAATATTGCTGAGTTTCTCCTCAGATAATTGGCCAACAGACAGATTTATCAAAATTTGGGCTAATTTAGGCGGCAGCATGCCAACTTTGCTGTCACGCTTGGGCCGCTCGCGGTCGCGCCGCGTGTAACTTTCAATGTCTTGGACTTTAACGGTCTGGCCAACAATAGTTTTATTGCCATCACGAATAAAAACCAGCTCCCAACCAGTCGGGCCAGTCAATTGGTTATGGATAATCTGGGCAGCATTAAGATCGAGGGCTTTATTAGGCACTAATCGAACCGAGCGGCCAGTCTTGCGGATAGCTTTTTTAAGATTCAGGCCGGTTGCCTCGATTCGCTTCAAGTTTTCTTTGAAGCCGTATAAGCTCAGACCCAACCGCATTTTACCTTCGGGCATAGTCTGACTATGGCCTGGCCCAACAGAAATTAAAAACTGCTCGATTTTCTGCCATTCAGTAGTGTCTAAAGTCGTTAATAACTTACAAAACTTAACACTGCCGCCCAGCCGGTCAAACGCCAATAAACAGGGGTCAACATCAACAATTACGGCCTCCGAACCAACCGGCTGCAGCTTATCACCGCCATATAAACTCTCCAGCTCGGCCAAACCCAACTGCGGCTGCCGTCCCAAAATCATCAAACTTTGCATGAACTTATTATATCTCTTAAAGGTCATACTGGCTGCATGCTGTTTATCGCCAGATCAAATTAGGCATATAGATGCTGTAATTACGCATACTTTATATGCCTAATTCTATGTAGCCAATATTTAATAAGTAAGCAAGAGGTCAAATATACCGATAGCTAAGAAGTATAAGTTGCTATAATAGGAACAATGAGTAAAGACAGTTGGATCGGCCGGCGTTGGAAGCTGATAGTGAACCTAGTTACCCTGGGGGCACTGGTAATTCTGATTTTTCTTACTTGGGACCAGCTGGGCAACACCTGGAGCAACCTAAGTAAAGTAAACGCTTGGTTCCTGCTAGTGATAATTCCAATCGAAGCTTTGAACTACCATTCCCAAGCCAGGCTATACCAAGGGCTTTTCAAAATGGTAGGCAATAAGCTGTCTTATAAATTCTTGTACCGGGCATCGTTGGAGCTGAACTTTGTAAACCACGTTTTCCCGAGCGGCGGCGTGACCGGAATTTCTTACTTCAGCTTACGGCTACGCGATGGCGAGAAGCTCACGGCCAGTAAGGCTACCCTAGTTCACATTGTTAAGTTGGGACTGACATTCGTATCATTCGAGCTGCTTATCATTTTTGGCGTGGTAGCTTTGGCGATTAATGGCCAGGCCAGCAATATGGCAATGTTGGTGGCCGGCTCGCTGTCGACTTTATTGATAGTTGGCACGTTCGGCTTTGCCTATATAGTCGGCAGCAAACAACGAATCAACTCTTTCTTTACGGCCGTAACTAAAGGCTTAAACCGCGTAATACAGCTCGTCAGGCCTAAGCATCCGGAGACGATTAATATCAATCAGGCCCGCGGCGTTTTTGAAGATTTTCATGATAACTACCAGGAAATTAAGCGCAGCTATAAACAGCTTCAAGGTCCATTTTTCTGGGCGCTAGTCGCCAATATAACTGAGGTGCTAGTGCTTTATGTTGTCTACTTGGCATTTGGAGAGGCCGTTAATCTGGGCGCGGTCATCCTGGCTTACGCCGTGGCAAACTTTGCCGGCTTAATCTCCGTGCTGCCAGGTGGCGTGGGTGTTTACGAGGCGCTGATGATCGCTGTTATGGCTAGCGCCGGCGTGCCGCCAGCCGTCAGTTTGCCGGTCACGGTTATGTATCGTGTGCTGAACACTACGCTACAGATTCCTCCTGGCTACTACTTCTACCATAAGGCGTTGAAAGCCGGCGGCCAGCCCGCCAACAAGGCCAGCTAAATGCAAGACGTTGGACAGCCCGTAGAACTAGGCGTCAGCGAGTTCGTGGCTTTGCTGAACCAAACGCTGGAGTACGCTTACCCGAACGTAACTATCATTGGCGAACTGGCCAACTTGCGCGTCAGCAAAAACCGCTGGGTTTACTTTGACCTTAAGGACGAACTGTCTACCGTCAAGTTTTTTGGCACGGTTTACCAGCTGCCCGGTCCGCTAGAAGATGGCATGCTGCTGAAAGTAAAGGGCACGCCCAAGTTGCATAATTTATACGGCTTCAGCGTTAACGTCCAAAGTATCCAACCAGCCGGTGAGGGCAGTATTCGCCGGGCGGCCGACCTGCTCAAGGCAAAACTAGCCAAAGAGGGATTATTTGACGACTCTCGCAAGCGGGCTTTGCCTTACCCACCGCAAAGAATCGGGCTGGTGACTTCTAAGCAGTCAGCCGCTTACGCTGACTTTATAAAAATCATCAACGCACGGTGGCAGGGCGTTAATATTGAGCTGATCGATGTCCAGGTCCAGGGCGAACCAGCGCCAGCCCAGATAGCGGCGGCAATCGACCAGTTTAACGCCCAGGCCGAACCGCCAGAGGTGTTAATTCTGATAAGGGGCGGTGGCAGCGCCGAAGATCTAGCAGCTTTCAGTAGCGAAATCGTCACCAGGGCGGTAGTAGCCAGCCGGACGCCCACGCTGGTGGCAATCGGCCACGAGGTCGATCTATCCTTAGCCGAACTAGCAGCTGACCAAAGGGCCAGCACGCCCAGTAACGCCGCTGAACTGCTCGTACCTGATCGTAAAGGCACCCTAGAGGCGCTCCAGGCCGTGACTGGCCAGTTGGAGCAGCTCGGCAACCGGCAGGTCCAGATGGCCCGCACGGGGCTGCAGCAACAGCTAACAGATATGGAGCAGGCCATCCAGCAGGTGATTAATCACAGAAAACAGATGACGCAGGCCACCAAACAGCTATTATCAGCCTTAAATCCAGAGGCCATCATGCGCCGCGGTTACGCCATTGTAAGGAGTAACGGCAAAGCTGTCCGGACTGTTAACAAGCTGGCCGCCGGTGGTATAGTGGACGTACAGTTAGCCGATGGCGGCTTCCAAGCCACCGTCAAGGAGAAGAAATGACCAAAACCAAGCCCAATTACCAGGAACTCAAGACTGAACTAGACACCGTTATGGCCGAATTACAAAGGGAAGACCTGGACGTTGATAAAGCCCTGGAGCACTACAAACGCGGTTTAGAATTAGTTGGCCAGCTAGAAAGCTACCTAAAATCCGCTGAAAACACCGTCAAAGAGCTCAAGGCCAGCTTTAACACGAACGGCAAATGATCTGGCTAGCACTGGTTGCAATTGTAATTGCCATCTGTTTCGCGGGAGTTTTACTATTCGGAGCGCCGTATTTGCCGACTTTAGACCCGCAAGTTAAGGCCGCCCTGGAACTAGCCAGTTTAAAACCCGGCCAAACCCTGCTCGAACTAGGCTCGGGCGACGGTAAAGTCCTAGTCGCGGCCGCCAAACAGGGCATTAACGTGGTTGGGTACGAATTGAACCCAATCTTAGTCGTCATAGCCTGGCTTCGCACCCGCCGGTACAAAAAACACGTCAAGATTATATGGGGTGATTTCTGGAACCAGTCCTGGCCAGAGTCGCAGGCGATTTTTACTTTCTTATTACCAAGATACATGGACAAATTGAATAAAAAAGTTATACAATATCCACACAAACCGGTCAAGGTTATCAGTTTTGCTTTCAAAATCCCGGATAAAACCCCAAAACAAGAGAAGAAGGGTGTTTTTCTCTACGAATACTAGCCAGCAGTTGTATTTTACCCCGTACCTGAGGTAAGATTTAGCTTATGACCAAGCATAACCAAGATGGCGCCGCCAACGGGCTAGTAATTTCATTGGTGCTGGCCACGCTGCTTCTAATTGGCATGATCGGCTTTGCTGCTTGGGCCTACACCAGCCGGGCCGATTATAAGGATAAAAGCGACCAAAAGGTTGCCGCCGCCGTGGAAGTAGCTAAGCAGCAAGAGAGCAAGCTTAAAGACCTGCAGTTCGCCGAAGAAATTAAGAACCCGCTTAAAATCTATGTCAGTCCAGAGGCCTCAGGCAGCTTATCAATCAGTTTCCCTAAAACCTGGAGCGGCTACGTTGAAGATGGCAGCAGCTCTAACTCCGCGTTACTAGACGGCTTCTTCTCGCCTGGGGTGGTGCCATCCACCAAAAACACTACTTCGGTCTTTGCCCTCAGGGTAAAAGTCGTGGGGCAGCCTTACGCTACAGTTTTGAAGGGCTTTGACAGCCTGCAAAAAAGCGGCAAGCTGACATCTAGCGCCTACTCGCTACCAAAAGTGCCAAAAGTTATTGGCGTAAAGGTGAATGGTGAAATTTCAGACAAAAAAACCGTCACCATGGTGGTGCTGCCGCTGAGGTCGCAAGCCCTGGAAATCTGGACAGAGGGTACGACTTATCTAGACGACTTCAATAACATCATTCTGCCCAACTTTAGCTTCTCGCCGTAACGCGCCATTTGAGATATACTACAACTTATGGGGAGCACGAGTGATGAGGGTGGTTCACCAATTTTATCCCAGCAGCTCTTGCTGAGCGTGGCTGAGGAGTTAAAACTACCCTTATTACAGATTGCCCGGCAGGCTGAAAGTGGCCGATTAACAGGCGAAACTGACCTAAAAACCATCCAAGCCACAGCCGATACGGCGCTACGATTATTAGATAATTACGTGCTCGGCGTCCGGCTAGCCTTGCAGCCAGAAGACTTCAACCTGGAATCAGTCTCAATCTCCTCGGTCTTGTACGATACTGGCCAGCAACTTGATTCATTAGCTAAAAGCTATGGCGTTGACCTAGAGCTAAACATTGCCGGCAAATTCGGCCCGGTCCTGGCCCACCGCCAAGGTTTACAGGCCGCTTTAGTCAGCTTGGGCGCGGCTTTAATAGAAGCTATGCCAGCCCATGGCAAGAAGCACCAGCTCAAACTCCAGCTAGCCACGCATAGAAGCCGTTACGGCATCGTGGCTGGCGTTTACGCGGACACTAAAAAACTGACTAACGAGGCGCTACAGCAGGGCAAAGAACTCCAAAAACACAGCCGCCAGCCGCTGCTAAACCTGACGCACACCAGCGGTGCTGGCATCTTTGTGGCAGACAATATCCTCCAGGCCATGAAGCTCGATCTTAAAGCTTCCCGGCACCACGGCTTGCACGGCCTAGGCACAGTTTTGCAACCTAACCCGCAATTGCAGTTGGTCTAGTTATGGCGCAAGTTTTACTAATCGAACCAGATCACGTTTTAGCCAAGACTTACGGGCAGGCTTTAGTTTCAGATGGCCATCACGTGGTGGCGGCCGCCACTGCCCAAGCTGGCGTCCAGGCGGCTGACGCCGTTAAGCCAGAAGTCGTCGTGCTGGAACTGCAGCTAGTCGAGCATTCCGGCATAGAATTTCTGTACGAATTCCGCTCTTACCAGGATTGGCAGGACATTCCAGTCCTAGTCCAGACCCAGGTTCCACCGGCCGAATTCAACGAAAACTGGCGTCTGCTTAAAAACGAACTCGGCGTCCGGGCCTACCTGTACAAGCCGCACACTTCTTTGCGCGAACTGCTGGCCCATGTCAAACAACACAACCCAGCCACAGCGTGAAACAACTGCTCACAAAAGGCATAGTCCTGGCTCGCACTGACTTTGGCGAGGCCGACAAGATTGTGACTCTATTAACACCGGACCACGGCAAGTTACGATTAATGGCCCGCGGCGTCCGCAAAGTAAAATCCAAACTGGCTGGCGGCATAGAACTATTCAGTATCAGCGATATCACCTACATCAACGGCAAAGGCGAAATTGGCACGCTGATCTCAGCCCGTCTGGCCAAACACTACGGACAAATCGTTAAAGACATTGAACGGGTCCAGCTAGGCTACGAACTAACTAAAGTACTAAACAAAGCCACCGAAGACCAACCAGAAAGCGCCTACTTTGAAATCATGGAGCAAGCCTTGGCGGCCTTAGATGATAAAGAAATCAGCCAGGACCTCATCCGGTTCTGGTTCAGCTCGCAACTACTGCGCCAAGCCGGCCACCGGCCCAACCTCCAAACCACGGCCGATGGCGACAAACTAGAAGCCGGCCAAACCTACAACTTTGACTTTGAGGAAGTCTCGTTCACGCCGCACCCAGAAGGTCATTTCAAAGCTGATGACATAAAATTCCTAAGATTAAGTTTCAGCGGCAACCACCCCAAAATCCTAGCCAACGTAACGGGCAGCCAAAAACTAGTAGCCAACAGCCAGCCTTTAGTCCAGACCATGCTCCAAACCTACATCCGTCTCTAGGTGTTTACCTAACCAATATAATATTGTACGATAATCATATAACAAGGAGTTATGAGATGAGCAAGCTATCTAAAGCTACTGCCGTTGCAGCGGTTACCATGGCCGTGGGTCTGGGAAGTTACGAAGTTTTTAGTGGGTTAGCTAACTGGGAGGCACAGCCGCCAGATGCTGGGCAGGAGGCATATCAAAATGCTCCTCACGCACACAATATTACTAATGACACTTCAGGCGGAACTGATAGAGACGAGGAGATTATGATTATAGGTGCTAGCTTAGCGATGGCTGGATTGGGTGGAACCGCAGTCAGGTCATGGCAATTAGGCCTAAACGCTTAACACCTTTCCCTAGCTTTAATATATAAATTTTTGTAGCCAACCGCTAGTCAAAACCTACATCCGCCCCCAGAACGTTGACATAAGCGTTATTCCATGTTATATTGTAGGCAGTTAAATTTTAAGGATAAAAACAAATGCGATCCGAAGCACTAAAAAATCTCCAAGAACAAATCAAACAAACTATACCAGGCTCTCCAGAAGAGAGTGCAGTCTTGCAGCAGACCCGCGAGATCAAGCAGCAGGACACCGAAGAGTTCAATAGGATTCATGGTAACGAAGAGCAGCCAGGCATCCTAGGCGAATTTGAAAGCAAACGCCTTACAGGTGTTGTACGTCCGGCAAAAGCCCAAAACGCAGCACACATTGCAGTCAAGATAGCTACTGGCGAATTCGATGCGGTTAAGATTCCGGTCGAGCACCGTCCCGATCATATGCCAATTATTGTTAGCCACGATCAGCAGCCACCAGCAGCGGCTTAATACAGCCTACATTTCTGATTGTACCTGCCATGGCTTATAATAAGCCCCAATGAGCGAAGTTAAATTAGAAGACATTGTTAGCCTATGTAAACGCCGTGGTTTTATCTTCCAGGGCAGTGAAATCTATGGCGGCCTAGCCGGGACTTGGGATTACGGCCCACTCGGCGTTCAGCTTAAGAAAAACATCATGAATCTTTGGTGGAAGACTTTTGTTGATGACCGTGAAGACATGTTCGGTGTAGATGCGGCCATCCTTATGAACCAAAAAGTCTGGCAAGCCAGCGGCCACGTGGACACCTTCACCGATCCAGTAGTCGAATGCTCAAACTGCAAAGGCCGCTTCCGAGCAGACCATATTAAGGGTGACAAGTGTCCTAATTGCGGCAAAGATAATACTTTAGGAGAGCCAACTCAATTCAACATGATGTTCAAAACTCCGGTGGGTCCTACTTGGGGTAGTGCTGAAGCAAGTGATAACAAGATTGTAACGGGTAAGATTGAAGTCAAAACTCCCGAGGGTGAATTAACCCAAACTTTCAATATAAAAGAGGACCGCCCTGATCGTAATAGTGTGATGGTTTATGATAAAAACTCTATTAGCTACTTAAGACCGGAGACTGCACAGGGCATTTTTACGAACTTCAAAAACGTGGTTGATACTTTTTATCCTGACTTGCCATTCGGTATTGCTCAGCAGGGCAAGGCTTTTCGTAACGAGATCAGCCCACGTGATTTCATTTTCCGAAGCCGTGAGTTCGAACAGATGGAAATTGAATATTTTGTTAATCCAGACACGTGGGAAGAAGCTTTTGAAACTTGGATAAAAGACGTTGAATCATTCTTGAGCCAGCTCGGTTTACCCAAAGATAAAATCAGCCAGCTAGAAGTTCCAGAATCTGACCGTGCCCACTACAGCAAACGAACAATAGACTTTGAATACGAATTCCCAATTGGCAAAGAAGAGTTGCTTGGCCTAGCTTACCGCACGGACTTTGACCTAAAGAATATTGAACGAGTCGCTGGCAAGAACATGGAGTACCGCCTCAAAGATGGCAGCGCCGCTTTTGTGCCGCACGTAATAGAACCGAGCTTTGGCTTAGAACGAGCTATCATGGCTGTCCTCAGTGCCGCGTATACAGAAGATGAAGTTAACGGCGAGAAGCGCACCTATCTAAAATTGCCAAATCACCTAGCGCCAGTCAAAGTCGCTGTTAGCCCGCTGCTAAAGAACAAGCCAGAGCTGGTTGCCAGGGCCAGGGAAGTCTACTCAACTCTCAAAAAAGAATTCGGCAACGTCATGTGGGATGACAACGGCAACATTGGCAAACGCTACCGCCGCCAAGACGAAATCGGCACACCATACTGCGTAGTAATCGACTTTGACACCCTAGAAGACAACACAGTAACAATCCGAAACCGTGACACCACAGAGCAAGAACGTCACGGTATTGACGGCTTGAGCCAAAAGCTAGTTTAGAAGTTGCTTATGCTAGCTAAATTTTAGCGGGCATTTTATACTTATTTTAAATGAGGATAGAAACATCTTATACGGGGCACACAAGAAACAATGTGCAGAATGAGCACATGGTGACTCGGGAATTGAAATATGAAAGTATTGAAGATAGGCCAACTATTCAGCAGCAAGACCTGGTTGTGATGAGGGAAGTACTTAGGCAGATACTAGAAGAAACCAGCCAGGAAACAGATTCGCAATTTGCCCGGTTTGAAGGTACTGAGCCCGGAATCCGCAGATACGCTAAGCGGTTTGGAGTTGAAGACACGCCGCCAAAGTGCGAGCCAACCTACATGTTTGGCGTTGAATATATCGATCCTGACAGCAAGAGTTTACAATGGGGCAGTTACTTGGCGATAGCTGAAGCTAGTGGTAGGCTAGTGGCTCACGCCGCCAATTATGCCAGGGGCACGGGTTTAAGTTGGCTACAAGGCATTGGACATGACACAAGTCTAACCTGGTTTGACCTAGACCACATCAATGATGAGATCGTGGCCGTACAGGAACACCCAGCTCTAGCTTAATTAAGTGTTACAATCGTAGTCTATGCGACAAGCCCAGGCGTTGAATGTGATGATGAGTGGGGCGAACGTTTTTTTGACGGGCGCGCCGGGTGCTGGCAAGACTTATGTTCTTAACCAGTTTATTAAACGTGCCCAGCGAACTGGGCTGAAGATTGCCGTGACGGCTAGTACTGGAATTGCAGCTAGTCACATTGGTGGGGTTACGATTCATTCGTGGTCTGGTTTGGGAATTATGGATCAGCTGCTGCCGGAGGATCTGAAACGATTGGGCGGTAGTGACCGTTTGATTAAGCGATACAATGCCACGGACGTTTTGGTGATTGACGAGGTTTCCATGCTGCACGGCGCCCGACTAGACATGGTTAACCAGATGGCTAAATTGCTGCGGAAGTCGGACGAGCCGTTCGGCGGCATGCAGGTTATTTTGGTTGGCGATTTGTTCCAGCTGCCGCCAGTTAGCCGGGGCAGCAGCCAGATGGACTTTGTGCATTTATCACAGGCTTGGGCCGAACTTGATCCGCGTATTTGTTACATTACCGAACAGCACCGCCAAGGCGATAATGACGCGCTGCTGAGATTCTTAGAAGCCATGCGCCGGGCTGAACTGGACGATGACCAGTTCGAAGTTCTTAAAGAACGTCTGGAGAAGGTGCCTGAGAATCCAGATAGGATCACGCGGCTGTATTCGCATAACATTGACGTTGATACCATTAATAACCGCCACCTGCAGGAGTTGCCAGGCGGCTCGCAGCAATTCACCATGCAGACTAAGGGCGGTAAGGCCAAGCTCGAGCAGCTAGCCAAAGGCCTGTTGGTGCCGGAAGTTCTGGAACTGAAAGTTGGCGCCGAGGTTATGTTCGTGGCCAATAATTTTGGCGATGGTTTTGTTAACGGCACGCGGGGCAGGGTGATCCGGTTCGACAATGGCGTGCCGGTGGTGCAGCTTATTAATGGCCGCAACATTAAAGTCGAGCCCCATAGCTGGAGCTTGAACGAGGACGGCAAAATCCGGGCCGAAATCAGCCAGTTGCCGCTGCGCTTGGCGTGGGCCATCACCATCCACAAAAGCCAGGGCATGAGCCTAGATGCCGCCGAGGTTGACCTGAGCCGGGCTTTCACACCAGGCATGGGTTACGTGGCGCTGTCACGAGTCCGCGGCCTGGACGGCCTGTATCTCAAAGGCCTTAATAGCATGGCGCTGGCCATGAACCCGCAAATTCACGAGCTTGATGACCAGCTTCGAATTGCCTCACAGTTACTGGCGAATAATACTGATGACATTGGCGAGGAAGTGATCGTTGAAGCCGCCCCAGTCGTGGCCGATGATATCCTCTTTGAAAAACTCAAAGCCTGGCGCCTCCAGCGCGCCCAGGCCGATGGCGTAGCGGCTTACATGATCGCCCACAATGCCACGCTCGAGGCTGTGGCGGCCGCCAAGCCGGAAACGCCGCAGCAATTACTGGGCATGGCTGGCTTCGGCAGCAAAAAAGTCGACAAATACGGCGACGACATCTTAGATATCATAGTCCTGCACGACGATAAGTTAAGTAAAGATTAATAACCGCCAAAGCAATGCGATCCAGTAGTTCTTTCCCAGTAATGATAGACTGTAGGTATGAGACGACCCAGACGGTCCAAACCTAATACCTACGCGTTCATAGATAGCCAGAACCTTAACCTTGGCACTCAGCGCATGGGCTGGAAGTTGGATTGGCGCAAATTCCGCCAATACCTGGCCAAAGAATATGGCGTTACCCAGGCCTATATGTTCATTGGCTACATGAGCGAGAACGAGGCCCTTTACGAATACATGCACGAGCTCGGCTTCCTAGTGGTCTTAAAACCCACAGTTGATGTCAGCGCCCCGCACGATAATGATGGTACCGAAAAATCGCCCGGCGACAAGCCTAAGCCCGAGGATAAAGAGAAACCAACCATCAAGGGCAACGTGGACGCCGAGTTAGTACTTTACGCCATGAAAGAACTGGCCAACTACGAGCAGGCCATCATAGTCAGTGGCGACGGTGATTTCTTTAGTCTAGCCGAATACTTAGAAGAGCAGGGCAAGCTGGCCAACATCCTAACGCCCAACTGGCAATACTCCAGCCTGCTAAAAGTCTTTGAGCCCAAAATTGTCCGCCTAGACCAACTTCGCAAACATCTAGCCTACCACGACCGCAAAAAGAAATAATACTGATGAAAGATATATTTCTAGTTGCTAGCGGGGTACTAACGCTAGTAAGCGCGATTCCATATTTAAGAGACATAATCCAGCGCAAGACCAAGCCTCGTATAGTTACTTGGTTTAACTGGAGTCTTTTGACCGGAATTGCCACCGCGGCAGCAATAGCAGACCACCAATGGCCAAGCGCGGTAATAACTGGAGCTGCCACTATAGCAACTTCGTTAATAGTAATCTTTGGGCTGCACTATGGCGACACTAAGATCGAGTCTTTTGATGTTGCTTGCCAGCTCACGGCAATACTGGGCTTAGTATTATGGCTTATTACGAATGACCCGCTAATCGCGATAGCTATAACCGTATTTGTGGACTTTATAGCGGGCCTGCCAACGTTTAGGCACGCTTGGCAAAAGCCTCAAGAAGAAACCGCCTCGGCCTTTTTAATAGCAGTAGTCGGTTCTTTATTTGCCATAGCCGCCCTCAATGAACCCAATCTTTCAGGCGTGCTTTATCCAATATATATAACGCTGGCCAACGCTGTTCTCGTAATCTTTATTTGCTTCAGTCCGCATCGGCACAAGCAAAAATCTTAAGTTAGTTTTGCCAGTCAGGAGTATAATCGTAAGTAACTAAAAGGAGCTGGTATGGCAGATAAAGATTGGGATTTTTCGGGACTTAAGGCGGTTATCTTCAACGGTACGCTCAGCAAGTCGCCAGAGCCAAGCCACACAGAGCGGTTAATCAAGCTCAGCACTAACATCATGGAAAAGCACGGCGTGAAGACCGAGCTAATCCGCACCATAGACCAAGACATTGCGCCCGGCGTCTGGCCCGATATGCGCGAGCACGGTTACAAAACTGACGATTGGCCAGACATTTTCAAACGAGTCATGGCCGCGGACATCCTTATAATTGCCGGTCCAATCTGGCTGGGCGATAACAGCAGCGAAACTAAAAAAGTCATTGAGCGCCTCTACGCCTGCAGCAGCATTCTTAATAAAGATGGCCAATACGCTTTCTACGGCAAAGTCGGCGGCGCGCTGATTACGGGTAACGAAGATGGCCTCAAACACTGCGCCATGAACATCCTCTACAGCCTGCAGCACCTCGGTTACAGCATTCCACCCCAGGCCGATGCTGGTTGGATAGGCGAAGCCGGTCCCGGCGCCAGTTACGGCGATGATGACGGCAAGGGCGGCCGCGAGGGCTTTGACAATGACTTCACCAACCGCAACACCACTTTCATGACCTGGAATGTCATGCATTTAGCCAAGCTCCTGAAAGACAACGGCGGCATCCCAGCCCAAGGCAACCAACGTTCCAGATGGGACGCCGGCGCCCGGTTTGACTTCAGCAACCCCGAATACCGTTAAAGAAAGGAAGCCAATGAAAATAACAAAATACGTCCACGCCTGCCTGCTAGTAGAAACACCAGGCCGGACGGCTCTGTTTGACCCAGGCACTTACAGTAAACAAGCCCTAGACCCAGACCAGCTCACCCGGCTAGACGACATCTTTATAACCCACGTTCACCAAGACCATTGTGACCCAGAACTAATTAAGCGGCTAGTGGCCAAGTTCCCAGCCGTTCGAATAATCGCCACGGACGAAGCCGTCAAAAGCTTGGCGGCGGAAGGCATCAAAGCTACTACCACGCCGCCAGCCGGCGTAACTTTCTTTGATTCGCCCCATGAAAGCATGGCACCGCTCATACCTACGCCTCCCCAGGAAAACGGCATTCATTACCTGGACAGCCTTAGCCACCCAGGCGATAGTCATAGCTTTAAAGAAACCAAAGCTATCCTGGCCTTGCCGGTTCAGGCACCGTGGGGATCATCGGCTAAAGCTATCAGCTTAGCGCTCGAACTCAAGCCGCGTTCAT
>Ga0193717_1000257_pt1 | contig 40581 bp, 37 predicted proteins | sample U2c2metaG_FD_145900 | JGI IMG/M metagenome (GOLD analysis project Ga0193717, IMG submission 145900) | Soil microbial communities from a riparian zone of the East river system, Colorado, United States - U2c2 | ecosystem: Environmental > Terrestrial > Soil > Riparian zone | place: USA: East River... | reverse complement strand
TGAGAAAGAAGCCTTGCAGGCAGACAAAAACGACAGTGTCATTGCCAATCAGGAAAAACAAATAAGCTGGGAGCTGGCTCAGCTGTATAAAAAAGTAATGGCAGGTGGCAAAGGCAGCGTGACGGGTGGAATGAAAGGGACGGGGGTCGGGACAGAGAGGGTGTCGGTGACGGATGGAGTCCCGGTGATGGATGGACGTGTCGTTTTGGAAAAGGGGCAGGCGGCTCGGTCTTTCTTTTGCGGGTCAGCTGCTATCTATACGCTGGAATGTACATCCACTGGAATTAGTTTCGCAGAGAAGCTGCCATTACCGGGTTCTTGGCAGGACAGTCTTCGAACCTATATCCACACATGGTTTGAACAGGGAGCCAATGCCATGATCGACCGTCCCCTGACCTATTACCGGCAGGCATATACCGTCTACCGGGACTTATTTGAGCTTCATCCTTTTCAGTCCGGGACATCTTATATCCTGCTTATGGACGGCGCATTAAATCTGTTACCCGTAGAAGCATTGGTTACCGGGGCGGAGGCCGGACCTTCTCCGGCGGATTGGCCGTTTGTACTTGACCGGGCACTTATTTCATATGCATGGTCTTTGCAAACCCTGCGGGAGCAAGGTCCAACGGCCGGCGGCAAAGGGTTTTCGGGATTTTTTCTTTCCGGCAATCTTCGGTCGTCGCCTCTGTTGAAGGCTATCGAAACCGAGAGATCCGATCTGCAAAAGATAATCCCGATTGGCAGCTGGTACACGAATGAACAGGCGACAACGGGAGCTTTTCGAAAGGCATTGGCTTCTTCGGCCGTACTGCATATCAGCTCGCATGCTTTCACAAAAAAAGACAGCCTCGATATGCCTCATATTGAGCTGTTCGATGCGCCTTTCTATTTGTTTGAGTTAAAAGGGCTGGAGTATCGGCCTGAGCTGGTAGTATTAGGAGCCTGCCGGACAGGTGACGGGAGGATGGTGACAGGAGAAGGGGTGCAAAGCCTTGCCCGTGCTTTTACCGGTGGGGGCGCCAAAGCGGTGATCGCGGGGTGGTGGAATGTCAACGATGAAACGGCGGCCAGTCTGATGAAAGGTATTTATTCTCAGCTGATCGCTCAGCAGGCTACTTCCGGCGTAAAAATAAATGCCGCCCGGGCATTGCGGGCGGCAAAATTAAATTGGCTGAAAGATCCAGCTGTTCCTTATTTACATAAGCTGCCCTACTATTGGGCTGCGTTAACTTATCAGGGTAATCCACAACCGTTGCGGGAAGAAACGTTTCAGGGTGCAGGCGGAAGGTGGATTATCGGGTACTGGTGGTTATCGATACCGGTGCTTCTTATAATTTCGGCTTTATATCGTGTCCGAAGATCATATACGCTACGGTAAAATTCCAGAAAGTATTACCGGCGTTGACATAGCTGGTGTGATAGAGTCTTGAGAACCCGCGGCTATAATTTATCATCCCCTGAAATTTCTTATACTGGGCTCCTATCGTGAGATCCATGCCGATGTCAATCGGGAGGATCTTTGTAACACCCAGCAAGGACGCAGAGCCCCCGCTTTCAAACTTCACCTTGTTGTTGACAGGAACTTTCAGGGTGTAAAAATTGCCGTTGGATGTGGAATCAGCCAGGTAATATCCCTTTTCGGTGCCCGAAACATGTTTGGCAATATACGGTCCGAGACCCGCCAGGATCCTCAATCTATCATTGACCTGCCATTTGTAGAGCAGGTTGATCGGAACGCGTATGGCATACAATTTAATAGTAGTATTGGAGAAATCGATATTGGTGTTGTTGCCGAGACCGGGAAAACCGAGGCGATTGCCAAGATGAGAGCCATTTTCAGTGTATAATACTGCAGGCTGAAGGATGAGGTTGGTATGTCCGAGGTCATATTCTGCTACGATCCCGGCCTGGAAGCCATTGATCGCCCATGTATTGACGCCGGAAGGCGATCCACCATAGCCCTGTCCCTGCCAGAAATTGAGAGAGCTAAAAGAGCCCTGGACCCCTACGCGAACCTGAGCGTAAGTTTGTGTTACCGCGAAACATAAAATACAGATCAACAATTTTTTCATACGTATTCCGAGTTTACATTTTAAATGCACAATAATTGTCCTAATGACAACCCTAAGGACCGGCAAACTAGAGCATTTGCTGCAAAGGGCCATGGCTTTAACATTCTGATAACCACATAATGAAGACAAGTTATGTGAACTAATTGGCCGCAAAACTATCTTTTTTTCCGTTAAAACCCGCATGCGGCAAGTAAACTTAATCGCTGGCCGATGAGGTGAATACGACAAAGGCCAGGGAAAAGATACCCTGGCCGGAAGATTCTTTGAAGATTAAAGTACAATTAAAATTAATAGCTTACGTGGTCGCTGTCCTGCGGAGCTGGGACAGATCAGTGGGCAGTACGTCTATTTGTTGTAAAAAGCCAAGTCGATCCGTCTGGACTGCGATGCGTATTATTTTCCCCGCTTCAAATTCAAAAATAGCCATCCCATCACTGGAGACTGTTTTTCCCGTTGCAGGGTACCCATTGAAAAGGTCTGTTTGGGTGCCTTGTACTTTCCATCTCAAAACAACCTTTTCGCCTTCGCCTAAAAGCTCCTGAATTTTCCATTGGACATCGGGCATGGCTTTGATCAGGGCGATGATCGGCGCTTCGAATGAGGCAGCGCCTTTTGTTCCGTCGATCCCGGTGTATTCGGGAGAGATAAGGTCCCGAAAAAATTTCAGATCCCTTTTATTAAATCCGTTGTCGAAGAGGGTGCTGATCGTCTCTTTGTTCTTTTGAATTGCAGACATGGTATATTCCTTTTTTTAGCAAAACTATCATTGTGCAAGAGCAAGGAATTGTAAAAAATCATTTATCTACCAGTATCCGGAAGATTTAAAGAAGTCTTTTGGAGTCTGACCTGTAAAAAGCCGGAAGTCTTTTATAAAATGGGATTGATCAAAATAACCGGCTTCATAAGCTGCCTCTGTCAGTGAAGAATAGGCAGGGTAAGTATCAATCAGCTTTCTCAAACGGATGATGGACGCATATTGCTTTGGAGTGGACCCAACCTGCGTCCGGAATCGCTTTTCAAAAGGGTCCTGGCTTATATGCAAAGCAACAGCAAGGTCTTTGATCTTTACTAACCCGCTGCGTTGTTGTATTAATTGGATCGCTTTATCAATGAGCAGGTCCTGTTTATTGGCAGTTAAATGTTGCAGGAGAAAGGCGCCCATGATATCGACGCGGGTCTTATCGGTTGTCGCCATGGCCAGACGGTGCAGGATCTCATCGAGCGTGTTTATTGAAAAGAGATTGTCGGCAGAGATAGTCTGGTCAAATAGTTCATGAGCAGGTATGGCGGAAAAAGCCGCTAGTCCTCCTTCTTTGAATACGACCAGGAGATTGGAAGTTTGCCCCGAGTAGCGCATGATGCGGTGTGATCTTCTGAGTCCAGTTATTACAGCGGCAGGTAGAGCGTCTGTTAATTCGCCTTCCATTCTTTGTACATTACCTTTATAGCGGAATGCCATTACCATTGACGTATCGGGTAAGATCCTGCTGTCTGTTCCCAGGTCGCTTTCAATGATCATGAACTCCCTGATGAAAGGAGCGAGACTAACCGGAGGATGGAATGTTTGGACCCTCATCTGATAAGAATTACTGTTCCGCGAAAAACCTGGCTACTTTTGTCGGCAAGCAGGAGTGTCACTGTATAAATGTATGTTTCCGAAATAACCGCCTTGCCCCTGTAAGAGCCGTTCCAACCAAATGCCGGGTCGTCGGCAGGGAAATTGGTACGCTGGAATATTTTCTGTCCCCAGCGGTTGAAGATAGAAAAATCTTCGATCCGGCTGCCCTGAGGCCCACCCCGGATGTAGAAGATCTCGTTCTTTCCATCGCCGTTTGGGGTGAAGGCATTGGGGATGTGGATCGGAGAAACGGGCGGTGCAGCCACGACGGGGCACGAGGGGTCGACGACTGCTGTGATGCTATTCGAAGTACCGCCATCGCAGGTCTTGTTGTCGAGGACCATACAGGTAATGATGTCGCCGTTTGACAAGCTGCTGCTGGTAAACTGCGGGCCATCGATGAGGATTGCATCTGTTCCAATGGCCCCGGCGTTTACTCCATTGACCAGCCATTGATAAACAGAAGAGGAACCGGTAGAGGAAGCCATTGCAGTGAAGGTTACCGGCTTTCCCGAACAAACAGGCATGGTGGAAGGCGAGATGCTAACCGGTATCACGTCGTTTACACCTTTTAATACTATCGGGCCGACGGTAACCGTGCATCCGTTGTCATCGCTTATAGCGGCCCTATAAGTGCCGGCCTGACCAGGTTTGTACACGGTATCGGTGGCATAGGTCACCTTGTCGACTACGCTGCCTATAAGCCAGACGATTTGAGTGATTGCAACCTTGGTCCTGACCGAAAGCGTATCGCCCGTACAGTTGCCGGTACTGTAGAGTGTAGCGGCAAAAGGACATTGAGAATGGGTGGCCTGTGCAAGACACAGAAGCGTGATAGTTAATATACAGGCCAGGCGATACATTTCGTCAAAGATACGGAGTTGCTACAGCGGCGGCTACTCCGATCCAAGATTTTTCACCGGGTTGACCGCAGCGGCTCTGAATGCCTGAAAACTTACCGTAGCCAGGGCGATCAGCAGCGCCAGCAGGCCCCCTGCAACGAAGATCCATCCGCTGATGGAGATACGATAGACATATTGCATGAGCCATTGGTCTACAAAATACCAGGCAATGGGAGTCGAGATCAGGAAGGCGATGCCGATCAGCAGAACGAATTCTTTCGAGAAAAGATAGACAATATTGGCGGCGGTGGCGCCCAGCACCTTACGGATGCCGACTTCCTTCAGGCGTTGGACAGCCATAAACGAAGCAAGTCCATACAATCCCAGGCAGCTAAGAAAAATGGCAATGGACGCAAATATTTCATAGATCTGGGACAGGCGGGCTTCTTCCTTATAAAAGCCTGCGATCTTCTCGTCGAGGAACTGGTATTCGAAAACATAGTCCGGGTAAGTGGTGTTCCATATTTTTTCGATCGATCGTATTGTTGCGGGCAGGTCGGCGCCGTTAACTTTTAAACCGGCTGAAGTAAATCCTCTTTTAAAGTTGAGCATGAAGACAGGTGCGAGGGAGTCTTTTAGGGAAGAAGGATGAAAATCCCTTACTACCCCGACTATTGGTCCGACAGCAAAACCATTCCAGAGATTGATCTCCTTATTCAGCACATCCTGTGGATTTGAGAAGCCGAGCTTTTTTACGAGTGTTTCATTAACTAAAAATTCTTTGATCGAGTCGGTTGTTGTAATATTCCGGCCTGCTATGAGCTTGAGAGAATAGGTAGAAATATACCCGGGATCCACCCATTTGTCGATCGCTGCAAAGTTGATCCCCTTTTTAGCATGATCAAAATTAAAGCCTGTCCACCAGTTGTCGTCGTCGGCCGGGGAGGTATTGTTAAAACTGATCTGCTGGATCCCTTTAACAGCTGAAAGTCGATCGTGCAAATAATTCAATTTGGTAAGGCTGGCGCTGTCACTCGGGAATGGTACCGTTACGATAGCTTCTTTATTAAAGCCCATAGAAGTCCGGCTGAAATAATTCATTTGCCGCAGGATCAGGAGTGTACCGATGATAAGGCCCTGGGCAATGACGAATTGCAAGACGACAAGACCTCTTCTCAACGTAATACCCCTGCTGCTGCGGGCCGCCAGTTTGCTCTTTAAGGCCGTGATGGGATTGAAGGAAGACAGTACAAGGGCCGGATAAAAACCTGCCAGGATCGTTACGGCGATCGATGTCGCGGCAAGAAACAAAAGGACGGGTGTTTGCCAGAAGATGTCGAAGGACAAGGGGGTCTCCAGCATTTTACTCACCGGCGTCAGGAGCAGCGAGGTGAGCATAACTGCAAGAAGAACCGCTGCCAGCACCAAAAGTAATGCCTCCAGGAGAAACTGAAGGGTCAGCTGTCGCCTGTTGCTGCCCAGCACTTTGCGGACGCCTACTTCCCGGGCACGGTTGACGGCCTGTGCCGTAGAGATGTTGATGAAATTGACACAGGCAATAAGAAGGATAAACCCGGCTATCAGCCACAAAGTGTGGATGCGGTCCGGGGTAATCGTCCTGCCGCTAATATTTCCCGATTTGGCGTCAAAATGTACAGCGGTCAAAGATTGGAGGACCTGGGTATTTTTATTGTCGGGCGTGCGGTATTTTTTGGACAAGGATTTTAATTGCTGATCCGCTCTTGTGATATTCGCATTTGGCGGTAACATGACATAACATCCGTGCGTTCCATTGATAGACCACCAATCCTTGCTTTTTGAAAAGTTGCCCAGAGCATAAGGGAAAACGACTTTCAGCTGGAAGTCGGAATTGGTTGGGGGATCGGCAAGTATGCCGGTAACCGTAAACAAACCCCGGGGATCGAATCGGATGACCCGACCCATAGCCTGTTTCCAGTCGCCGAAATATTTTTCTGCGGTAGACCTGGTCAATACAACTGAATTGCGATTTTCAAGCGACGTTACCGGGTTGCCAGCAAGCCATGAAAAATCGAAGATGGAAAAAAAGGATGGTTCCAGCAGAAAGACCCCATTCTTCTCTTTGAATTTCTTATCCGGTTTTCCCTGCATGTTCAAGGCGATGAGCTGAATGTTATCCATGGTGAGGATACCGGTTGTCTTCCAATCTTTGAGATCATTTTCTACAGCGGTTGGCAAGGGGAAAGGGACGGCCGAGGACAGCTGGTTGCTTTCGTTGGGTCTGTCTCCTTTGGTTAATATGCGAAAGATGCGGGCTTTGTTGCGATGAAAATCATCGAAGCTTTGCTCGTACCGAATGAAGATAAAAATGATCAGGCAAACGGCGATACCCACTCCCAGACCGGCTACAGTGATAATAGAATAGACTTTATTTGCGGATAGGCTTCTGAAGGCTGTTTTGAAGTAATTTCTAAACATGGGGATGATTTCGATTTTCAGGGTATTATTCACCATAAAAGTGCCGGATTGCTACCGTATTGACTATCATATTTTTAGTCATTTTTTTTCTAACAAGACTGTCCGGTTTTGATACGCCGGATGTCCGAATTCCCGTACCTTGAGTGATATGAAGAAAATACTATTCCTGGTCTCTCTTTGTTACCTGGCAGCAAGCTGTGGCTGCAATACTCCGCAGGAGAAGGAAAAGATCCGGGTGAAAGATGGCGCGATCGGAAAGATAGAGCTGTATGACAGCAGCGCTGCGAATATCATAGACAGCAATGCGGTGATTGAGGTCATCGGAAGGAATTATAAATGGTCCGAAGGGCCTGTCTGGGTGGCGGCAAAAAAAATGCTGTTGTTCTCAGCCGTCCTGGAGAATAAGATCTATAAGTGGGACGGAAGGGATAGTCCTGTTGCATACCTTAGCCCTTCGGGTTATACGGATACGGCATACCGGGATGGCGAAAACGGGTCAAATGGCCTTGCGCTGGATAAAGACGGGAATTTATTGCTTTGTCAGTCGGGCAACAGACAGGTGGTGCGGCTGAACAGTTCGCTTGAAACACCCAAACCCGAGTTTACGGTGCTTGCGGCTAATTATAAGGGCAAGAAGTTCAACAGCCCTAATGATCTTGTTGCAGACAAGAAGAACAATATATACTTTACGGACCCTATCTATGGCTTACCCAAAAGAGCCGAGGACCCCACAAGAGAATTAAACTTTGAAGGTGTCTATAAGATAAGCGGCGACGGTAAGCTTTCTTTGCTGATCGACAGCATCTCCCGGCCCAATGGCATTGCGTTATCTCCGGATGAAAAGATTTTATATGTCGGCAGCAGTGATGACAAACACCCGCGCTGGTATGCTTATAATCTTGATGGCAATGGAAACGTCCAAAGCGGTGGAGTATTGCTGGATGGCACTGTTATGAAAGAGAAAGCGACGGTAAAACAGGGTGCGGATGGATTTAAGGTCGATAAGTATGGGAATATCTTTGGTTCTGGTCCGGATGGCGTCAATATTATCTCTCCTGCCGGAAAGCTACTGGGATTGATAAAGGTCTATCACCGGCCGACGTCTAACTGTGCGTTCAATGAGACAAAGGATGTATTGTATATTACGGCGGATGATTGGGTGTTGAGGGTACGCGTCCACTAAAGGTTACTTTTTCCGGATACCCAATTTCTTCATCTTTGAATTAAGCGTGGTAGGCGGAATATTTAATAGGCTTGCTGCTCCGTTCTCTCCCCAGATCTTACCCTTGGTTTTTTGTAAAACGGCCAGAATATGGTCGCGCTCGTTATCCAGAAGTGTTGTGCTATCTGGTTTTTCCAGTTTACCTGGATCATTGGGTTCCGGATCGGGGGGAAGTTCCATGGCAGTTATCGTCTCCTGCCGGGCCAGCAATACGTTGCGTTCTATCAGGTTTTCCAGTTCTCTTATATTACCGGGCCAGCGATAGGTTTTCATGTTTTTCAGAACCTGTGCAGAAATCCCGGTTACTTTTTTGCCCGTTCTCTGGCTAAATTTTTTCAGGAACCAGCAGGTCCGGCTGACCATAAAAGATGATGGAGTCGGCTTGCCCTCTGACTTTGATCCCGACGAGATCGATTCCCTGGGTATGAATCTAATGAGAGGTCTTAGCAAACAGCTTGGCGGCACATTTGAGCTGGACCAAAACGGTGGGGTAACTGTAAGGACCACTTTTAAGATAGAAAATTTATTGGGGACTCAGCCATCTCCTGGCAAGAGCGGTAAACAGCTGAGTGCGTCAGCGATGTAGTCTATCTCAGCATTGGTCATTGTGGGATGGATGGACAACCTTACCCAACCTGGCTTACATGACATGTCTCCTGTTTTGAGGGCGTTCAATATGCCGTATGACCGGGTCTTATCGATATTGAGCAGCAGATGTCCGTAGGGACCTGCACAGTTGCAACCTCCTCTTGTCTGAATCCCGAATCTGTCATTAAGAGTCTTTACGATCAGATCGTAATGCATGTTCTTTGCCGTAAAGGAGACAATGCCCAGGCGCTTCCTTGTAGCTCCCAATATTTCGAGGTCAGAGATCTTTTCAAGACGATCGAAGAGACGCTGAAGCATTTCTTCTTCCCGCTGCAGGATCCTTTCCACGCCCATCTGCTCTTTCAGCCGGATGCACATGGCAGCCTTTATCCCCTGCAGGACAGGCGGAGTGCCGCCATCTTCCCTTTGTTCGATGTCGGTAATATATTCATGTACCTTCCATGGATTGCTGTACAGCACTGTACCGCCGCCGGGTTGATCGGGAATGCGATTGGTATACAGCTTACTATTAAAGATCAAAACTCCCGGGGTACCGGGGCCGCCCAGGAACTTATGGAAGGAAAAATAGATCGCGTCCAGGTCAGCAAGCCTCTGTGCGGGATGCATATCAATATTCACGTAGGGTGCGGAACAGGCGAAGTCTACGAAACAGAGGCCACCGTGTTCATGCATGATCGTCGCAATCTCATGAATAGGCGTCTCGATCCCGGTGACATTGGAACAGGCGGTAACAGCCGCGATTTTATTCTTCCGGTGGCTAAACTTCTTTAATAATTCCCTTAGATGTTGCAGGTCGACGTTGCCGTCTTCGTCGGGCCGGATGATCTCAACAGTGGCGATGGTCTCCAGCCAGCTGATATGATTACTATGATGTTCCATATGCGTCACCAAAACTAGCGGTCTTGCGGATTCGTCAAGCCGAAGGCAGGTGACATAATCCATGAAGCGTTCGGGCAGTCTGAGTCCCAAGATCCTTTGCAGTTTGTTTACCGCAGCCGTCATCCCGCTGCCACAAAAAACCAATACATCGTTTTTGTTCGCATTTACATGGGTTTTAACTGTTGTCTTTGCATTATCGTAGGCCTCGGACATCGTACATCCCGTAATAGTCTCTTCTGTGTGGGTATTTGCAAAGAAGGGCAAGATCTCATCCCGGATCTCTGATTCGATAGGATCATATGCTCTTCCGCTTGCCGTCCAGTCGGCGTATAAGATCCTTTTCCGTCCAAAAGGAGTTTCAAAACGCTGCTGATTGCCAATGATGTTGTGCCGGAAGGGGGAGAAATAGTCTTCGAGTGAGTTTAACGCCGGCTTATAGGAGAGTTGATCCATATCCTATTTAGTTTTTGTGGAAGTAAACGTGCCAAACAGATCGTAGGGCTTTTTGATAAAATACTTATTGAAAAAAGACCCAAGGACAAAGACGAAGAGGGTGAACCCTAAAACGACCATCAGCTGAGCAGCCGAGGTATTTTGAATATCCTGTCTGGATCGTTTTTCGCAAACCTCACCGGGGCAATACTGGGTCTTCCCTTTATAGAACAGCGAATAAAATTTACATCCCAGGCAGATACCGAAGACCGACTCGAAGAACAGAAAGATCAGACAGATAAGACAGATAATTCCGGTGATCGGGCTGTAGGAATTGACAACAACCATAAATACAAACATGCTGGCCGACAGAACCAGGCCGATGATCCAGGCGAATCGTTTCTGACGGGCACCCACGTATTCGGGAGTCTGACGTCCAACGATGAGCCGGCCGATGATCAAGGTGGGAGAGAATCTGGGATTGATAAAAACCCGGATGAAAAAATCGGTAAGAAATAAAGTAATAACATATTTGATCGGCAAAAAATTATTGTTGAAAATGATCAGCATTAACGAGAGGAAGGTAGCCAGGAAGAGGATGCCTGCTGCTGCCCTGATCTCCCTTTCGTTTAGAACGCGGATGGAATAACCGGCCACGTCTTCGCCGAACTGTATTGTTTTGCTCATGGTATCATTGTTTTGATAATACTAGCTAAATAATTCAACAGCTGCAAGTTATACAGATAGACAGCCGATTATGGTATACCAAATGCGATTTCTGGTCAACGATGAATTTGCCCGAAAAAGGTAGAGAAGTTTACCGATATTTAGTACACGAAACAACCAATGAAACCCCTTGTCGACATAAGACGTATTAAACTGTATGCATGGATCGCTCTTGCATTTTTAATTTTGGGCCTTTTTTCCGACATCGCGCAGACTCCCGATGAAGTTGGAAAAAGATTTGTAAATGATCTCTGGAGGGTCGGTGTTGTCACCATACTAAACTATATCTTTTTCGAGTATAGCGTTCCAAGACTTAGCTGGAAGAAGTTGATGAGATCGCTGGGTCTTGTCATAGCACATCTTTTTCTGTACTCAGAGGGCATGTATCTCTGGCGGCAGCTTGGGATTGCGCTGAAGATCTATACGGCCATACCAGAGGGGTCACACGATGTTTCTGCGCAAATGGGATACAGTATGTCAGCCCTGTTTTTCTTTGGGGTCATCAGGCATATCTACAATCATATAAAACTGAAACAGACGGCTCAACAGCTGCGCATCGAAAAGCAGCAAGCGGAATTGAACTATCTCAAATCCCAGACCAACCCGCATTTCCTTTTCAATACCTTAAACAATATCTATTCGCTGGCAAGGGATAAGTCGGACCTGGTCCCGGAGACTATTTTAAGGCTGTCAAAGATCTTGCGTTACATGCTGTATGAAGCCGGCGGCCAATATATTGCGATTGAAGACGAGCTGAAGATCATGGGCGACTACATCTCCCTCGAAAAACTGCGTTATGACGACTCTTTGCGGGTCAACTTCAACTACGACGTAGAAGACATGAAACAGGCTCTGCCGCCCTTGTTGCTGATCCCGCTTGTTGAGAATGCTTTCAAACATGGGGTTTCGGAAACGAGGAATCAGCCTTTTGTAGACATTCATCTTTCCATCATCAAGCGACAGCTGGCATTTTTTGTAAGAAACTCGACGGAAGAGTCATTGGGCGATGGGAAAGTGAAAGAAAATATTGGCTTATCCAATCTTCGCCGTCAGCTGGAACTACTCTATACGGACTACCAGGTATCGTTGGAACAACGGGTATCCGAATTTTCCGCCACTTTAAAGATCAACCTTGCAAGTCATGTCTAAAATAAGATGTATCATCATAGAAGATGAACCCTTAGCGGTAAAGGTCCTGACGGATTATATCTCAGAGGTACCGTTTCTGACGCTGCAAGGGACTTTTAAAGATGCCATCCTGGCCTCTGACTATCTGCGGCAAGCCACTGTCGAACTTATCTTTTTGGATATCCATCTTCCTAAGCTAAAGGGCATGTCCTTTTTGAAAACCTTGTCGAATCCGCCCGCGGTCATTATCACCACGGCGTATCATCAATATGCTGTGGAAGGTTTTAATCTGAATGTGACGGATTATTTGCTGAAGCCGTTTGATTTCGAGCGGTTTCTTGTAGCTGTGACCAAAGTCAGCCCCGCGCAGGAGCCGGTCGGGGAGAGTGGGGCAAGGGCCGGGGAATCCGGCGCCAGGGACTTTGTTTTTATCAATGTCCAAAAGAAGAGGGTGAAGATCTTCTTTTCGGATATTGTTTATATTGAAAGCCAGCGGGAATATATTAAGGTCATGACGACCCATGGTGAGTATATTTCAAAAATGAGTACCCATGAGATCGAGGAGATTTTACCTGTCCATCTCTTCAAGCGCGTGCACAGGTCGTTTATCGTTTCCATTCGAAGGATCGAATCGTATACTGCGGAGGCGATTGAGATCAATGGGGTTTCTATACCCATTGGGAAGGGTTATAGGGATGGTATGGAAAAGCTGTAGCAGGGGATCACTCGATCCTGACTATGCCTTCGGCAAATTTTGGGAACATCGATGATATAAGGTTTGCTAAGTTATCGGATTTTCAAGAAAAATTTGCGTAGTTAAATAGCTACATGTATATTTGTAGCCAAATGACTACGCGATGAATTTAAGAAGAGACGTATTTCAAGCCATAGCGGACCCAACAAGAAGGGCAATACTTCTATTGGTAGCCTCACAGTCAATGACTGCAGGGGCCATAGCATCAAACTTTGACACGGCCAGACCGACAGTTTCCAAACACCTGCAAATACTCACCGAATGCGAATTGCTCGAACAGGCGCAGAACGGCCGGGAAATATACTATCTCATCAATGCAAAAAAAATGAAAGAGGTAGCTGACTTTATTGAGCCATTCCGTAAAATGTGGGATGACAGGTTTAATAAACTGGAAACGATAATGAAAAAGTATAAAACAAAAAAATAGAATACCATGGAACAAATAACAAAGCTCACCGCCGAAGACGGCAAACAGGAGATAGTGATTTCAAGGGAATTTGATTTGCCATTGGAATTGCTTTTCAGAGCGTATACAGATCCCGAAATTGTTGGGGAGTGGATGGGGACTAAAGTGCTGAAGCTTGAAAATAAAAAACATGGCAGCTGGGAATTTCAAACAGCCGATGCTCAGGGAAAGGTATTATTTCAGGCCAATGGGGTAATCCATGAGTTTATCCCGAACCAGAAGATTACCCGGACATTTGAAATGGAGAATGGGCCTTTTGGCGTTCAGCTTGAGTTCCTGGAATTTGAAAAACTCACTGACGACACCAGTAAACTGAATATGCATACAGTATACAGGTCTGTCGCAGACAGAGATAAATTTATGAAACTAGGTATGTCTCAAGGTGTGAATATGGCACATAACAGATTGCAGGAGGTAGTAGGGAAGTTAAAATAATATAATATGCCAAAGAGAAATATAATTATCTATTGGATCTCTACGCTCTGGCTTGCGTTAGGAATGCTATCAACTGCAGCAGTACAGGTCTTCAATGTTAAAGCGAAAGTAGACTATATTACAAACCTGGGTTATCCTACCTATTTTCTAACAATACTGGGTGTTTGGAAAATTTTGGGAGTTATCTCCGTGCTTACTCCTAAATTTCCATTACTAAAGGAATGGGCTTACGCAGGCTTTTTCTTTGTCATGTCGGGAGCGGTACTTTCGCATCTCGCAGCTGGTGACCCCATGAGTGAAATCTATCCCTCGTTGCTGCTTCTCACTCTGACTGTGGTATCGTGGTATTTCAGGCCTGCGCACAGGAGAATCATTTTTGTTAATCAATAAATGAATAGAATGAATTCCAAGGTAGATACATATTTAAGTAAAGCCCAAAAGTGGCAGAAGGAAATGAAGAAGTTGAGAATGATCCTTCTTGACTGTGGGCTGACTGAAGAACTGAAGTGGGGTAAGCCTTGTTATGTGTTCGAGAAAAGTAACATAGTTGTGATACAGGGGTTTAAGGAATACTGCGCGATTTTGTTCTTCAAGGGTGTACTGTTAAATGACCCGAATGGCGTTTTGGTTAAAACGGGGGAGAATACGCGGGTGGGACGGCAGATCAGGTTCAACAACGTTCGGGAAATAGTGGAGATGGAACCTGTTTTGAAAGCCTATATTTATGAGGCTATTGAAGTGGAAAAAGCCGGTTTGAAGGTGACGCTTAAAAGGGCTCCAGAGCCTGTGCTGCCTGCGGAATTTAAGAGCAAATTAGATAAAAGCGCAGCCTTGAAGGCTGCTTTTAAAGCGTTGACTCCGGGCCGGCAAAGGGCGTATATTTTTTATTTTTCTGCCCCTAAGCAATCAAAGACCCGGGAGTCGAGGGTTGAAAAATGTGTGAAGCAGATTTTGAAAGGGAAGGGGTTGAATGATTTGTAGATTTATTGGGGCGTATATGTTTTTGATTGCTCCCGATCGGAAAAAGAGATAACCACGGGCTTCTGCTTGAAAGGATATAGCACCGCCGCTGCGATTCCATAAAATGCTATCCAATGTCCCGAAAAACCCCTCAACAAATTTGCCTTAAAATGATGGTATTCCTGTTCGGTAATATTTCGTATCAATTTGCCGTGATTGTGCAAATAGTATTGTCCGTCTTTAAAAGCAGGTGTACCGTTCTGCATAGTCATAAATAATAAAAAATTTACGAAGGCGTAAAATAGTCCTGCGGCAGCAATTACTACCATCCAGACAGGAGCCTTTTCGCAAAGAACTTTAAAAAAGCCGATCGGACTCATTCTCTTCAGTGGATCTGAGGTTTCAAACGCTCTTATACCCTGGTTCTTCCTCAAAGTAAGAATTGTCGGAATCCAAACTACAAAAATGCCGAGGTGCAACAGCCAGATAAAGGGAGGAGAAGATAAAACATCTATCAACCGGATGGTTAGTTATGAGCGACATAAAACGTTGAACTGGGTAAGACTGTTTTCCGGCACAACGAATTGGAATGAGGTCGACACATCGACTTAACAAATAAGCACCCAAATTGTTTGCGGGCTTTATGGTACTTAAAATATTAGTTAGCCGGTTTCAAATATTTTGCCCAGATTTGTTTAAAAATAAAATATATGATAGCGGTAAAAGGATATGCGGCGCAAGATCCCAAAACAGATCTTGCCCCCTGGAATTTCGAACGCCGTGAGGTCGGTCCTCATGATGTACAATTTGATATATTATTTTGTGGTGTTTGTCATTCCGATCTGCACCAGATTAAAAACGACTGGTTCCCCGGAATTTTTCCGATGGTCCCGGGACACGAGATTGTCGGTAGAGTGGTTAAGATTGGGAGTCAGGTAACCGGGTTCAAGGTCGGCGATCTCGCCGGCACGGGTTGTATGGTCGATTCCTGCCGCAAGTGCGAAAATTGCAAGAAGGACCTCGAGCAATATTGCCTGAATGGCAATTCGCCAACCTATAATGGACTCGAGCAGGACAAAAAGACTCCTACCTATGGTGGTTATTCCAAAACCATCGTTGTAGACGAAGAATTTGTACTGCATATATCCGAAAAATTAGATCTCGCTGCGGTAGCGCCTTTATTGTGTGCGGGGATCACCACCTATTCCCCCCTAAGACATTGGAAGGTCGGGAAGGGACATAAGCTGGGAGTTCTTGGCCTGGGCGGATTGGGCCACATGGCCGTAAAGTTTGGAGTGGCGTTTGGCGCAGAGGTTACCGTTTTAAGTACCTCGCCCAACAAGGAAAAAGATGCCCTGAAATTAGGCGCTCATCATTTCCTGGTGACCTCCGATCCTGCACAGGTTGAGGGAGCTAAGGGCAGTTTTGATTTTATTTTGGATACTGTTTCCGCAGAGCATGACCTTAACATCTACTTGTCTTTGCTGAGAACGGACGGTACGCACATCTGCGTGGGCGCGCCTTCAAAGCCGTCTGAAGTAGCTGCTTTCAGTTTACTTGGTGGCCGCAAAAGCCTTGCCGGATCAGGAATAGGGGGAATCGCCGAAACTCAGGAAATGTTGGATTATTGTGCAGAACACAATATAGTATCGGATATTGAAATTATTGATATAAAGGATATCACGACCGCTTATCAGCGGATGCTCAAAGGGGATGTAAGATATCGTTTCGTCATCGACATTGCTACGCTTCGATAGTGTTCACATGTTCTAATTGATATAAGAAGGGCTCACTTAGGTGGGCCTTTCTTGTTTCTAAAATTAAAGGGATTAATAGGCAGTATACGAAGGGATAATTTTTATCTCAATGCTGAAAATAAACTTTTCAAGGTTCAGGTTTGCGTTGATCAGCATGGTTTGGTCGCTAAATTTAGAAAATTACATGCCTTTATCAATCCTCACGTTAGTCAGGGAAACGAATATTGTGTCTTTGAACTTCATGGGTGGAAATGCGGCATACCAATCTGTTATGACAATAATATGATACTGGCCCTTATGGGGATATCCTTGCATTATTCCGGGAAGAGCTTTTCGCTTAAGTTAAACCCGGCGATACTGCTTATCTTTAATCTTTATGAGTGAACATTATGAGATCCTGGATGCCCAGCTGACGAATTTTGCGGGCATGACCGAAAAAGATCTGGCTGCGGGCAGATGGCTGGTTCAAATTCAGTTGGGGGGAGCAGACTACTAAATACTTATGAAGGCTGCTAATCGCGGGCTTTTATTTTGAAGTAACATTCCGCAATTCACACGCGCGTATTTATTCCGCTTCAATTCTGACTCTCCTGACGGTTACTCATCAAATATTTCTTTCTCTTTCGGGCTTTTCCATGAATTACTAAATTCAAGCTCTTTGTCAGATGTCAATGAATATGAAAAATAAAACGTATACGCATCGTTGTCATATTTTGTTTCCACAAAGACGGCGATCGCATCCACCTTTTGTTCTGACCTTGGGTTAACAACGCTTACGTCATAAAAAATCGTGACTGATCGATAGTCATCCCGCTTAGCTTTGAATGCTGTTTTAAAGTCTGTAATTAATTTATCAGATAATGGCTTTTCGTCACCATCATAAGTCCCAACTTGAACAATACTGCCATCGGTTTTTACAGCAGATGCAACAGGAAAAAATTCTCCATATTTTCTAAGAAGATCTTCTACTAAAGGAATAGTGCTGTCGAGTAGGCGTTCTATGTCGTTCATTGTGTATTGCGAATAAAGTACTGAGCCACCTCCTAAAAATTCAAAAACTCCATATAATTCTGCCGGTTTACCGTTCCAGTTATACTTCCCGGATAGGCTTCAAGAAAAGAAGCCGGGATTTTCACTTTCGCCTTTTCATTCCACTTGAATTCCCATGCGTATAATTTACCTCCCGTTTCTTCTATCAAATCAATTTCCTGCTGCTGATGTGTGCGCCAAAAATAGCTGTTCACGTAATGATTAGCATAGTGATTTATTTTCTTCCTTTCACTTACAAGGAAATTTTCCCACAACGCTCCTGTATCCTGCCGCAAGGATAACGGAGAAAAGTTTTTTATGATCGCATTTCTTATCCCATTATCATAGAAATATATCTTTTTGCCTTTTTTAATTTCATTGCGAAGATTGCGGCTAAACCCCCCCAATTGGAAAACTACAAAGCATTTTTCCAATAGCTCCACGTATCGGTCAACTGTTTTATTATCTGTGCCTATGGTTTGCCCTATTTCATTATAGGAGATCTCATTCCCAATCTGTAATGCGAGAGCAACCAGCAATCTTTCCAATAGTGCAGGCTTTCGTACGTCCTGCAATGAAAGAACATCTTTATACAGATAGTTATTGCCAAGATCCAACAGATTCGCTTGTGCTTCTGCCGGTGAATTAACGATGTCAGGGTAAAAGCCATATATCATGCGCTGTTCGAGCAACCTGGTTTCATGCAAAACAGAAGAACTTGCTACCAGTTCCTCTGTAGAGAACGGGTACAGATGATATTCCCGCTTTCGCCCGGTTAATGGTTCATTGATTTCATTTGCAAGTTCCAAAGCGGAAGAGCCTGTGGCTATTATTTGTATTTCTTTGAAGTTATCAACTAAAATTTTTAAGGTAAGTCCAATATTTTTAACCCTTTGCGCTTCGTCTATCAGTATTAGCGAGTTATTTCCGATCAAAGCTTTCAGGGACGTGGAACTGGCATTTTCCAACATGGGGCGAATATCAGGTTCATCACAATTTAAATAGAGCACTTTGCTTTCCGTCTCTTTCATGATGGCTTGCAGAAGGGTCGTTTTACCTACCTGCCTGGGACCTGTTATTACAATGGCCTTACCTTTAAACAGATTTTTAATAATTTGCTCGTATATGGCTCTTTTTATCAAATTCAGGAGATTTATATCTAAATTTAGTACAATTTTAGGAATATAAGTACATAATTTATATAAATTTAGGGATTTAAAACCCTATATTTAATATAATCCTAGGTTTAATGAGCGAAAATTTTGGACCGAGGCAATTCCCACAGTGGAATATCTTGACAGGCGAGCGTGCAACTGTCGCACTCATCCTGACCGCTTGCGGGCAGGATGGAAAAAGAGGTTTTGTCGGCGGGTGAGGGACCTAGGCTCTGCCGCCCTTCATCCTGCCGGCAATTCAACTGATTTGCTCGCCAGAAAAAAGGTATTCGTTGATGTACGTTGATATGCCTCGATAAAACTTGATCACTTGATTAAGATAATTACAAGTAAATTAGATTGAAATTTGCGTCATGAACACACTAAATATTGAAAATAAGGAATACGTAGTCCTCCCCAGAAAGGAATATGAAGATCTCCGAACTAAGGCGGCTGTCAAAACGATCTCCGCTAAAAAGTTATCCCTTGCAGATGGAAAGAAGCAAGCTTACAAACTCATCGATAAATGGGTAAAAGGAAAGTAACTATTCTCGAGCCCGCGGTCGAAGAAGTTGCAGAAATTGCCCTATTCATAGAAAGCGAAGGTTTGCCCAAAACTGCCAAGAAATTCGTCGATGATGCTTTCGCCTTTTTTGCTTCTCTTTCAGATGAGCGCTTTATTCACCGACCTTGATAACAAAAGCGAAATAATTATTTGCGAATTCGCCTTGCAGAAAAATTTGAAATAACTATTTACGATGAGCAAGGCATTACTTTCAGGCCATTTTTGTATTCATTCGCCACGACTTTTAAGATAAATAAGCAGACTCCATATCTCAGGAAAAAATATTAACGTGTCATTTTTTTTGCAAAGATGGTAAGCAAACTTCCGAGCATTAGGTATCCATTTTTAAAAGTTAGTGGGTAGTTCTGGTTGTCTTCATGTACCATTGAGTAGGTTGGCTTTAATGATGGTCCGCCGCGGGTTGACCTCGATGCCTTCTTCCGAATTTTCTTTTGCGCTTTGGGTTTGGGCATTCCAGGAACGAGAGCACAAGTAAAGGTGTGTAACCAGCTCGACACGCTTATAATCCAGCGTGAACCTTAGATAAATGGCGGCTTTGCCCGGCAAAACTCGCAATAATCGTGATCTGAATTAGTTTTGATTTAACCGTACACTAATTAGTGTAGAAGCGAGATTTGGTCTTACATTCAAATCATAAGAATAGGTAGTATATTTTCAAATAGAGAGCGGATTAGCGTACACCTGCTGTAATAAAACCGGTCAGTAGACGCCCGGGGGATCGATATCAAGCTATTGATTTTCATTAAATTGAGCAATTGGCATATTCTTAGTGCTCCTCCCTTTATGCTGCTAAATTATTTCAAGACCGCCTGGCGGAACCTGGTTCGGAATAAATTCCATTCCTTTATAAATATCGCCGGCCTGTCGCTGGGGATAACGGCCAGTTTGCTGATTCTGCTCTGGGTACAGAACGAATTGAGCATCGACGCGTTCCACAAAAATGGTTCCCGGTTGTATAAGGTATATGAGCGGGAATATTATCGTACGGGTATCGATGGAAATTATGACACCCCCGGTCTTTTAGCGGAGGAACTGAAAAGAACGATCCCCGAAATAGCCGATGCGATCATGCTCCAGGAAGAGAACGATCCGGCCGCCCTTCAGGCGGGGAACAAGATTTTGAAAGTGGACGGAACAGGCGCCGGCGCCGGTCTGTTCACGATGTTCAGCTATCCGCTCCTCGAAGGCAATCCTTCCACCGCACTTAGCTCTACCGTTAGCATGGCGATCTCCAAAAAGACGGCTAACCAGTTCTTTGGAAGTCCGCACAACGCCATGGGCAAAGCCATTCGCTTTAATAACAAAAAGGATTATACCGTAACGGCTGTATTCGATGATCTGCCCGCCAACGCTTCCCGCTCATTCGATTATCTCATCTCATGGGAAGCCCTGCAGCAACAAAGCCCCTGGGCAAGGTCATGGCAAACCAGCGGCCCATTGACCTATGTCCTGCTCCGGCTCGACGCCAACCAGGAAGGGGTGGACAAAAAGATCACGCACTTCATTGATAAATATAATAAACCACAGACCGACGCTTATCATGTCGAATATGGCCTGCAGAAATTCGATCAGGTGTACCTGCATTCGCAGTTTAAGAATGGAAAGGTATCCGGTGGACGCATCGAATATGTTCGTCTCTTTAGCATCGTATCCATTTTGATCCTCCTCATTGCCTGTATCAATTTCATGAACCTTACAACGGCCCGCTCTGTGAAGAGGGCCCGGGAAATAGGGGTTCGTAAGACCCTGGGGGCACTGCGGTCCGTGCTGATCAAACAGTTTATCGGCGAATCATTGTTGTTGACCATCCTTTCCGTTCTGGGTGCTCTTTTGTTGATGGCCTTGTTATTGCCCCTGTTCAATGCGGTCACCCAGCGGCAGATCGGATTGCCCTTTGACCAGCCTTTTTTCTGGCTAAAGCTCCTGGCGATAACGATCATTACAGGCTTTATTGCCGGAAGCTACCCCGCGTTATTCCTATCCTCTTTCAACCCGGTAAAAGTGTTGAAGGGAACGGTTAAATTAACCTCCGGTGCTATTGGACTCCGGAAAGGGCTCGTGGTATTTCAGTTTGTTCTCTCCATGGTGCTCATTATCGGCACCATCGTTGTTTCCAGACAAGTAGACTTTATTCAGAAAGCCAACCTGGGATACGACCGGGAAAATCTTCTCTATATTCCCATCGAGGGTGAACTGGCCACGAGGTATGCGAACCTGAAGGAAGAGGCACTTACAATGGCCGGCATTCAGACCGTCAGTCGTGTTTCCGACAATCCGACCAACATGGATTCGCAAACCAATGAGGTGAATTGGGAGGGAAGAGAGCCTGGCAACATGCTTTCTTTTGAAATTCAGACGGTCGGATACGACTTTGTCCGGACGATGAAATTGAAAATGGCGGAAGGGCGTGACTTTTCCAAAGACTATCCAACGGATTCCAACGCGTATATCATCAATGAAACGGCGGCACGCGCGATCGGGTATGATCACCCTGTCGGCCATTCCCTGACCATGAATGGACATAAGGCGACGATCATCGGCGTCCTCAAAGATTTTCATTTCCGGTCCCTGCACGAATCGATAAAGCCGGTGATCCTGTCACTGGGGGAGAAAAGCGACTACGGGGACGTGCTGATCCGAACACAGCCGGGTAAGACAAAGGAAGCATTGGCAAGTATAGCAACCCTTTACCGTCAACTAAATCCAAGATTTCCGTTCACCTACACCTTCTCCGATGAAGAATACGGCAAGCTCTACCGCAGCGAGCAGGTGGTGAGCAAACTCTCGGATGCTTTTGCCTTTTTAGCCATTTTCATTTCCTGTCTTGGCTTATTGGGGTTGGTCATGTTCACCGCCGAACAGCGCACCAAAGAGATCGGTATCCGCAAGGTCCTGGGCGCCTCCGTCGGCGGTATCGTGCAATTGCTGACAACCGATTTCCTGAAACTCGTATTCCTGTCCATCCTGATCGCCTCTCCTCTTGCGTGGTGGGCCATGTCGGCCTGGCTCAACGACTATGCCTATAAGATCAGCATTAGTTGGTGGATGTTCGCCCTGGCCGGCACCCTGGCCATCCTGATCGCGGTGATTACGATCGGTTTTCAGGCTATAAAGGCCGCCCTCGCCAACCCGGTGAAGAGCCTGAGATCGGAATGAAACTGACTTCAGGTTTGTAAGATTAACTGTTGACTCATATTTTTAAGCTTTGCCATCCCAGGTTGTTACCACTGGTTTATGAAGTTCATGCCACCGTTTAACAAAAGAATCGATATTATTCATGTCATCCTCGATCAGGTCTCCTAACTCATCCACTCTTTTTTGAAATCCACTCTCGGTAAAAAAGGAATGTAGCTTATGTTTCTTGAAATTAAATAGTGTGATTCCTTTGAAATCATCGCTGCGAAGACGCATTTCGGTAATACTATTCGGATGTAGATGAAACTGCATTCCATCTACATCCTTCAATTGCCGGACCGATTGCAAATCCGGATGTACCGTGAAAACGTTTGAAAAAATTTGAATCCATCTGTCACCCTTGTTTACATGCGTTTTGATCATTTCCAGATTTGAACCTGCGCTCACCCTGCAAAGCTCATACGAATACCCTCCAATATTATTCCTGCCATACAATATTGCAGAAAAAGGGGCTTTTCAAAACCCTTTTTGTTCAATGCAGGTATACCTCTTTTTACAAATATGTCCTTTCTCTTTTCGAGAAGCATTTTATTCGAAACATTGTTAAGCAATCCCATATTATTCTCTCTTAAGTTCTTCGCCGGCTCCGGTTATGATCGCCTGCGTCCATGTCGGGAGTGATAATAGCTATTGACCGCATAGATCGTGAAGATAAAGAAATAGCTGCCATAGAGGTAGCGCTGCTTTATCTCGCATAAGGACGCACCCCAAACACGCACGATCAGATCTTGGATTTTTTTCTGGGGAGGGGAAAAACAAACTTCGCGGGGAACATATTATTGCCAGGTATAGAGTTGCGTTAAGTTCTACATCTGGTCGTATAGGAAAAGTAGACCAAAGAAAAAAAGTCCGGGCAATGATATGTTCCCTGCGAAGCGCCAAGGCCGGGCTAAAAGTCCGGCTTTGTGCCACAGTTGATCGGCCGCGGCTGCGTGTACTGTCGCTTGCGGCAAGCCGTTATTTGCATTTGATTTGTTCCTCAACCGGCCTCGTAAAAAGGTTCTCACTCGGATTTAGACTTCTCTTCATGAAAAATTTATCTGTCAAATAGCCATCGGCAAAGGTATCACAACCCGACTTCGGAGGGTTATGTAATGGCTGTTCCCCCTCCGACTTTGGAGGAAAGAGGGCAAGACCGATGTGGCCGTGCCACATTGGAACATCTTGCCGGGCGAGCGTGCAACAGTCGCCCTTGGCCAAATTCTACCCAAAACGGAGGGACAAAGAAAGATCATATGCCAGAAAAGAACGCCTACCTGCATTTATGCCATTATTCCGTAATGCGTTTATCATTCCTGATAGTTGATTTTTTATTATCTTCCGACTATGAACAGTGAAAGTTTTGCCCCTATCCTTCCTTATATATTTATCCTTATTGGAATCGCATTTATACTCATTGGGGTACTTGTCAAGTCCAATCTCGAAAGACTATCTAAGACTGGCGAACGGTGCGAGGGAATTGTTTTTCAACTAGGTTACAAAGATTCCATCGGTCCAAGATCCGATACTATTACAAAAGATAAAATAACCATTCGATTTGTCACCCAAAAGAACGAATGGATAACAGAGGACTTAGACACAAATTTTATGATCACCAGGTTCGGTCAGTTCAAGGAAGGACAAACGGTTCCGGTCATCTACGATCCGACTAACCCTGTTGATTTCGCCCTCGATATAAAACAATCCCCAAGAACAATAAAAACCCTGTTCGCTTTCATAGGAATTGTTTTGGTCGGCGTCGGAATTTATAAACTGTTAGCTGCCTAATAATAGACAAGTGGTTCACTCTACAAGGTTGCTTGCTGCATACTCAACCCTGAGTTAAAAAGTCGCGCCTTTAGTTCCCGCATGTTGTTGCTGACCTTACGCTGGGTGACCTTCGCATAGATCTGGGTTGTCTTAATGCTTTTATGTCCCAGCATTTGGCTGACGGTTTCAATCGGCACATCATTTTCCAAGGTCACCGATGTAGCAAAAGTGTGCCTCGCCATATGAGTTGTCATGTGTTTTTTGATCCCACATAAATCCGCAATTTCTTTTAGATAACCGTTGTATCGCTGGTTGGTATTAACTGGTAATAGCTTCCCGGAATTTTCACAGTAAGGATGATCCTTATACCGTTCGACGATCTCCAAGGCTATCGGAAGCAAAGGAATTCTCTCCGGGTTTTTGGTCTTGACCCGGTTTTTTACGATCCATTTTTCACCGTCGATCCCGATCTCCAGATTCGCGGGTGTGAGGTTTGCCACGTCCTGGTACGCGTAGCCGGTAAAGCAGCAGAATAGAAATACATCCCGAACTTCGTTTAACCTGTCGATGTTAAACTGCTTTTTATAGAGGATCATAATCTCGTCCATTGTCAACCGATCCCGGATTGGTTCCTCGTAATGACAGGCAAATCCCGTCAGCGGATCGCCTTCTATCCATCCATGATCAACGGCCATTTTTAAAACACGTTTGAAAATCTTTATATATTTCATGGAGGTATTGCTGCCGATACGATCCCGTGTGGTTAGGAAATGATCGAATTCGGAGGCGAAGGATAATTTTATTTTGGACAGTGGAATGTCCGACACCTTGAACCGTTTTGTTATGAAGGCAAGTATTTTGTCCCGTGTGGTGCGAAAACTTTTAAGGGTGCTCAGCGCCTTTGTCCCGCTGCTAACCTTTTCTTTAAATCGTTCTTCGTAATAAGTCAGTAACTCCCTTAACGTCTTTTCCTTCTCACCTATCCCCAAATATGCATCCTTCAGAATCTCGGCGGAGACTTCTTTTTCCAGGACTTTAAGCCGGTTGTAATGCTTGAATAAGTTGGCCTTGATAATCGTTAACTGGTTGTTTATCTCCGTGGCTTCCTCCGAAATTCCTTTCGCTTTTTGGTGCTGCCGGCTCCATAAATCTGCATCAATATAAAGGCGAGTAGCCAATTCCACGCGTTTATAGTCCAACGTGAATCGTAAATAGATGGCGGGTTTTCCCTCGTTATTGGCTCGTTGATTGTTGAGCCAGAACAGAATAGATAATTGCTGCGGTGACTGTGACATAAAAGCATTACGTTTGTTTGTTAACCGAAAATTGTTTCTTTCTTCACTTTTTCCAACACACTCCAACTTCGGCTAAACGCAATACAGTACTGCATTACAGCCAAAAAGTGAGCAAAGTTAAATTTAAAATCTGCTAACCTTTTTGCTCGCCAGCAAATTGCTATCTTTTGGTGCATATTGACATGCCCAAAAAGAAAAACCCGCTGCAAACCAATGATTTGAGCGGATTTGATTTTTTTTGATACACTGCTGGGTGGTCCCGACAGGAATCGAACCTGTATCTAAAGTTTAGGAAACTTCTATTCTATCCATTGAACTACGGGACCATTTACCGTTGGCGGGGCCAGAACCGGCCGGGCCAGATAAGTAAGGGCCGCAAAAATAAGGCATTTTTTTTTAGCTAAAGGGAATTCCTTACTTTGATTGCTTCAAATAAAAAATTAGCTATGAATCGATTGAATCTGCCGCGCTGGAGCCGCATTTTGGTGTTATTGGCGGCCCCTGTTTTACTGGCGCTGAGCGGGCGCGCACAAGGTCCTCATTTCAGTCACCAGACCATTTTTGTAACGGATCTGAACCGGGCCGCTGATTTTTATGAAAAAGTGCTGCAACTCAAAAAGATAGAAGAGCCTTTTCATGATGGGAAACACGTTTGGTTCAAAATTTCCGAACACGGACAGCTGCATGTGGTGTCAGGGGCGAAGGAGGATATAGCACACGACATTAATATACATCTCGCTTTCAGCGTGGCGTCTATGGATGCTTTTACGAAACACCTGGATGCTGCCGGGGTTAAATATGGCAACTGGGCACAGTCTACCAAGGAGCCGCAGGTTCGGCCCGACAAAGTGAAGCAGATCTATCTTCAGGACCCCGATGGCTACTGGATCGAGATCAACGACGATAAATTTTAGTTCGCCCGTTTGGGCGATGGGGGATAGGGGTTGAAAACCCCTATCTTTGCCTTCCCCAAAAGCAGGAGAATATGAAGTTCTACAATGTTGTCATCAAGTATCGCCCCCATATAGCCATCGCCTTTCTAATCATTGGCATCCTGGCAAACATTTATGCCGGTTTCTGGCCAGCCTTCCTACCCTATCTCATCGCCCTGATCCTGCTTTTCGGGTATTTCTTCTTCGGGCCGCTGCGTCTGATCCAGGAACACATGGAAAGCGGCAATATGGAAGAGGCGGAGAAAGTGCTGAATTCCGTCAAGTTCCCCAACCTGCTTTACAAGCCGATAAGGTCCGTGTATTTTACCCTTAGAGGTAACATCGCGATGATGAAACAGGATTTCGCCGGTGCCGAACTGAATATGAAAAAAGGCCTGGACCTGGGAATGCCTATGAGGAAGCCGAAGGGGCCAGCCTGCTGCAAATGGGGATGCTGTCGATGCAAAAGAACGATATCCGTCAGGCCGAGAGCTATATCCGCCAGGCGCTCCGTAAAGGATTGCCGGATAAGGAAAATCAGGCTGCCGCTTTTTTACAGCTCTGCTCTATCATGATGACAAGAAGGGAGTTCCGCCAGGCGAAGGATTTTTTCCGCAGGGCTAAGGCGCTGAAGCCTACGACCCCGGAGATTGTAAGTCAGATCAAACAGATCGAGAAATATATTTCGCGGATCCCCGGGTAAAGGGATTAACTTTCCTGGGGCTGTTCGCCGCGGGAGGTCACACAATCTACCATATGCCGAAGCGTACGAAGGGAAAGGCTGTTCTTTTCCAGAAAGTCAAAGCTGCCATATTGCAGAAATACTTCCTTTGTGTTAAGGCCCTTCTGACTGGAAAACAGGATCACATATATACTTGGATCAAAGTCCCTCACCAGTTGGAGGGTGTCCAAACCGTTCATTTGACCGTCTAAATTGTAGTCTAAAACGATAACGGCGGGATGTTTGTCCAACTCGGAAATACAGGATTCCCCAGTGGTGTAAAAGTGAATGTTGCTGCTGAGAGATTCCAGCTCCTTTGCGATAAGGCTTTGATAGATCACGTTGTCTTCGACGACAAAAATAACCGGTTGTTGGCTTAGTTCCATGATTGTTTACTGTAGTGCGATTAATAAACTAGGAAAATGGTGCCAAAAAAGAAACTATTGATTATCAGGTAAAAGCCGAATAATTGTCAAAAATACGCTCCCTCTTTGGGAATTTTAGTAAAATACTGGGAAAAAGGGGGGACCGCGGGGTCCCTTATTATTTACGAAATATCGGCGTGGTTGGATTTAGCCGCGTGGTTGGAGCCTAGTTCATCACCTCGGCCTTTAGCTGCGCGATACAATCGCTGATGACGGAGTCGATAGTTCCGATCAGTGCAGGCACTTCCTGCAAGGCTTCCTTCTGTTTAGCGTTGGCCTCCACAGTCCGGATTTCCTGGCGGATGGATTTGATCCCCATCGAATCAATGGTAGACTTCAACTTGTGGGCTGTCTTGCCCACCTGGTCCCAGTTCTCTTCGTTCAGCGCCTTCTTCATATCCTGTACATTCTGGGGCACTGTCTCAATAAACAGGGCAACCATTTTCTTAATAAACCCTTCATCGCCGCCAGAAACGGATTGAACCATTGTAAGGTCATATAATCTGGAATTCACGGGTGTCATGCTATTGGAATTATTATTGTTTTTAAAGGGATTTTCAATGGAAGACGATGACTCCGAAAGGGCGACCGGATCTGCGACAAGACCGGCTGCGGCCATCGTTCCTACGGAAGTTTTATAGTAGGCAAGGTTTCTGTAGATCACCTGGAAGAGTCTTTCTTCGTCAAAAGGTTTGGCCAGGTAATCATTCATCCCCGCCGCCAGGTATTTTTCACTATCCCCCTTCAACGCATTGGCGGTAAGCGCGATGATAGGGATATTCGCCTTTACAGGATCAGGTAAGCGACGGATATGCTGGGTAGCCTCTATCCCATCCATCTCCGGCATCTGGACATCCATCAGGATACAATCAAAGGATGCCTGCTCTAACGCGTGGATAGCTTCCAGCCCGTTGTTGACAATTACCACCTCGAATTCCCAGGATTCCAGGATATGCCGCGCCAGATATTGATTCAGTTCGACATCTTCTGCCACCAGTATCTTCCTATATCCCAGGCTTTTGTAGTCCGTCTCCAGTCTTATTTCTTTTTCCTGCATAGCTTCAACGCTTAAGTGATAGGGTATTCGTATTGTAAAGGCCGAGCCCTTGCCTTCTTCGCTCTTCACCAACAATTCTCCGTTCTGCATTTCAACCATGTTCTTACAAATGGCCAGCCCGAGACCTGTGCCACCGTATTTCCGGGAGATTGTCGCATCTGCCTGTTCAAATGGTTCGAAGATGGTCGTCAGCCGTTCGTTGCCAATGCCGATGCCCGTGTCGCTGACAGTAATCTCAATCACCACCCCATCCGCATCAGACCCGGCAATGCCTGTTACTATCGTAATATGCCCGTCGTTGGTAAACTTCAGGGCATTGCCTAAAATATTGTTCATTACCTGGCTAAGCCGGTAAGGATCACCCTTTACAACCAGGTCGCCGGGGATCGAATTTTGAAAGACCAAACCGAGCTCCTTCTCTTCCGCCCTATAGATAAATGACTGGATGGTCGTCGCAATCTTGTCTACAATTTTGAACGGAATGCTCTCCAGCTGTAATTTCCCGGCGACGATCTTTTCCAGATCGAGTATATCGTTGACAATGACGAGCAGGTTGTTAGCTGACTCCTGGATAAGCTGGAGATAATTCCTTTGCTGTACATCCAGGCGTGTTTTATTCAAGAGGCTGGCGATGCCCAGGATCCCATTCATCGGAGTCCTGATCTCATGGCTCATATGAGCAAGAAATGATTCTTTGGCTCGGGCCACCTCATCCGTCAGCTGTTTCGTCAGCCTCAATTCCCGCTCCATCTTGATCCTGTCCGTGATGTCCTGGGAAAACCCGATCACATACGGTTCCATGCCCGGCTCTTCCATCCGGAAATTCTTATAGAGCAAAAAGATCTCTGTTCCGTCTTTACTCAGCACACAAAACTCTCCGCTGACTGCCTTGTCGCAGGTACGGATCGCCTCCATGTATTCTTTTTCAAACCTGGACTGGTGTTTCGCCGGAATGAATTCACGGAGATTGCGCCCCGTCATTTCCTCTTCCTGGTAGTCAAGAACCTTGCAGATGGCTGGGTTGACGGCCAGCAGTCTGCCCTCCAGGTCGTGCGTGCAGATCAGCGCCTGACTATGATTGAACAGGTCGCGGTATTTCTTTTCACCAAGCCGGATCTTTTCTTCATATTCCCTTTTCTCCGTAATCCGGATCACATAGATTATGACCATCTCCACCTCTCCCGTCTCGCCCAATATCGGGCAAACCCTATGCATGAAATGTTGCAGGGCGCCGTCCTTATCGCGGGTGGATTCGGTCCACTCCTCCAGCTCACGGGTTCGTAACACTTTTTCAAAGACCATTCGCCGGGCTCTGGCAATTACGGTCGAACGTCCGGCAAACTCACAAAATTCTTCATTGGTTCTGCCGATCATCCACTCCCGTAAAGACGCATCCGCCACTGCACTTGGATTCACGTACAGATAGCGATAGTTCGCATCTGCCACGATGATCTCCGCAGGAACTTTGCGCAGTATCTCCTCAAAGAAACCACTATCTGAATTCATGCGACCTGTTTTGTTATTTCATCTTTAACTCGCCGTTCTGGATCATACGATAGAGCGTGGATTTTCCAACATCCAGTTTCTTCGCGACGAGCAGAACGTCTTTTTCGTACTTATCTAAATAATGCTGCAGGATTTGTATCTCGAATTCTTTGAGGGTCATTTCCTTGTTCAACAGATCGGCAATACTGGCGGTAGTATTCAGGGTGATATGCTCCGACTGGATAAGCTCTTCATCGGCCATGACGACCGCCAGTTCCACCACCGACTTCAACTCCCGGACGTTACCCGGGAAGGGATATTGCAGCAGCTTCTGCTGGGCCTCGGGGGCAAGCGTCTTTTTGTCTATTTTATTTTCCCTGCAGAAGCCGTCAATAAAGAATTTCGATAGAATGAGAATATCATTTCCTCTTTCCCTCAAGGGCGGCAGAAGGATCGGCAGGCCGATCAGACGATAGTATAAGTCTTCCCGAAAGCTCTTGTTCTTTACTTCTTCCAAAAGGTTCTTGTGCGTAGCCACTACAATGCGCACGTCTATCTTCGTCACGGCGTTGCTTCCGATCCGGGTGATCTCCCGTTCCTGGAGGACCCGCAAGAGCTTGGCCTGGAGATTGATATCCAACTCGCCAATTTCATCCAGGAACAAAGTGCCTTTATCGGCTTCTTCGAATTTGCCGATACGACGGGTGACGGCGCCGGTAAACGCCCCTTTCTCATGTCCAAACAACTCAGCTTCAAGAAGGTCCCGGGGAATGGCAGCTACGTTGACTGCGACGAAAGGCTGCTTGTGCCGATCGGAATTATAGTGTATCGCCTTGGCGATCATTTCTTTACCGGAACCTGTTTCGCCGGTAACGGAAACGGTGATATTTGTTTTTGCCGCTTTTTCTATCAGCGAAAAAACCTTATTGATCTGATCGCTTTTCCCCAGGATCATCTGGGAGAAATCATATTTCTTCCCAACCTGGGTTTTGAGGGTCTCAACTTCCTGCTTCAGATTGCTGATCTCACGCAGATGGAGGATGCTGTTCCAGATCCGGTCCTTTGTATCATCGTCCTTGACTATATAATCGAAAGCCCCATTTTTCAACAGGTTAATAGCCGTAGCGACATCTTCCTGTCCTGAGATCACGATAACCCGGATGTCCGGATTATGCTCTTTTATCTTTTTTAAGACTTCGGCACCATCACAGTCAGGAAGTGAATAATCGAGTGTAACTACATCTGGATTCTCGTGTAACTGGGCAAAAAAATCGCGGGGAGATTCAAATCTTTTAACCTCGTATTCCGGGTTGAGAGAGAGATAATGCTGAAGCATGGAGCCATACCAGACATCATCTTCAACGATGAAAATTTTAAAGGACTGATGGTTTTTCATATCTGCGTTTGTATAGGATACTGAACTAAACGTCGGAATGACGAAATTATTCCCATATTAAGACATTTTCCAACTTCTTTCCAATCTTTTCGACGAATAAAGACCATTATAGGGGGGAAATAGGGGTATTCACTTATATAAAAGCGAATTTGAATCGCCTTATTGCGGCAGGGAAAAAGCGGTTGGGGGCATCACAGGGGGGAACAATTTCGAGGCCGGAGGAGCAAATTCTTATCTTTGGATTATGTCAATTAATCGGGAAAAACTCCGGTCACATTTTCAGGAAGAATATAAGAAGCTGAATGAGCAGCAGAGGCTGGCGGTGGATACTACGGAGGGACCCGTGATGGTTATTGCCGGACCCGGTACGGGCAAAACACAGATCCTGGCGGCCCGGATTGGGAAGATACTCCTGGAAACGGATGTATCCCCTGAAAGTATTCTCTGTCTGACCTATACGGACGCGGGCACCATAGCGATGCGCCGCCGGCTGCTGTCCCTTATCGGTCCGGATGCCTACAAGGTGCATGTCTATACTTTCCATGGCTTCTGCAATGATATCATTCAAGAGAATCTGCCTCTTTTCGAAAAAACAGCCCTCGACCCCATTTCCGACCTGGAGAAGATCCAGTATTTCAAGACCCTGATCGACTCTTTTCCCAAGAACCACCCTCTTAAAAGGTATCGCGGGGACGTCTATTATGAGATGCGTAACCTGCAAAACCTGTTCTCCACTATGAAGAGGGAGGGTTGGACCCCGGGGTTTATCAATGAAAAAATAGACCAGTTCCTTGCAGATCTGCCTTTGCGGGACGAGTTCATCGCCAAAAGGGCCACGAAGGAGTTTAAAAAGGGGGATATCCGAACCGACAAAATCGCCGAAGAGGCGGAGCGGATGGAAAAGCTAAGGGCGGCGGTGAATGAGTTCGATCCTTTCCAGGGCCTGATGCGGCGCAACAACCGTTACGATTTTGACGACATGATCAACTGGGTGATCAAGGCTTTTGAAGAAAACAAAGGGCTGCTGTCCTCCTACCAGGAGCGTTACCAGTATATCCTGGTAGACGAATACCAGGATACCAGCGGGACACAGAACAGGCTGGTCAGCCTCCTGATCAGCTACTGGGACCAGCCGAATGTCTTTGTAGTAGGAGACGACGACCAGAGCATTTATCGTTTCCAGGGCGCCAATGTGGAGAACATGCTGGAATTCGCCAATCAATATAAAAATGATCTGCTCACCGTCGTCCTCACCAGCAACTACCGGTCTACCCAGCCTATACTCGACATCTCCAGGACCCTGATCGACAGAAACCAGGAGCGGCTGGTGAAACAGATCCCGGGTCTTTCCAAGAACCTGCTGTCCAGTCATCCGCTGATCAGCCTGCGTGCTTATCCGCCGCGGCTCCAGGAATACCTGAGCCCAAGACAGGAAATGACGAATATCACCCTGCAGATAGAACAGTTGCTGACTGAAGGGGCTGTGCCTGGCAGGATCGCCATCATTTATAAAGAGAACAAATATGGTGAGGAACTGAGCCGCTTTCTCCAGTTGAAGAAGATACCGGTATACAGCAAACGAAGTATCGACCTGTTCGACATCCCACTGGCGCAAAAGATCCTGCTGCTACTGCGTTACCTGGCGGCGGAACATGATGCGCCTTATGGCGGAGATGAAATGCTTTTTGAGATCCTGCATTTTGATTTCTTTTCGATCGCGCCGATAGAAATAGCCAAACTCTCTGTTGAAGTAGCCGATAAACAATTCAGCGATCAGAAGACCTCTATCCGCCGGCTCCTGTTTGAAAAAGCAAGCCGGCCTGCGCGGGATCTTTTTGACACCGGGCTGCCGGAGGGATTGAAGAAGGCAAGCCGCGCCCTTGAAAAGCTGATCGGGGATGTTCCCAATACGACGCTGCAGGCCCTGTTCGAGAACTGTATCCGCGACACGGGCATCCTCAACTTTATCATGCAAAGTCCGGAAAAGATCTGGCTGATGCAGGTGCTGACGGCGCTGTTCAATTTTATCAAGGAGGAAACCCGGCGGAATCCCGATCTGGACCTCGAACAGTTGATCCAGATGACGGACTTGATGAAAGACAATGGTATAGCCCTCCCCCTGGTGCAGGTTTCCGGCAGCGACAAGGCCGTGAATCTGCTGACGGTGCATGGCAGCAAAGGACTGGAATTCGAATATGTCTTTTTTGCCGGCTGTAATGCCGCAACCTGGGAAAAGAAGCGGAAGCTAAACAGCGGATACAAGTACCCCGATACCCTTTATACCCGTGCAGGCGACGCGGGATCGAGGGAGGAGGAGGAACTGCGCCGCCTGTTCTATGTGGCGCTGACCCGGGTAGAGCAACATTTATTTATATCCTGGTCCCGGTTTCGCGACGACGGCAAGGAGCTGGAGCCTTCTGTTTTTATTGCAGAGATCCAGGAGGAGCATGTGCTGCCCGTCGAAAAGATCGAGATCCCGGCGGTGGAACAGGCCGACTTTGACGCCCTGCCCTTCAGCGACAATATTGCGCCCGAGATCCAGGCGGCCGAAGAGGACTTTATCAGCAGGATGCTGGAGAAGTTCGTGATGAACGTGACGGCCCTGAACAATTATCTCAAATGCCCGTTGGAATTCTATTACCGCAACCTGGTACGAATCCCAAGTCCCAAGAATGAGGCGACGGAATTCGGCAGCGCCGTGCACCATGCCCTGCAAAAGCTGTTCGAGAAGATGAAGGTGCATGCGGGGGAAGAATTCCCATCAAAAGAAGAGATGCTGGATGATTTCCAGTGGTATATGCGTCGTCACAGGGAGATCTTTACCCGGGAGGCGTTTAACAGGCGGATGGAATATGGGCAGGAGGTATTGTCGAATTACTATGATAAATATGTCCACCAATGGAATAAGATCGTTGCGGTGGAAAGGAATATCCGGAATGTCATTGTCAGGGGGGTGCCGTTAAAGGGGAAGCTGGACAAGCTGGAGTTCCAGGGAAAGGAAGTAAATGTCGTGGATTATAAGACCGGGGATGTAGACAAGGCGAGGGAAAAGCTGACACCGCCCAATGCAAAGGACCCTAACGGCGGGGATTATTGGCGGCAGGCCGTGTTTTATAAAATCCTGGTCGACAGTTATGAGCAGAAGGACTGGAAGGTAACCAGCACAGAGTTCGATTTTGTGGAACCTGACAAGAAGAAAGAATACCGGAAGGTAAAGATCGTGATCACGCCGGAGGATATTACTACAGTCACGCAGCAGATCATTGCTAGCTGGCAGAAGATACAGAACCGGGAATTTTATACCGGCTGTGGCGAGTCAGACTGTCACTGGTGCAATTTTGTAAAAACCAATAATCTGGCGATTGCGTTGCATGAGATTGTTGAAGAGGATGACTGAGCGAAGCGAAAGTCACGAGCGAGCCGGAGCGAGGGCCCGGAGCTCTGGCGAAGCTCTGAGATTTAAGGGATTATTAGGCATGCCCGGGGCGGGCATGCCAATGAAACAAATTATGTTTGCAAAATGAAGCTGAGAAACGCTCTATTGTTTTTTACCCTTTTTACTCTACTGCTGATCGGCGCTATCGGTCATTCCGGATGCGCCAATATCGTTCCACCTACGGGGGGGCCCCGGGATACTATCCCACCCAGACTGATCTTTGTGACACCGGGGGATACGACCAAGCATTTTACCGGGAACAAGATCGTCTTCAATTTCGACGAGTACATCGACCCGAAGGATATCCGTACGGAGCTGATCGTCTCGCCTGTACCGAAAGTAGACCCGATAGTGGATTCCAAGCTGAAGGTCCTTACGGTCAAGATCAAGGATACTTTAGAGGAAAATACGACCTATACGCTGGACTTCGGGAGGTCTGTCCGGGATTACAATGAAGGGAATGTTTTGAAGAACTTCAGGTATGTCTTTTCAACCGGGAATCATATCGACGAGGGATCATTTGGGGGCACGGTGGTAGTAGCCCAGACCGGAAAGGTTGACAGCACGCTGACGGTGCTGCTTCATCGGAAGTTTGATAGTCCGGCCGGGCTTAAAAAGAACGATTCGGCCGTGTTCAAGGACGGTGATTCGGCCATAGCCAAGGACAGGCCCCGGTATGTCACCAGGATAGACACCAACGGCCGTTTCCAGTTCCGCAACCTGCAGCCGGGGAAATATACCGTTTATGCGATGAAGGACGAAGGCGGCCAGCATAAATATCTCTCCAAGTCGCAGCTGTTCGCCTATGCGGATTCACCGATCGTCATCAGCGAGAATACCCCGTCGATAGCCCTTTATGCTTATGCGGAGGCCGCGGATAGCAAGCCGGCGTCCAAGGCGTCCAGTACGACGGCGGCGCCTGCTGCCAGCAGAAAAACGGCCAGGGACAGGGAGAAGGACAGGAGGCTGCAGTTCCAGACGAATGTCGCCAACAGTGTATTCGACGTGCTGGACACCTTCAAGCTAAGTTTTGCCACGGGCCTGAAGACTTTTGACTCGACGCAGCTGCGATTTACCGACGAGAACTTCAAGGATATTGATCCAAGGAGGTACCGTTATGTCCGCGACACCTCCAACAAAATTTTTGCTTTACACTATGCCTGGCCGACGGATACCAAGTTTTATCTTATTCTGCCCAGGACTTTTGGGCTGGACTCGGCAGGCAGGAAGCTGCTTAAGGATGATACTATCACCTTCAGAACTAAAAAGGATATCGACTATGGCGAGATCCGGATCAGGATCGTCAACCTCGACCCGTACTGCAGATGTTGCAGGGTGACAATGTGAAATATGCCATCCCTTTTACCAACCGGAGGGAGGTGCGGAAGATCCTGTTCCCGCCCGGAGAATATGATCTTCGTGTACTTTATGATACCAATGGAAATCTCCGCTGGGATCCGGGGCAGTTCTTTGGCAAGCGGGTCCAGCCGGAAAAGGTTGCCCCTATAAAGAAAAAGTTCACCGTCAAGGCGAACTGGGATAATGACGTGGATATAACCCTTTAGATGGGCGGGGCGGCTGGCGCTGATCCGGAGATGGCCCCTCCTGAATATCGGGGGCAGATGGCCCGCGATGCGGCGGCTTGTCGTATCTTTGCAAAATGCAATTTTCCTCTGCTTTATTAGAGAGCGCTGTCAGTGAGTTTGCCAAATTGCCGGGTATCGGGAAGAAGACGGCCCTTCGGCTTGTCCTGCACCTGCTGAAGACGGATGCGGGAAATGTGCAGGGTTTTGGCGAGACGCTGATAAGGATGCGGCAGGAGATAAAGTTCTGCCAGCGATGTCACAACGTGGCCGATGGAGATATCTGTTCCATCTGCGCCAATTCTCTTCGCAAACAGGAGCTGATCTGTGTAGTAGAGACCCTTCGGGAAGTCATAGCTATCGAAAGCACCCAGCAATATAGCGGTACTTATCATGTCCTGGGCGGGATCATCTCTCCGCTGGATGGCGTGGGGCCCGATCAGCTGAATGTGGAGACCCTTGTCAACAGGGTGCGGAAGGAGCATACGCAGGAGCTGATCTTTGCGCTGAATCCTACGATCCAGGGGGATACTACCATTTATTATATCCAGAAGAAGTTGCAGGACACCCCTGTCCGGATCACGACTATTGCCAGGGGCATCGCCTTTGGCGGGGAGCTGGAATATGCCGATGAGATGACTTTGGCAAGGAGTATTACGAACCGGCTGCCTGTGGAAAGTTACAGGTCGGGGGGATAAAGGGGGGTATTATTGATTTTTTGTGTAAATTTGCATTCTGTACAGGCGGATTTGTTTATTGTTCAACCTGTACGGCCGACAAAAATGGCTCTTGAGCCATTGCCCGAAAGGGCCATCATAAGATGGCTCGAGCTGAGGGCTTATTTTTGAGGCGGAAGCCCGAAAGCGATGAGCCGGCGCATCAAACTGAACTAATAAACGTCTGAAATATTACCACTTGCTTCGGTTATTTCCCTCGTTATTAATCAGTTCAAAAAATTTTTACGGCAAAATTGCGTTTTGGTCTTCCGGAATGGACTTTTTTAAAAAAAGGAGCTAAACCATGGACGTACGTACAAGCATTCAGGAGCAACTGAAGAAACGAATACTCATTATAGATGGGGCGATGGGCACCATGATCCAGCGGCACAAGCTGGAGGAGAAGGACTATCGCGGCGAGCGCTTTAAGGATTGGCCCTCGGATGTAAAGGGCAATAATGACCTGTTGGTCCTAACACAACCTCAGATCATCGAGGGCATCCATCGGGAGTACCTGGATGCAGGAGCCGATATCATCGAGACCAATACCTTCAATTCACAGCGGGTCAGCCTGGCTGACTACCATATGGAAGACCTGTCCTATGAATTGAACGTGGCGGCGGCCCGTATCGCCAAAAAGGCGGCGGCTGAATACACGAGCCGCAACCCCGGCAAACCCCGTTTTGTAGCGGGGGCTATCGGTCCGATGAGCAAAACGCTTTCTCTTTCTCCCGATGTCAATAATCCCGGGTTCCGGTCGGTAACGTTTGACGAGGTATCCTCAGCGTATTATGAACAGGTGAAGGGGCTGGTAGACGGCGGCGCCGATCTGCTGCTGGTAGAAACGATCTTCGACACCCTCAATGCCAAGGCAGCCATCTTCGCCATCAAAAAATATTTCCGGGAAAGCGGGAAACCGGAGCTGCCGATCCTGATCAGCGGCACTATCACGGACGCCAGCGGGCGAACGCTCAGCGGACAAACGCTGGAAGCCTTTTATGTCTCCGTCATGCATGCGCGTCCCCTGAGCATCGGTCTCAACTGCGCACTTGGAGCTGCTGAAATGCGGCCGCACATCGAGGAGCTGAGCCAGATAGCGGCCTGCTTCACTTCGGCCTACCCGAATGCCGGACTGCCAAATACCATGGGTGAATATGATGAGCTGCCCGAACAGACGGCCCACTTCATCGAGGACTGGGCAGAGAACGGGTTCGTCAACATCGTAGGCGGATGTTGTGGCACTACGCCGGATCATATCAGGCATATCGCCGAGCATGTGGCAGCCATTAAGCCCAGACCGTTGCCGATAGTAGAAACAGAATTGGTGTAGACCGAATTAGCATAAAATTATTGATAAACCCAGACTAATAAGATTACAAAACGATGTCCGCTGTCACAATAAAACCTTTTCTCCGTCTGTCCGGCCTTGAGCCCCTGGTATTACGCCCCCTGACGAACTTCGTCAACGTGGGGGAGCGAACCAATGTAACGGGTTCAAAGAAATTCGCGCGCCTCGTCCGGGACGGCCAGTATGAAGAAGCGCTGAGTGTAGCCCGCCAACAAGTGGAAAGCGGGGCGCAGATACTCGACGTCAATATGGACGATGCTCTGCTTGACGGAGAAAAAGCCATGCAGACCTATCTGAACCTGCTGCAGGCTGAACCGGATATCGCGAAGATCCCCATCATGATCGACTCATCGAAGTTCTCGATCATAGAAGCCGGGTTGAAATGCGTACAGGGGAAATGTATCGTCAACTCTATTTCCATGAAGGAAGGAGAGGAAAAGTTTATCGAACAGGCGATAGTCTGCCGGAGTTATGGCGCTGCCGTTATTGTCATGGCCTTTGACGAGAACGGGCAGGCCGACACCTTGCGTAAAAAGGTGGACATCAGCGCGCGTGCCTATAAGATCCTGACCGAACAGGTTGGGTTTGATCCTCAGGACATTATTTTTGATCCGAATATATTTGCCATTGCCACCGGTATCGAAGAGCATAATAATTATGCCGTCGACTTTATCGAGGCTGTAAAAGAGATCAAGGAAAAGATGCCGCTGACACGTATCAGCGGAGGGGTCAGCAATATCTCCTTCTCTTTCCGGGGCAATGAGCCGGTGCGTGAGGCCATGCACAGCGTGTTCCTGTACTATGCCATCAAAGCAGGCATGGACATGGGCATCGTCAATGCAGGGCAGCTGGTTGTATACGATGAGATCGAGCCGAAACTTCGGGAGCTTTGTGAAGACGTGATCCTGAACAGGAACCCGGAAGCAACCGACAAGCTCCTGGCTTTTGCCGAAACCGTCAAGGCCAAGGGCAAGGTGGAGGTTAAAGACGAGGCCTGGCGCCGCGGTACTGTGGAAGAGCGGTTGAAACATGCGCTGGTCAATGGCATTACCGATCATATCGACTCCGATACCGAAGAGGCCCGGTTAAAATATCCCAAGCCACTCGACGTGATCGAAGGTCCCCTGATGGCGGGAATGGATGTGGTAGGAAATCTGTTTGGCAGCGGAAAGATGTTCCTGCCGCAAGTGGTAAAGAGTGCCCGTGTGATGAAGAAGTCGGTAGCCGTGCTCACCCCTTATATCGAACAGGAAAAGGAAGAAAGAAGGCTGGCGCATGAAGCGGCCGGAACGGTCAATGTGGAAGGCGCCGGCGCTGCAAAGATTCTCCTGGCGACCGTAAAAGGAGACGTACATGATATCGGGAAAAACATTGTCGGGGTCGTACTGGGCTGTAACGGATATGACATCATCGATCTGGGTGTGATGGTCCCTGCGGACAAGATCCTGGAAACCGCTATACGGGAAAAGGTCGCTATCATCGGGCTTAGCGGTCTGATCACGCCTTCTCTCGATGAAATGGTGCATGTAGCCAAGGAAATGAAACGCCGGGACTTCCAGGTGCCCCTGCTTATCGGGGGAGCGACGACGTCCAGGATGCATACGGCTGTCAAGATCGCTCCTGAATTCGAGAAGGGTGTCGTTCATGTCCTCGATGCCTCGCGGAGCGTGACGGTAGCGGGGTCACTGCTGAGCCCCGAGCAAAAGCCGGAATTTCTGCAGGGGATCCGGACCGAATACACGAAACTAAAAGAAGACTTCGCCAATAAAAAGACGGCAAAACAGTATCTGTCATTTGCCAAAGCGCAGGAGAACAAGGTAAAGATCGACTGGGAGAAATTCCAGCCGTTCAAGCCATCCTTTACAGGCACAAAGACCTTTGACGGGTATGACCTGGGGGAGATCGCGCGGTATATCGACTGGGGTCCCTTCTTTATAACCTGGGAGCTACATGGCAAATTCCCACAGATCCTGGAAGATGAGATGGTGGGCAGCGAGGCTACGAAACTCTACAACGATGCGAAGGCGCTGCTGGCGCAGATCGTAAAGGAAAAATGGCTGAAACCCCGAGCTGTCATCGGCTTCTGGCCTGCCAATTCGAATGGGCAGGATACCATC